>Ga0208198_1000814_pt1 | contig 31744 bp, 31 predicted proteins | sample AD_JPNTR2_MetaG_FD_184446 | JGI IMG/M metagenome (GOLD analysis project Ga0208198, IMG submission 184446) | Active sludge microbial communities of municipal wastewater-treating anaerobic digesters from Japan - AD_JPNTR2_MetaG (SPAdes) (version 2) | ecosystem: Engineered > Bioreactor > Anaerobic...
CAGCCGAAGGGTGTCGCCAATGTCCAGATCACTTGCTGTAGAAACTGCCTTTGTGATCATGAGCTCATTATCGTGCTCCGGAAATCTTCCCTTGATAGGGTGGATATTCTCGGTCTGGCTGTAGTCGGCGTAAACGTTCGCCATAAAGGAGTCATTCAGCTCGTAAGCGTCCAGAAATATCGCTCCCATAGAGCTGGCCGGCAGAACCTTCCTCACCTCTGGGAGAGCCTCAACATCACGGACGAACTCCTCCGGGTCAGTTTCCGGCATGACAGTGACGCTGGCATCGGCCATTTCACAGCCGGCAATGCTGAATGCAAGATCCAGGCCGTTTCCCATAAAGCTGTAGAGGATAAAACTGAGGACCACCGCCGTCACCGTTACACCAGTCACCAGGGTCAGGGCGATGTTCTGGCGGATATGGGAGCTAAAGCCCTTCAATGCAAGACGAAGGTGGACGCTGCCCTTTGCGTTTCTCAGAGGGAAGCAGCTCTTTCCGAAATGGTGGTCGCCGATGCCCTTGCGGAAGGCCAGAACAGGCGGATATTTCCGCACAGAACGAGCCTTTATCCAGGCCAGGAGAGTCACCACCAGCAGGATCGCTGCGAAGACGATCCCCAGAGAGAGCGGGTCTGCGCTGTGGCTCACCGGGTAGCCTTTAAGTCCCTCGAAGATCCGGATAAGCACCGAAAATACGCCCATGCTCAGCAGAGCACCGAAAATGCAGCCTGCCAGTGTGATCAGGAAGTATTCCGCAGCGTAGGCCAGTGCGATCTCGCCGGAACGGTAGCCCAGTGCCTCCAGTACGCCGATCTGAACGATCTGCTCCTTGATGTCAGTGACCACTCGGAAGCCGATAACTATCACGATCGCGATCAGTATGATCAGCGCCAGCACCTCTGTGATCTTCAGAACATAGAAGATCTCAATGTAGAAGTTGCTGCTCCAATCGTCCATGCCCAAGCAGGCAGCGGACTCCACGTCCAGTCCCAGCGCAGAGGCACGCTCCTCCCATTTCTTGCTGATATCAGTGAGGTCTGCGCCCTCCTTCGGGTCGAAGGCCAGGTCTGTGCAGCGTTCGAAAACGTTTTTCAGCATGGCCATATCGCCGTCGCTGACGATGAATTTTGTGTCGTAGAAATAACCGCTCTCATAAAAGCCGGCCACAGTGAAGGTAAAGCGCTTTGCTCCGTCGATAACGGAGAAGCTGTCTCCCTCTGTCAGCTCCAGCCTTTTCTTCTCATTCAGCGGAACTATGATCGGGTGCTCCAGTTCAGCGATCTGCTGGTCTGTCAGCTTAGACTGGAGGGCGAAGTCCTCGAAGATCTCCTCGTTCTCCACGTCTATGAATGTGCATGGGAAGAGGCTCTCATCGCCGTTTTTGTCAAGGATCCTTGCAGAAGGCCCGTGCAGGTAGTGTAGTATCTGTCCGTCCTCAACACGGTCGTCCTCCTTCAGCACCTCCAGCGCCAGCTCAGGATCCACCTCGTCTTTCAGCGAGATCAGTGCCTTGCAGAAGCCGGTGCGCTCCCAAAGCTCCGGAAAGATCCTGTTTGCGCTCTTCTCAGCAGGGATAGCTCCCCCAAGCAGAGCCATGCAGAGCATGATCAGTATCCCCAGCAGGATAGATTCGCTTTTGTGCCGGCGGATATTCGCTAAGGCAAGCCGCATTATCTTATACATACGATCACCAACCCATCTCGTCAAGGAAGCTCTGCAAGCTCTCACGGCGCTTCTTTTCGTCGTCGCTTCCGAAAGGCAGCATCTTGTGCTCACCCACTATATTTCCGTCACGGAGGAATACCACTCTGTTTCCACGAAGTGCAGTCCTCAGGTCGTGAGTGACCATGACGATGCTCTGTCCCTTTTCGTGGAGCTCGGTGAAGATGTCCAGCACGTCCCTTCCCGATGCGGAATTCAGCGAGCCCGTAGGCTCATCGGCAAAGAGGAGCTCAGGCTCATTGATGATCGCACGGACTATGCCAACTCTCTGGCATTCTCCGCCGGAGAGCTGATTTGGGAATTTTTTCCACAGCTCCTTCCTGATGCCCACCTTTTCCAGAAGCTCCTCTGCCCTCTTCACCAGTTCAGGGGAATTCTTCTGCACCGCCAGAGCACCTGTCATAACGTTATCGAAAACGTCCATGTTCTCCAGAAGATAGATGCTCTGGAAAACAAATCCGCAGTGCTTTCTCCGGAAAATTGCAAGCTGGTCGTTGGAGTAGGATGAAATGTCCTCCTCCCCGAAGAACACCTTGCCCAGAGTTGGCTTATCCATGCCGGAAAGGGCATAGAGAAGGGTGGATTTTCCTGAGCCGGAGGAGCCCATGATCACAGTGAAGTCCCCCTCCATGATCTCAAGATCCAGGTTTTTGATGACGTGCTGCTGCAAACCGCTGTTGGAAAACGACTTGCAGAGCTTTTCTGTATGCAGGATAGCTTTCATACCGATCTCTCCTTTTCGTTATCGTGATCCTATTATACATGAAGAAAACGGAAATGTCTTTAGCAAAAGCCTAACGATTTCTTATCATTTTCTTAACCGGAGCTCTTCCAGCAGGAGCACGATACTTCACCAATGGTGGAAATTTCGCAGTTTTTAGGGGTATTTCTGCGAAAACAGTTGTGTTTTCCACAAAAAAGTGATATGATTAACATATACATTTTTTCGGAGGGATAACATGAAGAATACCTTTATCAAAGTGCTGGCAGCAGCTGCGGCGGCTGCAATGATGACAGCATTTCTGCCGGCGATCCCGGCTCGGGCCCAGGCTCAGGAGACAAAACTCATCGCTCTGACTTTTGACGACGGCCCTAACACTACCACCACCAACGATGTGCTGGATATTCTGGAGGAATACGACGCTAAGGCCTCATTCTTCCTCATCGGCGACAACATCAATGAGGACAGTGCCAAGTCCGTTAAGCGTGCCTACGATATGGGCTGCGAGATCGACAACCACTCCAAGACACACTCAAATATGGGCGGCATGGCTCCCGATGACATCAAGGCCGAGGTGGAGTTCGTTGACCAGAAGGTGCTGGAGATCACCGGGGAACACACTAAGTTCTTCCGGCCGCCATTCATCGACGTCAGCCAGACCATGTACGACAACATCGATCTGCCGTTTATCTGCGGCATCGACTGCAAGGACTATATGGAGAACGTCACCGCCCAGCAGCGTGCCGACTTTATCCTAAACGGCGCCAGGGACGGCGTTATCGTGCTCCTCCATGATGCTGCCGGGAACAGCCAGACCGTTGACGCTCTGAAGATCGTGATGCCGGAGCTCATCGATCAGGGCTATGAGTTCGTCACGCTCACCGAGCTTTTCGAGCGTCAGGGCGAGACGCCCAAGGGCAATATGATCTACACCACTGTTGCCAAATACCCCTGTTCAGGCTACTCCCCCTACAAGAACATCTTCACAGGTGAGGCTGTGGGCGCAAGCAGCTGGTCAGGCTGGAGCGACACCGCTGTGCTGGACGGCGCCGAGCTGGAAAAGCTGGGAGACAGCTTCGCCATTGAGGTGAAGTACAGCTGCCCAGACCCGCCGGTGATCGCATTGCAGAAGTGGTCAGGCACCGTCGTTTGGCAGCAGGTGCAGCCCTTCTACTCCAACGGCGACACAGCCTGCTTCCTGGCAAGCGATCTTCAGGCCGCTCTGGACAGCCTGGACATCGGCTACACCGACCTTGACCGGCTGACCGTCACTGCCTCGTCCTCTCAGGAGATGACCGTCACCAGCGTGGATATTTTGGTGAAGGGCCAGTCTCAGGAGACCCAATGCGACGTGAATTCCGACGGCGAGTTCACTATCGCCGACCTGGTGGCCATGCAGAGCTTCCTCCTTGGTAACGGACAGCTGAAAAACTGGCAGGCAGGAGATCTCTGCCAAAACCGCCGGATCGAGGTCTTTGACCTGATCCTCATGCGTGAGAGATACCTCGCCAGCTCCAAATAAGATAAGACCCGGAACAGATAAGCTGCTCCGGGTCTTTTTTGCGGATATTTGGCCGAGATCTAAAGCTGCCATCCCCATCGAAAAGCTCCATGGCAGGGCTTTCCTATTTCCCCTATAAAGAAAAGCAGCCTGCATGATACAGACTGCTCTTGAGCAAATTTTATCTGTAGTCTGAAAGGCATGATCTACTGCTTTTCAGAGCCGCTGACCAGCATATCATAGGTCACGCCGTACTTTTCGGCAATATCCCTTGCGTAGGAGGAGCCCTCCGGCTGAGCCAGAGCCACCTTGAAGGAACGCTTGCCGTCCTCTGTGCGCATGATCAGCGAGGCTGCCCCTGCACGGCTGCTTTCACGGGTGAGCTCCTGAGCGTCCTCCCCCAGCTTGTGCATATGGGTGTTGTAGATCGTCCGAACTTCCTTGGTCAGAAGCGCCTTTACGGAGTCTCTTGCGATGTAGTAGCCCTCCTCAAAGGAGGTGGTGGAGAAGGTCTCATTCAGCAGGAGAAGGCTCTTGCCCGTTGACTGAGAGAACATCTCCTTGAAGCGAACGCACTCCTCTCCCAGCCTTCCAAGATCCATGGTCTTGTCCTCATCTGCCGGAAAATGGGTGTAGACGCAGTCGCAGGGGACGTATCGGAAGCTCTCCGCAGGAACGAAAAGTCCGCCCTGAGCAAGCACGAACAACTGACCCACAGCCTGTGTGACCGTGGTCTTTCCGCCACGGTTGGCACCGGTGAGGATATAGACGGTCTTCTCCTTGTCAAATGCAAGGTCGTTGGGAACTATCTCGCTGACATTTTCCATATTCATAGCGAGCCTTAGATTGTAGAAGCCCTTCGCCTCCATGGAATTCCCGTCCTCAGCTTCCGGCTGAGGCTGGCAGAACACACAGCCCTTTTCCATAAGGCTGCTGATAAGCTCCGCACACCTGATGTAGTATATGAACTCCGGCACAAGTCCGGACACGCTGACTATAGCCACATTTGCGTACTTGGTAAGGGTGTCTCTCAGCTTCTTCACCAATGAGCTGAGCATTTTGTTCACCACGCTGTCCAGGTAGAAGGTGGAATTTGCCGTTGCTCCGTCTGCCATAGCGTTCACGATCGTGGACTTGGCTCTTGCATCAGTTGCGAATGAGGACTGCACCGCAAGCAGACCGGCCTCGTTCTTCATGAAGTCGATCATGCCACGCTTATCTTCCTTGTCGATGAGCTGATAGTGCATATCGCCGTCCCAGTCTGAGCTCTCCTGGATCTTGTCCTTAGCTGCGATAGCATCGGCGAAATTGCTGACGATGCCGGACTTCTTGAACGGCTTTTTATTCACCGAAACCAGTCCTATGCTGACGGCTTCAAAGCGCTCGTTGACATTTACGCCCAGGGTGACGCTCTGAACATCGGAAGCCTTCATTTTCAGAGCAGCGATGTCCTCCTTCATCTCGGCAAAGCAGGCGTCCTGGTAGAGCTCGGTGATGTGCTCTCTCAGGGAGATCAGCCCCTGTGACTTGATCCTCTCGTCCGAAAGACATTCACGCATGGTCTCCACAGTCCTGATGTAGTCGTCCAGCTCGTCCAAGCGGTGAAAGAGGTGCCACAGTCCCAGCTCCTCATCTGAGGTCTTGTGCATGGTGGAAAAATCCTGCATGAACTGGATCTTTCCCAGAAGCTCCATAATGGTCTTTCTCAGCTCAGGGAGCCGAATTATATCCCCGAAGATCTGCTGACGGTAGGCCGCAACATCGGGATCCGCTGTGATCTGCGAAAGGATATTCGTGATCAGGCGGCGTTCCTTAGGGTCTGATGATACCGCCTGACAGAACTCCTCAAGGCCAAGATCGTGCAGCACATGATCCGGCAGCCTGCGGTATTCGGCATCTGTTCCAGCGGGCTGAAGAAGACTTGATCTGGAGCTTTTATCCATTTTTTTCACCTCTTAGATCTTTTTCAGCGGGATACAGATATAGCTTTCCGTGTCGGCAGGATCCTTTGCCGGAGGAAGATAGAACTCCAAGGAATAATTGCCTGCCAGCTCGTATCCCTGCAATGCAGGCAGCCATTCCGACCAGATCTGGGTATTGACGCTCTGCATACTGTCAGGAAGAGGACCCTTGCACTTGAACTGCGCCCAAAGTCCGCCGGGGATCTGGTATGTTTCGCAGCCCTCAGGGATCTCCTTCCACGGCTCATACAGGTCAGCGATCCAGTAGTCGAAGTTTCTTCCGTCCATGTCAGAACAAAGGCCGAACATTCCCTTCAGACCCTTCATGTCAGACAGCCACTCTCCCCAGAATTTCGGGATCTCCTTGTAGCTGGTCTCGGAATTGAAACTCTTTCTGACGCCCACTACCGTAAACGGTGCCTTTTCAATGATCTTGTACTCTAGCATATTTCCGCCCTCCAATGTGATCTTGATATGCAGCGGAGCCAGTGACCTCAGGCTCGCTCCGGAGGACTTCGCCTGTGCCGGAGTTATGCCGTGGAAGCGCTGAAAGGCTTTTGCGAAGCTGTCGGGAGAATCGTAGCCGTACTTCGCAGCGATGTCGATCACCTTTTTATCCGAGCAGGTAAGCTCCTGCGCCGCCAATGTCATTCGCCGGCTTCGGATATATTCTCCCACAGTCATTCCGCACATAGCTCCGAAGATACGCTGATAATAGAAGGGCGAAAGAGCCGCTTTGGCTGCTATCTCCTCAATATCAAGCTCTTCGGAAAGGTTTTTCTCTATGTGGTCTATGGACTGCTGAAATCCTTCTATCCAGCCCTGCATAGCGCTCACTTCCTTCCGCTGTAACACCAGTATACCACATCACAGCCGATCCTGCCCGACTTTTTGTGCTCTCATTTTCTGGGTATTTTTCATTTATTTTACCATATTTACCGTGAAGTGTCAACCCTTTTGGGGAATTGCGTATTCGTGTTATCTGTGATATAATGATCATAGATTTTTTTCAAAATTACCGTTACCTGAGCAATATGGATCTCGTCTATATGGGTGAAGGGGCATCGAGGAGGTGCGCTATGGAAGATCTTCATATCATAGAGCTTTACTGGCAGAGAAAAGGATCTGCAATAAAAGAAAGCAAGGCGAAATACGGCGGTTATTGCAGTACCATTGCGAACAACATTTTGCACTCAGCAGAGGATACAGAGGAATGTGTTAATGATACCTGGCTTCGTGCTTGGAATACTATGCCCCCTGAAAAGCCGAGCCGATTAGCGGTATTCTTTGGTAAGATCACCCGTAATCTTGCGATCGACAAGTACCGCAAGGATAGATCAAAAAAATATGGCGGCGGACAAGTTACATTATGTCTTGAAGAACTGGAAGAATGTATCGGTGAAGATACTCCCATTGAGGACAGGCTGGCACTAAAGGAGCTTATGGACAGCTTTCTTCGCAGTCTCCCCGACAAAAACAGAAAGATATTTCTCCTGCGTTACTGGTACATGATGCCTGTAGCTGAGATAGCAAAACAGAATGGCATTTCTGAGGGAGCTGTCAAAATGATATTACAGCGTATTCGGGATAAACTCAGAGTTTACTTAGAAAAGGAAGGTGTAGGCGTATGAAAAACAGGGATATTCTTCTTGATGTGATCGGTGATACAGATGAAAAACTCGTTCCTGAACTGACTGCCAAAAAGAAAAAGAGCAGCATTATCAAGTGGACTGCTCTGGGCGGATCATGTGCTGCGGCGGTCATTGCCTGTATTGCTATTCTCCCGAAAACAGGTGATGATACTGTGATCTCTCCTTCTGACAAGGCCGGCAGCAATGCGATGTTACTTGCAGCGGCAGCATATCCCGAAATGCCTATGTATCCTGATGAAATGGATCAAGATGCTGTAACACAATGGAACGATGCAAAACAAGCGTTAAGAGATCAACCGGCAGGATACAAAGACGGCTTTGACACGTTTTTTTCTGATACAGCGAACACATTTCTAACCGGATCCGAGAGTGAAAACATTGTATATTCTCCGTTAAGCCTGTATATGGCACTTGGTATGTCGGCTGAGATAACTGACGGAAGCAGCAGACAGCAGATACTCGATGTGCTTGGTCAGAGAGATATTGATACTCTGCGGTCACATTCGAGGTCTATCTGGCAGGCGAATTACATGGACGACGGAATGGCAAAGTGCGTTCTTGCGACATCGCTTTGGACAAATGATGATCTTAATTATAATGATGAAACCGTAAGATCTGTTGCGGATAACTATTATTCATCTGTGTATACCGGTGATCCTACTGATGAAAAGTACAACAAGCTCATGCAAGACTGGATGAATGAGCAGACAGACGGACTTCTTGAAAACTATGTATCGGATATAAAAATGGATCCAGAAATGCTGCTGACACTTGCATCTACTGTTGATTATAGTGGAAAATGGAATAACAAGTTCTTGCCAGAAAATACTGAAAAGGGCGTATTTCATGCGGTCGGCGGTGATGTCGAATGTGACTTCATGAACTCGGAGAGAGATATGGGATATTGTTGGGGAGAGCATTTCTCATCGGTCAGCTTACAGCTTGAGAATAACGGTCACATGAAGCTGATACTTCCTGACGAGGGTCATTCACCTGACGATCTATTGAATGATGAACAGGTCAAAGAGCTTATGCTCAGTAATTGGGACTATCCAAACAACAAGTATGTGATCGTTGATATGTCTGTTCCGAAATTTGACGTTTCTTCCAAAATAGACCTGCGTGCCGGACTGAATGCGCTTGGTATTACCGATATTTTTGATGCAGGAAGATCCAATTTTACGCCTTTGACCGATACAGAGCGTGTTTTTCTGAGTCAAGCAGAGCAAGATACAAGAGTTACCATTGACGAGGAGGGCTGCAAAGCGGCTTCCCTGACAGTAATGATGTATAACGGCTCAGGCGCTCCCGAGGATCATGTGGACTTCAAACTGGACAGACCGTTTATCTTTGAGATCATGAGCGAAACAGGACTGCCGCTGTTCGTGGGTATCGTAAATGATCCTGTTCAGTAAGCCTTAGCCTATTGGCGCACCTGATCTCCGTTCCCCACAGGCCATGATCTCTATTTTCGATCAGCTGGCCGTTAAACTGCTATTATTCACACTTTCCGCAGTTACTGCACCCATTACAGCACATCTGCATACCGCAGGTCTCACAGCGTTCTCTGAATACAGGCTTGTATCTGTCCTCATCTCTGACAGGGTATCCAAGGCTGTCATACAAGTCAAAATGTATCGGCTTCCCCCGAAAGCTCATCCCCGATCTTCTTGCCTGTTGCGATTGGATATTACCCTCCAGCTTGTAGAGTTTTCCATCCTTGACAAAGCGCCGTCCTGTTCCGCAGAATACAAATGTCACATTGTTATCCACACATTCCTGCCGAAGGAGCTTCACCCAATCGTAATGACAGGGTCTTGCGCCGTCGTAATTCTCGCCGTCGCAGAGAACTTGCTCGATCTGTCCAGTCTCAAGATATTTTCTCATACTGACCTGACCGATGAATGGAGCGCACATCACGCCCTTGTGCTTAAAAGGGAGTTCAAGCAGTATAGGGACACGCTCGTCCGCACGCCGCTGGTTTTCGGCTGTCACATTAAAAAAGATATTATCCCAGCCGTCGCCCCAGTCTTTCGGAAGATGCTCCGCCACACGTTCGGGGCGTTTTGTCAGCAGAAAGAATATCACATCGCTGCGTATCTTCATCAGCTCCCACGCTTCATCACGCCACTCGTCTGCCTCGGCAAGAAAGAAATCTGAGGTCATGCAAACTCTTATCTGCTCTCCGCTTTTTATTTTGTAGTTTCCCTTGCGGTCTTTCTGTATCGGGTAGTTGAAGCCTGCCTTAGTCCGGTATATATTTGAGCCGTCCTGATCTCTCATCTTGTCAAGAAAATACATATAGCAATGGTCACAGCTCTCGCTTTTCTTGATACACCCGTGCCAGGGATTCCAGATATCGTGCATATTATTTTCCTTTCAGCGCAGCACTCAGGCTATTCGGAACTCCTCTCGGACCTCTGACAGCAAAAATGCCATACTCTGTTTTTAGCCGTTCAAATGTAAACTGCTCTGGCTTGTATCTTTTTATCAGTTTGATCTTCATCAGCTTGGTGATCGTAAGCCCGGATGAATGATAATCATAAGGGATATCCACATCAGTGACCTTGCACTGGTAAAGAATAGCCGACACAGGTGCGCCGACATACAGAAAAACAGTGTCATTTTTCTTGATCCCAGCGCCCTGCTTCCAGTCAATCACATCGGCGTTATCGAAGGCATGAACGATGTCATAGTATTTCGGATTTGAGGGTATCAGCCACTCCTTTGGCGGTCTTATTTTTTGCTTCGTCTTTTTAGAAGCCGTCACGTTATAGCTCACATCTATCAGATGTGTGATCGCATCAAATGGAACTGTGCCGTCCAGGACGATAGAGATCCAGTTCCCACGGCTGATATGATAGCCGACATAGTAACCGTCCTGCTGAACCAGTAAGTCACGCAGGAGAATGTCATCGAGCTTGACATTCAATATATCCACCATACCGCTTTTATCACTGTTGATCTTATCGTAGGATATGTTCATCACGATCCCGAACCATTTCTGATCATCAGCGTGGCGAAAGACAGCATATTCAGGGAATCTCGCCCACAGATAATCCGGTTTTGCTTTGTACTTCTTTTGTATATATCCGAACACTTCTTCACGCATAGTTTTCATGATAACTCAGCTCACATTCTGACAAGTATTTTCTGTAATCATTATACATCTGAGCACCGAAAAAGTCAATCAGATAACAACGCATCACACCGTGGAGCTTTCTCAGGATATATCGTTGATAGAGTAAAAAAAGGCGGTGCTGTGAGTTCCCTCATAGCACCGTTTTTATTGTGTACAGCCATTTATTGCTTACCTTTTATACCGTAAGATCGGTCATACTTTTCAGACCTATCGCCAATGTCGAAGCATTATGCAGCAGAGCAGATGTCGCAGGCGGCAGGATACCGGCAGCACCGAGGAGGATCAGTCCCGTATTAAAACCAATAATCGTGCGGTAGTTTCGGTGTATCCGCTTCATCAGCGCATCACTGAGCTTTTTCAGCGAGATCAGTGCATACAGATCATTTGCGGAGATCGTAATATCTGCGATCTCTCTTGCAATAGCCGCACCGGTGCTGATCGCGATCCCAGCATCAGATTCACTGAGTGCAGGAGAATCGTTCACACCGTCGCCGATCATGATGACACGCCGTCCGGCTTCATGCTCTTTGCGAATGAATACTGCCTTATCCTCCGGCAGTACCTCCGAATAATATGTATCGACACCGACCTTTTCCGCAACAGATCTTGCGGTCCGTTCGTTGTCGCCTGTCATCATCACAATATTGGAAAGCCCCAGTCCGTGCAGCGTTTCGATGACCGTTTTTGCTTCCTCACGCAGCGGATCTTCAATACATATCACAGCTGCGATCTCGCCGCCGATCGCAAGGTACAGATGAGAATACTCCTTCGGCAGATGACGGAAAATAGGCTCGTCAGGGGCTTTGCAGGCTTCATCTTCCACCACAAAATGATGACTGCCGATAACGACACGTTCGCCGTCGATCATGCTGGAGATCCCGTGTGCGACCACATATTCCACCTTGGAATGGCGTTCCTCATGGAGAAGACCACGCTGCGCCGCCTCTGCAACGACCGCATTTGCGATCGAATGCGGATAATGCTCCTCTAAACACGCAGCAAGCCGCAGCATCTCCGCTTCATCACGGCCGCCGAACGTGATGATCTTTGCCACACGGGGCTGTGAATGTGTCAGCGTACCGGTCTTGTCAAATACGACCGTATCTGCGTCGGCGACCGCTTCGAGAAATTTGCCGCCCTTGACCGTAATGCCCGATCCGGCGCACTGCCGCATTGCTGACAGCACTGAGATCGGCATAGCGAGCTTCAATGCGCAGGAGAAATCCACCATCAGGATCGACACTGCTTTTGTTGCATTGCGTGTCAGCAGCCAGGTCAGCAATGTGCCGCCTAAGGACCACGGCACGAGTTTATCCGCAAGATGAGCCGCCTTGCTCTCTGCCGATGATCTCATCTGCTGTGATTCTTCGATCATTTTCACGATGCGGTCATACCGTCCGCTGCCTGCGGTATTCTCGACCTGTACCGTGCATTCGCCGTCCTCGACAACAGTTCCTGCGTAGACATATGCGCCCTCATATCTGTGAACAGGCACAGATTCTCCTGTCATAGATGCCTGATTGATCATCGCATCGCCTGCGATCACCTTTCCGTCTAGTGGGATCATCGAGCCGGTGCGCACGATAACGCAGTCATCCTTCTGGATCTGCGTGACGGGAACAAGCAGTTCCTGTCCGTCCTCCGTCTTCTTCCAGACCTGTTCTATGCCGAGCGACATGGTCCTTGCAAGCTCATCGACTGATCTCTTGTGTGTCCATTCATCGAGAATATCACCGATCTTCAGCAGGAACATCACGCTACCGGCGGTATTGAGATCGCTGCGAAGCATCGAGACCGTGATCGCAACTGCATCAAGCACTTCGACTTCAAGTCTGCCGTGCATCAAGCATTTCAGCCCTCTTCGGAGATATTTCAGCGCTGTAAAAAAAGAAAACAGACGGCGGAAGGGCAGCGGCAGCAGGAATTTGTGGAGGAAACGCCGCATGACCGCAGATGTCAGCTTTTCTTCGTATTCCCGATTCAGCGCCCTGCCTGTCTGTGCCGGAACAAGCGCTTCCGTTTCCTCATTGTACCGAAAATGTGCGAGTGCAGACAGCACTGTTTTCCTGTCACAGCGGTAATAAAGGATCACATCGCAGGTGCGGTCAAACACCTGAACTTTGGTGATGCCGCTGACCGCAGACAGCGCATATTCCGCCATATCCGCCTGATGCAGCGTCATGAACTTCTGGCAGAAACGAACACGGATACGTCCTTTTGATTCATGCAGGATCTTACATTTCATTTCCAACACCTCACAATAAAACAGACCGCCGGAGCGGTCTGCATCTGGTTATTCTTCTGCTGACTCCGGAGCAGCATCTTCAATGACAGTTTCAGCTGCATCCGCAATGACAGCTTCTGCATCGGCAGCAGCACGTTCTGCATTGATGTCCTTTGCATCGCTGAGAATATCATCGCAGTTTTCACGCACAGTTGTGACGGTTTCCATCACGGAGTCCTTTGCACGAAGAACGGCTGCGGTCGCATTTGTATAGCACTTTTTCGCATCCTTGCTGCTCAGGATCTTGATCCCTGCTGTACCAAACAGTACACCGCCTGCAAACAAACCGAGCTTTGCCCAAGGTAAACGGCTCATACAGATCACCTCTTTTTTATTCCGGAGCTTTCGCTCCATTTGTTTCATTATAGCATAGTAATGATGCGCTTTCTACTCCAAACGGACACGGCGGCGGTATTCTGTGGGCGTACAGCCCAGGACGCTGCGAAATGCCGCAGAAAATTTGCTCGCATTGTCATAACCGCAGGCTTCGGCGATATCAATGATCTTATCGTTAGAGATTGCTAACCTTTGGGCAGCAAAAAGCATCTTCTCTCTGCGGATATGCGCAAATAATGGGGTGCCGTAAACACAGCGGTATACCTGCTTGAGCTTTGTAGGAGAAACGCCTGCACGGGCTGCAAGGAACAAGATCGTAAAATGCTCCTGTTTATGCTCCATACAAAAGGAAAATGTATTTTCGGCAAGCTGTCGCTCAGTATACGTTGCTTCTGCCGCATCACACTTAGGTCTTGTCTGTTTCATTCTGACACCTTGCCTTTTTCATTTTTATTCCATGCCTTTCAGCACTTCAACCATGTCTATCCTCTTTATCCTGCGTGAGAACAGGAAGCTGACAAGGACGGATACTGTCATTACAAATATCGCCGAGATCATGAATGTTGTGGGTGCAATATAGCATGGCCAGTCTACGGCATCACCGTTTGAGTCCATCATAGCCTGTAACGGCACACGTCCGAGGGGAATTCCGCATATAACACCGATCATGGACAGCCATAAATTCTGCGTGGAGAGAAGTTTGCGTATGGCACTGCTTTTGAAACCGAGAACTTTCAGTGTTGCAAACTCCTTCTCACGTTCGTTGAATGACAGATTTCCCGAATTATAGAGCACTATGACTATAAGCAGAACGGAGAATATGACCATGAAATACACGAGCAGATCCATGATCTCCATCATTTTGTCAAAAGCCGCTACCAGGTCTTTCATGCTGTGAACTGCGGAAACACACTCATTATCGGCAACATTTTCGCAGTCATTTTTTGAAACGAGCATAACAGGACGGAACTCCATTCCTGCGGCTTCGTAATCTTCACGGAGCATTGTTGATCCTGTTATATTCGGGTGGCGTGAGATAAGTCCGATCTTGCTCTCATTCCATTTGCTGCCTGTTGCAGTTTTCCAGTACACCTTATCGCCCACGGACAGTCCCAGCTTTTTCGCCTGTTTCATGGTGAGTGCGACTGTGCCTTTCGGGATAGGCGTTGTATTTAGTTCAGTATCAGACACGCAGTAAAGCTGTTCTCCTTCGGTGACTGCCAGCTTGCAGCTTATGATACCGTCGGAAGTCGGGTGGTCCTTTGCGGCAATGGACACAGCTTCCATGGCGATAAGCTCACCGTCAGTCTCGATCTTCAGCTCCTCCGCCTGTTCATGAGTACAGCTGTCATTGAGAATGACCTGATACTCATAGTTCTGTATATCGTGAAAATACCAGTCACGGACATGATCCACCGTATCATAGGCTCCAAGACCGAGTTCCATGAGCATCATACCCATACAGGTTCCGAATACGCCCATAAACGCCCGCATTTTCGAGCGTGAGATGTCACGCAGATCGTATCTTGCATTGAAACTCAGCTTGTTCCAGAAAGGAAGTTTCTCAAAAATACAAGGTCTCGCAGTTTTCGCAGCCGCAGGTCTGAGAGCCTCAGACGGATGTATTTTCAGTATCTGCTTGCAGCTGAAATAGGAAGTTCCCGTGCATATCAGAACAAGAACTGCCGCAACGATGATACTCTTGTAACTGGATCCCGGCTGCCAGTTCGGAACGGTATAGAACTGGCTGAACATATTGACCATAAGCCTGCCGAATGTCAGTATACCAAGAATAATACCCAAAGCACAGCCGATCACCGAAAGCACAAAGCTGTAGCTGAGATAGTGAAACAGGATCTTTCGCTTTTTCATACCCAGAGCGTTGAGCGTGCCTATCTGCGTCCTCTGCTGAGCGATCATTCGCTTCATTGTGGTCATGATAACAAGCAGTGCGATCGATACAAACACGAAAGAGAATATGTACGAAAAGCTGTCATGCTGTGCAAGTTCGTCCGAAAGCTGATACCACCCACGGATACTGTTTCGGTCGGCAAGATATGCGTAGTTGTCATCAAGTGCCTTTGCGATCTCGTCCTCATAGCTGAGTGCTTTTCCGTCGCAGGTGAATATCATCTCATTATTGATACGCATTTCTTCCGGCAGAACTTTTGGCGATAAATAGGCAAATCCGATGTTATGAAAATCAGGATCCGTATCAGTTGAAGCACAGGCGAATTCATATTCGGGAGTGACGATAAGTCCCTTGACCTCTTTTTCAATGTCCAGTCCCATTACATGAACAGTGAATTTGTCACCAACTTTTATGCCCCATGTCTCGGCAAATCTGCTGAACAGCCACAAGCCGTTTTCGTCGTTCGCATCAAAGTCTGCACCTTCAACAGTCCTCGGGATCGTGACATCTGTGTTGTTCTGAAAATAGCAGTACATCTCCGCTGTATTGTATTTTTCATCGGCTTTTCCGAGGATCTCGGTGCGGAGCTGAACATCTTTCATACCGCTTATATCCGCAATTTTCGTTGCCTGTTCCTCACTGAAGTCTGCACCGTATATCCAGCCGTCAGCGAAGTTTGAGTTACTCTCAAAATCGGCTCTTGCCTTGTTGCCGCCGATGACATTCGCCTGAAATCCCGTATAGCACCACATGGCGATCAGGGACAAAAGCATGATGGAAAAGAACTGCGCAAAGTTGGCTTTAATGTCACGCAACATTTTACGTTTGAGCATCGCCGTCACCTCACCATTCGATGTCATTCACTGACATGGGCTTATCATTTGTCTTGATCGACTTGATCTTGCCGTTCCTCATGTGAATGATACGGTTAGCACACTTTGCGATATCCGCATTATGGGTAACGAGAATGACCGTATTTCCGTGTTCTGTTGATAGCTTTTGCAGCATATCGATGACCAGTTTTCCCGTTTCTGAATCCAGCGCACCTGTAGGCTCATCGCCGAGGATCATCTTCGGATCTTTGGCAAGTGCTCTCGCAATGGACACTCTCTGCTGCTGTCCTCCTGACATCTGTGTAGGGAACTTGTTTTTCTGGTCGGCAAGTCCCACACGTTCAAGCATCTCATCGGGACTGAGAGCAGATCTCTTGATATCCTTGACAAGTGCGACATTTTCATACGCAGTCAATCCGGGAAGAAGATTGTAGAACTGAAATATAAACCCGATAGTATCAGCACGGTACTCCGAAAGCTGTTTGTCATTGTAGGAAGATATTTCCCTGCCGTCAACAATGACCTTTCCCTCTGTTGGAACATCCATACCGCCAAGCATATTCAGAACAGTTGACTTTCCTGCACCAGATTGCCCCAGTATGACCACGAACTCTCCATTTTCAATGGTAAAGCTCACATGATCGACTGCGACCTGCTTGCCCTCGCCTTTACCGTATATTTTAACAACATCAATAAACTCAACTGCTGACATTATTTTTCCTCCTTGCCCATGGTTAGCAACTACTAACTCACATTTATATTATAGCATATGCTAACATGATTTTCAAGTCTTTCTCACAAAAAAACCGTCCAAGAATGAACGGCTTTCTCTAATTATTTTTGTATTGGTTTATTTCTCATTGAGCTTCCTGACACTGAATGTGAAATATATAGCACAGCATACCACCTGATGATACAAGGTATCCGTACTCCGCTGCTCAAACGAAGCCTCCCTGCCTTTCTTTATCCTGAGCGTATTATCACATCACTGTTCTATGGATCTGGGATCATGAGTCGAAACAAGCACCGAACTGCCCGGATCCGCAAGCTGCCGCTATTGCTGAGGCAATGGCGACACGCTGTTTCTGTCCGCCTGAAAGATGTCCGCCTGCTCCGCCGACGACCGTATCATAACCGTTTTCAAGCCCCATAGCAAAAACATGACGATATAGCCAATTTCAGGATAGACAGGATGACTTATGTAAAAAGGCAGCGGAAATAAATATTGAGGTTCATAAATAACAGGGCACAATATAACGAAAAGTCTTGCAAAACGAAATAAAAAGTGCTATAATATAGTTAGCGGAAACTAACATACAAGCTAATGATATGAGGAGTGTTGATATGACTGCAAAAGAATACAAAGACCTTACCATGAGCGAGTTCACAAAGGCGGCTGAGATCTATGAATCGGACAATGCCGGGGTCTATAATATGTGCAAAAAGGACTATCCCGATGTGCTTGCGGAACTTGAAAAGGAGCCCTTCAATGATCTTCTGGACTGCGGCTGCGGAACAGGTCCTATGCTGACTCTGCTCCACGAAAAGTACCCGGAGAAGCACTACACCGGAATTGACCTGACACCGAAAATGATAGAGGTGGCAAAGCGAAAGGCTCTGAAAAATGTGGAGCTTGTGGTGGGAGACTGCGAAAATCTGCCCTTTGAGGCAAATTCATTCGATGTGGTGATCTGCTGCGAGAGCTTCCACCACTACCCGAACCCACAGGACTTTTTTAACAGCGTGAGCCGTGTGCTTCGTCCCGGCGGAAGACTTGTGCTTCGTGATATGACCATGAATTCAGCAGCAGTGCGCTGGTTTTGCAACACGATCGAGATGCCCCTTGCCCACCTTATCGGAAAGGGCGATGTGCGTATCTACGGCAGAGAGGACATCAGGGAGCTGAGTAAAAATGCAGGACTTCACATGGAGTCCTTTGAGAAACGTGGCTTCTGCCGCCTGCACTGCGTTGTAAGAAAGCCGGAATGAGGAGGAAAATATGTACATTCACAAACACGGAAATGAGACAGCTCAAACCGTCATTATCCTTCATCCTATGGGGATAGAGGGCTTCAGGATACCAATGTCAAACAGCCATTGAGCAACCCCAATAATAAACAGAGCCAAATTTGATAAAATAAGAGCATATGCAAGCGTGAGATCACCCTTGTATATGCTCTTTATGCTATTGATGTTATGCAGTTAAGGGATATGGAAGGATCACTTTGCTGTAAGCCAACCGTCATTATGCGAATGATAAATACGCAGTCGGACACTCACCGATGTTACTCCGCATTTTTCAGCGCAAGCACCTTCGGAATATGCTTGATGCGGATGAAATCGAAAACAGTGATGACGAGATATGCGGCAGTGACAAGTACAAATTCCCTGATAAAGCCCTCCGGCTTCATGATGAATGCGAAATATCCGCCGAGTGTGCGCATCATGATCCCCCAGAAGATCTTCATCAGCAGATAGCCGAGTGCCATTGCTGCAAACTCTGAAATGATGACAACGACCGCTGTTGTGATAAGATACAGCCGAGAGATCTCGCCGTCTTCATAGCCGAGGATCTTGACCATTGCGATTGGACGCTCATTTTTCTCAATAATGATCTTCGTCAGCAGATAGAGGATGATCGCGGCAACGATCATGCAGACATACTGGAAATACAGCATATAGCTGCCCATCGAGTGATCGAGCTGTTTTGCGATCTTCACCATATCATCCGCAGTGATGCGCTTGACGATGCTCTTTTCATCAATATCGGTGATTGTTTCATCTGAAAGATAGCCGCTGAATGCCTCTGCATCCCGTTCAAAGATCTCATTGAAGCGGTCGTTTGGCATGAACACCGCGAGCGCTGCATCATAGGTATAAACACCCGCGACTTTCCATGTATACTGCTTGTTTTCGTATTTCTCGGAGAGCGTGAAGCTGTCGCCGGTATTCAGATGATACTTGGCGGAAAATGCTGATGAGATCCACATTTCATCGTCATGCTCCGGCACTGTGATATCAATGTATCTGCTGTTTTCCGCAATGCCGTAGACCGAGATCTCCTCATTGTATTTTTCGGTGCGGTATTCGAGTGAGCTGATCGAGAACGGCTCTACGCTGTCCGCTTTGGTCTTGATGATCCCGCCGTCCTCATCCAGATAGTCCGACAGGATGACCTGTTCCTTGGCGAACATCATATCCGGCATCCGCTCCTGATAGTAAGAGAGCGTCGAGGGCATTCCGACTGCCATCGAAAGCAGCAGCATGACAAAGGTGATACCGATAAACAGCATCAGATAATTCGGGAGATTCTGCAAAAATACACGCAGCCGGAACCGCCGGAAGAAGCTCCAGCGCGGCAGGCGGATCGCTTTCTTGCGGTGCGTCTTTTTGAGATCATGCCGCAGGAAGCGCAGCGGGGAGAGCCGCAGCTTCCGAACGATCACAATGAAATTGATAAGTAGCATCAGCACAAACGGAACGACCGTCGTGCGGATGAATGCCTCCGGTGTCCAGAGCGTTTCGTAGGACGGCAAGCTGTAGCTGTTGTAGTACATCCCGACGATGACTTCCTTGAAAACGGTGTAGCCCAGCACATTGCCGACGATCGCTGCAAGGATCACGACCAGCAGCGGCGCACTCATATAATAGCGCAGCAGCTCGCCTTTTGTATAGCCGGAGGCACGGAGCGTTCCGATGACGGAGGCTTCCTTTTCGAGCATACTGCTGATGCTGACCGCAAAGATGAACGCCAGGACCGCCGTCAGAATATAGAGCAGCACTCCGCCCATTGCCATATCCGAGCCGAGGTCATCCGCTGCGAAGTTGATCGCATTGTTTGCATACGCCGGAACATGATCCTTGATCTCCAGGGGCTTTTCGGATACAGCAGTCTGTGTGATGAGTGCTTTCAGGAAGTGATCGGAAAGCGTTTTTTCTGCGGATACATCTGCGGGCTTCTCCTTATATGTGAATGCGTAATTTGCGTGCAGAGAATTGCTGATCCGTTCAAAGCCCTCGTCCGTCACCATACCGACATCGAAGGTCAGCGCATCAAACATGGTGTCAGTATTGTTCTCATAAAGCGTGATGTAATCGGTAAAGGATGCGAGCCCGACAACCTCAAATTCCGTACTGCCTGCCTTTACGGTATCGCCTATTCTGATGCCGGCATTGTCTGCGTGCATTCGGTCAATGATGATCTCACGTTCATTCTCCGGCGCTCTGCCTGAAAGCAGATCGTAGAGATCAACCTCACTGCGTTCGCTGTATACACGGATCTTGCCTTTATATGGATCCTTTTCGGTGATATGCTCATCGGCATTTTTATAGAACAGTTCATATACATTGACCGGCACGGGATCGAAGCTCTGATCCAGCTCATAGCGCTGCGCGATCTCTGTATATTCCTCGTCGATCTTTTCGTCGATCTCCTTATGCGCTTCGTCGGTCGCTTCACTGAGCGCATCCTTATATTCTTCGGAGTCCCATGCCTGATCCAGCGCCTCCTGCACCGCATCTTCATAGTTCTCGTCCATTGCGGTTCGCAGCGCTTCATCAAGCATCGTCTGCCGCATTTCGTCCGGCAGCTTTTCGCCGGAGATCCTGATCTGCTGATCGACGGTCTCCATGACCGTTTCCGTGATCCCGGCTTTGACCTGTTCACGGATCTTTTCTTCTATCGCATCCCGCACTGACTTTTCGATCTCGTCCTCTGCTTCGTCATAGGCACGGCTGCGGAAAATGCTGACCATATCAGCCTTCTTGCCGGATTCGATCGCCGAAATGATCTCCGGCTCCGCAATGCGCGAAAGCTCAAAATGTCCGTCCTCGCGATGGAATTTCGTCGCATTTCCGTTCAGCGAGGACATCATGCTGTGGTTTGCAACAAACATACCTGAGACAAAACCGATCGTCACGACCAGCATCAGAAAGATCATCAGATAGCGTTTCCAGTCGCGGAGCAGATCGCGCCAGACACGCTTATGCAGCGGATTTTTCGGCCGTTTTCCCGTTTCCATGATCCGCCCCCCTTACCATTCAAGTTCAGCGGCGGAGATCTTTTTAGTGATGCGGTCATCGTGGCGGATCTTTCCGTCCCTCAGCTTGATGACATGATCTGCCATGAGCCGGATCGCTTCATTATGCGTCACCATGATGATCGTATTGCTGTACTTTCGGTTGACCTCCTCGATCAGCTGAAGGATCTCTTTGGATGTGGTGTAATCCAGTGCGCCGGTCGGCTCATCGCAAAGCAGAATATCCGGATTTTTGACGATCGCGCGGCCGATCGAGACCCGCTGCTGCTGTCCGCCGGAAAGCTGATTCGGCAGCTTATAGCGATGCTCAAACAGACCCAGCGTTTTCAGAAGCTCGTCGATATCGAGCGGCTGATCGGAAAGATACGCACCGGTCTCGATATTCTCCTTGACATTGAGATTCGGGATGAGGTTATACGACTGGAACACATAGCCGAGATGCTTGCGACGGTAGCGGGTGAGGCTTTTCTCGTTCATGTCCTCCAGCTTGTCGCCGTTGATGAGGATCTCGCCCGCATCGGCGCTGTCAATTCCGCCGAGGATATTCAGCAGTGTGGATTTGCCGGAGCCGGACGGTCCCAGAAGGACGCAAAATTCACCCTTGCTGACGGAGAAATCCAGTCCACGCAGAACATCCTGCCGTGTATCGCCGCTGCCGAAGCTCTTTTTGAGTCCCCGCACCTCTAAAAACAATCTTTCTGCTTCGCTCATATTATCCTCCTTGTTGTTTAACAGTTGAGCAGATACTCAACTAATGATCGCATTACGGCACATCCAAAAGGCTTTGCCAAGCCCCTCTCCGGGGCATAGTCTGAGCTGCTGACATCGGATGGAATGCTTCCTGCAATCAGTAAGTATTTGCTAACAAATGCTATTGTATCATTTTCATGTGGCTTTGTCAAGCTGTTTCAGCGGAAATACGATGATTTTTGGCATAACAGATATATAAACTGCGGCGGGATATAAAAATGATTGTGCGTTATGAAGAAAGTTTGCTGCCATAAAGGAAGAAGCCCTGAGGTCTGCTCAAGCATTTCTCAGGGCTTCATTTATTCCATATTTCCTGCAAATATCCTCTCCACCACGATTTGCGTCATTTCCTGTGCCGACTCGGCATAACCGTTCCTTGCCCATTTCATGAAGATACCGAAAAGTCCATAGGCAAGGTAGTAGCTTTCGTAGGTGTCCGAGGTCTGCCCGGTGTCTCTGTCGGTCATGATGACCTCATAAGCTGACAAGATCGCTCCGTGATGTCCCTGTCCGATGATAAGGTCGTTCTTTTTCCGCAGCGAATAGCAGAAATCAAAGTACCGCCTGACACGGTAGCTGTCACTCAACTGATGTTCTTTAAGCCTGTGTTCACGTTCATATTCACGCCACTTCATGATGATGTAGGCGGTGATGATCTCGTCCTTTGATCTGAAATTGCGAAAATAGGTCGCTCTGCCGATGCCGCCTTCCTCGCACAGTTCGTCCACGGTGATCTTCTCGATATTCTTCTTTTTCATCAGCCTGAACAGCGCTTCACCGTAGGCTGAGGTCACATATTCCGACATTTTTCGTTCTTCCTTTCCGCCTGATGATACTATTTCGCAAAATAGTATCATTTTCCCGATCTTATTGACTTTGCAGCCGTTTTATGATATTATAGTATCATAGAAAAGTGGCTTTGTCAAGCCGTGAGATCGAGGAGGAATTGTCATGGAGAATGTAAAACCGAAAAGCAGACTGAAAAAGGTGCTTATCATCATTGGCATCATCATTTTAGTGATTGCAACAGGCATTTTTATTCTTCTGAAGCTGACATTTCTCAAAACATTCCCGAAACTCAAAGGTGAGCCTGAGATCGGCAAGTGGTATGAGGTCGAGGTTGACGGTGCAAAGTCCTCGGACGGCAGCGAATGGCACGGCATCTTCCGCAAGGGTACGGAAAACAAGGTGGTCGTGTATTTCTTCGGCGGCGGTGTGAGCATCACTCCTGAGACTTCTGAGGGCGGCAAAGAGTTCTATGCGACCAATATGACAGCTCAGGACTTTGTCGCACAGGGCGGTATCGGCAGCACGGCGGAGGATAATCCGTTCAAGGACTGGAGCTTTATCGTGATTCCCTATGCGACTGGCGATTTTCACGCAGGCACGGGAACTTATGAGGGCAAAAAGACTGTGTATCACACAGGATACAGCAATTACTCCGCTTATGTGGAACAGGTCAAGCAGTATATCGGAGAGCCTGACACGCTGCTTGTAACAGGCTTTTCAGCAGGCGGATTTGCGACCTCCCTGCTGGCTGACGATGTGATCGACCGTTTTCCCAGCGCTGAAAATGTGACCGTCTGTGTGGACAGCTCGCTCCTGCTTTATGACGGCTGGCACGAAACGGCTGTGGATCTGTGGAAAGCTCCGACTGAAATATCGGACAGACTGACCACAAATAACCTTGTTCTCGACAGTCTGACCGCACTCCACGAAAAGCGTGGTGACAGCGTGAAAATACTCTTTGATTGCTCCTACCGTGATGATACGCTGATGCAGTATCAGTCCTATATCGACAGCGGAAAAATGGATAAGACCAAAGAGCTTGGCGATAACTTCCAGCGTGATCTGAAAGAAATGGTGAACGGCTTGCAGACAAATATCCCCGATGTGGGTATTTATATCTGGAGCTGCGGAGAGGATGCAGAAACCCATAATACCCAGCATACAATCATATCTTCTAATGTGTTTGACAAGCTCGGAAATGATAGAAGCGTCGGTGAATGGATATTTGATGCAGTGAACGGCGATGTCAAGACCTACGGGCTGGAATTGCTTGATAAATCGTTTTGAGGTGAAAATAATTAAGAACATAACCTATAGATCAACATTGACTGCCTGCTTTATCGGTTATGTGATACAGGCGATCGTCAACAACTTTGTGCCGATGCTGTTTCTGCGGTTTCAGGCTGAATTTGGTATACCTTTGGCACAGATCACATGGCTCATAACGATCAATTTTGCCGTTCAGCTTACAGTTGATGCAGTTGCTCCTGCGTTTGTGGACAAGATCGGGTATCGGGTATCTATGCAGCTTGCACATATCCTGTCTGCATCGGGATTTCTGCTGATGACAATTTTGCCCGACAAGCTCCCGTCACCCTTCGCCGGACTTGTGATCTGCATAGCGTTGTATGCAGTCGGCGGAGGACTTCTCGAAGTGCTTGTAAGTCCTATCGTCGAGGCTTGTCCGACAGACAACAAAGAGACTGCGATGTCATTGCTCCACTCCTTCTACTGCTGGGGACAGGCGGCTACCGTGCTGTTATCGACTGTATTTTTTGCTATCGCAGGAATAGAGCATTGGCGGATTCTTGCCGCATTATGGTCGATCGTACCGATGTTGAATTTTATTCTTTTTCTGAAAGTCCCAATTGCCGCACTTTCCGAAACAAGAGGACAAGAATCGGGATTTGCAGAACTGATAAAGACACCTCAATTCCTATTTTTCTGCCTGATGATGCTTTGTGCAGGTGCTTGTGAGCTGACGGTCAGTCAGTGGGCATCTGCATTTGCCGAGTCGGGACTGCAAATCTCGAAATCCGCAGGAGACCTGATAGGAACAATGGGATTTGCGCTGTGTATGGGCAGTGCAAGAGCGTTGTTCAGTAAGTTTGGTGAAAAGATACCGCTGCAAAAGGTAATGCTCGCATCGTCTGTTTTATGCGTTGGGAGCTATCTGCTGATCGGTCTGACAAAAGCTCCGGCAGCCGGACTGATTGGATGTATGCTGTGCGGATTTTCAGTCGGTATATTCTGGCCGGGAACGTTCAGTCTGTCAGCCGCAGGGCTTAGAAACGGCGGAACGCTGATGTTTGCATTACTGGCGCTTGCAGGTGATCTGGGGTGCTGTGCCGGTCCGACGATTGCAGGAAAAGCATCTGCCTTATTGGGGAGTGATCTGCACAGGGGTATCTTATGCGGTATTATGTTTCCGTGTATCATGCTCTGCTGTGTTCTTCTGATGAATAAGGAATATCGGAAAGGAGAGGTCAGAAAGGGAAGCAAATAAGAAAAGAGGTCATAAGACATTGAGATCATCGGTGTTATACTGCTGATACTTTTCTCTGTTGCAGTGATATTTTTCATCAAGGGTAAGATACACGAACGCCGTCCTTGGTACGATGATGACTATTTCGATTATTTCAAGACAGATGCAATGCTTGACAGGATCTCAGTGATCGTCTGTATTTCGCACTGAGCGCTCGCAGTCTAATTTTTCCAGCCAGTGCTGACTGCACGTTTAGTCACCATTGAGCGATATATGCCGTCTTTAGCCATAAGGCTGCTGTGGTCACCCGATTCCGCTATCTGACCGTCTTTTACCACCATTATCCTGTCAGCATGAGCGATGGTATTCAGCCTATGTGCGATAACAAGGAGCGTTTTTCCCCTTGATTATCTCAACAATTGCCGCATTCATTTTCTCCTCGTTTTCGGGATCTATGAAGGCAGTTGCCTCGTCCAGAACTATCACAGGAGCATTTTTCAGTATTGCTCTTGCAAGTGAGATTCGTTGACGCTCGCCGCCGGAAAGCTGCTTCCCTCCGTCGCCTGCCATAGTGTCTATGCCGTCAGGTAGTCGCTCAAGGAATTCCCTGCACTGAGCCTTTTCCGCAGCTTCAAGCACCTGTTCACGGGTAGCCTTCGGGTTTCCCATAAGGATATTCTCATACAGCGTGGTATTGAACAGAAACTGCTCCTGCGAAACGTAGGAAATGCGGTCATTCAGAGCCTCGATGCTCATGTCGGTGATGTCCTGTCCGCCGAGAGTTATCTTTCCGCCATTTATGTCATAGTAATGCACCAACAGCTTTGCCAGCGTGGATTTTCCGCTTCCCGACTCACCAACAAGAGCTGTAAGTGTCCCCTCTTTTAATTCAAGTGAAACTCCGTGAAGGACTTCTTATTCCATGTAAGCAAACCGAACGCCCTCAGCATCTGAATTGTCTTCACAGAGCTGCTGGCTGAATGAGGCATACTCCTTGCCCCAGCGGTCAATACCTATCATTCTGCCATGCGGATTACGTTTAGCGCAGGCAATGGTAAGCGCACCGCTTCCGCAGCCGACGTCCAGCCCGATCCCGCCTTCGGGCAGTGTAATATATTCAGCAGTGCCTTCAACGATCTCCTTTGAAAGCTGACGCTTGCCGTCATAAGAAAACTTTCCGTGTGCATAAACGCTCCACGCTGCCATTGCACCGCAGACAAGTGCGCCTGTGCCTGCTGTTCCGACGAGCACCTTTTTCACGTTCGGAGTGATCTTTGCACACATCAGTGCTGCTGTTCCTGCGCCAAGAATCGCCGTCCCTGCACTCAAAGCCGTTATCATTCCGTTTGGTACCCAGTTCTTATAATTTGCACTCATAACTTACACTCCTTTATCTTTTATATCCCATTACTAAAAACAGGTTTTTCCTTTTATTTATTGAGACATCTGTAAATCCGGTCGTTTTGAGCATATCAGCGATCTGCCATATATCTTGTCATGCAGATGCTCCTTATCCATGCTGACAAGCATCATTCGGCCGAGAAGTCCTTTCGGATTTCCGAAATTGTCTGTAAAACTCATATATTTGCCCCTTTTCTGAAATGATTCCTGATCAACTGCATAACTTCATTAAATGTCGGTTTACAGCCGGGAATAAAATATTGCAGAGCATAGCAGTGGTGCATTCCCTTACCCACATGGATAATGCACTTTGCACCTGCTTTCCGATAGCTCTCCGCATAGCTCGGAGCAAAGGCGTACAGAGTCTCCGCTGTTCCGTAATAAAAGTGTGTCATGGGAGCATTTCTGAAATCACCATGAGCGGTTGCGAGGTATTTTTCTGGGACTTCCCTGCCGTGGCACATGATCTCACGGGCAGTGTACATATACTCCGCAGGTATCATTATGTCTCTTTTGTCAAGTCTGGCAATTGCAGCTTTCTCGTCATCTGTGACAGGGACGCTTCCCGAGGAGATTGGTATCAGCAGTCCGGGCATCGGGAAGTTTTCTCCGCCGTCATTCAGTTCGTTTATGTATGTGATAACGTCGAGAAGAAGTGCCGCACCTGAGGAAAATCCCAGAAATACAATGTTTTCAGGCTTGTAGTATCTGAGCATCTTCTCATAGCACTCAAATACCATTTTTACGTTTTCCAGCATATCGTGTTCGTGGCACATGGGATAGTACGGAAACCACACATCAGAGCCCGTTATTCCGCCTATTTTTCCGGAAAGTCCCACATCTCCGCTGTCAGAGCCGAGTATCATTCCTCCGCCGAAGACGAACAGCACAGCATTCCTCCGCCTTTTCTTTTCAATGTTGATCTCAAGGCAGTGATACTGTCCCTGTATCAGATGATCCGTGTAGTGAGCCTTGTTGTCGGTCGGCATGGAGAAATGCCGATTTTTCGCATTCATTTTCGCTGCCTTTGCAAGGACTTCTTCCTTTGTTCCAACAAGGCTCTCCTTCATTTTCATTGCCTTTACGACCTTTTTTGTCAGCCTGTACAGCGGACTTTCAAGGCCGTCAGGTGCTTTCACAACTTTGTCACTTTTATCAAATCTCAATATCATAACCTCCGTTTTTCAGAATTGCTGCTTTATCGCTCAGAACATCACCGTGCATACGAATGCAATCAGAAGACTTACCAGAATATGTGCCAGCATTTCCTTAAGATGCGATCTCCAGTTATAGCCGAATAAATGAGGACCAACAATACTTTTTACTTCCGGGAAATAATGTGGGAAGAAATTGCTGTGACATAGCAGGAACCAGTCAAAAACAGCAATATCAAACGCTTTCATTCCCCACAGCATGATAAGATCTCTTATGAAAAACTGACCAAAGCTGAAACCGTTCCTGATACCGTCCCATGCACCGAAAATGACCGCTCCAAGCATCATTGCCAGCGCCAGTATCAGCATCGCCCAGCCAAGTATGTGCTGTCCTTTGAAACGCTCAGGTTTTGGCTGAGCAGCCTCCTGTATCTCTTTCGGAGCGGTAGTGAAAAAACGCTTGTCCTGCACAAATCCAACTGCTCCCCAGAGCAGCAGAAACAGCCCTGCCATCATAACCAGCGTCAGAATTAAAGTTGTCATACCGTCACCTTATTTCTTAGCGATCACAGTTATCCACGGCTTTGACGGGTGGTGGTCGGAACTGACCTCAGAAAAGCCTGCATTTTTCAGTGCCTCTGTGATCTCAGCAGGAGTATAGCAGTGCATACCGTCGATTATAGACTCGAATTTCTTACTGGTTTTATCAGTACCGTCTGATTCATTGCAGATCATAAAATATCCGCCGTCTTTCACGATACTTGCGACCTGTGAGAAGCATTTTTCCAGTCCCGGCCAGAAATAGACAGTCTCGAAAGCGGTAACAAGGTCAAAGCTGTTCTTTTCAAGAGGCAGCTTTGAAACATCTCCCTGTATCACCCTGCACCTGCCCGCGTCTATCATTGCCTGATTGTATTCTTTGGCTTTCTGTACAGATAGCGCGGAATAGTCCATAGCTGTGACCTTTGCGGCAGGATATTTTATCAGCAGCTCTCCTGCATTTCTGCCTGCACCGCAGCCAAGGTCTGCGGCCTGTTTTGGGGAAAGCCTCGGCAGATATCCGCCCTCATATGGCACTTCATATTGCTTTACGATTCCCTTGTCGAAGTAGTCGGAGTAGTATTCATAAAACAGCTCACGAGCCTCCTGGTAGCGCTGTTTTTTCTTCGGATCGGTGTCGTAGATGAAGAATTCCGACATTCGCAGATAGGCTATCTCGTTTTCCGTCCTGCCCTCTGCGTGAGCCTTTTCCGCCAGTTTTTCCATAGCGTTTACCCAGTCTGAGCTTGTCCTTATGCTATGTGATACTGCCGAAACCTCATCTGCATCTCCGCCGTCCCACATAATGACACGGTTGAGCTGATAATTGAAGTCTGCATCGCTGTTCAGCTCATATGTACCTGTTTTGAAATTGATCTTCTGCGAAATATCGTATTTTTTCATTATTGTCTGCTCCTTTCGTCATATAAGGTTGAGTATCCCTATCAGTCCGAACATTGAAAGTCCGATGCTGGGCATGATGATACCGGGAAGATCCTGAAACTTCACAGGATCTATTTTACGGCAGGTAATGCCGATCATCAGGAATACTATCGGGTTGAGTATCACGCATATTTTCGGCACATCAAGTGCTCCGTTCAGTATAGCGATAATTACCAGAACTGTCGGCACTAACAGCGAAATATAGCCTGTTGCAAATGTAGGCATTATCTGCTTGTACAGCTTTTCAAGAATGTCATCGGCAATTTGCAGGCTGCCGTTTATCAGTGCTCCCTTGTAAATAAGTGCCTGTATGCACACAAAGGAATGAATGAAGATCCCTGCCATTGAGCCAAAATATCCGAAGCCGATCATCAGATAACCAAGCAGCGAATAAGTTTCGGCGATCTGCATTCCGATGGAATAAAAGCCAAGTCCCACCATTGCGTCACCGACCAGTGCAAGGGCTATGGAAAGTCCAAATCGCCAGTCAGCCATTTTCACCCAATTGCTGTCGATATTCTTTGACGTTCCCAGCTTTTCGTTTCCCTTGCCTTTGAGGTCGAAAAGCACATCTCCCACACAGCAGAGCAGTCCTCCAATAAGTCCTAAAATTGAGAAAACCAGATACATATTTACTCCTTTCAAATTATGAATAATAACGCAGGTAACATCTTTTCTGATGATTATTGATGCGTTATGAGCTCACATCAATGCGGCAAAACCTGCAACGATAAGTACGATCCCATAAAATGTGAAGCCTATACCTATTGCTCCGCCAACTTTGATGTTCAGCTTTCTTGCTATGAGCAGAATAGGCAAAGCCCCAACGGGATTCAGCAATACGAACCACTTCGGCACTTCGAGAGCGCCGGTCAGTATCGCAATTATCATGATAACCGTTTCCACAAGAAATAGCACTATGCCGCTGACCGCAGACGGGATCTTCGGGTATCTGTCGATCTGATCCATTGCTTTCTGAGCAGTCTCAGCCGAAACCTCTTTTGCTATGGCACGATAAACAATAGGCTTTATGCAGGCTGCCGCATGGAAAAGAAGTCCCGTATATGCACCGATGAACGTGCATATTTTCAGTGATGTTCCAAGTGCTGAACTCTTGTCGGAGATAAGTTCCGCAAGGAACCATGTAGTCAGGTATGTTCCCGGCTGACCTATGCAGGAAAGCCAGAACGCCTTGTCAAAATGCCGAAGACTTGTCTTAGTCCACCATGATGAGATGCGTCCCACCGCTTTTGAGTCCAGAGAGTCTTCTTTCCTGCCCGACCATGCAAGCGGTACATCTGCCTGAGCACAGAGAATTCCGCTGATAATGCCGATCACACCAATTATAACGTAAATATTCATCGCTGTTCACCTACATTTTATTTCTGATGCTTTGATACTCAATGAATTTAAAGCACATATATGTTAGAGCTCACTAACATATTATAGCACAGTTTATTCCGTTTTGCAAGATATTTCGTTATATTGTGCCCTGTTATTTATGAACCTCAATATTTATTTCCGCTGCCTTTTTACATAAGTCATCCTGTCTATCCTGAAATTGGCGATATCGTCATGTTTTTTGCTATAGCCGATAAGATAGTATCTATAAAAAAAGGCCGCCTATGAGCTTTCATAGGCGGTTTTTGTTTTATAAATTCTCGAAATACAGCTGGCGGAGGCGGTCCACCAAAACAGCGATAAACTCCGAAGCATAGGGCTTATCGCCGGGATAGGCAAAATACCTTCTCAGCTGGTCGGGAGTAGAGAAAAACGCTTGGTCGATAGCAGTTCGGATATTCCGTTCAAGGCAGCTCACCGACACTCCGCATTCCAGAGAAACAATCTTGTATGCGCCGGCTCTAAGGGGAAAAAGCAGCTCCTGGTCCTCTGCACAGCGGGACACCACCTTCACCAGATACATATAGCCCTTCAAATTCGGGCGGATCCCGGTGGAGCGCACCAGCTCCATGGCGACCCCTTCAAGGTTCGAGCTTTGGATAGTCTCTGTCAGTGCTGGGTCAAATACTGAGGCGTCGGAGAAAATACTCTTTACTGGAATTGAATACTGCATCGAATTGCTCCTTATAATTTATTTTGTAAGATTTGCTCAGGCGATCCACACGCTGTTGGAGGTATTGCCTGCTTTTTCTGTAGTTGATCCGTCTTTTGCGTAGTGATCAAGAACGATCCTGTAATAGTATCCTCAAGAAAGGTGTGGATACCTCCCTGTGCGCAGTCCTTTGCGGCCTCCTTATCCATTAGCTTGGCTCGGCAGAAGTTCATCACGTCCGTGTAATACTCCTGGATAAGCAGCTCGCACAGCTTGTTGTCGATCATAGATCCACCCCCAAACACTTTCCATATGATCAGATTTATTCTATCATGGCGGTTTCGGACTGTCAACCATGACTTTTGGTACAGCTAGGCGTATTAAAAAGAAATGATCATTATATCACGTTTCTTTCATGTTCTCTTGCAATATGAGTCTCCAGATCAGCCAATCGTGTCGGGATAGGTATGTGGCTCTCTTTATCAGTCAGCTTCATTGCAAGATCGCAGGCAGTATCAAGAGATACG
>Ga0208198_1000824_pt1 | contig 31536 bp, 29 predicted proteins | sample AD_JPNTR2_MetaG_FD_184446 | JGI IMG/M metagenome (GOLD analysis project Ga0208198, IMG submission 184446) | Active sludge microbial communities of municipal wastewater-treating anaerobic digesters from Japan - AD_JPNTR2_MetaG (SPAdes) (version 2) | ecosystem: Engineered > Bioreactor > Anaerobic...
CTCACGAATCATTGAATTATTTGACTCCTGAGGCCTATTATCAGAAATGGCAGACTAGTCGACTGCCAACAAAAGATGTTATCATTTTACAAGCCTAAGTGGTCAATATCTATCTGAACCTTGACAGAGAAGGGATTAATAGAAATAAGCTCAAAGCTCAAAGCTCAAAACTCAAAGCCGCAACTCAAAACCCTAAAACTATCCTTTTGCCATCCTGAAGACGCAGCTCTCTGTCTTGTCATCCTGAACGCAGTGAAGGATCCCATGCCCAGTGATCAAAAGATTCTTCACTGGCAGAATCGATTTTATTTCTAATTAGTCATTATCTTTAAATTTTTCCACCTTTTTTGTTGCATTTGTTTTTTGGTGAGAATTCCTGTTTTGGCGCCGATGTGTTCAACAACCGAAGTGCCATTGGCGCTGCCGAGTTTTATAGCTATCTCAATATCTTTTTTATTGAAAATGCTACGATAATTATCTTTTTTAATTTTTCCTTTAGCGAATACAGAAACAAAACCAGAACAAAAAGCATCACCAGCGCCAGTACGATCCACTACCCTTTTTTCAGGATAAACTCCGGCTTGCCAAATCATTTTTCCATCAGAAACAGAAACGCCTTTTGGTCCTTTAGTCATTACCACTAAACCTTCAATTAATTCATCTAACCTTTGAAAAATCAATTTCTCCTTTTGATAAGGGATATCCGTGAGATAAGATGCCTCTTCCTGATTAACTAAAAAAATATCAAAATATTTCAACAATTCTTTATGTTTTTTCAGGTTTTCTAATTCGCCGCTGCCGGGATTGCTGGCTACAAAAATATTATTTTTATTTGCCCACAAAAGCGCTTGCTTTAAAAGATTAAAATTACCACCCAAAGAATCAAGATAAAGCCAGCGTGTTCTTATTTTTGACCACGGAATTTCTTTTTCTGAAATATTTTCACCCGCGCCTTTGTAGCTTAAAATTGTCCGCTCCCCTGTTTTAGTAAGGAAAATAACCGAATAAGCCGTTGGCGTGGCCTTATCAATTTGAATCCATTGAGTGTTAATTTTTTCTGATTGGAGATTGCGGATAACTTCCTCACCGCTCACATCTTTGCCCACGCGGCCAATACAGGCAGTTTTGAGGCCTTGCCGAGCAAAAGTAACAGCCGTATTCGTTCCGCCTCCGCCAGTAGTAAAGGTGACTTTTGGAACTTTAATTTTGCCACCATAAGGCAGAGCAATGCCCTTCCCTACTCTAAATCTTTTGTCCTTTATTTCTAAAAAAGGGACGCCTTCAAAAAACGCATCTCTGGTGGCTGAGCCAATGGAAATAATATCAAACATACAATAATTATAGCAAAAAAATTCAAAAATCAAAATTCTTGATGCTTAGAATAACCACTTTTTTCATTGTCATCCTGAGGACAAAGTCCGAAGGATCCCATGGCTTTTAGCAATGAAAAACCAGTTATGATAGCGGCGAAGGCCAAAGGCCTTCGCCACTATCATTTCGCCGCTATCATTTCACTACTACTTCAATACTATTATTTACTCATTTCATAATGTCTTTTTATCTCCTCGGCTGATAAAGCTCTATTGTAAATGCGAACTTCGTCGATGAAACCTTTAGCAGGATAAACGTAATAACTCTTTCCTATTTGCAATGAGTAGGAATTTAAGGCAATATTACCTTCTGGAACCTTTGAATTTTTCTCAACTCCATTAACATAAACCCGAGCTTTTGAAGTAGTAAATGTGTAAACGATATGATTCCATTCACCCCATTCAAAACTGCCCGCTCCTGCAGATAGGCTGTAATAGTTTGGACCACCTCCTCCAGAGTAGTAACAGAGTATATTTCTATTGTCCCCTATGAGAATACTGTATCCATTATCCCACTGTTTGTCCACCAAAGCCTGGAATGTTCCGGTTGATCCTAATTTCATCCACGCCTCAATCGTAATTGCATCAGTAATATTCAAACTCTCATCATTCCCGCAATCAACATAATCATCTGTTCCATCAAAACTTAATGCTTTATTAATTTGACCATCTGTCCAAGTAGGACCATTTTTAAGGGTACCATGATTGTTATTGCCGCTACTATCATAAGCAGTGGTATCGCCACCTTCTTCAAATGACCAGGAGCCAACAGGTTTTAAGGGTGAAATAAATAAGTTGTTTCCAACCTCATAGACATAAGGGTCTGGGCCGCCATCAGCTATGGTTTTAGAGTCTTTACCGCCTTTAGGACCAAAAGTTTTTGATTCGGGATAAGCCGTAAAAATATATTGCCGCTGGGGATTGCAATAGAAAGTATAGTATAAGCTATCGTTTAGACTATTTTTGGGATCAACTGGTAAAACGGTTACCTGTAAGCCAACTAAATTTTTAAAATTAAAAGGTAGCCAGCCAGTGCCATCAGCATTTCTAATATTATCCCTACTCACCTGAGCCCAAGAAACACCAGATGGCAGATTACTATTTGATAAAAGAGTTTCCGAAGGCAAAGAGGCATAAATTTTAGTACCATCACAATAACTGCTATTAAGCATTCCTTCGCTCCGCGCTAATTCCATAATCATTTGTAAATTGGACATATCGGTTAATCTTTGCGTATCCCGCGCTTTTTTGGTCATTTCATTGGGATTAATTGCTACTACCGTGACTGTCATCAAAACTGCGATAATGGCTATCGTAATAAGCATTTCGATTAAAGTAAAAGATTGGCTATTGTGGGAAAGAAGTTTATTGAAGCGCTGAGCAGCCATATAAAGATATTATAAACTCAAAATTTAAAATTCAAAAAAATAACTCAAAACTCAAAAGGCAAAACTCAAAACTGCAACTTAAAATCCTAAAACTATCCTTTTGTCATCCTGAACGAAGTGAAGGATCTTATGCCCAGTAAGTGAGGGATTCTTCGCTGGCGCTCAGAATGACTCTCCACTTTTTGTCATCCTGAGGACGAAGTCCGAAGGATCCCATACCAAGCAGCCGAGATTCTTCATAAAGCTCAGAATGACGATAGAAAAAAATGCTCAGAATGACGATAAAAAAAGTCAAAGATCAAAGATCAAAGATCAAAAAAATAATGACAGAAAAAAATCAAAAATCAAAAAAAATATTGCTGAGATTCTTCGCAAAGCTCAGAATGACTTCCTCCTCTATTGTCATCCTGAACGAAGTGAAGGATCCCATGTCCAGTAAGTGAGGGATTCTTCGCTAACGCTCAGAATGACAATTCCTCCATAGCCGAGAGATTCTTCGCAAAGCTCGGAATGGCAAAACGCTTTTTAAGCAACTACTTTCTACTAATAGCCCGCTTTGCTGCTTCTTTGATGGCATCTTTGCCCATACCGAAAGCTTCGATCAACTCATGGGGGTCGCCCGATTCGCCAAAACGATCTCTAACGCCGATAAATTCAATCGGTACGGGATAATTTTGGGCTAAAAGTTCGGCTACTGCCGAGCCCATTCCACCCATAATTTGATGGTCTTCTACTGTAACCACCGCACCGCATTGTTTTGCTGCTTCAATAATTGTTTGCTGATCCATTGGTTTTATCGTGTGATTGTTAATCACCATTGCTTCAATTCCCTCCTTAGCTAATTCTTCTGCTGCCAAAAGAGCATTATAAAGTAAAGGTCCGCAGCCAATAATCGCTACATCTTTTCCTTCACGAAAAATTAAAGCTTTGCCAATTTCAAAAGGAGTATCATCGGTAGTAATCACTGGTGTTTTTTCACGTTCAAACCTAAAATAAACAGGACCAACGTAATGAGCAGCGGCGAGCGTTGTTTTTCTCGTTTCAATAGCATCGCAGGGCGCTATAACGACTAAATTCGGAAGGCAGCGCGTAATAGCAATATCTTCCAAAGCCTGATGCGTTGCTCCATCAGGTCCAACCGAAACGCCAGTGTGAGCGCCTGCAATTTTTACATTGGCATTAGAATAGCAAACACTAACACGCAGTTGATCCCAATTCCGGCCCGGAGAAAAAACCGCATAACTGGAAACAAAAGGGATTTTGCCAGCCAAAGCCATTCCGGCGGCTAGGCCCATCATATTTTGTTCGGCAATGCCCACTTCAATAAAACGATCAGGGAACGCTTTTTGAAACATGGCGGAACGAGTGGAATCCGATATATCCGCACAAAGGGCAATAACATTAGGATTTTCTTGGCCAGCCAAAACCAAACCTTCGCCATAGCCATCACGGGTTGGTTTTTGCTCGACGTCGGGTTTGAAAAGATTAGGATTAAGAATAGGCATACATTTTTATTTTAAACGACTGTAAAGGACTATAGTTATCAATTACTCTGCTTCGCTTTGGATTTTTCCTTGGAGAGTACGCAATTCTTTGAGGGCATTCATTGCTTCCTCTTGATTAGGTACTTTTCCGTGCCATTCCGGCTTCCATTCCATAAAATCCACTCCCTTTCCCGGAATAGTATGACAAATAATCATTACCGGCTTTTCATAAATTGCCTTGGCATGTTCAATAGCATCAATAATGGCGGGAATATTATGACCATCAACTTCTAAAACACGCCAGCCAAAAGATTCGTATTTTTCTTTTAAAGGTTCAAGGGGCATCACATCTTCTGTAAATCCATCTATTTGGATGTTATTGCGATCCATCAAAAAAGTGAGATTATCTAATTTATGTTTACCAGCAAACATTGCTGCTTCCCAAGTTTGGCCTTCCTGTTGTTCGCCATCGCCAGCAATGCAATAAACTTGCCATTTTTTATGATCCATTTTGGCTGCATAAGCCAAACCAACAGCTATTGAGGCGCCTTGAGCTAAAGGGCCAGAACTGTTGTCCACACCCGGCGCAGTTCCAACGTGAGGATGTCCCTGTAAACGACTTCCAAATTTTCTTAAAGTTTTTAGCTCTTCGACTGGAAAAAAGCCCGCTCGAGCTAAAGCTGCATAGTGAATAGGACAAATGTGACCATTTGATAAAATAACGCGATCGCGATCATTCCAATTGGGATTTTTGGGGTCAACATTAAGAACGCCGCTAAAGTATAAAGCGGTAAAAACATCGGCCATTCCCAAAGGGCCCGCAGAATGCCCGGATTTTGCTTCTAAAAGCATATTGATGACGTCACAACGTAATTGCGCCGCCATTTCATTTAATTCCTTAATTTTTTTATCTGTTAAGAGCATAACAATAACTCAAATCTCAAAACTCAAAAATCAAAACTTTAGGTTAAAACTTAAAACATTTTTATCCTTCGGATATGCAATTCAAAATAATTAAATACGGCTTTAGAATTTAGAATTTTGAATTTTGAATATGAGATTTATTTTTTATATTTTTTCTAATTCTTTTATTTTTTCTTCGACCTTAGATAAATCAGAAAAAATATAAGAAGAAGAACTGATAATGTCAGCGCCAGCACTTTTAATTAATGGCGCTGTTTCATTATTAACTCCCCCATCGACCTCAACAATTAATTGAGGGAATTTCTTCTTAATATTTCTGATTTTTTCTAAATTAGATAACTCAAAAGTTTGTCCAGCCGGACCAGCAGAAACAGCCAGAACTTGCACTAAATCGATTTTATCTGCATAAGGAATAATAGTTTCCCAAGGGGTTTTGCTTTCAATAGCTAAACCGAGTTCTTTTTGATATTTTTTGGTTAACTCGCGGATTTGATTAAAAGAGGCTTCGGTAATCGTTTCCAAATGCACTATGATTCTTCTCACGTTGGGAATTTTTAACCAATTTTCCACTGTCTTTTCTGGTTCTAAGACCATTAGATGAATTTCGAAATTTAAGAATGGGCTAAGTATTAATAAATCGGAAGGGTTGTTCCAGGTAGTGTATGAGGTAAATTTGCCGTCAGCAATATCAAATTGAATCCAATCAACCAGATTTTCAATTAACGCTACTTTCTTTTTTATCTCTTCAAAATTTTTTTCGTTAATCGTTGGGATCAACTGCATTTTCTTTATCGGTAATTTGTTTTAAACGACGAACATAGCGCTCCTTGGGAAGAAAGTCGGTGGTGAGCCAAATGCGAATAATTTTTTTGGCCAAAGAAAGAGAAACAGTATTAGCGCCCAAGCATAAAATATTAGAATCGAGATGTTCACGTGATTGCTGGGCGACCTTTTTGCTTGTTACCAATACAGCCCGAATTCCTTTAATTTTATTAGCAGCAATACTCATTCCTAGTCCATTAGCGCAAATTAGAATGCCGCGGGCTGATTGATCGCCTTCAGCTAAATCTTTTGCCACTCGTTCGGCTACGCGAAAAGCAAAAATAGGAAAATCATCCTGAGGATCTAATTGTAAATTACCCAAGTCTTCAAATTTTAGATCAGAAGCGGTTAGGAACTCCTTTATTTTTTCTTTATATTTAAAACCAGCATGGTCTGCGCCTAAGTATAGCATACAAGACTATTATAGCACAAAAATAGGTTAAAGCCCAAAAGTTTTGAAGTCATCGAAAAAGCAAATTCACTCAATCAATAACTTTCGTGACAATTAACACGGAAGTTAATTGAAAAATCGAGGTTTTATAATTGTTTGCGGCGATTTTTCTGAAAGAAAAATCGCCGCAAACAAACCCTATTTTGAAATCCAAAATTTAAAAATGTCTACTCCTCCTCTGCTTTGTAAAGAATGTACCCCGGATTTTCATAAACAACTGGGAAAGAGTTTCGGAAATAATCAAAATTTATTACCCAATCGTTCGCCGGATATCTTTCTACTAAAATGTAATCAGGCGAATATTTATTGATTAATTGATAAGCATCATCTGCTCCCTGATAAATTCTGGCCAAGTCTTTATAGCGATCGCTATAATCAATACCATGCGACCAAAGCCAACCTCGATAACCCATTAGAATGCGTCTGCCAGCCAGTGATGAAATAGGGTTATTATGCTTATCCGTAGTGAGAAAAAGATCAGTTGGTTTGGTGTTTTTTTGAACAAAAGTGGCCAAGGCTTGATCAACTGGAGAATAAAGAACATATCGATTAGCCCGTTCCTTTTGGACAGCTAAAATTCCGGGTAAGAGTGTGATCAGTAATAAAACAAAAGCAATAATTTTATACCCCCAACTCTTTTTTCGGAAAAGATAATCAAAAAAGACAGAAATAATAACAGTTGAAAGCAAAAACCAGAGCATAAAAATTTTAGTATTATCGAATTCCCAAGGTTGAAAAATAAAAATATTGGCCAAAACGAAAATGCCTATTGAAGCACTGTAAAATGAAGTGATTTTCTTCTGATGATTTAATTGAAGTGCAATAATAAAACCAGCAATAATAAAAATGAGATAGAGGCCGAGGTTTTTGAACCAGAAAAGCCAGAAAAAAGTTTCTTTTGCCATCCAGCCCCATTGCACTCTAAAAAATGACTTGTTACCAAAAGGGAAAAACCAGAGTGTTGGTCCTAAGGCCAATACCAATACCGGCAATGCACAAAGAAGCCAATCTTTAATTCTTAGCTCATGATAAAAGATCCATTGAATCAAAAATAAGAATCCGCAAAAAATAACGAGGGCTAAAAAGAGATGAGTATGAACAGCCGGCATTAAACCAATGACTATACCCGCCCAGAGCAGATTCTTTGATTTTTTGGTTTCCCAATAATTCCATAAAAAATAAAGAGCTAAGCAAGCAAAAACTAATCCCAAAACAATGGTTCTTTGAGGTAAAAGAAAATCAGCGACTACATTGGAAAATTCGATCTGATGCTGAGACAAATGAGTATATTGGATAGACAAATTTTGGATAAAACGAACTAATGATTGGCCGCTTTGAGCAAAATCTTTAAAAAAATAGTATAAGGCAAAAGTCGATCCGTTAAGAATGAATAAAAACGGGGTCAGAAAAGCCGCCGCCCGCTTTTTCGTTATTTTTAAGACCAGTAAATAAATAAGCACAACGAGGGCCAAAAGCGCAATGAAGCTCGGCAAGATAATTGACCAGCGCAAATTAAGACCCGCTTTCATTAAAAGAGATGAAAAATAATCCAAAGCAAAAGGATATCGCGTTTGTTCACCAAAATAAAGAGGGTCATTTTTTAAAACATCAATTAATCCCCTTTCTTTGAAATTAGTAATTAGCGTTAAATGATACGGCAAATCGCCCCACGTTGAACCAGCAGAGTACAAGCTGCCATTAATTTCTAAAAGCGTATGGGAAGATAAAAGATCAAAAAAAAGCCAGCCAAAGAATAAAAGAAGAACGATTAATTCCCAATGAGATTTTAGATAAGAGAAAAATTGAGACATAAGATAAGGTCAAAGCACAAAACTCAAAAGTCAAAACTACAAATAATAATAAGTCAAAACTCAAAGTTCAAAGCTCAAAACTGCAACTTAAAACCCTAAAACTATCTTTTGTCATCCTGAAAGCAGTGAAAGATCCCATGCCAACTCTCCTTCTTGTCATCCTGAAGGCGCAGCCCTAAGGATCTCTTGCCAGATAACCGAGGGATTCCTCGCTTACGCTCAGAATGACTCCCCACCTCTCGTCATCCTGAACGTAGTGAAGGATTCCGTGCCAAGCAACCGAGGGATTCTTCGCTTACGCTCAAGAATGACTCTCCACTTCTTGTCATCCTGAACGCAGTGAAGGATCCCTCGACCATTTAATGATAGACTCTCTTTTGGATGACATGGGATTCTTCGCAAGGCTCAGAATGACATATGAATGACTAATGCCCCCAATAACCAAATGCCCAAAATTTATTTTTAGTCATTGGACATTCTGACATTAGACGTCGATTAGGAATGAGAAATTAGGCATTAGTCATTTTCTTTCATTTTAAGATTTGAGATTTAAGATTTTTTCCGCGTGCTTGATTAAACTTGCTGCATAACCCCATTCATTATCATACCAAATAAGAATTTTTACCAAATCACCATCAATGACTTTAGTAAATGACAAATCAGCAATGCTCGGATAAGGGTTGCCAATCAAATCAGTAGAAACTACCGGATCAGAAACAACGGTAAAAATACCTTCCCACCGGGGATTTTTAGCTGCCTCAGTAAAAATTTGATTAATTTCTTCTACATTCGTTTTTTTCTGAGAAACAAAAGTGACGTCGGCCAAAGAAACTATTGGTACTGGCGTTCGAATCGAAATTCCATCAAAAATGCCGTCCAATTCTTTTATTACTTTTCCCACTGCAATTGCCGCGCCAGTAGTAGAGGGAACCAGATTGATCGCACCTGCTCGTCCTCTTCGCAAATCCTTGCTGTCAGGACCATCAACTATTTTTTGAGTAGCCGTATAGGCGTGCGTAGTATTGAGAACAGCTTTTTTAATGCCTACTGATTCTGAAAGAATAGCTAAAGCCGGAGCAATGGCGTTGGTCGTGCAGGAACCATTGGATGTCATTTTAACTTGGGGAATAAGATCATCATTAATGCCACAAATAATTGTTGCTCCTTTTTTTAATGAACCATCATCGTCTTTGGCCGGCGCGGTAATAATAACCCGATCAGCACCCGCTTGCAGATGAGCCGCTGCTTTTTCAAAACTTTCAAAAGCACCTGTTGATTCGATAACGACGTCAATTTTTAAGTCCTTCCACGGAAGCTGAAGCGGATCTTTTTGTTGAAGAAAAACAATACGATTTTTTTCAATATTTAAAAAATTGCCTTCTTCTGTTTTTTCGATTTTTAATTCTTTCGGATATTGACCGTAAACCGAATCATACTTTAAAAGATAAACTAACGTGTCTATGTCAGCTAAATCATTGATGGCAACAATTTCTAATTGGGGATTATCAAAAGCTTGGCGAAAGAAGATTCGTCCAATTCGACCAAAACCATTAATAGCAATACGTAATTTTTCCATATTTAATATTTGTTTACCGACTTGTTTCTATTATAACAAATTATTGGAGATTTTTTAACCAAAAAGCACCAATTCCAAAAGCTACCGCCACGTTTAACGATTCTTTTTTCCCACTTAAAGGAATTTCTAATATTTTATCGCAATATTCTAAATAACGTTTATTAATACCTTTTACTTCATTGCCAACAATTAAAGCGATTTTGCGACAAGACGAGGGAAGACGTTTTAATTGATTAATTTTAATACTTTTGCTTCCTAATTCTAAAGCTATTAAATAATACCCTTCTGATTTTAATTTTTTTAAAATTTTAAGTGTCTGGCGCGACTTTTCCCATGGTAAATATTCTTCGGCTCCAAGAGCTGTCTTATGCATTTGTCTTTTGTGTCTTTCGTCAGTAGGTGCTGGCGTAATTCCACCGAGATAAATTTTTTGAAAACCTAAAGCTTCGGCCGTACGAAAAATAGAGCCTACATTTAAAAGGCTCCTTACATTATCTAAAACAGCAACGAATTTTCTATTTTGAATCATAGGCCCAAGTTTTAATTTACCCCTGTTAAAATAATTTATATTATTTTTTATTAATTGTCCAAAATAGCATCCCTCTGTTATTATAACCTTTAAGTAATTCCGGATTTAAGAAGTAAGTATGGATTTTGTCTATTATTTAAAGTGGCGGAAATTTTCTTTTAGAAAATTTCCGCCACTGAAAACCATTATCCGTATAAAATTTAGTATTCTTCTGACATTCCTTCCATTTCAGGATGAACATGTTCTCCTTCCTTCTTTTCAGGCAAGTCAGCAACTACTGCCTCAGTAATTAAGAGCATTGAGGCACAAGAAACAGCATTTTGCAGAGCTGATCGAGTTACTTTCGTCGGATCAATAATGCCAACTTTTACCAAATCTTCATATTGACCGATGGCGGCATTAAAGCCATAATTTTCATCTTTTTGTTTGAGAATTTCATTAACTACTACTTCTCCATTTTCACCGGCATTCTCGGCAATTTGTTTAATCGGGCTTTTTACTGCTTCAAGAACTATTGAAGCGCCTACAAATTTGGCAAAATCTTTTTGATCCTGACGTAATTTTTCTAACATTTCTTTACATTTCTCCGAAGCACGAAGTAAAGCAATGCCTCCGCCTGGAACAATGCCTTCTTCAATAGCTGCTTTGGTAGCAGCAATTGCATCTTCAATGCGATGCTGTTTTTCTTTTTGTTCTACTTCGGTCGCTGCGCCGACTTTAATTACAGCTACGCCGCCCGAAAGTTTTGCTAAACGCTCCTGCAATTTTTCTTTATCGAATTCTGAATCGGCTTTTTCTAAAAGCATCTTTACTTGTTTGATTCTCTTTTCAATTTCTGTTTTCGAACCGCGACCATCAACAATAGTTGTCTTGTCCTTATCAACAATTACCCGTCGGGCACTACCCAAAACAGAAACATCGGCATTTTCTAATTTACGCCCTAATTCTTCTGAAACAACTTCTGCACCACAAATTACTGCAATATCCTGAAGCATTTCTTTTCGCCTGTCACCGAATCCCGGCGCTTTAACGGCCACCGCATTAAAGATGCCTCGTAATTTATTAACTATTAATGTTGCTAGCGCTTCGCCATCAACATCATCCGCAATAATTAGTAAATTCTTTTTCCCCGTTTGAATAATTTTTTCTAAAAGCGCTAAGATGTCATTCACGGCAGAAATTTTTCTATCCGTAATTAAAATATAAGGATCATCTAAAACTGCCTCCATTTTTTCTGGATTAGTGACCATATAAGCAGAAACGTAACCTCGATCAAATTGCAATCCTTCAACAACCTCCTTACTTAAGCCGAGTGTTTGTGATTCTTCGACAGTAATAACGCCATCCTTTCCCGCTTTTTCAATAACTTCAGCGATTAAATTACCAATTTCGCTGTCACGAGCAGAAATTGTTGCTACTTGCGCAATTTCTTCTCGACCCGAAATCGTTTTGGACATTTTTTTCAAAACTTCAATTAAAGCTTCTGTAGCAGCTTCCATCCCCTTCTTCATTCCAATCGGATCAACACCAGCTTCAACATTTTTTAGAGCTTCGCTAATCAAAGATTGAGCCAAAAGGGTAGCCGTAGTTGTACCGTCACCAGCAACATCATTAGTTTTAGAAGCAACTTCCTTAACTAATTCAGCGCCGATATTTTCAATTTTATCAGGCAATTCAATTTCTCTGGCAATTGTTACGCCATCCAGAGTAACAACAGGAGCTCCATATCCTTTATCGAGAACTACCGCTCGACCTTTTGGACCAAGGGTGATTTTGACAGCATTGGCTAATTTATCAACTCCTCTTTTGAGTTGCATCCTTGCTGCACTGCTGAATAAAATTTGTTTAGCCATATTTTTAAAATTTATTTAACTGACCTCTTTAAGATTTGAGCTTTACTTATTGTTATTTATTCAATAATCGCAATAATATCATCTTCTTTTGCGACGAGATAATCTTTTTTATCAATTTTTACTTCTGAAGGACCATATTGATGAAAAAGCACAACATCACCAACTTTTACTTCTGGCGGAATTCTTGTTCCGTCATCCTTCATGCGGCCCGGACCAACAGCAATCACCTTTCCTTTTTGGGGCTTTTCTTGTTCTGCTGTTTCTGGCAAAACAATTCCCGACTCGGTTACCATTTCTTCTTTGATTGGTTCTAAAAGAATATAATCCGCTAATGGTTTGAGCATATTTTTTACATTTTTAAAATTGGCACTCCCGACCTTTAAGTGCTAATATCAGTATCAATTTTATTTTTTGTTTGTTATTTGTCAAGAGGAATGTTATTTTAAAACATAGCTTGAAATAGCGCTCTATTTCAATAAAAATTAGAAAATGATGGTTCTTTTTTGAAAGGTAGATTTCTTAAGACGAGGCGGCGATGATTTTTTAGAAAAATCATCGCCGCCCTCTTTAATCTCTAATAAATTTTTTATTCCTTCTCTCCTCTTAAAAAAGCTTTGAGTTTTTGCCAATCTTTTCGAAAGCGAGATTCTCTTTTTTCTCGATATTTTTTAATTTGGCGTTTTAGCTCTTCCTCTACCCTGTCAATTCCTGTTTTAATATCGTCTGCATTGGCGGTAGCCCGCAAAACTCTGCCCGGCAAATGCATATTCACTTCTACATAAAAAACATTTCCTTTTAAATGATGATGCGTTTCTCGACTTAACTCCAAATCAATCTGAATATTTGTTTCCTCATCTAATTTTAAGAGGTATCTTTCAATAAGAGTTCCTATTGAATTTTCAATCTCTTTTTGCATTTCTTCGGTTAGAACGACATCTTTAATTTTATAATTAATATTCATATTTGCTTAGATTTTTAAACGACGACTTAATTTTCAAAATTACCCAAATAGCGAATTTCTTCCTCTAAAGTGAGGGAGAATTTATCTTGAACCTTATTCTTACAAAGATTGATAAGCTGATAAACGTCGCGAGCTGTTGCTTTTCCTAGATTGACAATAAAATTGGCATGAAGAGGAGAAATTTGTGCATCACCAATTTTTGCCCCTCTTAAACCACATTGATCAATGAGATAGCCTACCGGAATTTTTCCGCCTTTAATTTTTTCTTCTGGAATTTTTCTTAGAGCTTCTTGGGACGCTCGAATTACAGGGATATTTTTAAAAATGCATCCGGCCGACGGCTGAGGTGGAATTTTATTTTTTCTTTCCTTTATATATTCTAAAACTGTTTTTCTTGCCTCCCCTGTTTCATCTTTTGGTAATTTTAAAACCACTGAAGTAATAATAAAACCATTCTTTTTAAAAATGCTCTCCCGATAGTCAAAAGCACATTCTTCTTGAGAGAATACTTTTTCTTCAAAAGTTAACGGATCCATGGCAACAACTTCTTCCACTATCTCTGCAGTACTATGACCATAAGCGCCACTATTACCAAAGACTGCCCCTCCAATTGTGCCAGGAATACCTGTAGCCCATTCTAACCCTTTTGCTCCAATATCTAAAGCTTTTGATAAAAGCTGTGATAATAACATGCCCGCATCGCAAATAATTTTAAAATAGGACTCTGAATTTTGCACTACACATTGCGTGCTTTGCAATTTTATCACCATACCCTTAAACCCTTCATCACTAACCAAAAGATTGGATCCGCTACCTAAGATAAAAATCGGTTTATTTATTTTTCGTGCTTGAACAATGACATCTTTCAATTCATCGAGATTACTGACGCGACAAAAATATTCAGCCGGACCACCGATTTTAAAAGTAGTAAGATCTGCCAATGGAATATTTTTTTGAAATTCAACTTTAGCCATAGACATTAATTCCGTTTCATTCTGGTCCGAAGGCGGTTGACTCCAATTACCATTTAAGTGAGTGCTCAATCCTTCGGACCAGAATGAAACCGAATCCTTCTTTATTATAATCAAAATTGATTATCTAGCAAACTAGCAATGCGAGTTTTTCACTATAAACAAAAAGAAATCCGTCCTTGAAAGGACGGATTTCCACGGTAATTGGATTTCCTAAACGGCTAAACGTTCAGGAAACACACTCACTTCATCTTCTATTATACTCAAATAAAACCCATTGTCAAGAGGTAAACTGCTTTTCCGTCTGATTTTTTCTAAGGCGAGCCCTTTAATTAGCTCTTGAAATAATTCTAAATAATTTTCCGCCAAAATGACTGGCTTTGCATCGTGCGCATGGGAGGGATCGAACCTCCGACCTCTGTCTTATCAGGACAGCGTTCTACCACTGAACTACATGCGCATTTTTTAAGGAATAGTGGTTGTTGATGGTGAAGGAGTGGATTGTAATGAAGGACTGGGAGATGAAATAGTTGGAGTCGGAAAAGAAGGACTAGAAGTTGAATTTTGATGAGGAATTACCTCAGAACTTGTGGCATTATTTTCTTCTGTCGATGTTGACTCTTCAAATCCAGAAGTGGAAGTAGATAAATCTTCAATCGTTTGTGTCGTGGGGGTTAAAACTGGTGAAACTTCTGCTTCTCCTGCTGGCGTAGTAGTCACTCCCTCTAATAATTTTTCCCAACCTTCTGATGGTTCCGGTAGTTTTTCTTTAATTTCATTAAACCCTTTTAGATCAAATCCCTCTAAATTAGTTTTAACATCTGATCCTTTCTCAAAGGTGTGGTTGATTTGCTTAATAACAAAATTAATAAACATTCCTACTGCTCCAACCAGAACTAATATAATAATAACTGCCGAAACTACAAAAATCAAGTTCTGTTTTTGAAGTTGCCTCCGATTAATCTCTTTGGGATTAAAAGTATTAGTAGCTTCTTTTTTAACTTGTTTTTTTAGTTCGGCCATTTTTATTTTTTAATAAATACTCGCCCTTCTAAATTAATGGAGAATAATTCCTGGGGACTTCCTTCATTAGAGGAAATGTTCTCTGAAAGATTGGTGATATTAAACGTGCTCAAATCTACATAATAAGGGAAAGTTCGTAAATCTTTTAGAAATTGCAGAAAATCTTTAAATTGTCCTTTGATGGTTATAACAAAATTCGCTTCATCAATATTTTTAAACAATGCTTTGTTTTCTTCGGACGCTGTTGTGTCTTTAAAGATTAAACCCAATTCCAAATTATCTTTAATAGCCAATTGATTGAGCGCTTCAGTAAAATCTATCAAATGAGTGCGCTCGGGTACTAAATTCTTAATTTGGTTACTATAAGGCAGAAGAATATCACTATTTTTTTTCAAATTGGAATAAATCTCTGATTCAGCTAAAAGCGTGTAATATTCAGTCCTTAAGGTTTTAATGGCTGCGCCCTCTTTTTTTATCTGATTGGCTAATATTAAAATTCCAACAAAAACAACAATAATAATACCGCCATAAATGAAGAGGGGCTTTAAAAGCCTCTTATCCCAGCGGGCGAAAAAAGATTTTTTAGGAGAATTCGCCTGTTTATTATTTTCAGCCATAGAAAATTTGAATTTTATTTCCCTCTGTTTATATTATAGAGAGAGAAAAATAAAAAAACAAGGCAAATTTTTTGAAGAAGATTTTCTATTGTCAAAAAAAGGATCTTATCATAAAATAGTAAAATATGGATTTCAATTCGGAAAAAATTTACTACAATGCTTTCAATATCATCACGGATTGTAATTATAGCCTGCTTTCTAGATTAAAAGAGTTCTATGGCTCTTTTATAGCAGCTTGGGAAGCTTCAGGTTATGACGAGTTTTTAAATGCCAATAAGCATTTTGCCTTAGACACCATCGAAAATCTTCTGAGGGGCAAAACTGAATTAGATCCGGTTAAAGAATGGGATAAGCTAAAAAATCTCGGTATAAAAATGCATTTGATCGAAGAAGATGAATATCCGTCATTGTTAAAAGAGATTCCCAATGCTCCTTTGGCTATTTACCAATTAGGCGATTTCGATCAGCTGCAATCTACTATTGCCGTTGTGGGAACAAGAAAACCAACAAACTATGGTAAAATGGTAGCAGAAAAAATAACCAAAGATTTAGTTGAATGCGGATTTGTTATAGTGAGCGGTCTTGCTTATGGAATTGATACGATTTGTCATCAAACAACTTTGGAATGCGGCGGTTCAACCATAGCAGTTTTAGGGTCTGGTTTAGATATTATCTTTCCGCCAACCAATAAAAGGCTCGCTCAAAAAATTATGGAAAAACAAGGCGCTCTAATTTCTGAATATGCTCCTTCTCTTCCACCTCTTAAACATCATTTTCCTGCTCGAAATAGAATTGTCAGTGGATTGTCATTAGGAGTGGTTGTCGTAGAAGCGCCTTTGAAATCCGGAGCTCTTATTACTGCACGTTTTGCCCTTGATCAGAACCGAGAAGTCTTTGCTATTCCTGGCTCAATTTTTTCCAAAAATTCTGAAGGCACTCATCAATTGATTAAATCGGGGGCGAAGTTAGTCAACTCTATTACAGATATTTTAGAAGAATTAAATATGATACCGGAAGTAAAAATTTTTGATTCGTTTGAGGATAAAATTGCTCACGCCGATTTAAGTGCCGAAGAAAAAAAGATCATCAGTATTATAAAAGAAGCCGATCATCCTCTTTTAGTCGATGAGATTGTCTCCTTAGCTCATTTACCTATTGATGTGATCAATCAAACGTTAACATTGCTTGAATTAAAAAATTTTATTAGAGCTGAAGCAAACGGTTATCGATTAGTTATATAATATGTCTAAATCAAAGCAAAATCTTATTATCGTCGAATCGCCCGCCAAGGCTAAAACTATTAGTCGCTTTTTGGGCTCGAATTATCGGGTAGAGTCTTCTTATGGTCATGTCCGTGATTTACCGAAATCTAAATTAGGTATTGATATTGAACATGACTTTCAACCCTCCTATATTATCCCGCGCAAAAATCAAAAAAATGTTACTAAACTCAAAAAATTGACTCAAAAAAGTTCAAAGTTAATTCTTGCCACTGATGAAGATCGAGAGGGAGAAGCTATTGCTTGGCATCTCAAAGAAGTTTTAATACCAAAAGACCAAGAAGGGGCCTTGCCTGTTGAAAGAATTGCCTTTCATGAAATCACTCAAACCGCTATTGAAAATGCCCTAAAAAGTCCTCGAGATATTAATTTAAATCTTGTTTGGGCTCAACAAGCGAGACGGATCTTAGATCGTCTTGTTGGTTATTTGCTTTCGCCTTTTCTTTGGGAAAAGATGTTTAAAGGGTTATCCGCAGGTCGAGTCCAATCCGTAGCTTTGCGATTAATTGTTGACAGAGAAAAAGAAAGAGAGCAATTTAAACCGCAAGAATATTGGACTATTGCAGCTGATCTTTTATCTTCTTCTCAGCAACCCTTTCAAGCAGATCTTTTCCAAATTAACAATAAACTGTTAGACAAATTAGCTATTTCAAATCAAAATGATGCCCAAAAGATAGTGCAAGATCTTAAAAATGCTAGTTGGCAGATTATCAATATTAGTGAAAAATTAGTAGAGAAATCTCCCTTGCCGCCATTTATCACAAGCACTCTGCAACAGGAGGCTTGGAAACGATTAAATTTTTCTGCCAAGCAAACAATGACTTTGGCTCAAAAGTTATACGAAGGAGTTGATTTTGGCGAAGGACCGATAGGTCTTATTACCTATATGAGAACTGACTCTGTTACTTTGTCAGAAGAAGCTTTAAACAAAGCCAAAGAAGTGATTACCCAAACTCTTTCGACGCAATATTATTGTCGAAGGCAGTTTAAAAACAAATCACGTTTAGCCCAAGAAGCGCATGAAGCAATTAGACCTACAAACCCCGCTCTTTCACCTTATCAATTGAAAGGAAAAATCGATAATAATCTTTTCAAGCTTTACAATTTAATTTGGCAACGTTTTATAGCTTCTCAAATGGCACCTTTAAAGACCAAACGTTTAATTGTTGAGGTGGAAGCAAAAAGCGAAGCGAATAAATACCTATTCAAAAGCATTGGTAGTCAAATCGTCTTTGATGGATTTTCCAAAATTTATCCTATTAAACTCCAAGAAATTCAGTTGCCCCCTTTGAAAGCAAAAGAACCGCTCCAATTGGTCAAAATTAACCCCACTCAACACTTTACTGAACCACCGGCTCGTTATTCCGAGGCAACGCTAATTAAGACTCTTGAGGAATATGGCATTGGTCGTCCATCAACATATGCAACTATAATTTCTATTCTGAAAGAACGTCGCTACGTCGAACGAGATGAACATAAAAGATTTATGCCGAGTGATGTTGGTTTAATGGTTGATAACATTTTAAGAACCCATTTTCCCCAAATAGTTGATATTGGATTTACGGCAAAAATTGAAGAAGAATTAGATGAAATTGCCGAAGGTAAAAAAACTTGGGTTACAGTGGTGAAAAATTTCTATGAACCATTTAAATCTAACCTCGACCAGAAATATGGTGAAGTTGCCAAAATGAATATGACAGAAGAAACTAATGAAATTTGTGAAAAATGTGGTGCCAAAATGGTAGTTAAATATGGGAAATATGGAAAATTTTTAGCGTGTTCTAATTTTCCACAATGTCGCAATACCAAAAGTCTTAACGCTAATCAAAACACCCATCAAATTTGTCCCAAATGTGGACAAGGAGAAATTATTATCAAAAAAACAAAAAAAAGAGGCAAAATTTTTTACGGCTGTTCTCGTTGGCCCGAATGCGATTATGCCTCTTGGGTTAAACCTGAGGAATTAAAAAATAAAACGGACGAAGATTAATTCTATTTCTTCTTTTTTCTTAAAAAAGCCGGAATATCTTCTAATGGCTCTACAGGAGGAGTCGCTGTTTCTTCTTTAAATTCAATCGTCGGCTGTTGATTATTATTTTTCTTTACTTCTAATTTTTCTGTTGGCACAAAAGGACGTGGCGGAAATTTGCTATTCGAATAATCAAAGCCGGCAGCAATAATCATAATTTTTATCTCTCCTTTTTTCAGTCGAGAATCTTCCATTGCTCCAAAAATAATTTTCGCAGAAGGATCAACAACTTCCGTAATTAGTCGGGCTGCCTCGTTAATCTCCGTCATTGTCAAACTAGAATCTCCGATAACATTAAAAAGGACGCCTCTGGCCATATGGGGTGAGTATTCAAACAGTGGCGAATTCAGAGCTTCTTTTACGGCTTTAATTGCCCGATCCTCTCCATTTGCCCGGCCCAAACCAATAAGACTCATTCCTGCATTTTGTAGAATGGTTTTGACGTCAGAAAAATCAACATTGATAATTCCCGGCGAAAGAATTAAATCACTAATGCCCTTGACCGATTGTTTGAGAATTTCATCAATGAGTTCAAAAGCTCTATAGAGAGGAGTGGTTTGATCAATTAAATTAAAGATTCTATCATTGGGAATAACAATATAAGCATCCACTTTATCTTTTAATTTCAAAAGGGCTTCTTCAGCGATCTGAGCTCGTTTATTGCCTTCAAAAGAAAATGGTTTGGTTACAATAGCAACCGTTAAAATCCCCATCTGTTGGCAAATATCAGCGATTACTGGTGTTGCTCCCGAACCAGTCCCGCCACCCAAACCACAAGTTAAAAACACCATATCAGCGCCCTTAATAGCCTCTTCTAATTGAGGTCTCGATTCTTCAGCGGCTTGTCGTCCAATTTCGGGATTCATTCCTGATCCCATTCCTCGAGCAATATTTTTTCCAATATGAATTTTTTTTCTGATGCCTGATTTATATAAATCTTGCAAATCCGTATTCACAACGATGAATTCTACTCCCTGAATCTTCGCCTGTTTCATGCGCGATAAAATATTACCGCCAGCTCCGCCGACGCCAATTACTTTAATATTTGGAAAATGCTCCCACGTTGATGGTTTTATTTCATGATTAATTTTTACTCCTCTGTTCTTTTTTGGAATAGTATTTTTCTTGTTTTTTTCTTCTTGCGATATGGGTTTACTCTGAGAGGTATGCTTCTTAAAAGTATTTTTCCCTTTTTTAATTCGTGACTCTTTTTTTAAATTTTTTTTCTTGGTAGTGTTTTTTTGGTTATTCATAAAGAATTTGATTAAATAGTTTCGGACTCTTAAGGTAAAAAGATTTTAAAGATTTTTTTTAATTTCTGCAAGAAGGGGGTGTTGCTGATAAAATTAATTTTGCGATTTTCTACTTTGTTGTTCATTTCCCACAAAATTAATCCCGCAGCTAGCACAAAAGCAGGATCATCAATTAAATCTAGAAATTTTTCATTTGTGGCTATTCCAGATAAATTAATAGGATAGCCTATTTTGGCGGGCAGTTTAAGATATTTTTTAGCAAAATCAGCTAAACCGGGCAATTTTGCGCCCCCGCCCACCAAGACAACTCCTCCGGCCAATTTAGCATAACAATTATTTCTTTTAATCGCATCATTGATCGGATCAAATATCTCCTCTAATCTTGCCTCTATAATTTCTGCCAAATAACGCTTATTAATTTCACTTGTCATCTCTTTGTTCACTTTCGAAAGATCGATGTTTTCTTTACGATTAACTTCATCTGGAAGAGCATAGCCATACGTGAGCTTGATTTTTTCTGCTACCTCCAAAGGAATCTTTAAACAGATAGCAATATCATGAGTAATATTATCTGCTCCGAAATTTAAAATCCCCGCATCTAATATTTGGTCTTCTTCCAAAATAATAAAATTGGTGTTTTCTGCTCCGATATCAATCATAATAGTCCCAACATTCATCTGCTTTTTGGTTAAACAGGCCAAAGATGATGCAAGGGGGCTAAAAACTTCTTGAACAATATCCTTTTTGGTTTCGGCAAAAGCTTTTTCTAATGTTTTTAAGTGAGGAACAAATACTTCAATAAGAGCCGCTTCCATTTCTAATCGATAACCGTGCATTCCCAACGGATCTTTGATATTGGATAAATCATCAACATTAAACTGACGCGGAATAATGTGTAAAATCTTTTTATTGCCCGATTCATTAATTGTTTCTCGAAACTTTTCATTTAATTGATCAATATCATATTTTGTAATTTCTCCATCACTTCGTGCTACGCCTCCAACTACTTTAGCAATTTTGAAAGTTGTGTGGGGAGGCGCAACGCTAACAATAGCACTTTTCGGCGAATAGCCCATTTTTTTAAGATCATCAAACGTTTCAAAAAGAGATCCAACAAAAGCTCCATAATCAACGATCGAGCCCCTACTTAAACCATCCGATGGCCTTTCTAATGCTGCTAAAATTTTGGTTTTTAAATCATTCGTTTGTTGGGCTAAGATTAAACGAATATTTTGATTTCCTAAATCTAAGGCCAAAATCGGCTTCATTTTTGTAAGTTAGCGAGGTAAATTAATATAAGACCATTTGGGATTTCTCAAAAGTTTTTTTATCACTTTGATATCTTCTTTCCCTTTTATAACCCCTCTTTTCTTAAGAGCTACGATCCTTTCTCGCATTTGAGCTCGATAAATGGCCGACTTCTTCTTTTGGGTTCGATTCGGTTCGGGCTGATAAAACCTTCTGGCCTTAGCCTCGTCTAAAATACCGGCCTGCTTTAAGGCGCGATTAAATCGAAGAAGGAAATTATTAATTGATTCGTTTGGTTTGCGAGTAACTTCAATAGGCATAATTATTTATATCTCATTAAGAGGACGATTGTAAGCGCCACTTAATAGATGGAGATGGAGATGATCAATGACTTGACCCGCTCCTCGACCGACGTTTAAAACTAATTTATAACCTTGAGTGCCCAGATTTAATTGCTGAGCGATTTGTTTCGCTGCTAAAAATATTCCAGCTAATAATTCTTTATCATTATCATTTACTTCGTTAAGATTGGCCACGTGCTTTTTAGGTACGATGAGAACATGAACTTCCGCCTTAGGATTAATATCTTTAAAAGCAATTACTTGTTCATTTTCATAAATAATATCAGATGGCATTTCTCTATTAATAATTTTACAAAAAATGCAATTTTCCATAATTAAATATTTTCTATATTATCATTTTTAAATCTTTTTTTCAATTCCTCGATCATTTTGTCGCTTTCGACCACTTCTTGAGAGCTGGCTTTCATATCTCGTAAAATAATTGTATTATCAAGAGCTTCTTTCTGACCGATAATAATAACATAAGGAGCTTCCCACTTATCAGCTTGTCGAAGTTGAGCTTTTAATGATTCATGAGCAAAGGATTCGGCTGCTGGAATTTTGACTTTTCTTAATGCTTCTAAATATTTTAATGCTTTTTGTTTCGCTAAATCGCCAATGGCAATCAAAAAGACTTTTGGTTTATAAGGATTTTCTACTTTAAAATTATTTTTTTTGAGTACTTCAACCAATCGTTCAATTCCTGCTGCTCCTCCAACAGCCGGCGTTGACTTGCCTCCTAACATTTCCACCAGATAATCATAACGCCCTCCGCCGCACAAAGCCAAATTATCACTGACCAATCTGATTTCAAATACAGTTTTAGTATAATAATCTAATCCCCTCACCAAATAATGATTGATATTATACGGTAATCCCAGAATTTCTAAATATTCAAGAATTTGCTTAAAATGTTTTCGACATTCTGGGCAGAGAAAATCGATCATTTTAGGTGCACCATTTTTTAAAGATTGACACGATTCATTTTTGCAGTCTAAAATTCTTAAAGGATTGATTTTTAAACGGTTTTTACAATCGGCACAGAGAAATTTCCTTTTTGACCTAAAATAGTTTTTTAAATTCTTATGCCAAATGGGACGACAATTATCACAACCAATCGTATTAATTTCTATCATTAATCCTTTAATTTTTAATTCAGTAAATAAATTATAAAAAATTTGGATTGTTAAAGCATCATAAATTGGATCAGCCGAGCCTAAAATTTCAAAATTGCATTGCCAGAATTGACGATATCTCCCTCTTTGAGGCTGCTCATAACGAAAAACGGGCCCCCACGCAAATAATTTAACTGGCTTCGGGTTGTTATAAAGACCATTTTCCAAATAAGCCCGGACGATATTAGGAGTAAATTCTGGTCGTAAAGCTAACAAATCCTTGCCGGGAGTCTTTAAAGTAAACATCTGCTTTTGAACAATCTCACTAGTTGGACCAGTCCCATGAAGGAATAATTTTGTTTCCTCTAAAATGGGGGTCTCTATTTGGCCAAAACCATAAAAATTGCCTAGATCTTCTACTACTTTAAAAATTTTCCTCCTTAATAAATTTTCTTCAGGCAAAACATCAGGCATTCCTTTTGGTGCCTGTAAAATTGTTTTCATCTTTGGCCTTTTTATCTTGTTTTTTAAATAATCTTTTGGTCTTCTGCCCATATGTTTTTGAATTTAACTAATATTCATAATCAACGGTAGAAAATGCCTTTGCTGATTGAAAAGGATATAATCGTAATCGCACTAGTCCAATAATTTCGTCTTTTTTAAGTGGACCCCAAGAACGCGAATCATAACTGGCAACACGATTATCCCCAAGTACGAAATACTCGTCTTGACCCAACGTAATTTTTTTAGCACCTGGTGTTTTATTATCTAAAAGATAATCTTCTTTTAAAACAAAACCTTCAGGATGATCACTATTATATATGATAACCTTTCCATCTTTAATTTCTACTGTTTCGCCTGGTAATCCAATGATTCTTTTAATATAAAAATCTTGGGGATTTTGAGGTGGACGGAAAACAATCACTTCTCCCCGCATCGGTGCCCGAAAATGATAGGTTAGCTCATCAATAATTAAATAGTCCGAATTTTGGAAGGTGGGAAACATACTAGCTCCCTCAACCGAAAATGGTTGAAACAAAAAATTACGAATGATCAAAACAACAACGATTGCTATGACCGCTACTTCAATAGTACTCCAAAGGCTTACTAAAAATTGCCGAAATTGCCGCATAGAATTAATTTTATTATAAACAAAAAAGTTAAAAAATCAAATCAAAAGAAATGAAAAGAGAGGATCTTATGATCCTCTCTTGGTATATTTAAAATTAAATTTCTTGGTATTCGGAATCAATTGTTTCTTCAAGTTCATGAAGGAACGGCGAGTCAAAACCATACTGATATTCTCTTGTCCCTGGTTTGGGACGATCCAGCAGCCCTTGGGCATCAATCTCTTTATAAGCCGGGGAAATACATTTATACTTTTCTAAAAATTCAATAGGAACTAATTCAATAGTGATTCCAGTTCTATTGGAAAATTCAATAATGCAACCCATTGGCTCAGGCATTAACCCGCGAGCAAATTCAAAAGCTGATTGATCATTAAATCCGGGCAGCTGAAGCATAATAAGCTCAGCAACCTGCGTAATCCAAAATGTGTGCTTGTGGCCACCTAAAAGAATATGAGCATCTGCAATCGATTTCGCAATGTTTCTCACCCACCTCATTTGCTCATGAAGAGGAGTTCGCCCACCACCGCGAGGATAAAATTGATGTTGAACAACATACTTAAATCCACTTGATAATCTGCGAGCAGCATAAGGATGATTAATCGTAGACCCACCCGGAGCGGTGGTTTTGGGATTACGGATACGAGACCACATTTTGATATCCGGATATTTTTTTAAAGCACCAAATTTTTTCTGTTGGTTATATAGTTCAGTAAGGGCAAAGAAAAGGAATTCTAAATTGTTTTGACCAGTAATGTCGGCGCCCCAAATTTCTGACTCATGATTACCCATTAAAAGATCAATGGCTTCAAGATTAGGAGCTGGGAAAAGCGGCTCTAAAATCCGCAAGGTAAAAGCTTTCTGACTGCTAACAGACACTAATCGCTTGGGCCGATTTTCCGAGACAAAACGAGGATAGTGAAATCCCTGAATTAAATCTCCGTTAATAATAAGGATGTTTCCGTGTCTTGTGTAAAGAGCATAATCACAAAATTTGATTCCCCATTCAGGTCTCATTGTAATTGAACCTAATTGCCAATCAGAAGTATAGGCTAAAATATCTTTTCTTTCGGGTTGGTCTTTCTGAGCCTCAACTACGCTTTTAATTTTGTCATTGAGCGGATAGATTTTTAATCGTCCATCTTTAAATATTTCAAAGTTAACAATGCCGGGGGTTGGCGGTTCTTTCCGAACAGTAATTTGGCGATGGGCTTTATCACTCAGAACTTTAGTATGAAAAGTTTTGATTTGTCCTTCAGCAACAGGAGTTGGATTCTGACAACCAGGTAAATTAAAAATGAAAGTGTCAAAAACTTTGGTGCCCCAGAAGCGTTCTTGGTGAAAATCAACCCACAAGTAAGGTGTTTTTTTACCGCTGGCCTGCAGATGCCTTAAAATAGATTCAGGAATAAAACCACTATCTATGTACTGGGTAATATCGCTAAATGCAATATTATGTTGAGCAAGAATTTTTTTATCATCAAAAGCAGGTAAATCTAAATGAATAGGATCGGGTGTAACAATTCGTTTTGAATCGACCTTATCACCGTGCAGTGCTTCTATATCAACCAGGTTTTCATACTTCGCAGGAATTGGCTGATCGAACTCTTCAAATAGTAAAATGAAAATGATCACTAGTAACTCTGAAATGCGATCGCCAATCACCTTTTCCGTTTCTTCAGCATTAAGCAAAGAGCGACCAATCCGATACATGTAGGGTTGAATGATTTCCCATTGAATTTTCATTAATCGATAGTAATCGGCACCAGAACGTCTTTTAATTTCTTCAGGCCAAAATGCAGTTGCGCCCAATTTGCGAATATTACGATATTGTTCCAGAGCAATAATGACGCGCGAAAGTGCCACTTGCCAATCATCATCTGAAAGCTGGTAAATAACTTTTTCTTGAGCAATCGATTCTAATTCTTTGAGAAGTACCTCTGCTGCTTTATGTTGAGTCTCTATCTGATAAAGACCTCCGGTGCGGGTAAGAGACCGCAATCTTTCTACTTGAATGCCTCGAAAATCACCTTGAATGAAATCTGAGGTAATAATGTAATGGGGCATATATTGCTTTAACATTTTCATGCCCCACTCAATCAACTGGATGTCAGTAAATTGATTTCCAAAACGCACTTCACCTAAAAAAGTGAGACGGATAGAATCGCCGTCAACATCACTTCTCAAGGGTTTGACCGTCTTTTGATCAATGTCTTTCTGAATTGCTTCTTTCAACTCAGCCAAATTTTGAGGTGCGGCACTACTTCCTTTCAGCTCTTGCTTTTCAATAAGCAAATTATGAAGTTCTACCAATTCAAGACCCTGGAGCGATTCTACGCTAATACCTGCTTCTTCTAAGACTACGGATTTCCTATATCCACTTTTGCTTTTAATAAGCCATCCCTTTTCTACAAATGCATCAAGAATTTCTTCCAAAAAACGAGGGTTAACATTCAACGTTTCTGCTAATTCTTGAACTTTCAGCCAGCGTTCCGGCATTAATTCAAGAATATTTTTTTGGTATTCTTTCGGAACTAACTTCAGTAATTCTTCCAAAGAGTAAAAGCCCGGTAAGGCACAAAAATAAACATTGTGATTTTGAATACGAATTGTTTCGAGCAATCCCCATTCTTTGAACTTCGTCAAAATTCCACGAGACATATTCAAGCGAGGGTATTTTCCTTTCACATTCAGCGGAAGAACTTCCGCCGCTTCGACGTTTCGGAAAATTCGTTTTTCAGCTAATAATTTACTGATGGTATCCCAATAATCCCGCAGTTTTTTCGGTAAATGAGCAAGAAATTCTTCTTGACTAATTTCATTCCTTTCCAATAATTCAATTCTTTCTTCTGCTGTAAAATCATCTAATGTTAGCTCGCCTTTTTTTAATTTTTCCAGCCTTGCATTAAAATCTTCGATCTTATCATGATTTTTCATTTGAAATCCTCCTTATAAAATTATTAAAGATCTATGTAAACGGAAGGTTTTTAATTTTTCTTCCGCCACTATCATTATTATAAACTTTTTTTGTCAAGCAGCAATTGTCATCATCGATGATTTAAAACCCCTCGTTGAGGGGTTTTAAATCATAAATTGGAAATTTTATCAATTACCGGGACAAAGATAAATCCGGGATATTCCTCAGAATCAAATTCATTTTCACTTTTTTTGGTAATAAGCCATAAGCTGTGATTCATTGGTAAAATCATTTTTCCACCAATTTTAAGTTGCTCCTTAAAAGCCTGGGGAATTTCTTTCACGGCAGCTGAGCACATAATGCGATCAAACGGCGCAGCTTCTTCTAATCCTTCAAGGCCATTACCGCAGTACATTTCAACGATGCCTTTATTAATAAAGCTATAGCGCATTACATTAGCTTTTCCAAACTCATATATTTCAGGAATAATTTCAATTCCATAAACCTTTCCCTTCTCTCCAACAATTTCTGCTAACAAAGCGGTTGTCCAACCAGAACCAGACCCAACATCTAAAACTTTATGACCCGGCTGAACATCCAACTTTTCCAACATAAAAGCAACTGTCAGCGGTTGGGAAATGGTTTGGCCAAAGCCAATGGCTAATGGCGAATTAATATAGGCATCGTTTTTTAGATATTCAATTACAAAATTGGAACGATCAATTTTTCGAAAAGCTTCAATAACACGCGGACTTTGTAAAAAGCCGTCTTTTATTAAATCTTCGATTAATTTATCCTGCTGAGTAGTCATACAATTTATATCTTAATAAATATCTATTAACTCCCCTTTTAATTATAACTCAACTTATTATTTTTTTAAATCTAGCGGCATCTTTTGGCAAGTAGGAACCAATGAGAGCTAAATTAAAATTATTGGGCCGAAAAATTTGTTTGGCTAATTTCAAAACAGCATTTTGATCTACCTCATCAATTTTACGATAAATTTCTTCTAAGGTAAATGTTCTGTTATAAAAAAGTTGCTGAGAGCCGAAATAAAAAGCGTAATCATTTGATGCTTCAAGAGAAAGGGCTAATTTCCCCTTTATATAATTCTTGGCCTTTTCCAACTCCTTCGGCTCAACAGGCTGGCTCGCAAGTCGGTCTACTTCCTCCCTCATGGCTTGGAGTGCTGATTCGGTTTTATCCACAGCCAGGCCGCTCGCTATTCCTAAAAATCCGTGATCTAAACTCAAATCAGCAAAACTATTTATATAATATGCCGCTCCCATTTCTTCTCTAATTTTTTGAAAGAGCCTCGAACTCATTCCACCTCCTAAAATAGTAGAAAGAACCGACAGAACATAACGCCGCTCATCGAAACAATTAAAAGTTCGAGTAGCAAAAATTAAATGATTCTGATCAGTTTTTTTATGTTGGATCAAAACTGCAGGTTCTTTTTGTTTGCAATTTGTTTTCAATTTTTTCCCACCTTCTCCTTTCCTAATATTTTTCATTAAAAGACATATTTCTTGAACAATTTTAGTGGGATGAAAATTCCCTGCAACCACAATTAATGTCTTTTTATTAGTGTAATGCTTTTGAAAATATCTGACAAAATCATCATGTTTAACTTTCTTAATAACCTTTTCATCACCGATAATAGGACGACCCGCTGCTTGATATGGATAGAGCAGTTCAAAAATTAAATCTTCTATTTTAATGCTCGGCGTATCTTCGTAATAATTTTTTTCTTCTAAAATAACACCTCTCTCTTTTTCGATTTCTCGATCGTCAAATAAAGAATTAAGATAGATATCGGTGACAATATCTAAAATTTTATGAATATGTTCTGCTGCTGCTTTGGCATAATAGCCCGTATATTCTCGCCCCGTAAAGGCGTTATAGGAGGCACCAAGCGCATCCAACTCAGAACTTAAAATTTTCGGATGAGGGCGTTTTTTTGTTCCTTTAAAACACATATGTTCCAAAAAATGCGAAATTCCCGCTTCGCTTTCGGACTCATATTCTGAACCTGTTTTTACAAGGATTAAAAAAGTAACATTCGTTGACTCTTTTAAAGGAATCAAAAGGAAATTCAATCCTTGCTTGGTTAAAAAAGAAACATCTACCTTCATTGCTGTTTTATTTTTCTTCCTCCCACTTATAGGCTACATGGGCGGTAATTTTATATTCGACAATCTTTCCCTTGTCTAAAGAAACGGCCTGACTAACAATCTTTACTCCTGTCAAATTATATTTATCCTTTCCCACAAATTCTATTACTTGATTTAAGGCATCTTCAAAACTTTTAGGCGAAGTGCCGATAATTTCTCTAATTTTAACGATGGCCATATTGTAAAAATTTTTATCGACCTTTAAATTTAAATTATTCGAAATTTACCCTCTCCTTTAAATAAGAAGTGAGGTTGTCAATAGGAACTCTTTCTTGCTTTAAGCTATCTCGATCTCGAACCGTCACTGTTTTATCTTCCACACTTTGAAAATCGACCGTCACACAGTAAGGCGTTCCGATTTCATCTTGCCGACGATAACGCCTCCCAATTGAATCAATCTCATCGTATTGAGCCATAAAATGCTTTTTAAGATTTTGGTAAATCTCTTTAGCCAAATTTACCAATTCCTCCTTATTTTTTAACAACGGAAAAACAGCCACTTTAATAGGCGCTACAAGAGGATGGAATTTTAAAACAATCTCTACTTCTTTTTTTGCTTCGGTGGTTTGAGTGCGACCGCCCTTTACTTCTTCGTAAGCATCAATCAGAAACACTAGTGCTCCTCGATCTGCGCCAGCAGAAGTTTCAATAATGTATGGTGTAAATTTTTCTTTCGTTTTTTCATCGAAATAAACTAACTCATGACCAGAATATTTTGAATGGTTAGATAAATCCCAATCTCCGCGATTATGAATTCCCTCTATCTCCTTCCACCCAAAAGGAAACTTGTATTCAATATCATAGGCAGCCAGCGCATAATGAGCGAGTTCGTCTTTTGTTTGTTGATGAATCCGGAGGTTTTCTTCCTTGATACCTAAATTAATGTACCAGTTTAAACGCTGCTCAACCCAATACTGAAACCATTTTTCTGCTTCTTCTGGCCGAACGAAAAATTGCATCTCCATTTGTTCAAATTCTCGAGTACGATAAGTAAAATTTCCGGGATTAATTTCATTACGAAAACTTTTACCAATTTGAGCAATTCCAAAAGGAATTTTTAAACGCATCGAGTTCAAAACATTTTCATAGTTTAAATAAATACCCTGACAAGTTTCAGCTCTCAAATAAGTTATCGAAGCTTCATCTTCCACAGGTCCTACAAAAGTTTTCATCATCAAATTAAATTTCCGAGGCGACATCAGTTCTCCTCCGCAATCAGGACAACGATTGTTTTGAACAACATCTTCCCTAAAACGATGATGGCATTTGGAACATTCAACCAGCGAATCAGCAAATCCCGCTGATAAATGTCCGGAGGCTTGCCATACTTTTGGAGACATCAAAATGGCACTGTCGAGCCCCACAATATTATCGTGATAATTCAGCATTTCTTTCCACCAAAGGCGTTTGATATTGTTCTTTAATTCTACTCCCAATGGACCATAATCATAGGAACTAGAAAAACCTCCGTAAATTTCCGACGAAGGAAAAATAAATCCTCGACGCTTAGCCAAACTAATAATTTTATCCATTAAATCTCGATTTTCTTCATTCATATTTTTAATTAATTTTATTTAAGGTTGAACAATGCCTTCTTCTTTGCCGACTGTAGGATCAGCGCTTAATTGAGAGGTTATGGCAGGTATTTTTATATTTATTTCCTGTCCGGTATAAGTATCAGTGGCCTTTAGCACACCTTCAGACACAAGATCCATATAACGATCTACTTGATTCGAAGAAGGAGTAGCGACGATTTGAAAGATTAATTCCTTTGCTGGTAATAAAATTCCGGTAAAAGCAGGCACACTTTTCAGATTCCAGGTTATTTCGGATGTCCTTTCGTTGTATTGAGGCTGAAGGTCTCCGTAATTACCAGCAATTACCCCCGTCCATCCAACACCCTGAGGCAGAGTGGCTGTAATTCTTACATCTGCCAAGTCATTATTATAATTAATTATTTTCCAATGGACAGTAAAATTAGTGCTTTTACCTACTTTTAACGGCAAGGTTCCTTTATTAACGATGCCTGATTTAGCATCTCTAAATAAAGCATATGCTTGCACCTCGGTCTTACTCGCTACTTTTGTAGTTAGCTCAGACACCGCCATGGTACTTTTTAGACTACTATTAGGAGGGACGCTAGGCGATTCAATAGAGGCTTTAACCTTTAAATAAAGATTTTTATCATTAAAACTTCGGGCTGGATAATCCCCCGCTGTATAAATTTTGAAATTTACTGATCCTTTATCGCCTTTGTTTAACAGTTTTAATT
>Ga0208198_1000832_pt1 | contig 31265 bp, 51 predicted proteins | sample AD_JPNTR2_MetaG_FD_184446 | JGI IMG/M metagenome (GOLD analysis project Ga0208198, IMG submission 184446) | Active sludge microbial communities of municipal wastewater-treating anaerobic digesters from Japan - AD_JPNTR2_MetaG (SPAdes) (version 2) | ecosystem: Engineered > Bioreactor > Anaerobic...
GCCTGCCCCCCTCTGCTGTAACAGAAGTCTCAGTTACCTCAAATACCACTCTTATCGATTGTCCACCACGCTCCCGTATAGTTTCACCAACGTAGACCGGTTTCGGCTTCACGCCTCTTTCCCGCGCCAGGGGTTACCAGCGATCTCGCGGACAAGATCGGCTTGAACAGCCCGCGCCGCAGCCGCTACAAGCCACGCCTCAGCTCTTGCAGTCCGCACCGCTGCCGCAGCCCTCGCCGCTGCCGCAGCCTCCGCCCCATTCCACGGCCGCACCGCCGCCGCAGCCCTCGCAGCAGCCCTCGCAGCCCACGCAGCAGCCTCCTCCCTATTCCACGGCCGCACCGCCGCCGCAGCCACAGCCATCACATCCGCCGCAGCCATCGCCGCAGCATCCGCCGCAGTCCAGGCATCAGCCAACTGCTCGTCCGTCGCCTCTCCGGCCGCGTATCTCTCCGCAACGGCGACTGCCTGCCGGCTGCGCTCATCCGTCAGCAGGTCCCACACCTTGCGTCCGTCACTCAGCGGAGTCTCGCGCACACACCTGCACGCGATCAGCCGCCGCACGCGATCAGTCAACAGGTCTAAGGCACCGTCGAGCCATAGCATCCAGTCAGCTCTATCGCACTGGTCCCATGCCTCGGCCAGCGTGGTGATACCGTTCTCGTCAAGCCACTCTCGCGCTGGCTCGCATGTGTCGGGCCGGACCTCGTATAGCTGCTCGACCGTTTTAATTTTCTCTATAACTGTTGCATTCATTTTTATCTCCTTTCTGTGATTTTCCAGGCCTGGGTACCTCCCAGGCCTGTTTTATAATTATTACCGAGTCATTAGTTTTTCAGCATCAATTATATCTAACACAACAGGCTCAATTAAAACTATTTCACCAAGGTCGTTGCCGCCCTCGGCATTATTGGAGCCTAATACAAGTATCGTATCCCCAATATACCCATATCCAGTGAGGTTGAGCTTTTCACTACTAACTGCACAAGTACCACTTAGGTACTCATTTGTTGGTTCATTATCAACCCAAACTCTGGATCGTTTGGTGATGATGTCACCAACTTTGTAAGCCTCATTAGCTCGATTTACTACCCTAAAGCCTATGTGGTCGTAGGCTGATACTGAAGCGGGTAAGTTTATCGCCTCGAAGTGTCTTTTGTTGATAACCATCTTTCTCTCTCCTTTTGAATTATGTTTTCAATCTACATGTAATAATATAATAAAAAATTTCCTTAGGTAATAAATATTTTTTAATTTTATCAAAAAAAAATTTATATTTAAAATGATGAAAAACCCTAATGTTTTTAGGGTTAATTTTTATAAACCCAATAAAATCAATATGTTGAGGTATTTTCTGTGATTTTTATAAATAGTTATAGTAAAGGAATAAACTATGAATAAAAAATCAAACCCAGACTATCTTTTATTCAGAAGATTCCTTTACCAGTTTCTCTCCCAATTTAGATATCTGGGTTTGATTCTTTTTATAAAAAGGTAAGCAATGAAAATTCAGAAAAATCAGAAAAAATATACCACCAATCTTAAAGTCTCCAATGATGATAAATCATTAGATGAATTTAGGATTATTCCTATAAAAATTTCTGACTTAAATCCAGGCAAAACTAAAAAATTAACTGAAAACTTACAGTTAATACAATCACAGACACAAGATTATTTAAACAGAATTCATAAAAAAGAACTTCCTTTAAACGAAAATACCTATCTTTCTTCCAGAGATTTACCGGATTCTGTATTATCTTCAGCCTATAAAGAAATCAGTTATACCAATGCACAGAGAATCTATAAAAAATTTCTGGTTGAACAATATGATCAAGGACATGAGCTAAAAGTAGGTGAATTTGATATTAATCTGATTCATTACAATTTTTCAGATTTGTTCTTAGATGAACGTGTTTTTAATATCATCTTTCAAAACACAAAACTACATAAATTTAATCATGCTCCAACAGATATTTTAACTAATTTTAAACCAAGTAAAAAACTACATACACATGAAATAATCTTAGAATTTAAACTTCCAATCTTTGAAGAGAAAAAACATAGACTTCAAAAGATCAGAATTCCTCTTCATGGTTTTAAATGGCTTTATGATCATCTATATCAGAAAAAAGATAAATTTGAACTTCACAATATAATAACATTTACATTTAAGGGTGAAGATATTTTTGTTAATTTCTTTTTTAAGAGAAAATTTAAATATAACTTCAAATCAGGAAAAGAAAATTCAAAGTATCGAGATATTGAATATTGGAAAAAACAAGGTTTAAGCGTAAAAAAGGCATCAGAAAAGGTCAGAAAATATCTCTCAAATGAATTTTATTCCAACAAAAAAGGACATCACACTTGCACTTTATCTGAAATAATTCGTCGCGCTACACATGGTATTCAAGAAGCACATGAATATATGATTCGACCACTAAGAGTTGAATTAGTCAAAGAAGAAACAGAAACTTTATTTAATAAACAGTGTAATAATTGTCAAAAATATCAGCTTAAACATAAACATGAAAATGAACAAAAGCAACTTTGTCAAGAATGTAATGTTCACTTTTGGATCTATGAAAAGTTAAATGAAGAAGAAAGACAAAAGATTTTATATGATCAAAATATTTATAGAGTCTGTAGAAATTGTAAACCATTTGTTAAAACAGGCCACTGCGAACATAATCCAAAAATAAATTGTCCCAAAATACAAGAAAAATTAATTGAATATCTCAAATCTAAACACAAAGCTGATTATGATGTCTATAATGGAAGCAGACTCTGTGAACCAAACCAATGTCAAAAATTTCAAAATCTTCTAAAACAACAAGCACAAGAAGAACCTATAAAGTGTGGTTTAAATAAAGAAGATTGTGAACATCTATATCATAAATTATCCGAGCTTCGTAAGGCAGAGAAAAAATATGACGAGTGGATGATTAAAAATACCAAACCAGAAAACATCTTATTAAAAAATAAGGTTAAAAAACAACGCCAAGCTGTCCTTCTCTTGTTTGATTTAAAGCATAAACAAAAATCTATGACTTGGAAGGAAAAAGAGAAATATAAAGAAAAAAAGATAAAATATATCTATCATCCTGAGCTTGGAACTGGTGAAAAAGTATTAATATCTGAAGCTGAAGAAGATGTTAATTACATTTTAGAGAAATTTAAGAATAATGAATATGTTGAAAAATTTATTAATGATCCTAAATTTCTCAAGGTAAATAATGATATATCTAGTATTCAAAGATATATTGTTAAATTCTGCAAGGAAAAGAAGATTCCAAATGCAGAAAATTTTATCATCGCTTTAAAGAAAAATAAAATTAATTTAAATTATAACTCTGTTTTAAAAAGAGTCAGCAACAGCAGTAAAGCGCATCAGCTTAATGAACCCCTTGAACCTCTTGCTGACAAACTATTAAAACAATTTCCTTTTAAATCCTTTAATGAGGTAGTTGTAGATTCAGACAGGTGTTCTGATCCCTTTAAACTACGCAAACCACTCTTAAAGGAATTTAAAAGGAATGGAGTCGTGATTAGTAGATTCAATGGTTATTATCAATGTAAGAGTTGTGGATCAAAGGACTTTACAATCTATGATGGGATTCGAAAGTGCAATTGTTGTGAAGAGTCGGAAGATTTAACACAACTTGGTTCATATACGATTACAAAATATACCGGTAAAAGGACAAAGTATAAAGAATTCTCAAAGAATCTACTAGACAAATCAGGTAGTAATACTGATGCGTAGCTCATAATAGGATATGAGTATCACAAAATTGTAGAGCAATCTACAGATCCTTGGAAGAAAACTGTAATTTAGTATTTTGTCCTAACATATTTAAGTTAAACCTGTTTTAGGTTAAGATCTTTTAAAATTTAAAAGATTATTGGAAGATATTTGAATTTCTTTAAACTCATTAAACACTTTCAATAAATAAATTAAATAGAGATTTTAAAAATTATAAATCTTAACTTAAAAAGGTTTAACTTAAAGTTTAAATAAAAACTTCATGACTATAATTTCTTCACTATAATTTCTTTTTCATTCTTAAGTATTTTAAAAGAAATTCAAATAAAAAGGGGTAGCTCTATTTATCTCTAAAAAAGATAAATCTTCTATATATAGACGTGAAGCCGTATAAAACCATTAAAACTCTATATAGGAATAGATTTATGAAGATTATACATCTGATCGCTTCGCGATAAATCACTTCGCGATAAATCACTTCGTGATTTACCATTTCGCTGTCGCTATCTTTTGTATGAATATTCTCTCTATATAAAGAAATTTCTATATAAATCTTAAAATTATTATTTTAAAATTATTGTATAATTAAGTTTTAAGCCAAATTTAAGTTAACCTTTTAAAAGAAAGTATAATCATTGTTATGAAAAAAGAAGATTTTGAATTCCTTAAAGAAGATTTAAGAGAGTTTTTAACCATTACCGAAGATAATTACATTTCGAAAAATTTTAAATTGATTTCGATGTATCAAAAATATTTGGAAATCTATATTAGAGAATTGCGTTCTTTTAAAATTCTTTTGGGGAATTTAGATTCACTTAAGGCTGAGTTGCATCACTTTTATAAGTTTAAATACGAATATAAGTTATCATCTCTTTCGGAGATTGAAACAGCTATTAATGGAAATAAAGAATATATAAAGTTGAGTAGAGAGATTAATGAACAGGAAAACTATATTAAGTTTCTGGAAATGTCGCTAAAATCAATAAAAGATTGTCACTATGTCATTAAAAATTATATCGATTATTTAAAGATTCAAATGGGTGATTAAAAATGAAATGTTCTTGTGATGAAGAAACTGAAGATAAATGTAATATTTGTGGTAAATCTATTTGTGAAGAATGTCATGGACTTTAGAAGATAAATTTCATGACAAACAATTTGTATGTTTGTCATGTTTTTGGGAATTTGTTGATAAAAATTCAAATTCGACTGATTAATTCTTTTACCTTATTTTTTAAATCTTCAAGTGTTCCATTATTATCTATAACATAATCAAATTCATTATAATTATCTAATGCATTTTCTGATTCATGTTCATTAAAACTTGCTTCTCTATTTAAATTTCTATTAATTCTAATTGTAGTCACGGTAAAATCTTTTGGAATATCTTTTTTAAAACATTCAATCTCATTAGGAAATCTAACATCTGTAATTAGAATAATATCTGAATTTGATTGTAAAACTCTATTTTTAAGCTGTTTTACCCACCAATTTTGATCTACTCTTTTTCTAAAAATTTCTGTTCCATAAGTTTGAAGAAGAATTCTGGTGATTGGATTTTTATTTTCATACCAATTTTCATCTTTGGTGATAAGTTCTTCTAATTTTCGAATTGATGATTCAAAATACATTTGAATTTTTTGATTAAATGATAAATTTGAATAATTTTTAAGCTGATTAATAGTTGTATTTAAAATATCATTCAAATAATCTGTTAAAGCCTTAAAATCCTCATTACACCATTCTTTTAATGATTTTGCAAATAGATCTGTATTGACTGTCATTCCCTTAGATTCAGCTATTTCTTTAACATAATCTGCAAATTGATTTTTACCACTTCTTAACTTACCTGAAATTAGAAAAATGTGTTTCATGATTGTTTTCCTTGATCTTTCTTTAATTCATCATAAAATGATTTAACAAATTTATTAACCTTAACATCATCAACTGAAATCTTTTTAATTAGACTGATGCCTTCTAAGGTCCTACATCGACTTAAGGCCACATATAATTGTCCATCTGCAAAGGCTCCATTTGCAATGTTAATATAAACATTATCAAAGGTTTTTCCTTGGCTCTTATGAATTGTTACAGCCCAAGCAAGTACTAAAGGGTACTGAAAATATGTTCCTACATTCGTTGGAATAACCGAATCCTTAAGGAAAGTATATTTAATATTTTCCCATCCTTCTCTGTCTACATTATGTATAGTACCGTCTACTCTAACTTGAATATAATCATCAAATAATTTATGAACTCTTCCTATCGTTCCATTGACCCATCGTCCTCTTGTATCATTTTTAACAAACATCACTTGAGCACCTTCTTTTAATGTTAATTCAAGAGGGGCTGGAAATCTATCATTACGACCAAATTCTCCTATTACAGTTCCAAAATATGTTTTTTCTTCTTTCTTTATTTGATGTAATCTTTCATGATTGATTTTATCAGCCATACTATTTGTTGGTGTTAAAATTATGGCATTTTTACTCAATTCTTTATGATAACATTTTTCATTAATTTCATTGATTGTGGATTCTACATTTTTACCTTCACGAATATTTGACAATAATTCAATAAAAGAAAGATCTTGTTGTCGGTAGATTTTTGTTAATTCAAATGTTCTATAAGTACATTCCTTCATGATCTTAGCGTCAAGAAAATATGATGTCATATATTTGGAATAAACATAATCAGATTCATCTTTTGAGGCAATAACAGGCGGTAGTTGAAAAAGATCACCTATTAAGATCATCTTTATTCCACCAAAAGGTATATCTTTTCCTGTATGAATTTTTAATATTTTATCAATTAAATCCAACATATCTGCTCTAACCATAGAAATTTCATCTATGATTAGAAAATTTAATCTTTTAACAATTTCTTTTAATTTATAATTGATTTCAATTTCATGATGATTCATAATTCTGGGTGGAATTCTAAAAAATGAATGTATAGTCTGTCCTTCAACATTAATTGCAGCAATTCCAGTCGGAGCAACCACAGGTATTCCTGAAATTTTTTGTCTGAGATATTTAATAAATGTTGATTTTCCAGTTCCTGCTTGACCTGTGACAAATAAAGCATGAATATCTTTATTTAACATATTTATAACATTTTTATATTGACTGTCGTCTATAATTTCTTCATGTGAAACGGGTGGTGTATATGTTTTTGGTGGTGATTTTTCCTTAAGAAAACCAGTCTCATAATAATCAGATTGACTATTAAAATAAGTTGAAAAATCTTTCTTTTCTTGTCTTTTATTTACAAGATCATCTTTATTAATTGATGACAATTTGGTTTTCGGAAGGTGTTTAGACATCAAATATTTCCAATTTCTATAAAATCAAATGAAGAATTGTGATTTAAATTAATCAATTTAAAATATCTTAGTTATATAAATGAATATAAAGTTATATTAGATTTTATATTACTAAGACTAAAAACTCTTGTTGGAATTTTTTCCGATAAGAGAATCCGATATTTCACTTTCAGATTTTTAAATATCTCAAATAATTCTTTCCAACTTGAATAATGCCTTTACAAAAAGAAAGATTATCAACTATTTTTTGAAGAAATGTTGAATATTGCTTCATAAAATAATTGACATATGATTTTCCTACTCTACCTTTGTAATAGTCTGACCAAACCATTTTTAATTTTCCTTTGGTTCAAAGTAAATACCACGGCAGGTTGATCTGGCAGATATACAACTTACAGGATTTATAAGATTACCATTACTATCTTCTACATTAAACCTATTACTGTTACAGAAGAAGATATCTGTTTCAGAAAATAAATTATATTGAATATAACAACTGTTACAATCAACACAAAATTTATCACTCATATTTCAGATTCTCCTTATTAGATATTTTACCTGCTTCTCTATCTATGTAATAATCTTCATCTTCAACTGCAATTACCGCAACACTGGTCATAGTTTGTGGAAAAATTGGATGAGCATTATCATTTTTTATTATAGTACAATATGTAGAATCTCCTTTTTTCTTTCTATCAAGTTTTGATAAAAGTGTCAATAAATTTCTACGACTCAAATATATTTTTTCCATTTCACTTACCTCCTTTTAGGATAAAATAAAATATCTTAGTTATATAAATGAATATAAAGTTATATTAGATTTTATATTCCTAAGACTGAAAACCTTAGAGAATTTACCTTCTTTAAATCGATTATATGCATAACGAATAACAATAGAACATTGTCTTTGAAGATCTTTAATATCTGATTGTAATTTAATTGGAATCTTTATTGTTTTCATTTTTAAACTGTTCTTCAATTTCTTTAAGCTTTTTACGTCTATTTGAATACATCTTCATACTAAAATGATGAATAATAGATATTAAATCTTCTATTAATTCTTGTTCAAAATTAGTCTCATCGGTGGCATTTAAAACAATAATTTCTGTATTATATTTTTTAAAAAAATTTTCAAAATAACTGAATCCAAATCGAGACAATCTATCTTTATAAGAAATAAAAATTTTGTCTATTTTATTATCTTGAACATCTGAAATTAAATTATTGAATTCTTTACGATTTTCATTCATTCCAGAAGCTATTTCTTTATAAATTTTATCAACCTTTATTCCATTTTTTATCATATATTCTTTAATAATTTGTTCTTGTTTTATTAAGTCTTGATTTTGTTTTGTATTATTTACTCGACAATAAATGACATTTTCTCGTTTTTCATTTTTTGTATTTAAAATAGAATTAATATCATATAAAAAATTTCTGTCATTTATTTTCTTAAATATAATCTTATTTTCTTTTCTCCAATTATATAAAGTCTGATTACATATTCCAAATTGTTTCTTAATTTGTTTTGAATTTAACCAAGTCATTATAATCCTTTTTAATTATTTATATAGATTTATATAGATTTATATAGATTTATAATTATTTATATAAAATTAATTAAATTCAATTTAATACCTATTTTTTTAGCTGATTCATTAATGATAAAAAGATCTTGAAGAATTTCATTTCGATATATATCAAATTCATTAATATTTACTTTATTGATTAATCCTGCATTATTATTAGCGTAGCCTTTATGATAATCCAAATTCAATCCTGTAAAATAAATTGGATTACAACCCATTATAACAGCAAAAGCCAACATATGAAGAGCAACAGAAGATCCTGGGCTGTAATGAGTTTCAAATTTTGTATATTTTTGCAATTCTTCTTGAATGGTTAATCTTTTTGAATTTAAGAATTTATCACAGTGATACCAATTACAAACATCACATCTTTTACCTTCAAAATGTCTTTGATCATAAGTTAAATAATTTGTAGTGATTTGATTTACTAAATTTTTATCTGAAAGATCAACCGAATCAGCATAAAAAATAAAACCATCATAATTTTTTACAATATTTTTATAATGAAGAATGGTATCATCATTACTGGCCATAACCCAATAGTGAGGAGATGTATTGTAGATTGAAAACCATTGGTTACAACCAAATAAGACAATACCATTCTTCTTATAAAGATCTAAATCCTTTTTAATTAGGTCAAGAGATGGCCCATGACCTAAAATTAGAGCTGTTTTGTTTAAGTGTTTATTGATTATTTGATTCATTTTCTTTAATATCTAAAGTTGTATCTTTGACAAATTTAAAAGAAAAGGGTTGATAATTTCTTAAATTTGATTCATAAACAGCTGTTTTAAGAGTGATACAAGGTGTACATTCATTACACGGACTAAAAATATCATCTTTTTTATTTGGATTTTCACATGTCCATGGTGATGGAAAATTTTCTTCTGAAATCATCTTAAACATATTAGAAATAATTTCATATTTTGGTATTTTTCTTAAAGGAAATTCCCAAAGAATATTTTTACACATACTTTTATTAATTAATTTTCTAATATTATCAAGATTTTCTGCAATACTCCAATACCAATCTTTTTCATGAAATCCAAAAAGAAAAGTTGTATCAGGATCACCAATTAATGTAGAATAAATAGTCCAAAGATGTTGTTGGGGGAAATTTCCATAATCTTTTTTATTTGATTTAAGATCTAATGTAATTTCATGATTTTCAACAGTTTTTCCTTTATCTTTAAGCCAAGAAATAATTTTTTCTCGAGTTTGTCGTTCAATTTCAATTTTTTCTTGACCTATTTCATCTACTATAAAACTCCATGTTTCCAAAAAGGAATTATTTTGAAGTTCATTTAACAAAATCCAAGTACTATCGTAACCACCACTCCAGATTAATATTTTTTTATTCATAGTGATGTTTTATTCTTTTAAGTATTTATTGGTTATTTGATTTATTTTTATTTCTATATGCTTTTTGAAAATTATTCCATTCTTTTCTATGATTCTCTAACCACTTATCGTGGACTTGTCTTTTAACAAATTCTTGATAAAGATCTCTTAGATTGCATGATCGGATATCATATTTATCCTCAACACCAAGATCTGATGCTGCACAATTTAAAACTTTATCTGGATTATATAATGCACAAAGTTTATTTCTACATTTTGTTAGATTAATCCTTTTTGTTTCTGTTGTTTTTTCCATTTTCTGACCCCCAATGCTTTTTGTTTCAGTTCTTCAAATTCAGTATCAAAGAAAATCATTCTTTAATAATTCCTGTATTCAATTCAATAATTCGTTTCCAATTTTTTAATTTATGATTTCCTGTATTATCAAGATAAATTTTAAGCTTCTTTGAATCATAAATAAGAATCAAAGGTTGAAATTCTTCTTCATGGTTTAATGGTTTTTTAATTTTTTCCATAATTTTTAATATAATAATTTTTCTTCTTTGATTCTTTAATTAAAAATCCAATGTTACATTCAGGACAAAGTTCTTTATGGTGATCAAACATTGATTTAATAATACACCCACAATGATTACATTTAAAATTAGTTAACATTTTTCTTCCTTTTTAATTTTTTAATGATTGATTCTAAAGTTTGAACTTGATAATGACTATTTTCTAAGGCTATTAAATACTGTTTATCATTTAAAACTTTAAATACCTCTGGATCTTTTTCTTTAATTGTTTCTAAAGAAAAATTGTGTAAGTGCCCATGAACATTTAAGGTATATTGTCCAAGATCTTGTTGTGGTTCATGAGAAAATAAAATTCTTTCACCATACATATTTAAGGTAAAATTATTAAAAACAGCATCAAAACCTCTCTCAAGATACCAAAATATTGAATGATTATCATGGTTTCCAAGCACTAACCACTTTTTACAATCTACACTCATACAGAAAACATTCACCCAGTCAGATTCACCATTAAAGGCAACATCACCAAGATGAATTAATAAATCATCCTTTTGAATATTTTTAATGACAGAGGATAAAATTTTCTGTTCATAATTTTTTGGTCTAACACAAACTTTTGCTAAACCTTCATGGCCAAAATGTGTATCACTAATCAGCCAGATATTATTCATAATTTAATCCCAAAGTCCTGAGAAGTGTTGAGCAAATAAAATCATCCCTTCATTAATTTGATTCCAATAATTATCCATGTCCTTTTTAATGTTTTGACTATTTTTATAATCAACATATTTATTTTCATTTAAGATCATATCAAAGGCCAAAAGCATTTTATTTAGAATTTCTTTCCAAGCCTTAAGATTTTCTTCTTCAGATCTTGATTCATCATATACAGTAGAAGGACATCCTCTAATACCCTTCTCTATAAATCTTTTAAGTCTTGGATAAATAAATCTTGCTATAGTATAGTTCAAATTCCAAAGATCTTTATCACAAAAACCATATCTAATTCTTTGATAAAGACAAAATAAATTAAAACCAATTCTTGATGGTTTAAACCATTTTATAAAATCTTCAAAATTCCAATATATTTTTAAAGCAACTTTGTGAAAAAATGGAGTATTTTTCCATTCTTCATCCATTTCTTTCATCATCTCAGATACTGAATGATAAATCCTTTTAGATGCTTCCATGAAAACTCCTCTAAATGTTAAAAAAATCTAGATGAGTGGATTTGAACCACCAACCTCCTGGTCCCAGGCCAGGCGTTCTACCTGATTGAACTACATCTAGTTATATTTTACATTATATATAATAAATTTTTGGGTTAGGTATTAAATTTATTTTAAGAAACAACCTCATTGATGATATTACAGATCTTTTTAATTTGTTTTTGTGTAAGATCTGTATGGTTGGGCAAATAAAATCCATATTTATGAATTTTATTTGCATTTGGTGTTGGGTATTTCTGACAATCTTTAAATGCTGGTTGTAAACTAATGTTTCCACAAATTAAAGGTCTACACTCAATTTTATTTTTTTGAAGTGCTTGGATAATTTCAGCTCTCTTAGGATGAATAACAGGATATGCAAAGTTAGAAATTCTATCATCAGCACTACCTAATAAAGGCATAATTTTCCAAAAGTCATTTTTAAGATAATTCTGGTATGTACAATAATTAATAAATCTATTATTAATAAATTCAGGTAGTAATTTTAATTGTTCAAGTCCTATTTTAGCCTGTAAATCTGTAGAACGGATATTCAATGCAGGAATATAAAAGGTAAATTGTTCATTGAAATCATCAATTTTATATTTCTTTTGATAATATTTTTTTCTTTCTTGACTTAAATCTCTCGTCCAACCATGGCTTCGGATCATTAAAAGAATTTCATAGAGTTCATCAGAATTTGTACAGATCATTCCACCTTCAATTGTAGTCATGTGATGAGAAAAGAAAAAGCTAAATGAACTCATGATTCCAAATGAACCACTTTTCTTTAGTTTCCAGGTGGTTCCAACCGTTTCACAGCTATCCTCAATTAATAATACATCATATTTTTTGCATAGTTCTTGGATTTTATCCATATCTGGTACAAATCCAAGAGGATGAACTAAAAATAAACAAGCAGGATTCTGTTCTTTAAAAATTTTTTCAAGTTGTTTTAAATCTATTCCAAGATTGTCAAGCTGAACATCAGCAATAATGGGTTGAAATCCAAATTGTATGACAGGTGAAATTGTAGTAGCCCAACATAATGCAGGAATTACTATTTTATCATTTTTTAAAGATTCGGTAATCTTTAAGGCATAAATCATGGCTAAATTTGCAGAACTGCCTGAGTTAACCATCACTGCATATTTAACATTAATATATTCAGCCCATTTCTTTTCAAATTCAAGTGTCATTTGGCCTTTAGTAAGCTGGGGATCTTTTTTAAGCCAATTGATAATTTCTTCAGTATTAATAGTGTTGCAAGTAAGTTTAATCATTTGAAAATAACTTTCTTTAAATTTTCATAGGCTAAAAAGATTTCATCAAACATTGATGTTAGTTTTCCATGATCAAATTGAAAGAATTTTTTTTCATTATTTTGATCTGAACACTTAAATAGTGTTTGATTTAATATTAAAGCACATTCAACAAGCTCATGTCCCAAAGTTTGTAAGAAAACTATTTCACTGACTTTATTATGAATTTTTATGATAACTTTGGGTGTTCTTCGATCATCAATTTCAGTTAAACCACCCTTAGGATTATTGCAAATTTGAAGTTGACAGGTAGCACCACAAAAATCAAAATCTATGTTCTGTTTTTTTAACATTGTTCAAATCCAAGGTTAAAGATGAACACTATTTTAATTATTTATAATTTCTAAAAAATATTTATTCTTTATGACAAAAATTTATTATATTATCATTGAAATATCATATTATATTTGTTTTTGGAGAATTAAAATGAATAAAGATTCAAGAATTTTTGTTACTGGTCATCGTGGATTAGTTGGTTCAAATGTTGTCAGTTTACTTAAAGAAAGAGGATATACAAATATATTAATAGCCAAAGATCTTAATCTTGAACATGAAATTGATGTAGACTATTTTTTCTATAAAGAAAAGCCTGAATATGTAATTCATTGTGCAGCAAAGGTTGGGGGGATTAAAGCTAATACCGAAGATCAATATGGTTTTCTCTATCATAATCTATTAATTCAAAATAACATCATTAATTCCTGCCGAACTAATAAAATTAAGAAGTGTATATTTTTAGGTAGCTCATGTATTTATTCCATTTTGGATAAAGAACTCTTATCTGAGGAAGATCTTTTAACAGGTCCTTTAGAAGAAACCAACATGGGATATTCTCTGGCAAAAATTGTAGGATTAAAGCTATGTGAATTTTCAAATAAACAATATCCTGATAGTTGTAAATTTATCTCTTTAATGCCCTGTAATCTTATTGGAAAGGGTGCAACATTTGATCTTAATAAATCCCATGTTTTTAATGCCTTAATCAAGAAAATTGTTGACGCTAAAGAACAAAATATACCCACAGTTGAAATCTGGGGATCAGGAAATCCAAAACGTGAATTTATGAATGTTAGAGATTTAGCGGATGGAATTCTTTGGGCTTTAAATAATATAGAGAGAACTGATACATTTTTAAATATTGGAACAGGTATTGATATCTCTATTAAAGAACTTGCAGAAAGAATTAAAAAAGAAGTTGGCTATAAGGGGAAATTAATCTTTGATACATCAAAACCAGATGGAATAATGAAAAAATGTATGGATGTTTCAAAAATTAATTCACTTGGATGGTCAGCAAAAATTTTATTAAATGAATCAATCAAAGAGGTTATAGATGAATACAAAAGAAAAATGGTTTCTGAGTCAAGATAACTCATGTCATTGGTAGAATGATATTTTAAGTTAAAAAATGTTTAAATCTCATGATTTTTATGATAAGATAAAGTTTTTTTAAAAATATTTATATTTTTTAAAAAAAAATTTATTACCTCAGACAAAATTTTATTATATTATTATTGTAGGTTAAAATTTAATTCACCAAAACAAAGGAGATGGAAAATGAGTATCAGAATCGTGAATCTGCAGGATTGCAACACAATCGGTGAGGCATTTGAAAAATCTGGTTGTAATTATTCCGTTGAACAGGCTGAGATCATGAATTCAGCAAATTTGTCAGTCATTCCCAATAAGAAAGTTCTTTATCGGGGTGATAATGGAACGGCTCTGGGTGTTGTCAGTAAGAGCTATGGATTGATCCAGAATTCCGAGGCCTTTTCTTTCTTTGATATTATTGCCAAAACTCAGGGTGCAAAGATCACTTCAGTAACTGAATATAATGAAGGTGCTAGAATTGTTCTTACGGCTGAATCAAAGAATATTGGATTCGAACCTCGTCGTGGTGATGAGGTTGGTCTTCAGTATCGTCTTTCAAACAGTTTCGATGGATCAGGAAATGCCATGATTTCCTTTTATGCTCTGAGACTTGTCTGCACTAATGGACTTACTCGGGCAGATGAAAATGTTGCAAACAGAGTTTCTATTCGTCATACTAAACATATTCTTACCAGGATGGAAGAGGCACTTTCTATTATTGCAATGGGACAGAAGTGGTTTGATCAGTTTAAGGTTATAGCCCAGACTCTCACTCAGAAGATTGTTGACAAGCAGATGGTTGAGAATTTTCTGAATGGTCTTTTTGGTGAAACAACCAGAAGCAATAAGAAAAAAGAGCTTGTGACAGGTATTTTTGAAAATGGTAAAGGGAATGGTCAAGGAACTGCCTGGGATCTTTACAATGGTGTAACTGAATATGTTGATCATTATTCAAGATATACCAAAAATAATATTGTGGATAAAGCCAAAACAGTTGAATATTCAATGTTTGGTGATGGTCAGTTTGTTAAGGAAAAGGCCCTGGAAATGGCTCTGAAGATTTAAAAGAAAAGGGAGAAAATATCTCCCTAATTTTAAAAGGAGGTGTTAAGATGTCAGTAAAAGAAACAAAAACTTATACCTTTTACTGTGATTGTGGGAAATTCATTGTAGTAACAGATTTTAATAAAGATGTTACTAAAACAGGTTGACGGATCAATATCTTATGCTTATGATCTTGGTCATTCATCGGGCTATTCTGAGATTTTTAATTATCTTAGTGACATTGTAGAAGTAATATTGGATTAAAGGAGATAAAAATGGCATATTTTATCAGAAAAGTGGATACATCAAGCAATCCCAGAGATATTCGTGGCTGGCGATATGCAATCTACAAATGTGATATTTGTGGTGAAGAATCTGAATTCAAAATAGTTCCAAATTTTCAATTCAGAGATAGACCATGCAAACACTGTGGATTGATGGGTAAAGACGATCATATTAATACATTAAAAAGGGAAAGAGAGGAAATTCTAAGCAAAATAGCCGAATTGAATTCCAGATTGTTAACTATTGAAACTGAACTTTCAGAAGATAAACTGACTTCAGAAATTGAAACTATCACAAGCATTTCAAAGGATCTAAATGCATAGAAGAGAATTGGCTATGGAAGAACGTTCAAAATTATCTCAGGTTCTTATTAATTTTCGTGCTGAACAACATTGGAGTCAAAAGGAATTGGCCAGAGCTTTAGGAATGTGTCCTCAAAGAATCTCACAACTTGAATTGATTCCAAAAATTAAAGATACACGAACGATCAATCCAGTTTATTATAAAAGGTTAAAAGATATTGGTCTTGATCTCAAAGAGAAGATTCCTGACATTAACATCACACGTTCTCGAAGAAATGTAGTAAAAATTTCTGAACCTGAAAATATTCCTTTGAGAACAGTCACCAAAGAAACCATTAAAGATACAATTGAATCTATTAAAAATATTATAAAATATTTTGATGATTCAATAATCTTTAATCAGAAGCAGATTAATACCTATCAAGCTCAGATCAATGAGATTCAACAAATGAAGGAAGAATTTTCTCAGGCCATTATTGAAGTTTTAACAAAACCACTTTCAGAGAATATATAAACTCTGAAATTTGAAAATCACCTAAAAAGGAGATTAAAAATGTCACGTTCGACTCAGTTTATAGGGTTAAATTTCAAGGCAGAAAATTTTATTAAAATGAATGCACAGAAGATTTCAAAAACTGAACCATGTCCTCATTGTGGTCAGAATTATACTCATGAAGAATACTTAACGAAAGAACTCAAAGAAGTTCTTGGAATGTTTGAAGAACCTGTTCATACTCTACTTCAATATACTACCAAAGATGGTAAAAAATTTGAAGAATTTAAACAATGTTCGCCTTGGTCTAGTGGGCCTATGATATTTTTAGCCCTTAGGTGGAGTGATACCAAAGAACCCATAAAAGAATCACTTTGGGATGATTCTACTTATGATGAAAATAGGCATTATGAATATGATAGGGTTGAAGGAATAATTAACGTTTAGTTATGAAAACTTCTTCAAAAATTCTTAAAATGCGAATACCTCTTCCAAAGAAGACCGAAAAGGTTATTCCTTCTAAGAAACAATATAACCGTAAAAAGGACAAATATGAACTACACAGAGATGAAAAACAAGATTATTAAGGCTAAAGATGCTTATTATAATTCAGATACACCCATTATGAGTGATTCTGAATTTGATGCATTATGGGATGAATTTAAATCACTTTATCCTGAAGATGAACTCTGTAGTTCAATAGGATCGCCAATCTCTGAAGTTACAGAATGGAAAAAGAAAGAACATACAATACCAATGTGTTCTTTGGATAAAGTTAATACAGTTGAAGAGTTTGAAAAATGGTGTTGTGAAAATAATTCAGAATTTATAATTGAAGACAAAGCTGATGGAATTTCTATAGAACTTTGTTATGAAGATGGAAAATTAATCTCCTGTATTACAAGAGGAGATGGAAAAATAGGAGAAGACATCTATTCCAATGTTATAAAGATGAAAAATGTTGTAAAAGAATTGCCTAATGATTGCAAAATTAATAATCTCAGGGGAGAGATTTTAATTTTAAGAGATGATTTTGAACAAATTAATTATCTTTTGACACTCGAAAAAGAAAAAGAACTAAAAAATCCTCGTAATGCTGTCACAGGAATTTCAAAAAGATATGATGGACAATTTGCTGAATATTGTACCATTTTATATTATGAATGTGATGGTGAATTTGAAACAGAATTTGAAAAACTTCAATATATAGAATCACTGGGATTAAAAACTATTAATTATAAAAAAGTAACTAAAAAAGAGGCAATTGAAGAATATAATCTATATTGTGAATCAAAAAGAAGTGAAATTTTATATGATATTGATGGGCTTGTTGTAAAAATAAATTCAATTCAAAAACAAGAAGAACTTGGCTATAATGCTTCTAAAAATCCTAATTTTTCAATTGCCTGGAAATTTCCGGCAATGAAGGTTAAAACTAAAATTCTTGATGTAATTTGGCAATTAGGTGATGGTGGTGAAGGTAGGATTACTCCTGTTGCAATTCTTGAACCGGTCAAATGTGGTGGTGTGACAATTACTCGAGCCACATTAAATAATGTTGAAATATTTGATTCTTTTGATTTACATTATAATGATTTACTGCTTATATCCAGAGCAAATGATGTTATTCCAAAAATTTTAGAAAATTTAACTAAAGATCATGGAAATAATTTAAAAATTTCTCACATTGAATATTGTCCTGTTTGTGGTGAAAAGACAGAAATATCAGGAAAATTTTTAATCTGTCCTAATCTTAATTGCAAAGGTAAAGAGATTGGTAATCTCAACCGTTGGATCAATGCCTTAAATATCATGGATATCTCAGAAAAAACCATAAATCTCCTTTATAACAACGGTTTAATTAAAGAACCTGCTGATTTTTATAAACTGAATGTTGAAGATATTTCTTGTCTTGAAAGAATGGGAGAAAAATCAGCAGAAAAAATTGTGAATAATCTTGTAAATAATATTGTATTAGATCTATCTACATTTATTTCAGGATTGAATATTCCTAATTTCTCTAAATCTCGTGCAGAACTTCTAATTGAAAATGGAATAGATAATCTTGAAAAGATGCTTAAAGCAACAAAAGAAGATCTTGTTAAGATTAAAGGAATTGAATCAAAGACAGCTGAGCTTATTGTTAATGGTCTATTGAATAAAAGAAAGACAATCTTTAATCTTTTGACTTATATTACAATAAAAGAAAGAACCATAGGAAAATTAAATGGCCTAAGTTTTTGTGTTACTGGAGCATTAAATACAATGGACAGAAAAGAATTTATCGCTAAAGTAACTCAGAATGGTGGTAGTTACAAATCTTCCGTTGTGAAGGGATTAACATACCTTGTCACAAATGATACAGAATCGGGCAGTTCTAAGAATAAGAAAGCAAAAGAAAATGGTGTTAAAATTATCAATGAACAAGAATTTTTAACATTGATTGGAGAATAAATTATGGAAAAAAATTTGTGAAGTTGAAGAATTTTGTATATTAAAATATTACAAAGAAAAAAATACTAAAATGTACATATCACCATTAAAAGGAAGTACAATAATGTCTCAAGTAACACTATCACAAAACAAAAAACAATGTCTAAATGAAGAAATAAAATTAAAACAATGTCAATTTTCTGGGTGTGAAGTTAAATTTCAAGGCAGAGGATTAGAGAAGTACTGTCAAGAGCACAGAAAAAAAGAATATTATAAACAATTATACCACGATAAATACAAAGAAAAGAACAAAGAATCTACCGTTGAGATAAGAAAACTTAATCAGATTATAAAACATAAAAGTTGTGATTGTTTTACAATAAGATCAATTTGTGCATTAGAAGGTTGTTATAAAGAATTTAAGATCTTGGTTGAACCAGGAAATTTTATTTATCCTAAATTTTGTGAAGAACACAGAAATGAATTTAAAAGAAAAATGTTTCTTGAACGGATGAAAAGGAGCTAAAATGTCTGAAGTAAAAGTTTCTAAAATTACAATTGAAATTGAAGGTAAGGGAACTATTGAACTTACTATTGAAGAAGCACAAAAGATGAAAGCATGTCTTGATGAGATTTTCAAAAAACCAGAAACAATCAAAGAATATATTCCTATTTCAGTTCCTGAAACAAACCCATGGAAAATAGTTCCCTATAATCCTGAAATTTATTCAACTCCTACTTATGAATGGTAAGGCCCAATTTAAAACAGAAAGGAATTTTTATGTTTATTTCATTTGAATTTTGTCATAAATGTAATGCTCATACTTATCATACAAATAACCATTGCAATGTATGTTCAATTTTGGAAAAAGATAGAAAAGAAGAAGAATGGAAAAGCCTCAAGATTGAAGATAAAATTGAGGCTTTAAAAAAGAGAATTGAAAAATTAGAGACAAAAGATAAAAAATATTAAATTGGTCTACATGTAATAATATGATAAAAATTTTGACAAAGAAATAAATATTTTTAAAGATGAAAGAGATAAAAGAACTAAGTTGGATAAAAATCAATGGGTTAGATATAATGATCATCTCAGATTCTTATAAAGGACATCCTATCATAGCTTACAAACCCGATTATCTTATCATTTCTAAAAAGACTTACGCTAAATTTAAAGATCAGTTTAAAATAAAAATTGACCCAAAAAGAATTTTTTTTATCTAAAAATTATTTAATTGTTTACATGGCTGATATTGATATCTATAAGATTAATAATCTTCAATTAAGAATTTCCTGTAGTCATGATGTTGCAGTAAAGATTGCAAATCATTTTTCTGCATATATTAAGAATAAATTTTTTCATCCTCTTGTAAAACAAAAACGGTGGGATGGGAAGATATTTTTCTTTAATAAAAAAGATCATAATCTTTCTATTGGTTTTTTAAAAGAACTGTTAGTCTTTTGTGAAGAAAATAAATTGTCTTATGAATTTCAATTTAAATTAGATGATCTTTTTACAAATGTTTCCAAGGAACAGTTAACTCTATTTTATAAAAGTTTATTAAAAGATTCTGAATTTTATCCCAGAGATTATCAAGAAAGTGCAGTTTATTTGGCAATAAAAAATAAACGTGGAGTTCTTGAATGTGCAACTGGAGCTGGTAAGTCTTTAATTGCGTATTTGATTATTCGTTATTTAATGCTTTTAGATCAAAAGATTGTTTTAATTGTTCCATCAACTTCTTTAGTGGAACAGTTGTTCTCTGATTTTCGTGAATATGGTTGGAAAGATGTTGAAAATTATGTCAATCTTTTATATTCTGGTAAAAAAATAGATGAATCAAAACCAATTTTAATCTCTACCTGGCAGTCGCTTGTCAATAAACCTGATGAATATTATCAAAAATTTGGAACTTTATTGATAGATGAATGTCTACATCCAAATTCTTTGGTTCAAGTGAAAATTAATCATTATGAAAAAAGAAATAAAAAGAAAAAATTATTATATTCAACTTATGAAACTAAAAAGATTAAAGATGTTAAAGTTGGTGATTTAGTCCGATGTTTTGATTTTGAAAATAATATAGTAAAATATAAACCTGTTAAAAAGGTATTTAAAAATTTAAGTGCTTCAAAAGATAATATGTATGAAATTGAAACTGAAGATGAAAAAAAGATAAAAGTAACTGGAAATCATAAAGTTTATTTGAAAAATGGTGCAAAAGAACATGTTAAAAATTTAAAAAAAGGTGATGAACTATTTCATTTATAAAAGGAGCATTTTAAATGTCTATTAAACACAACAAACAGTTTCTTTCTCTTATTAATGATTTAACTCCCATTAGTGAATCTGTTATCATTAATAAAACAGATGATCAGGTTAGAATTTCAAGAGCCAATTCAGCTTCAACTGTATTTTATACTTTAGAAGCTGATAAAGATGCTTTTGATTTTGATGGAGAAAAGATTGCTTTTTATAATTTTGTTGAATTTTATCAGCTTCTGAATGTTTTTGAAAATGCTGAAATATCTCTCAACGAAAATAAGCTGACCATCTCCTCTGATAAATCAAAAATTCGTTATATCATTTCTGATCCTGAGACAATTAAAGCAGGTCCTTCACAGATTCTTTTTCCAAGTTCTGATGCAAAGGTTGTCCTTGAATCTAATGAAATCAAGAATCTTAAAAAGATGATTGGTTTGATTAAGGCAAAATTTATTAAATTTACTGTTAAAGATAAAAACATTAATTTTAAATGCTTTAATGATGCTCATGATAATTCTTATGAAAAGAATTTTCCAATTGAAAATGAATCAGATTTTTTAATGAAGATTTCTTCTGAAGTTTTTACTTTAATTCCTGATAATAAATATGTTCTTGAAATCTGTAAAGAAGGTTTGGTTAAAATTTCCTATGAAAAAGATAACATTAAACTTGCTGTTTATGTTGCTGAAATAGAAGATTAAACCTTTATCGAGGATGTTGTATGAGCAAGGATTTTAAGAATTTTTTGTTTCAGAAGTATCCAGGAATTAAAATAATTTCAAAAAGGGGTAAAATTGAGGTAAATGTAAGAAATTGTAATTGTAGGTGTTATCAAAAAATTTTAACTGATCTTATTTTTTATTTTAAAGGAAAACAAAATGGCTAAGAAAGAATTTATTGAGGATGAAAGTTTAATTGAGTTGGCCAATAAAGTCATTAAGGATAATAATCTTGACTACCTTAATGGTATAAGGATTAAATATCTTTTGGTTTCTCCACAGATCAGCAAGACTTGTGTAGGAAGATGTATCAGAAGTTCTGCTGAATTGAAATATTTTGCTGAAACTGATTATTTAATTGAGTTTAGTAATAAAGTTTGGGAAAAAATTGATGAAAAGACAAAAGAATTTGTTATGCTTCATGAATTAAAACATATTTTGATAATCAATAAAGAAGATGGTGAAACAGTAATGTCTTTGGCTCCACATGATGTTCAAGATTTTAGTAGTATTCTTAAGAAATATGGTGTTGATTGGTTTACAAATTTTTCAACACAGGTTTCAAGTATTCAAGATATGACACCTACAGAAAAAGATAAGATTTCAATATAAAAGGATTAATATGGAAGAGAGTAATTTTGTACCATTAGGTTCTGAAGGATATCATATTCAGACACGTTCAGAGATGATAGATCCTGATAAAAAAGAGGTCTTGACTCCTGAAAAGATTAAGAATATGGATCCTTGGAATGTAATTGTAGCTGGAGCTGCTGTTTTAAATCTTAAGATTAACGATCCCAAAAAAGATTGTAAACATTGTTATGGTAGAGGATATATAGGTTTTCAGAAAAATAGACAACCAATTCCATGCAATTGCATCTTTAATAAAGAAGATTTAAAGGATGTTCCGGTGATAAATCATGCTACAAAGAGAAAATTTCGTCTTGAATTTCGTCGAAGAATGAAAAAGATGAAAAGAGATGAATGGTTGAATAAAACTTCAGAGAATGAAAAGGTTGATGAACAATGAAAGCACTAAGTTCTTATCTTTGGACAGAAAAATATCGTCCTGATTCCATTAAAGGGATTATTTTACCTGCTTCAGTCAAGACAAAATTAAGTCGATTTTTAACTGATGGTGAAATTGCAAATTTATTGTTATACAGTAATTCTCCTGGGACAGGTAAGACAACTACAGCCAAAGCTCTTTGTAATGATTTAGGTGCAGATTTTCTTTATATTAATGCCTCTAAGGATGGAAATATTGATACTTTGAGGTTAGAAATTTCAAAATTTGCCACTGTAAAATCACTAACTGGTAAACCCAAAGTTGTAATATTGGACGAGTCTGAAGGCACTACTCCTTCTTTTCAAGCAGCATTAAGGGCATTTATTGAAGAATTTAATAAATCATGTCGTTTTATTTTGACATGTAATTATGTGACAAAACTGATTGAACCTTTAAGATCTCGGTGTGGAACTCAAATTGATTTTAACTTTATGGATAAAAAGGTTCAAGAGGAAATGAAGCCCAAGATTTTAAAGAGATTAATAGGTATTTTAGAAAATGAAAATGTAACATATAAAGAAGAAACTCTTCAAAAAATTGTAAATACATACTATCCTGATATTCGTAAGATGATTGGAACACTTCAGGATTTTAGCTTAAATTCAAATGATATAAATGATTCAATTTTTGAAAGTCAAAAAATTGAATCTGAACTTTATCAATATATATTAGAGAATAATTTAACTGAAGCTCGTAAATTTGTCATTGAAAAAAATTATAATTATACTGAACTTTATTCAGAATTTTTTAGAACTTTTGTACCAATGCTTGCAAAAGATAAACAATCTCAGGTTATTATGCTTTTGGCTCAATATGCGTTATGGGACGGACAAGTTGTCGATCGTGAATTAAATTTTTCTGCGGCTATGCTTGAAATTATGGGTATTTTAAATGGATAGGAGAATATAAATGGGACGAAAATTAGGACAACAGGTTTTATTTGATATTAAAGAATGGTGGGAAGAAGAATGGATAGGAATGCCTGAATATGTTCAGACTAATTTAACTCCATTTAGAACTTTATATATTCATTTTGAAAATCAAACTGATGTTGATGATTTTGCTAAATTGGTAAATCAAAAGATAACATCTAAGACAAAATATATTTGGTATCCGGAATTAAGAGAGATTCCAGCTCGAGATAAACGGTATATTGATGAAGAAAGATCAGGGGAATAAATATGAATCCAGTTTATGTCAATAGTAAAATTACTGGTGGACATTATGCTTTTCAAACAGAAGGTAGTAAAAAACCATTTGAAAATCCAATGAGTATTTATTCAAAAATAAAATTAAATAATATGGATATTATTGCTGATATTGGTGCTTATGTGGGTGAATATTCATTATTTGCTATAAAAAATGGAGTAAAACATGTATTTTCTTATGAACCTACTCCTGAGACATTTAAAGTTCTTGAAATGAATAAAAAAGAAAATATGACAATATTTAATAAAGCAGTTGTTGGTGATGATAAAGAATTTGTAGAATTATTTATTTCTAAAGGTATTGGTGTAACAAATAGTATAGTAAAAACTCATCGTAAAAAAGAATCATTTAAGGTTCCTACAATAAAATACGAAGATGCTGTTAAAGATGCAACAATTGTTAAAATTGATGTTGAAGGTGCTGAATATGATTATAAAATTATTCAGCCACAATTAAGAGCTATAATATTAGAATTTCATCCATTAGTAAAAGAACCATGGAAAGAATATGCAGAAAAAATAATGAATGAAATAGAATCTGCAGGTTATAATAGAATAGTTAAACCTAATTTTAAAAGTGGTTGGAATTTAACTGGGTGTTGGTCAAAATGAATCCAAAATATCCTGTTTATATCATATCAAAAGGTCGTTGGGAATCTCGTTTGACAAGCAAATCTTTAGAGAGAATGAAGGTTCCTTATCATATTGTTATTGAACCTCAGGAATATGATAATTATGCTGCTGTTATCGATCCTAAAAAGATCTTAACACTTCCATTTAGTAATCTGGGGCAAGGTTCTATTCCAGCTAGAAATTGGGTCTGGGAGCATTCAATATCTATAGGTGCTGAGAGACATTGGATCTTAGATGATAATATTGATGGTTTTTGGAGAGTAAATTATAATAGTAAAATTCCAGTTTGGACGGGATCTATTTTTAGAGCAGCTGAAGATTTTGTAGATCGCTATGAAAATATTGCCATCTCAGGATTTCAATATTATATGTTTTATCCTCGAAGAGTTAAAAAACCACCATTTTCAATGAATACTCGTGTGTATTCTTGTATTTTAATTAAGAATGATATTCCCTATAGGTGGAGAGGTAAATATAATGAAGATACCGATCTATCCATTCGTGCATTAAAAGATGGTTGGTGTACTGTTTTATTTAACGTATTTTTGGCTAATAAACAGGCTACCATGACAATGAAGGGTGGAAATACTGACGAGCTTTATGTTCAGAATGAGAAGGTTGATGGTAGATTATTGATGGCACAATCTCTTGTAGAACAACACCCTGATATTGTCACTATCACTCGAAAATGGGGCCGATGGCAACATCAGGTTGATTACAGTAGATTTTTAAATAATAAATTAATCAAGAAGCCAAATTTACAACTTGAAGATAAGATTAATAATTATGGTATGATCTTACAACAGTTTGATCAAACAACAAATGAATGGAAAGATTATCACATAGATGAATTAAAACAGTTAATTTATGGAATGGAGGATCTTGAAGATGATTGAGCTGAATAGGGCTATTCTTGGAAAACAGGTATTTGTCTCAAAAAATTGGATCTCTAATAATTCTTTCGCAATAAAAAAGGCTATAGTCAGAAATTCTGAAGACTTTATTTCTGAAGAAATCTTTAGCCGATTGAGTAATTTTAAAGGATTAAAATATAAGTTTGATTTAAAAGATGAAAATTTTGAAAATTTTTATAAGGAAAAATCTTTTGATGTGGTCTATTCTGATACACATTGGAAGTATAATTATGAAAATTTTGAATTGAGTTTATTTGCCAAAGATGAATTTAAAATATTACTTGATACAAGATATGTAAATTTTTTTGAGATTGAAAATGTTTATGGTCTTAAAGATAAAGATTCAGTAGTATTTATTGATAAGAAGGAAAATCCTAATTTGATCATCTGCGATTTTAGACATAATATTCTTGATGAAAATGTCAACACTATTTTATATGATACTAAGATTCAAGATGATTTAAAGATCACTAAGGGAAACAGTAAGTTAAATAAATTTTTTCAATAATCATGAACCTATTTTTAAAATTTGAATCTCGAGGTAACTTTAATAAAAATGCCATCATGTTAATTGGTGAAAGATATGAAAAGGAGAAATAAAAATGTCAGTACATTGGAATCCTCAGAATAAGTCGATTAAAGTTCCTGAAGTTGAAACTATGCCAAGAGGTGGTAGACTTCCAGATAAACCTGTTTCTGCTCGTGGTAAGAGAAGAAGGGCAAAGAAAAATGGTTAAGATTTTAAAAGGAATACTTGGTATTTTATTTTTACCTTTTGTCTTTATTTTTGGATTTATCGGTGCATTATTGTATCTTTTAATTTATGCAGGAAATGATATCTATAATTTTGTAATTTATTTTCTAAAAAATAGAGATTTTCCATCAGATAATTTTTATTGAGAATAGAGATTTTTATGAAGAATGTCTTTTATTTCATCTGGTTTGCTATTTTGGCAATATGTTTAACTCCATTTGCTTGTATTTTTATGTTTTTATCAATTTTTAACTATGATTTCTTTTGGAAAAAAATTTGGAATGGTTTTATTGATAAATTAGAAAAGTATCATTTAATTTAAATTATTTTTAATTTTATCATTTCTTCTGTATTGTTATATTTAAGAGTTAAAACATCAGATTTTTTTAATTCAGTTAATGTATGTTGATTGTATGAATGACAGATTGTAACAGGTTTTACATTAAAATACTGTTTTAGATTTAATAATTTTTTAAAATAAATTGTATATTTATTGATTTGTCCTATTAAATCATGTTTTCCTTCGTTTATTTTTACTTCAATTGGATAGATTGTTTCCTTATTTTTATAAACCATATCTACAATTCCATAAGGATTACATGGAAATTCAATACCATATAATTCTAAACTATTATCAGATTTTAAATATTCTTTTAATTGATTAAAAGCTTCATAGTGTATTTTTTTAACCAATTCTTTTTGTTGAATATCACTTTTTTCTTTTTCAATTATAGGTGCTTTTGATTCATTAATCCAAGAATTTGTACTGATGATACCTGAATCTATTGAATTTTTAATTTTCAATAATTCTTTTCTTTGATGTTTAGAAAGAGCAGTAGAGAGATTTTTAGAAGTGTATTCTTCAATCAGAAATTGGAAATACATCTTAGTTGATTCTAAATCTCCATTGAGATAAGAATTATAAGTCATAAAAAATAGAGATTCAATCATTTTCTTAATTTCTTCATTATTGGAACTTCCGAATCTATACAACCTATCTTTCCATCTCCCTATCCATTAACAATAGAATTTATATGACTTTGAATAGCTCGACATCCAGTTTTTTCAATACTTGCTGATTGATCTGAGCCGTACATGGATCGATCCAAAGTTGTATGAAATTCGATCATCTCAGCCCCTAAAGCAGCTGAAGCAATAATATGTGTAATTCCAGGATGGTGGTTAGAGAAACCAATTCTAAACCGATCTCCATATATTTCTTTAAGGGTTAAGATCCTTTTTAAGTTCATCTCTTCATCTTTTGATGGGTAGGTGCTTGTGCAAGAAAGAATAAACTTTATTTGATCACCTAAAATGGAGATAACAGAATCAATTTCTTCTTTGGATGTCATTCCTGTAGATATTATCACAGGAATTTTAGTTTCTTTAATTGAATTCAATAGATTTAAATTTGTATTTAATGCTGAAGGTATCTTAATATATGGAATATCGAAATCAACCAAGAACTTTAAGCTTTCAGTATCCCATGGACTTGCAAACCAAGAAATTCCTTTAGATTTACAGTAATTATCAATCTCTTGATATTGTTCTTTATTAAATTCTAAACCTTCTTTTTGCTGTCTTGTAGTAGTTCCCCATGGAGATTCACGGGGTTTATCAAGTTCTTCTTTAGAATAGACAAGATCTATTGATCTTTTCTGAAATTTGACAAAATCAGCTCCTGTTTCTATAGCATTGTCAATTAATTTTTTGGCTATTTCAAGAGAACCGTTACAGTTGATTCCAAGTTCGTGGACAATAATAGGTTTATGCATTTTTTCACCTCAAGTTGAAGACAAATATTTCAAAAATAATTATAAAAATAATGAATTCAATTATTTTCATTCCTGGTGAGAGATTAGCTTCATAAACTTTATCCATTTAAAGTTGTTCCATAAGAGAATTTTTCAATTTTCTTTAATAAATCTATTTGTTCTTTATCTTTTTCAATTTTTTCATTTAACTCTTCCTGAAAATTAAATTTTTCAGAATCTGATTTTTCTTTACAATCAAAACATTTAAATTTTTGATTTGAAACATCATAAGATCCATTCATTGATTTACATTTTGGACATCTAAATATTTCATCCATAGATTCCCCACGGAAGACCTTGATTGGCTTGAATATCCTTTAAGTGGATTCGAATATCAAAATTTGTTTTACTGAATTTATTTTTTAAATAAAGTCTCCGACCTCTCCAAATTCTTTGATTTAAAATTATTGCCTTATCATTTACCTTATACTTTAATTTGTGATAGATATGAATTGTCCTTAGATTAATATCAGGATCTTCAATGTATCTGTTAATTAAACTGATTCGATCATTAAAGATAGCATCTTCACCGCCGTATCCCTTAAGATCCTCGTCAAATCCTCTGACTATAAAAAATGAATCTCTGTGAATTAAGCCATTTCCAACAGCCACACCAAACCAAGTTCTAGTTGCATCTCTTAATAGTTTATTTTGATTACAATTATTAACTTCGGTAATGTAATCATCAAAATTATTAGAGATTAATGTTTTACCAATATTATAGACACCTGTAATGACTCTGATAGGACGAAACTGCATAATTGTTTTATATTTATTCACAAAATTAAAGATAAAAGCAGGTGGATAGACAAGATCAATATCACTGAGAAAGAAATAAGGGGTGTGAACTAAATTTTTAACTCCAATATTGATAGTTCTTGATTTACAAAATTTTTCATCTATAGGTGCATGAAGATATCTTATATTATTTAAGTGTTTAATCCTATCCCAAATATCTGTTTTTGAAGTATTACAAATACATACAGTAACATTCTGATTAATAATACTATTAATAGAACATAAAAGTCTACGAACAGCACCAGGAATTTCTGAATTAGGATAATGAAATGAATAAAGAAAGTCAAATCTCATGTTATTTTTCTTTGATGACTTTTAAGCCGATTATATCAGTGGGAATTGTTATAAACTAAGAATTGATTTAATTTGGTTTTCATAAAATCCTCCTATACAGGTTATAAAATTATGTCTAAAAGTAATCTTGTTGTATAGGAACAAGAAAGATTGATCGATCCTGTCCTTTTAGACATAATTATTTATAATTCTTAGAGGATTTCTGAATATTCTGGTTTATTTCTAATTTCAGCTGCAAGTCTTAATTGTTTTAAAACATCTTTAGCATGATCATTTATGGGGTTGAGGTTATTGTATAAGTAGAGGATTTCAGAGATATATTTAATTCTTTTTAGTCCAGCCATCTCAATACACGGCATCATAAAACTTAAATCCCACGCCATCTCATAATATCTTCCAGTAGAATCTCTTAAATCACTATCTTTAATTCTTTTCCAAAGATGCCATTTAAATGTTCTCAGATGACTTGTTAACCACTGCCCTGATTTTCTGTATGTTCTTGTATCTTGGATTGGAGCATTACATCCAATAGATTTTGAGGCTAAATCAAGATATTGTCCATGAGTTAACCAGATATTTTGATTTTGATAAACTTCATTTAAATATTTAAATACATCTGGGTGATATAAAGAATCATCACCATCAATCGTTAGAATAATATCTTGATCATCTTTACATAGGTGATTAATTCCACTGATGATATTAAATAATGCTCCTACATTTTGATCTCTATGAATGACTCTAAAACCATAATCTTGTTGAATTTTGTCAATAATTTTACCAGTTAAATCAGTTGAAGCATCATCAATAACAATCATCTCATAATTTTTATAAGATTGCTGTAATATTGACATTAAGCAACCTTCAATATATTTCTGGGCATTATAGACAGGAACAACTACTTTAAACTGATTTTGTATCATGTTTAATCCTGTTTTTGGCTATCTTTTTGGATTCTTTATCAAGTTCTTTAAGTGTGGAAATAATTTCTGTTGATAGTTTTTGATTCCATCAGAATCAATCCAAACATCACACGAACCATAAATGGGTTTATTTAAGATTAAATTAAAACAAGCCTTAATTCTTTTAAAAAAGAATTTTAAATTAATTATAAACCTTTTAAATTTGGATTTTTCAATTTCCATTTCAATACCATAATTTGGATAGATACAATCCTGAGCACTTAATTGAAAATAAGATATGTCTTCAATAATTTTATTGTTTTCAATGCTTCGATAAAATGTCAATTTCATTGTATGTGAAATAGATTCACAAGAACAGGTAACAATAATGTCTTTTTGAAGAGATTTACTATTTTTGAAATCTTGAATTTTAAGAGGAGTAGATAAAACTATAGAATTCATTTTTATCTCCTTTATAATTACCTAAAACAATAAATTTTGATAAATTCATTGTTCTTGATTCCTGGTGATAGAGGGATTATAAACTCCTCTATGTAAGATATTCTTAGCTGCATTTAAATCTGCGTCTTCAGAATATCCACAAGAAATACAAATAAACTTTTCTCCATTTCGAGATTCTTCATGTATTTCTCCACATTTACTACATCTCTGAGAGGTATATGCTGGTGAAACCTTCACTAAACAGATACCTTGTTCCTCACAGATGCTTTGTAATTTTCTGGTAAATTTGTTATAAGACCATCTCTGCATTTTATTATTCAGAGATTTACTAAATTTTGATTTTTTCTTAACATTCTTTAAATCTTCAATAACTATGGTCTTTATATCATTTTCTTTTATAAGTTTATTCACTTCTTGATTGAT
>Ga0208198_1000836_pt1 | contig 31161 bp, 34 predicted proteins | sample AD_JPNTR2_MetaG_FD_184446 | JGI IMG/M metagenome (GOLD analysis project Ga0208198, IMG submission 184446) | Active sludge microbial communities of municipal wastewater-treating anaerobic digesters from Japan - AD_JPNTR2_MetaG (SPAdes) (version 2) | ecosystem: Engineered > Bioreactor > Anaerobic...
TGCTGCATGTCCGGGTGCTGCTGCTGGACCTGCTGGATCTTCTCCGCCACGTGGATCTGGGCGATGGATTGCTGAAGATCGACGGGCTTCAACATCGCCCCCCACCTCCCGGCGGACCCCTTTTCCCGTATCTTGCCCCTTTCCTACCCATGTGGCGACCATCCCTTCGTAGGGGCCTTCGGCCCCGGCGGGAAAAAACTTTAGGGCCTGATCCTGATGATCCACTCCCGGTAGCCGTCACCGTCGGCGATGTCCGTCTCCGCCCCCAGGGTCCGAAGGAGGCAGAGGGCCATCCGGCCCGTGTCGCCCGACAAGACGGCACCCTCGGCGTCTTCGTCAGGATAGGGATTCCGCGCCCCTGTGGCGTGGCGGAGACGGAGGACGACGTTATCCCCCTCGCGGGACGTCCATACCTGGAGGGTCTTGTCCCCGGCCTCTCTTATGGCCTGCGCCGTCGCCCGGAGGATCCCCCAGAGGGCGAGGGAATAGAAGCAGTAGCGCCCCCTGACGGGCGGGAGCTCTTCTTCGATGTGGACCTCCTTCTTGATGCGGTGTTTGAACTCCAGGTAGTGGTCGGCCAGGCGGAGCTCCGCCGCCACGAGACGGCCCAGGGCAATCAAATCCGCCTCGTCGTTGACGATCCCCTGGAACTTGTCGGCCACGTCCCTGAACATGTCGCAGAGACGTTCCGTCTCGCCGTTGATGGAAACCACGTCCTGTCTGAGGCGTCCGATGGTCTCTTCCCAGGCGTCGGTCCCCTTTTTGCCGTTCGCCAGCTGATCGAGGCGGCGCTTCATGATCTGCCCCCGGCCTAGGATCCCGTTCAAGGGATTGGCGAAGTTGTGGATGATCCCGGGGATCAGCTCGGAGATGAAGGTGTCGGTGAAGGCCCTCTCCAGGGCGCCGTACAGTCTCTCCTGGGTGCTTTCCATGGCTCTCTCCCTCTCTTAGAGGAGGATATAGCGGCTCGTGAATACCTCCTTGACGGCCCCGGCGCCGAGGAGGGTCTCCAGGGCCGTGGCTATTTCCCTCTTCAGGTCCTTTTTCCCCTCGGGGGTCAGGAGATCTTCCCTCTGCGCGTTCTTCAGGACCCCATAGATGGCCCGGCGTATCTCCTCCTGACGACCCGCCGGGGCGGCGGCCCGGCCCGGGTCCGTTTCGACGACGAAACCGCAGTGGAGGATCCGCGTCCTCCCCTCCTTGTCCCGCAGGGGGAGCAGGAAGTCGTCGAACTCGTAACGCCCCCCCTGGACGACCGCTGCCGCCGGGGGGGGTGTCTTTTCCGCCGTTGTGGTAATAGGGGCCGGGGAGAGATGGTACCACATAAGACCGCCGACGGCAACGACGGCGGCCGCCCCCAAGGCGATCCAGAACCACCGGCGCCGTTTTGGGGTGTCCCGGCGTTCCTCTCCCCCCTCGGGCGGCGGTTCTGCAGGGACGGGTTTCTCCGTCGTCCCCCCCTCGAGATTGGGGATGTCGATGACGTCTATCTGGGCCTTGCGCCTGGCGGACACGGTTTTGTCACCTCACGCCTCTTCCCCCGTGAAGGCCCTCAGGGCTCCCCGGAGGCGCAGGATGGCCTGGGAATGGAGTTGGCAGACCCGGGATTCCGTAAGCCTCAGGACCTGCCCCACCTCCTTCATCGTCAACTCCTCGTAATAGTAGAGGGACATGACGAGGCGCTCCTTTTCCGGGAGGTCCTCGATGGCCTTGACGAGGGCGTGTCTCATCTCCTCGTTCGCCAGCAGGTCGAGGGGGTTGCCCCGATCAACGGCGCCAAGCCAGTTGTCGTCGGCATGGTTGTCGATGTATTCCGGGGCGACCTCGTCGGCGCTGATCAAGGTGAAGGCCTGGGCCTCGTTTATGAGTTCGTGGTACTCGTCGAGGTCGATCCCGAGATGCTCGGCCACCTCCTCCTCCGTCGGCGGCCGCTTGAGCTCCTTCCTCAGGGTCTGGAACGCCTTCTCCATCCTGTTATCCTTCGCCCGGACGGACCGGGGTACGAAATCGTAGGACCGCAACTCGTCCAGGACGGCGCCGCGGATACGGAACTTGGCGTAGGTCTCGAAACGGATGTTCCGGGACGGGTCGAACTTGTCGAGGGCATCCATGAGGCCGATGATCCCGGCGTTCACGAGGGCCTCCTTGTCCGCCCCGTCGAGGGGCATGCGGGCCGTCAGGCGCGCCACGACGTTCTTCACCAGGGGGGCGTACTGCATGATGAGTTCGTTGCGCTTCCCTTTATCCAAGGCCATGGTCGATGACGCCGTCGCCGAAGAAAACGAGGTTTCCCTCGTCGGTGAAGATGGGTTTCTCGTCGCGGATCTTCTCCGCCAGGACCATGAGACAGCGGCTGGCCGTCGTGTGGGGAAAGATCTCCGCCAGGGCCTTCTGACGGCGTATCGCCTCCTTGAACTTGGGATCGAAGGGGATGAAACCCAACAGCTCGATCTGGATGTTCAGGAAGCGGTCCGTCGCCTGGCGGAGGCGCTTGAATATCTCCGTCGCCTCGTGGTTGTTTCTGGCCATGTTGACGAGGATGCGGAACCTCTTGCGGGCGTAGTTCTGGTACATGATCTTCATGAGGGCGTAGGCGTCGGTGAGGGATGCCGGTTCCGGCGTCACGACGACGACGATCTCCTTGGCCGCCAGGTTGAAGTAGGTGACGTTGCCCGAGATCCCCGCCGCCGTGTCGATGATGAGGAAATCGGGACGTTCTGAGAGGCCGTTGAGGGCGTCGAGGAGGGTGAGCTTGTGTCCCCTCGACAGCTCCGCCATCTCCTCGATCCCCGAAGAGGCGGGGAGGATCATCATCCCCCCCGGGCCCCGGACGATGATCTCCTCCAGGGTCTTTTCCCCCTTGAGGAAGTGGTAGAGGTTGTAACGGGGGGCGAGACCGACGACGAGGTCGATGTTGGCCAGGCCCATATCGGCGTCCAGGACCATGACCCTTAGCCCCATCGTGGCCAGGACGTAGGCCAGATTGGCGGCGATGTTCGTCTTGCCCACCCCTCCCTTGCCGCTGGTGATGGTGATGACGCGGATGGCCCTTTTCCGCTCCCCCATGGGCGCTCTTCTCCTCTCCCCTTCCCCTGTCGCGGTGTTGACCATTTCCCTGAGTGATGCCGCCTGATCCACCGTGCCTCCTGGGCTCAATGAAGGGTGTTTCTCAAGATGAGCCTCGCCAGGTTGGCGGGTCCCACCGCCTCGATGTCCCGGGGGACGTCCTGTCCCGTTGTCACGTAACGGGCGGGCCTGCCCGTCGCGGCGAGGACCTCGAAAACGGCGCCGAAGGTCCGGCATTCGTCGAGCTTCGTGAAGAGTAGTTCGTCGTACCCCAGGGCCTCGTAAGACCTCGTCGTCTCCCTGAGGTGATCCCGTGCCGCCGTGGGGCACAGCAGGAGGTGGACATCCACGGCCCCGCGGTCTCTAAACATCTCTCTCAGGCGCCGCAGGTGATCCCCGTCCCTTAGGGGTTTGCCCGGCGTGTCCACGAGGATGATCTCCCGGTCGGCGAAACCGTCAAGGGCCCGACGGAAACCCTCGGGGTCCTCGGCGACGGCGAGGGGCACGCCCATGATCCTGGCATAGACCTTGAGCTGCTCCACCGCGGCGATGCGGAAGGTGTCCGTGGTTATGAGGCCCGTTTTCCTTTTCTCGTTGAGGTGGTAACGGGCCGCCATCTTGGCGACGGTCGTCGTCTTACCGACCCCCGTGGGGCCCACGAAGGCCTTGATGCGACCCCTCCCGGTGTCCTTGGGGGGCGAAGGCAAAACGGAGGCCAAAAGATCCTCGGCGATGGCGAAGATCTCCTCGCCCCCCTTGGCCCCGACGAAACGGGGATCCTTCAGGATCATGGCGACGAGCCTTGCCGCCCGGGTCTTGCCGACGCCGTTGTCGATGAGGGTCCGATAGACCTTGACGAGGGGTTCGTCACCCGTCTTCGACCACCCCTGACCCATGAAGTCCAAAAGGGTCTCCATGCCCTCCTTGATCTGGGCGAGATCCTCCCGGAGGTCTTTATAGGAGTCGAGGTCCGGAATCGCTCCCCGTTGGACCTTGTGGTGCCGGCCTTCCTCCGGCCGATCTTCTTTCTCCTCTCCGGGGCGTTTCGGGGGCTCGGTCCTTTCCAGTCTCGCCCGTCCGGCCGGGGGTGGGTCACCCCGGTCCACGGCGGCGATCACCTCGATGAGGCGGGGCTTGGTGTTGCGGAGGGTCTTGGTGGAGAGGACCACCGCCTCCGGCCCCAGATCGATCTTGATGCTCTGGAGGGCCTCCTGGATACTGGCCGCCTCGTAACGTTTCACCTGCATGTCATATCTCCACCAAACCGAAAGAGGTTATCGTGGCCTCCCGGCTGATCTCGTTGTGGGCCAGGACGGCGATGTTGGGGAAGAAACGGTCCAGGAGCTTCTTGAAGTGGATCCTCACGTTCGGGGAGCAGAGGATGACGGGGGGGAGGCCCCGGGCCATGAATTCCCCTACGAATCCCTGGATCTTCTGCATGATGCCCTTGACGACCTTGGGGTCCGCGGAGACGAAGGACTCGTGTTCCGTGTGCTGCACCGACTGGTGGATGATGTCCTCGATCTCCGGGGAGAGCATGACGGCCGTGATGTTCCCCTGGGGGTCCATGTACTGGCGGGTGATGGACCTCGCCAGGGCCTGACGGACGTATCCCGTCAGGATATCGACGTTCTTCGTCAGGGGCACGTAGTCGGCGAGGGTCTCGATGATGGTCATGAGGTCCCGGATGGAGACCCGCTCCCTGAGGAGGCGCTGGAGGACCTTCTGGAGGATCCCCAGGGGGACCGCCTTGGGGACCAGGTCCTCCACGACCCTGCCGTAGGTCTTCGCCAGGTTGTCCAGGAGGGCCTGGACGTCCTGGCGCCCCACCAACTCCTCGATGTTGCCCTTGATGATCTCCGTGAGGTGGGTCGTCAGGACCGTGGCGGGGTCCACGAGGACGACCCCCTTCGCCTGGAGGAGGTCTTTCGCCCTTTCCTGCACCCAGACGGCGGGGAGACCGAAGGCGGGTTCCCGGGTGGGGATGCCGGGTATCTTCTCGTCCGTCCCCTCGGGGGTGATGGCGAGGAGATAACCGGGCATGAGCTCCGCCCGGGCGACCTCCGTCCCCTTGATGAGGAGGCTGTACTCGTTGGGGTTGAGCTGGAGGTTGTCCCGGATGTGGATCGCCGGGATGACGAAGCCCATCTCCTGGGCGAGCTGCCGCCGCAGGGCCTTGATCCTCCCCAGGAGTTCCCCGCCCTGGGAGACGTCCACGAGGGGGATGAGGCCGTAGCCGACCTCCAGGCCCAGGGGATCGAGGGGCGTCAGGGCCTCGAGGGTGTCCACGGGTTCCGGGGCGGGGGGCGGGGCCGGTTCCAGTTCCTTCCTCTCCACCTCCCTCCCGCCGATGCGGTAGGCCAAAAAGGCCATGGCCACGGCCACGACGATGAAGGCCGCCTTGGGCATGCCGGGAACGAGGGCGAAGACGAAGACGAAGAAGGCCGTCAAGGCGAAGGCCTTGGGCTGGGAGAAGAGCTGGTTCTTCATCTCTTCCCCCAGTTCCGCCGCGTCGGAGGACCGGGTGACGAGGATGCCCGCCGCCGTGGAGATGATCAGGGCGGGGATCTGGGTGACGAGGCCGTCACCGATGGTGAGGAGGGAATAGGTCCGGGCGGCGTCGGCGACGCCCATCCCCTTCTGGAGGACGCCGATGACGAGGCCGCCGACGATGTTGACCAGGAGGATGATGATGCCCGCGATGGCGTCGCCCCGGACGAACTTGCTGGCGCCGTCCATGGCGCCGTAGAAGTTCGCCTCGTTTTCGATGGCCCGCCGCCGCTGCCGGGCCTCCGCCTCGGTGATGAGGCCCGTGTTCAGGTCGGCGTCGATGCTCATCTGCTTGCCCGGCATGGAGTCGAGGGTGAAGCGGGCAGCCACCTCGGCGATGCGCGTCGCCCCCTTGGTGATGACGACGAAGTTGATCAGGACCAGGACACAGAAGACGATGAAGCCGATGACGTAGTTCCCCCCCACGACGAAGGTCCCAAAGGCCTTGATGACCTGGCCCGCCGCGTCGGTGCCCTTGTTCCCGTACAGGAGGATGAGGCGCGTGGAGGCCACGTTGAGGGACAGGCGCATGAGGGTGGCGATGAGGAGGACGGAGGGGAAGACGGAGAAGTCCAGGGGTTTCTGGACGGACATGGCCATGAGGAGGATGACGATGGCGGCGGCGATGCTCATGGAGAGGAGGAGGTCCAGGACCACCGTCGGCAGGGGGACGATCATCACCGTCAGGATCCCCACGACGCCCAGGGCGAGGGCGAAACCGCTGCTCCTCGTCAGGTCCGTGAAAAAACTGTTTCTGGCGGAAAGGGAAACGGCCATGTCCTCATCCAACCCGCCCGTTCCTCAGGGCGTAAACGTAAGCCAGGATCTCGGCGACGGCGCGATAGAGGTTCTCGGGGATCGCCCCGTCCACATCCACCAGCTTATACAATACCCGTGCCACCTCCCTGTTCTCCACGACGGGGACGCGGTGCTCCCGGGCCAGCTCCTTGATCCGTTCCGCCACGTGGCCCGCCCCCTTGGCGACCACGACGGGGGCGGACATGAAAGCGGCGTCGTACCTGAGGGCCACGGCCAGGTGGGTGGGGTTGGTGATGACCACGTCGGCCTTGGGCACGGCGGCCATCATCCTCTTCCTGGCGGCCTCCCGCTGGAGACGGCGGATCCTGCCCTTGACGAGGGGGTCGCCCTCCGTCTGCTTGTGCTCGTCCTTCACCTCCTGCCTCGTCATGCGGAGGTTCTTTTCGTGTTCCCACCGTTGGTAGAGGTAGTCGCCCACGGCCAGGACCAGCAGGAGCCAGCAGACGTTGCCGAGGATGACAAAGGAATTGGTCCCCAAGAAGCTCAGGACCTGCCAGGGACCCTGGGCCATGAGGGGGAGGATCCCGGGAATCTCGGAGCGGATGGAGAGATAGGCCACGACGCCGACGAAGCAGATCTTGGCCGTGTTTTTCGTCAGTTCCACCCAAGCCCGGGGACCGAAGAGGTTCTTGGCCCCCTTGAGGGGGTTGATCTTCCCGAGGCGGGGCAGGACGGGCTCGGCGGAGAAGATGAACCCCACCTGGAGGAGGTTGGCCAGGATCGTCACGGTGACGACGACCAGGAAAAGGGGCAGGAGCATGACGAGGACCCCCCCCGCGACGGAGGCGAAGAGGGGGAGGACGTCCTGGGCGTTGAGGGGGGTGACGGCGGCGCGGCTCAGGATGGTGGAGGTCATGGACATCAGCTTCCGGAGGAGGTCCGAGGCGTTGAAATACATGAAGACCAGGACGCCCCCCAGGATGGCCACGGAGGGGATTTCCCGGCTCTTCGCCACCTGCCCCTTCTTGTGGGTGTCCTCGCGGCGCTTGGGTGTCGCTTGTTCTGTTCGTTCCTGGTCCCGGTCGCCCTCGGCCATAACCCTGTCCGTTTTATGACGGTGTCGTCAGATATTCAGCATGTTATTGGACGATCTGGAACAGGACCCGCAGCTCCTTCTGGAGACCGAGGAACAGCTGCCCCGTCAGCCTCACGAAGAGGGGAATCCCCAACCCCAGGAAGATCAGTCCCACGGCGATCTGAAGGGGAAACCCCACGATGAAGACGTTGATCTGGGGGACCGTCCGGGCGATGACGCCCAGGGAGACGTTGATGAGAACGGCCACGGCGAGGACGGGGGCGCTCAGCTGGAGGGCGATGCGGAAGACGTCGGCCGTGAGGCGCAGGAGCATGGTCATCAGCGACCCCTTGAGGGACAGCGCGAAGGGCGGGAGGTACTGGTAGCTGTCCCTGAGGGCGGCCAGGAAGATGTGGTGGCCGTCGACCATGAGGAAGACCAGGGCCCCCATGAGATAGAGGAACTCGGAGACGATGGTGATCTGGACGCTCGTCAGGGGATCGAAGATGTTGGCCATGCTGAGGCCGATCTGGAGACCCGTCAATTCCCCCGCCGCCTGGATGGCCATGAAGAGGCAGCGGCAGGCGAAGCCGATGAGGATCCCGATGAGGACCTCCTGGGACATGGCCGTGGCGAGGAAAAAGAGATCGGCCGTGAACAGGTCGGGGACCTCGATCCTGATGAGGGGATAGAGGATGAGGGTGACGAGGATCCCCAAACCCCCCTTCACGCGGGCCGGCACGGCCCGGTCCCCGAAGACGGGGATCATGACCAGGATGGTCGTGACCCTCAAGAAGATCAGGATGAAGGCCGAGACCTGTTCCGGGGTGACGATGGGGAAGCTCATCCCTCCCCCCGTCAGCGGACGTACATGGGGATGTTCTGGAAGAGGCGGGTGGTGAAGTCGATCATGACCTGGATGATCCACGGCAAGGTGGCCACGAGGGTCACCAGGCAGGCGACGATCTTGGGCACGAAGACGAGGGTGATCTCCTGCACCTGGGTCACCGCCTGGATGAGGCTGACGAAGACCCCCACGAGGAGGCCGACGAGGAGGATGGGCGCCGCCGTCAGGAGGGTCACCTTGACGGTTTCGGCCATGAGGCCCACGATGAGATCTGCGGTCATGTCTTCCCCTTTCCTTTCGTTATTGGAAGCTCCTGACGAGGGAGGTCACCACCAGGTTCCAGCCGTCCACGAGGACGAAGAGGAGGAGCTTGAAGGGGAGGCTCAGCATGATGGGCGGCAGCATCATCATCCCCATGGAGAGGAGGATGCTCGAGACGACCATGTCGATGACGAAGAAGGGGAGGTAGATCATGAAACCGATCTGGAAGGCCGTCTTGAGCTCGCTGATGACGAAGGCGGGGATCAGGGCCGTCAGGGGTACGTCCGTCGGTTTGCGGGGCCTCTCCCCCTGGCTCATCTTGATGAACAGGGCCAGGTCCTTCTCCCGCGTCTGCTTGAGCATGAACCCCTTGATGGGTACGGCCGCCCTATCCATGGCCTCTTCGCCCGAGATCTCCTCGTCGTAGTAAGGCTTGAGGGCCTCGGTGTGGACCTGGTTCCAAACGGGGGCCATGATGAAGAAGGTCATGAACAAGGCCAGGCCGATGATCACCTGGTTGGGGGGGATCTGCTGGGTCCCCAGGGCGTGGCGGAGGAGGGAGAGGACCACGACGATCCGGGTGAAGGAAGTGAGGAGTAGGAGGATGGCGGGCGCCAGGGAGAGGACCGTGAGGATGAAGAGGAGCTGGATGACCGTCGCCGTCTTGGCCGGTCCGCCCCCGGGTCCGCCGATGGTGAGGCTCACGTTGGGGATGGGCATGGTTTGCGCCCCGGCGGCGGAGGTCAAGATAAGGATGAGGGCCGCCGCGATGGCCCCCGTGAACAAGATGGCTCTGCCCCTGCGGTCGATCATCTCCCCCACCTCCCCTTCAGGCCCTTGAAGAGGTCGAGGAGGGGCGACGGCCGCAGGCCCGCGGGCGTGGAAGAGTTTACCGTCTCCCGCCGCAGCCTCTCCAGGCCCTTTTCGTCGGCGATCTCCGCCAGGAGGTTGATCGCCTGGTCCGTGACCCCCACGACGAGGACGCGGTCCAGGACCCTCAGGATCATGACGGCGCCCTTGGGACCCATGGGGCGGGCCGAGACGACGTCGATGCCTATCCCCTCCCCGAGGCCCGGCCCCGTCTGGCCCGTGAGGCGCTTCAAGAGGTATACGGCCCCCACCATGATCCCCAAGACCAGGGCCAGGGCGAAGAGCATCTTCAAGAATGAGGTCAGATAGGATGGTTCCATCCGTAACGGGCCTCACTTCAGCTTGTTGACCCGTTCGGCCGGCGAGATGATGTCCGTCAGGCGGACGCCGAACTTTTCGTTGACCACCACCACCTCCCCCCGGGCGATGAGACGGTTGTTGATGAAGACGTCCATGGGTTCGCCCGCCAGTTTCGTGAGCTCCACCACGGACCCCTGGCCGAGCTGGAGGAGCTCGCTGATGAGCATGCGGGTCCGCCCCAGCTCCACCGTCAGGTTCAGGGGGATGTCGAGGATGAAGTTCAGATCCAGGTTACCCGCGGGGCCGTCCGTCTTCTTCACCTCCTCGAAGGAGACGGCGTTGACCTCCGTCTTGCGGGCGGGCTGCTGGGAGAGCTTCATCTCCTCGGCGACGTCGTCCCACGTGAGCTCGTCGTCACTCTTTCCCTTTCCTTCCTGGCCCGTCTCCTGTTCGATGTCTTTCAACAGGGCGTCGATCTCGTTCTGTTCCATGTCTCAATCCTCTTCGCTGTAAATGATCTCGGCGATCTGTACCGCCTGGGCCCCCTTGTAGACCCCGGGGAAGCCGGCGAACTTCTTCACCCCTTCGATGTATATGGGCAGGGGTTCCCCCGCCGGTTGGTCGAGGGGGATGATGTCGCCCCGCTGGAGGCGCACCACCTCCCCCGCCGAAAGTTGGGTGCTGCCCAGCTCGACGACGACCTCGACCTCGGCCTTCATGAAATTCTTGACGAAACGGTCGATCATGCGGCGGTCGACCTCCAGCTCCTCGCTCTGGAAACCCGCCTGGAGCTTCTCCCTCAGGGGCTCGAGGGAGGCGTAGGGGATGCAGAGGGTCATGAGGCCCGAGGAGTACTCCACCTCCACCTCGAAGTTTACGACCACCACCACGTCCGTGGGGGAGACGATCTGGACGAACTGGGGGTTGACCTCGGAACGCTGGTAGACCATGGACACCTCCGTCAGGCCCTTCCAGGTCTTTTCCAGGTCCGCCAGGGCGTTGATGACGACGCGGCGGATGATGTTGTTCTCGATGGCCGTGAACTCCCGCCCCTCCACCTTGAAGGTGTCCCGACCCGTCCCCCCGAAGAGGATGTCCACGAGCATGAAGATGACCTTCGCCTCCACGACGAAGAGGGAGGTCCCCCTCAGGGGCTCGATGCGGAAGAGGTGCATGCTCGTGGGCACGGGCAGGGTCTTGAGGAATTCGCCGAACTTGATCATGTCGATGGAGATGGCCGTCACGCTCGTGACCTTCCGCAGGAGGGAGGTGAGGGTGGCCCTGAAGAGGCGGGCGAACTTCTCGTTCATCATCTCCAGGGTCGGCATCCGCCCCCGGATGATGCGGTCCTGGCTCGTCAGGTCATAGGGCACCACCTCGGAAGGGTCGTGGAGATCCTCCGTCTCCGTCTCGATCTCACCCCCGGAGATACCCCTCAGGAGGGCGTCGACTTCTTCCTGGGTCAGGATCCTGTTCATGCCGCCTTTCCCCTATTGGACGACGAACTCGGTGAAGTAGACGCGGGACACCTTGGTGGTGTTGAGGAAACTGTTGAGGCGCATGGCGATCTCCTCCCGGAGGCGCTGTTTCCCCGCGACGTCCATGAGCTCTTGGTAGGTCTTGGCCGACAGGAGGTCGAGGATGTTGTCCCTGAGCTTCGGTTTCAAAAGGTCCAGCTCCTTGACGCCCTGAGGATCGGAGATCTCGAGCTGGATGACCAGCTTGAGGTACCGCTCGGCGTTGGCGTCCCGGAGGTTGATGATGAAGGGATCCATGGGCCAGACGGTCCCGATCTGGGCGGGCGGTGGTGAAGCGGCCTTCTTCGTCGGGGCGAGGATGACGAGATAGTAGTAGGCCCCGCCCGCGACGGCACCGGCGACGACGAGGAGAGCCGCGCCGATGATCAACCACTTGACGAGGGGCTTCTTCTTGCCCTCCTGTTCCTGTTTCCCCTTGTCTTCCTGTTCTTCGTCACGACCAGCTTTGGCCATCACTGCCTCCTTCAAGGTTTTTCCATCGTTATGGTCATCGTCACGGGCCGGTAGTCCTCCCCACCCTCAGGCGACGGGGGGGTGACGGTGAGGTTGATCCTCTCCGGGCTCATCCCGCCCCCCGCGGTGAGGAAGTCGGCCACGGCGGCGCCGGCGCGGTGAGGGGCATCCCCCGCCGACCGGGGTGCCTCCAGGGTCACGAAGGCCCCCGCGCCGCGGGCGGGACCGGAGACCGCCGCCAGGAGGGCGGCGCCGTGGTCCGTGAGGGCCGCCGAAGACGGATCGAAGAGGGCCGCCGCGGGGATCCTGATGGTGACGCTGCCGGGGATCCGGGCGCAGAAGACGTAGGGGTGCCCCGCCAGGACCGTTTTGAGGCCCTCGTGGAGAGCGGCGAGCCTCAGTTCCCTCTCCGCCTCCCGGCGCGCCTTCTCCGTCTCGATCCCCCGGTCCGACAGGGGCCCCACGAGGGGCGAAAGGATCCTCGCCGCCCCGGCGGTCTCCGCCCCGAGGGCCCGGCGGACCGAGGCGGCGGCGTCCTTCAGGAACTCGCCCCTGACGCTGGAGAAGGCGATGATGAGGACGAAGAAGGTAAAGAGGAGGGTCAAGAGGTCGTTGAAGGTGACGAGCCAGCCCTCGGCCTGCCCGGTCGCACCCGCCTCTTTCGTTGGCTTTCTCAGTGTCGGATACATCTTCACCAATCGCCCTTATGTGGTCAAAAGGACCATGATCTCTCCCCCCGCGGCGTCGCCCGGGCAAGGGCTCCCCTGTGCCCCGGCCGTGACCATGGCGGGGGAAACGCCCCCCTCCCGGACGAAGAGGCTCCAGAGGAACTCCGCCCGGGCCGCGGCGGTCTCCCAGTCGGGCCGGGGGTTGCCCCCCTCGCCTGAACGGCACTCCGCGGCCGTCGTGACGTGGACACGGTAACGGTTCGACAGGGCCTGGCGGGCCAGCTCCCTGACGAGGGGACGGGCCCCGGGGAGGGGCTCGACCAGGCCCGGGGCGAAGACGACCCCCCTGGCGAGGCGGATCCTCACCCCCCCGTCCGTTTTTTCCACGAAGATCCCCCCGTCGCGGCCCGGCAGGCGGCGCGCCAGGACCTCCACCTCCGAGGGGCCGCCCCCCTTATGCTTTCCCAGGGCCGTCTCCCTCATCTGCGTGAGGCGGGACACCCCCAGGGTGGAGTGGGCGGCGAGGGTGACGAAGAAGACCAGAAGGACCATGATCAGGGAGGCGTAGACGGTCTGCCATTGCCCGCCGTAGGACTCCCGCTTCACCTTGTTGTCTTGGGGGACCCTCTCAACCACTGTAGAACCTCGAACGCCGCATCTTGGGGGAGATGAAGGAGTGGAGTTTCTGCTCCAGGATCCGGGGATTCTCCCCCGCCTGGATGGATAGGACACCCTTGATGATCAACTGCTTGCACAGGATCTCCTCGGCGCTCCTCCGCCTCAGCTTGCCCGCCATGGGGTGGAAGAAGAGGTAGGCCAGAATCACGCCGTAGAACGTCGTGACGAGGGCGACGGACATGGAGGGACCGATGGAGGTCGGTTCGTTCATCTTCATGAGCATCTGGATCAGGCCGATGAGGGTCCCCGTCATCCCCATGGCGGGGGCGAAGTTCCCCATGCTGGTGAAGATCTCGGCCCCCAGGCGGTGCCTCTCGGCGATGTAGTCCACCTCCGTCTCCAGGATGTTGGCCAGGGTGTGGGGTTCGTACCCGTCGAGGACCATGTCGATGCCCTTTTTCAGGAAGGGGTCCCGGGAGAAACGCGACGGGTCCTGGAGGGCGATGAGCCCCTCCTTGCGGGCCATGCGGGACATCTCCACCATGACGGGGATGAAGTCCTCCGCCCGGTGCTCCCGCTGTAAGAAGGCGTTTCTGGCCACTTTCAACACCCTCAGGACGTCCGGGAGGGGGTAGTTGATCAGGACGGCGCCGCAGGTCCCCCCCAGGACGATCATGGCGGCGGGGCCGTCGATGAACCAGCCGAGGCCCCCGCCGGACACCATGGCGGTGACGACGAGGGCGAAGGCCACGAAGATGCCGATCAGGGTCGCGAAGTCCAACGCTCAGGTACCTCGAAGGCTGTGGGGGTGAACGGCCACCTCCCGGCATTCTTGAATAGCAAGTTGGGTGCCATTGATCGGGGATATGGAAAAGGTTATTTGAATCAATGCCTTGGGTTTGATGACGGGGAGCTGACGGTCCTGGGAACGGCGGCGCCGCGGGGGTGGTACGGCGCGATGTCATTATCTTGACAGTCGGCGGCTGTCAGGCCCAGGTGTCGATGATGGAACCCTTGGGGGTGAAGGGACGGGTGGAGGGGGGAGCCGGGGCTGCCGGGGGCCGCAGGGAACCCGCCGCCTCGGTACCGGTCTCATCCCAGGAGGAGATGTCGACGATGTCTTCCCGGGCGACGGCCCCGACGCCCCGTTGGCGCTCCAGGACCTCGCCCTGGCGGTAGGGTCTCGGTACGGCAGGCTGGGGCCGCTCGGTATAGGCGGTGGGAACGGTCGCCTTTACATTCATAAGAAGAACGAATGGTTAGGTTGTCTGTGACCCGGTCCGTGACGCCACCGCCGCTCCTTACCTGGTCACGATGTTCACAGTTTCCCCGGGATGTCAAGGGCGGCGGCACGGATTTATTTAGCATCATTCATGCCGCCGCCCGGTGGTCTTATCCTTAACGCTTGATGTTCATCAGCTCCTGGAGCATCTCGTCGGCGGCGGTGATGATCCGGGAGTTGGACTGGTAGGCCCGCTGGGCCGCGATCATCTTGATGAACTCCCTGGCCACGTCGGTGTTGGAGATCTCGAGGGAGTGGGACTGGAGCTTGCCCATGCCGCCCTCGGAGGGGTTGCCGGCGGTGGGGGCCCCCGATTCCGCCGTCTCGGTGAAGTAGCTACCCACCTTGAAGAGGCCGCCGTTGTTCGTGAAGCTCGCCGTGAGGATCCGGGCGAGTTCCTGTTGCTGTCCGTTGGTGAAGAAGCCCTGGATGATCCCGTTGGCGCTGATGTCGATGGAACTCAGGAGACCGGCAGGGTAGCCGTCGTTGCTGGAGGAGGTCACGCGGGAGTCGAGGGCGTAGCTCGTGATCTCCGGGGCCTTGTCGGAGGTGAGGTCCCAGGTGATGATGCCGTCCTTGCCCCAGGACTCGTTCTGGGAGGAGAAGTCGAAGTCGATGTCGGCCTTCTCGAGGTCCTCGTTGCCCACCTGGCCCAGGGGGTTGGTGAAGGAGGGGGTGCCGAAGACGGCGACCTCGGCCGTGCTTTTGACGCCGTCGAAGACCAAATCCAGGGAACTCTTCCCCGTCACCCGGTCGATGAGGACGATCCTCCCCCCGACGAGGTTGGCCTCGACCTTGTCGCTGCCGCCGAAATTGGTTTCGATGTCGTCCAGGAGGTCGGCGATGGTGTTACCCGCGGCGATGGTGAAGGTCTGTTCGGCCACGGCGTTTCCGTCGTGGTCAGTTCCTGAGTAGACGATGGTCTTCCCTGTCGAGAGGTTGTACGCCGCTCCATCTTTATCGTAGAGGGTGCCGAAGAGGGTGTCCTTCGTGACGGCCGTATCGTGGGCGGCGGTGGTGTAGACGACGTCGCCGGCCAGGATCTGGCGGGTCTTGTCCGTCACCAGGGCGCCCTCGTTGTCGAACTCCATCCAGCAGCCCTTTTCGGGGATGACGGAATCACCACCGTCGATCTGCGCCGAGATGTACCAGAGCCGCTGGGTCTCCACGGCCCGGTCGAAGCGGACCGTCAGGGAGTGCTTCTGGCCCGTGGAGTCGTAGATGCTCTGGGAGGCGGTGAAGTAGTTCGTGGCATCCGTGGGCTCCGTCTCGACGTTGAGGTTGAGACCCAGACGGAACTCCGTCGTCTCCTGGGGTTTCGACTTGCGGCCCGTGAGGTTGATGTTGGTCATGGAGGCCGATTCTTTCCCGCTGCTGTCGATCATGTGGCCCTGGACGAGGTAGCCGCTCGTGTCGGCGAGGTCGCCGTCCTTGTTGATGTAGAAGGATCCCGCCCGGGTGTAGTAGGTCAGGTCCTCCTTCGGGTTCTTGACGATGAAGAAACCCGTCCCGTCGATGGCCACGTCCGTGGCGTTGCCCGTAGACTGGAAGGAGCCCTGGGCGAACTGGGTGGTGACGGCCGCCACGCCCACGCCCTGGCCCACCTGCATGGAGGTGCCGCCGGAGAGGCTCTGGCTCAACATGCTGGCGAAGGTGGCGTCGCTGCACTTGAAGCCGATGGTGTTGGCATTGGCCAGGTTGTTGCCGATGACGTCGAGCTGCTTGTTGCTCGCCGAGAGGCCCGTCGTTCCGATCCAGAGTGCGCTTGACATATCTTTCGTCCTCCTTTGGGAAGTTTTATCCTTGTTTGACCTGTTTGATGTCCGTGAAGGCGATCTCCTTGCCCCCCACGGTCACGTAGACGGCCTGATCCTTGAAACTGACCGCCGTGACCTTGCCCTGGACGAGGGGCGTGGCGGTGACGACACCCCCTTCGGCGTTGGTCGCCGTGATGCGCACCTTGTGGGTCCCCGTCCGGGAGGACCCGTTGCCCCACGTCACCGTGTTGAGGCCCCCCCGCTGGTCGTTGAGCCTGATGGTGTCGATGAGACGGCCCGCCTCGTCCTGGATGGTGAGGGTCACCGCCGCGGCGTCGCCGGCGAGGTCGTAGGCGATGTCCACGGGACCGCCGGCGGCCTCGAAGGTGTCGCCCCCCGCGGCGGAGACCTCCTTGCCGATGAGGCTCACCGCCTGGAGGTTCGCCTGGCTCATCTGATAGACCCCGAGGTTCTTGATGCCCGTATTGAGATTGTAGAGCTGCTCGAGGCTGGAGAACTGGGCGAGCTGAACGGCGAAATCGGTGCCGCTCATGGGGTTCAAGGGGTCCTGGTTCTTGAGCTGGGCCACGAGCATCTTCAGGAAGTCCTCCTTGCCCAGGGTCTGGCCGGTGGCCTGGGTCGTCGTGGAGGTCTTGGCGTACTGACTGATGATGTTGTCGATCCCGTTGATATCGGCCATCTTATCTTCCTCCTTTTCAGGCGAAGAGACTGATCGTCCCCGTGCCGGGGCCTGGGGGGTTGTCCTGGTATGACGGGGCGGGTTGGTTGATGCCGCCGCCTCCTCCTCTGTCCTGTCCCGCGCCGGGTCGGCCGCCGGCGGGACCTTCGCCGCCCGTCTGGCCCGGCGAGCCGCTGAAGGTATGGGCGCCGCCGCTGTTACCCGTATCGGCCGGGCGGTCGTAGACGATGTCGATGGAGCCCACCTGGAGGCCCTGATGCCGGAGGTTACCCTCGAGGTCCCCCAGGTGTCCCCTCAAGAGGCCCTGGACCTGTTCGTTTTCGACCCTCATCGTGACGTCCACCTGGCGGCCCCGGACGGTGACCTCCATGGTGACCCTCCCCAGGCTCTCGGGTTGGAGACGGAGGCGCACCCTTCCCCCCTCGCCCCTGAAGGCGGCCAGGCCGTCCATGACCTGGGCGATGACGGGTCGGCGGGAAGCGGCGGCTTCGCCCTTCTGGGCCGGGGCGGTTTTGGAGAAATCCGTATCGGGGGTGAAGACCGCCGTCGTCGGGGAGCGCCCGGCGTCGTCGTCAGGGCGGCCGGCCTCCCCGTCACGGAAAGGGAAGGGCCCGGAGCCGTCGCCCCGGACGGGCGCGGTGACCCTACCGGCGAAGGGGAGGGGCCGTTCCCCGCTTTTACCTTCCGGGGCGGCTTGGGGCGTCGGCCTTTCTGCCGCCTTCCCGTTGGTCCCCTCCCCGACGGGGTTTTGGTGGGGGAAGGCCATCGGCCCGGGGGAGGGGCGTTCGGCGATCCCCCCTTCGGGGACGGGGATGGCCTTGGCGGTTTGACGGGGATCAAAAAGATCAGGCGCGGCAGCCTGGACAGCGGCAGGCGGCGGGGCGGTCCCGGTCAGGGTGTGGTCTCGGCCTGGAGGGGGTGCGATGGGGCGCGCGAGGTCTCCCGGGGCGGTCTTGGCGGTGGTGGCGCCACCGTCCGGTTTCGTGTCGCCGGGGATGGTGAAGGTCTCCGCCTCGGGCATTGGCCTGGCCCCTGTCGTTTTCGCGGCAGGCAGGTTGTTGTCCGCCACGGCATCGGCGTCGTCCCCGGCGGTGCGGGCGATCCGGTTCTCGTCCGTCACGGTGACGCCGGTGGGGTTGTTGGAGACGGTCTCGAAAAGGACGATCCGGTCGAAAAGGGAAGCAGGTCGCGTCCCCCGGCTGGTCTGGGGACCATTGCCTCTTTCCGCCGCCTCCGCGACGTAATGGCCCTCTTTCGCCCCGGTGAAGAACGGCGGCAAACCGGCGGGTATCGCCTTGGCCCCTGTCGTTTCCCCGGCCGGCCGGCGGTTGATTGTAGGGGCGTCGGCGGCTTGAGCTGCGGGACGTTCCGTCGAGGCCTCTTGGATCTCGGGGGTTAGACCCGCCGGGACGGGGGGAGAAAGTTTTTCCTCCCCGAGCCGCGACACGTAAACGTAACCCATCTGAGAGTTCTTAAACCCGGAGACCGCCTCCCGTCCCTCGGGGGGCCGCGCGGACCCCGGCAGGGGTTCCCCGGATGCCCCGATCATCTCCGCGAGGCCCTCCGCGGGGGCCGCCGCGGCGGGTGCGGGGGTCGGCCCGCCGGTGACGGTCTCGAGGGGGGCTCCCTCAGACGCCGCGGGGGACAGCGGGCCTCCCTGAAGAGGGAAAACCGCCAGGGGCGGAGGCGTTGACGGGAGGTTGCCGTCCGTGACCTTTACCTCGTTTTCCACGGCGCCGTCTTGGGCGGAGACGCCCTGCCCCCCTTGCCCTGCGATGGTCGTGGGGGTCAGGCAGGCCGCGAGGAGGATGGCGAAATCAGGGAGGAGACCCCCGGGGACCTGGGGTCCCGCCGCGGTCGTTCCCAAGAAGAGATCCGCCCCGCCTGGGGGGGTGGCGATGCCGGTCTGGATCGATATATCTTGCATGAAATGCCCGTTCGCTTTCGTTTGCCCAATATTGTGCAACGCCCATGCCAGGCGTTATTTTTCGATAACGCCGAGTAATTTCAATAACTTATTATCATCGCGGAACACGGCGCCGGCGGAAATTTTTTCCGCCGCCCCATCAAGCCGACGGGCCGATTTGATTCCATGTAACCGGGCTGTTTCTCCTCTTGTCTCCACAACCGGTCCGGCGCCGGGGACGGGCGTTTTTTGGGGGGGGCGTCAACGGCGTCCTGGGGGATGATTGATGATCGCCGTGATTAGTAATGATGAGCACGCAACTTATCGAAATCATAGCATATTCGTCGAATAATCGAAAAAATTCAATGATTACCGCAGCGTAGCATTTCGCCCAATGATTACAATAACTTAAGTTTGATTAGCGACTAATTTTTTTCCGGGGGGCCCTATCCACCTCCTCCCGCCGTCCGCGGGCCGGAAAAAACGTTTTCATCCCAAGGGGTTACAGTGGGGGCAACCGTCGGCCTGGGAAAATAACCGAGGTGCGGCGGGGCTGAAGGCAAGCGGGCCGTCGCGGGGATAGAAAAACCCCGGGTCGAGGGGTATCGCCCGGGGGTGGGGAGGGGTGAAGCTACAGTGTCTCAATACCTGAAAAGTTCCGGGACAAGGCCCGGGGACTTCACTCCTTGGCGGGGGCCGCGGGGGAGACCCGGACGATCTCCCGGGTGATCTCCACGGCCTTGGCGACGGGCACGTGGGAGAGGACCGTCCCCGCCTTGTCCTTCTTCATGTTCATGGCGATGCCCGCCGCCGTCTTCGTGTCGAGCTTCTCCATCATGGCCCCGGCCTTGGCGGGGGCGGCGTTTTCGTAGATCTTCGCCAAGTCCTTGTAACGCTTAAGGTCTTCGGCCTTTTCCGCCGCCAGCTTGGCGTCGAGGCGCTTCTCGAGTTCCGTGAGGGCGTCGATGCGGTCCTGGATCTCCTTCTTGATCGCGGCGAGACGGCCCTCCTCCTCCCGCAGGGCCGCCTCCTTCGCGTTGACCTCCCCCATCTTCTTCTCGAGGAGGCTGTAGAGGTCCCGCTCCTTGGCGAGGTCGTCGGCTGCGGTGTCACGGACGGCGTCCGCGGAGGCTCCGGGGGTCGGGGGGGCGGTGATGGTCTTGCCGAAGAGCTGCCCCGTCGCGACGACCTTGAGGCAGACGAGGGCGACGCACACAATCTGGATGATGATGAGGGTCTTTTTCATGGTTCCTTCCTCCCGTGTCTCAGGACGGCGCTCTCGTCCGCCGCCAGCCTCTCCAGGGACGCCCGGAGCTGCTTGTATTCCTCGAAGTGCCTCTCCTTGAGGTTCTCGAGGATCTTGCGGTCCTTCATGACCTCCATGAGGGCCCGGCGCTTCCCCTCCACCTCCTCGCGGAGACGGGCGACCAGGGCCCCCTGGGTGTCCATCTTTGCGTTCCACACCTTGAGATAGGTCACCTCCATCTCCAGTTCCTGGGCGGGCTGGGGTTCAGGATGTTTGGCCCGGAGACGGTTAAGCATCCGCTCCTTTTCCCTTCCCATGGCGGCGAGTCTGTCCTTTTCCGCCTCCAGGGCCCGGGCGAGTTCCCTGTATTCCCCCAGGAGCTGGTCCTCCTTGGCCTTGCGGGCGTCGAGGACGGACTGGAGCTTGAAGACGAACATGCTTACCTACCCCGGAAGAGGTCCTGCATCAATCTCTTCGTCCGGGCGAGATCGACCTTCTCGTTGATCCCCTGGCGGAGGAACTCGTTGACCCCGTCGATCATGCTGACGGCGTAGTCGATCTCGGCGTTGGACCCCTTGACGTAGGCCCCGATGTTGATGAGGTCCTCGGCCTTCTTGTAGGTGGCGATGATGTTCTGGATCCGCCCGGCCATCTGGAGCTGCTCCTTGTCCACCACGTCGATCATGACCCGGCTGATGCTCTGGAGGACGTCCACGGCGGGGTAGTGGCCGGCGTTGGCCAACTCCCGCGTGAGGGTCACGTGACCGTCGAGGATGGAACGGGCGGCGTCGGCGATGGGCTCGTTGAAATCGTCCCCCTCGACGAGGATGGTGTAGAGACCCGTGATGCTTCCCTTGCCCTCCAGCTTGCCCGACCGCTCCAGGAGCTTCGGCAGGAGGCTGAAGACGGAGGGGGTGTAGCCCTTCGTGGTGGGAGGTTCGCCCACGGAGAGGCCGATCTCCCGCTGGGCCATGGCGAAGCGGGTCAGGGAGTCCACCATGAGGAGGACGTCCTTCCCCTGATCGCGGAAGTACTCGGCGATGGTCGTGGCCACGTAGGCGGCCCTCATGCGGATGAGGGGGTGCCTGTCCGAGGCGGCCACGACGACGACGGAGCGCTCCAGGCCCTCCCGGCCGAGACTTTTTTCGAGGAACTCCCTCACCTCCCGGCCCCTCTCCCCGATGAGGCCGATGACGTTCACGTCCGCCTGGGTGTTGCGGGCGATCATGCCGAGAAGGACGCTCTTGCCCACCCCCGACCCGGCGAAGATGCCCATCCTCTGACCCTTGCCGCAGGTGAGGACCCCGTTGATGGCCTTGATGCCCAGGTCGATGGGTTCCGTGATCCGGCCCCTCTTGAGGGGGTTGATGGGGTCGGCGTAGATGGGGTAGGTGACCTCGGGGGTCACGGGGCCCTGGTCGTCGATGGGCTGGCCGAGGCCGTCCAGGACCCGGCCGAGACACTGGGGGCCGATCCCCACGGAGGCCTGTCTGCCCAGGGAGACGATGCGGCAGCCGGGGCTGAGGCCCTGGATGGTGTCCAGGGGCATGAGGAGGACCTTGCCCTTGCGGAAACCGACCACCTCGGCCGTGACGGGTTTTTCCCTGCCGGCGGTGTAGATGGCGCAGACCTCCCCGAGTGACACGGCGGGCCCGTGGCCCTCGACGATGAGCCCCACGATCTCGCTCACCTTGCCGTGGATCTGGATGAAGTTCCCCGTATCGAGGATCCGGTGGTACCGGCTTAGGTCGATCTTCAGGGCGGCGTCAAGACCGGAGGGCATCCCTCATGACCTCGAACTGCTCTTCGACCCGGGCGTCCACCTCGCCGAAGCGGGTCTCGACGACGGCGCCCCCTCGCCCGACGGCGGGGTCCGACTGGAGGATGACGTTCTTCATCCCGTCGATGCCCCTGAGGAAATCCTCCTTGATCTCCATGAGATAGCGGTGGTCCTCCGGGTGGAGGCGGATGACCATGTCCTCCCTGTCCAGGAGCTGCTCGATGGCGCCGTGGAGGACGTGGCGGATCACCTCGGGGTTTGTCGTCACCTCGTGGTGGATGATCTTCCGGGCCATGGCGAGACATAGTTCCAGGATGTCCCTCTCCGCCCCGGCGACGAGGTCCCGGCGGCAGGCGGCGAGGGCGGCGACGATCTCCCCCAGGGCCTCCACCTGCCGCTGCAACTCCCGGCGGTAGCCCTCCCGGGCCTCCCGGAGGCCCTCTTCCTTTCCCCGGGCGAAGGCCGCCGCCTCCCGGGCCTGGGCCTCCTTGAGGAGGGTCTCCTTCAGGGCCAGGAGCTCGTCGTTCTTCGGGGTGGTGGTCGAAGAAGGTTTCTCGCCGCCGTCGAAGCTCGTCCTCTGGAATCCCCCCCCTCTCACCGGGGCGGGGCCGACGACGGTGACCTGCTCCCTCTTGATGACCTTCATCTCACACGAGCTCGTCTTCTTCGCCGCCCCGGGAGATGACGATGCGGCCCTCGGCCTCGAGGCGTTTGGCGATCTCGAGGATGGCCCGCTGGCAGGCCTCGACCTCGGAGACGCGGATGGGCGGCATCATCTCCAGGTCTTCCTTGAGCATCTCGGCCCCCCGGCGGGACATGTTCCGGTAGATCTTCTGACGCATCGTCTCGTCCGTGAGTTTGAGGGCCTTGGCCAGCTCCTCGCCGCTCACCTCCTTGAGGATCTCCTGGAGGCTCCGGTCGTCGAGTTTCAGGACGTCGTCGAAGGTGAACATGAGACTCCTGATGGTGTTGGCCAGCTCGGGGTCCCTCTCCTCGAGGGCGTCCATGATGGCCGTCTCGACGGTTCGGCCCAGGCGGTTGAGGATCTCGGAGGTCACCTTCACGCCCCCCACCTGGAGGTCGCTCACCCCCCCCGAGGCGATCTCCTTCTCCAGGGTCTTGGCGATCTCCTCGATGAACTCGTGGGGGACGCTCTTGAGGGTCGCCATGCGGCGGACGATCTCGCACTGCATCTCGATGCCGAAGTTCTCCAGGATCTCCGCCGCCTGGTCCGGCTTGAGGTGGACGAGGATGAGGGCGATGGTCTGGGGGTGCTCCGACTTGGTGAACTCCATCAGGACCTTGGGGTCGATGTCACGGAGCTTGTCGACGATGGGGTTGTCGCCCCCCCGCACCTTGTCCACGTCGTCGAGGATCTGCTGGGCGTTCTTCTCCCCGAGGGCCTTCATGACGATGTGCTTGGCCACGCCGTCCTGGACGGCGATGGTCCCCCCCGCCTCCTTGGCGAGGGTGAGGAAGTCCCGGGCGACGGACTTGATGACGTCGTCGGGGATGGTGGTGATGCGGTTCATGTACTTCCCGACGCGCCTGATCTCCTGGGGGCGGAGGTTCTTCATCACCTCCGCCGCCACGTCCACGTCGAGGGTCAGGAGCATGATGGCCGCCTTCTCTTCGTTCGTCATCCCCGACCTCCTAACGCACCCAGTTCCTCAGGATCTCGGCGAACCTCTTGGCGTCCGCGGCGGCGAGCTGGCGCACGATCTCCGCCTCCGTCTGGGGGGCCTTCTCGGCGGGGGCGCCCACGAGGGGCACGCCCTCTCCTCCGGGCAAGGAGGGGGCGGTCATGGACGCCGTCCCCATCCCGGCCGCCGGGGCGACATAGGTGGTCGGGACGGCGGCGACGGCCCTCACGAGGGGCCTCACGACCCAGAGGAGGACGACGACGAAGGCGGCGACGATGAAGACGTACTTGACGAGGGGCAGGGCGCTGCGCAGGGCCTCCTGCCAACCGCCGCCGGTCAGGGCGGCGTCGGCCTCCATCTTGGTGAAGGGCATGCTCGTCACGACGACCTGGTCACCCCGGGCGGCGTTGAAACCCGCCGACTTCCTCACGAGCTCCTCGAGGGACTCGAGTTCCTTCTTGGACCGCTCCTGATAGACCTCCTTGCCCTTGTCGTCCTTCGTGTAGATCCCGTCCACGAGGACGGCGATGGAGAGCTTCCGGATCTCCCCCACGGGCATGACGGTCTTGTTGACCACGCGGTTGATCTCGTAGTTCACCACCTCGTCCACCTTCTCCCGCTCCTGTCCCCCCGCCGGTCCCTTGGCGCCGGGGGCGCTGCTGGAGGATTTCTCCGTCTGGCGCTGGGAACTCCGCACGACGGGAGACTCGGGGTCGTAGGTCTCCTCCGTCTTCTCCGTCACCCGGAAGTCGAGGTCCGCCGCCACGCGGACGACGGCCTTGCCCTTGCCGACGACGTTCTCCAGGAGGCTCTGGACCTGGGCGGCCGTCTCCCGCTCGATGTTGCGCCGGTACTCCGCCTGGGTGTTGGAGAGGTGGGCCGTCTTGGCGTCGCCGGGGTTGCGGGAGAGGATGTTGCCCTTCGTGTCCACGACGATGACGTCGTCGGGGCTGAGGCCCTCCACGCTCTTGGCGACGAGCTGGGTGATACCGTCGACCTGCCCCTCCCTGAGGGTCCGCCCCCCCTTGAGTTTGATGGTCACCGAGGCCGTCACCTTCTTCTGTTGGTCCGCGAACAGGGTGTCCCGGGGGAAGGCGATGTGGACCCGGCTCTGCTCCACCTCGTCCATGCCGTTGATGGTCCGGGCCAGTTCTCCCTGGAGGGCCCGGCGCAGGTTGACCTGCTGCTCGAACTCCGTGGCGCCGAGGCTCTTGTTGTCGAAGATCTCGTAGCCCACGATGCCGCCACGGATGACGCCGGAGGCGGCCATCTCCATCCTCAACTCCGGGATGCGGTCGGCGGGGGCATAGACGGCGTCGCCGCGGGGCGAGACCTTGTAGGGGACCTTCTTTTCCTGGAGCTTCGCCACCACGGCGGAGGCGTCTTCGTTCGTGAGGCCCGAGAAGAGGACCTGGTAGTCCGCCTGGTTGGTCAGGTAGGCGAAGACGCCGACGAGGAGGAGGGAGACGAGGCCCGCCGCGGCGATCCCAATCCTCGTTTTCGCAGGTAACTTATTGAAATTATTGATAAATCCGGTTATGGTATCCAAGGGGTTCATGGCGGCGCCTGCTTCCTTACACGGTCATGCGCATGATCTCCTGGTAGGCGTCGAGGACCTTGTTGCGGACCTGGAGCATGGTCCGGAAGGTGATGTCCGCCTTCTCGAGGGCGATGATGGCCTCGTGGATACTGCCCTGGTTTTGGAGCTGGAGCCTCTCCACGGCCTCGTCGGCCCGGTTCTGGAGGTCGTTCACCTCCCTGACGGCCGCCTTCAGGGTCTCCCCGAAGGAACCGGCGGCGCCCGACGGCGCCCCCCCCTTGGCGCCCCCGGCGGCGGGGGCGATCATGGCCGGTTTGATGGACATGGTCTTCATTGTTCCCTACCTCTCATTGGTGTCCGGCTCTTACGCGAACAAATCATTTCCCGATGTCGAGGGCCTTGAGGGTCATGCTCTTGGTGGCGTCGAAGGCGGAGACGCAGGCCTCGAAGGACCGGCTCGCCGAGATCATGTCGGCCATCTCCGTCACGACGTTGACGTTCGGCAGGGTCACCATCCCCCGGGCGTCCGCGTCGGGATGGGACGGATCGTAAACCTGACGCCCCCCACCGGCGTCTTCCACGACCGTCTCCTTTTTGACGGTCTTGAGGGCCTCCTCCATGGCGCCGGCAAAGGGGGAGGCCACCTTCTCGGAGGAGAGGACGAGGCTCCGGCGGCGGTAGGGTCCCCCCTCGGGGGTCCGGGTCGTGTCGATGTTCGCCAGGTTGCTCGCCACGACGTCGAGGCGGGCGCGCTGGGCCGACATGCCGTCGGCGCAGATCTTGAAGGTCGTGGAAAGGTCCATACTACTTGCCCTCCTTCAAAACGGCGTTGATGGTGCGAAACTTCCTCGCCAGCATCTCGATGGCGGCGTTGTACATGAGGTGGTTTTCCGACAGGCGGGCCATCTGCTCGTCCAGAACGGGACGATCCGGGGAGACCTCGACCTCCGTGGCTACGGCCTCTTCCCCCTTCACGCCGGTGAAGGGCAGGTGACGGGGGTGGGTCGTCCGCGGGGAGAGGGGGGCGGCCTTGCCCGACCCCTCGCCCCGGAGGGCGACGTCGGCGGCGCGGTAATCGGCCACGTCGAGGTTGGCGATGTTGGACGTCAGGACCTGGTGTCGTTTCGCCCGGTAATCGAGCATCCCCGAAAGGACGGCCACGGTCTTGTTGAAGAGGGACGGCACGGTCGGACCTCCTGTTTACCCCTTCGATTGCAAGGGACGTACCATGTCACAGGTCCTCGAGGCGGTACTCGTGGAGTTTGTTCCTCATGGTCCGGACGGAGATCCCGAGGATCTGGGAGGCCTTGGTCCTGTTTCCCCCCACCCGGTTCAGGGTGTCGATGATGACGGCCTTCTCCAGGTCCCGGAGGGTCATGTTGCCCCCCGCCGTCAGGGCCTCGGGGAGGCGGGACGGGGTATCCTCCGTTTCTGAGGTGTCGAGGGGGGGGGCAAAGGTGCCGTCGAGGCCCAGGTGCTCGGGACGGATCACGGGGCCTTCGCAGACGAGGACGGCCCTCTCCATGACGTTCTCCAGCTCCCGGACGTTCCCCGGCCAGTCGTAGGCCTTCATGAACTCCAGGGTCTCCCGGGAGAGGGACGGCCGGTCCTTCCCGGAGAAGAAGGAGAATTTCTTGACGAAGTGCTCCGCCAGGACGGGGATGTCCCCTTTGCGCTCCCTCAGGGGGGGGATGACGACGGGGATCACGTTGAGGCGGTAATAGAGGTCCTGGCGGAACCGCTTCTCCTCCACGGCGGCCTTCAGATCGACGTTCGTCGTCGCGATGACCCTCACGTCGACCGGGATGGGGCCCTTGCCCCCGAGGCGGTCGATTTCCCCCTCCTGGAGGACCCTCAGGAGCTTGGCCTGGAGCTGGACATCCATTTCGCTCACCTCGTCGAGGAGGAGGGTCCCGCCGTCGGCCATCTCGAACTTGCCGATCTTCCTCTGGACGGCCCCCGTGAAGGCCCCTTTCTCGTAGCCGAACATCTCGCTCTCGAGGAGGTTCTGGGGGATGGCGGCGCAGTTGACGGCGACGAAGGGGCGATGGCGCCGGTCGCTGTGGAGGTAGATGTACCGGGCCGCGAGTTCCTTCCCCGTGCCGCTCTCCCCCTGGATGAGGACCGTGGCCCGGCTCTTGGCCACGGCCCGCAGGCGCTTCAGGAGGGCCTCCATGGAGGCTTCGACGGTGATGATCTCCTTCGTGGGCGACGATTTCCCCTCCGTGGGGTGGGGCGCCTCCTTCCCCGGCCCCGTCTGGGAGGCGAGGCAGTTGTTCACGGTGAACTCCAGGTCGTCCAGGGAGAAGGGTTTCATGAGGAACTCCGCCGCCCCTTCCTTCATGGCCTCCACGGCCGTCTTGACGGTGCCGTAGGCCGTGATGATGATGACGGGTGTCTGGGGGGAGATCTTCTTGATCCTCCTGAGGACCTCCATCCCCCCCATCTTGGGCATCCGCATATCCGTCACGACGACGGCGTAGTCGTCCTGTTCGAAGAGTTCGACGGCCTCCTGGCCGTTGCGGGCCGCCGTGACCTCGTAGCCCGCCGCGGCCAGGGATTCCGCCAGGGCCGCCCTCATGGTGTCTTCGTCATCGACGATCAGGACCCTTCTCATGGGTGATCCACCCCCTCCATGAATTGTCTCCGCCCCGGGAAGAACGGGGCGTCACCGGGCGGGAAGGCCACGGTCATGGACACCCCCCCCTCTGGTTCCGCCGCGAAGGTGAAGGCGCCGCCGTGAAAGGCGACGATGCTGTGGAGGACGGCGAAGCCCAGACCCGCCCCCCGGTCCGATCCGGAGAGGAAGACCTCGATGGGCGAGGGGCCGAAGACGCCCTCTCCGGTAGGGCTTTCTGAGACCTTCAACGTCACGTGGGACGACGGGCCCGGTCCCGAAACCCCCGTCTCGATCCCGAGACGGCCGCCCTCGGGGAGGGAGTTCAGGCAGTTGAAGATCAGGTTGATGAAGAGGTGCTTGAGCATCTCCCGGTTCCCCCGGACGACGGCCCCCCCCTCGCCGTAGCGGACCGTGAGGAAGGGGATGGAATCCCCGGCCGTCGGTCCCGCCGCGCCGAGGATCTCCTTGAGGAGGCCGTTGAGGTCCACCTCCTCCCGGCTGAGGCCGAGGAGCTTGCTGGCCGCCATGAACTCCGTGATCCGCCGGTCGATGAGGCGGACGGCCTCGATGATCTGGGACAGGCGCTGGCGGTCCGTCTCGTTCCGTTGGCCCTTGAGGAGGAGGGAGGCCATGAGCTCGATGCTCCCCAGGGGGTTGCGGATCCCGTGGGCGACCTCCTGGGCGAACTCGTGGAGGATCCGGATGGTCTCCTCGGCGGCCATGTCCCCTCTGCCCCTCATAGATCCGGGTGAGCCCGGCGCCACCTGACCTCAGCCAGACAGTGGTCGCCGAGCTTCGTCCAGAACGGGTCGGCGGTGCCTTCTTTCAGGCTGGAAAAGACCTTTTCGGCCCCCTCCCAATCCCCCTTCTTCGCCAGGCTCCGCCCCATGCGGTAGATGATCCACCGCCGCCCCTCCCCCTGGGTCTTCTGGAGGGCCTCCTCGAAGGCCGCCGGGTCCCCCGGGACCTCCTCATTGTTCTCGAAGTCGCCGCCGGGGGTCTTTTCCGGCCCCTTGACGGCCTCGGCGAGGCGGGCCAGGATCTTCTTGTCCTTGACGGCCGTCCGGAGATAGTTCAGGAGTCGGTCCCTCTCCTCCCTAAGGGAAAGAACGCCGAGGCTGTCGGCGACCTCGAGGAGGGTCTCGGCCTCGTCGCGGCCGAAGATCCCCAGGGGGGCCGTCCGGAAGTAGAGGGCCGCCACGGCGAGGTGGTCTTGGGCGGCGTGCTTTTCCTTCAGGAGCCCGACGGCCGTCTCCCGGAGACGTCCCCGCACCTCCTTTGCGTATGGTCCCTCGGGGAAGCGGCGGAGGAAGGCCATATCCGCCGCCAGGGCCTCGGCGGACCGTCCTTTTTGGAGGAAGGCCCCGCCCATATGGTAGCGGACCTCCTCCTCCAGGTCCCGCGGCAGAAAAGACGACGACAGGAGGCCCTCACAGGCCCCCAGGGGATCGGTGTAGGGGGCGTGACCCGTCAGGTAGAGGGGGACACGTACCTGGGGGTGCCTCATCCCCAGGGCGGCCAGGTAAACGACGGCCCGGCGGGCTTCCTCGCCGTTCGGGTGGCGGTCCAGAAGGAGGGAGAGGACAGCGGCGGCCGCCTTGACCCGCCCCGTCTCCGCCAGGGACCGCCCGAGGAGGTAGAGGGCCTTCCCGGCCCGGGGCTCCTGGGGGTAGAGGCTCACAAATGAACTGAGGAACTCGACGGCCTCGGGGAACTCCTTCACCTGGAAGGCCGTCACACCCATCTGGAAGAGGGCCTCCTGGGGCACCTCCTGGTACGCCGGCCATTGCTTGAGATAGGAGCGGAAAATCTCGGCGGCCTTGTCGTAACGCCCCAGATTGAAGGACGCGGAGGCCAGGCCCAGGAGGGCCGCCTTGACGAAGGTCCCGTCTTTATGCCCCTTGAGGTACTCCTCGTACCTCTCGGCGGCCTGTTCGTACCGACCGATCAGGGCGAGGTCCGAGGCGAGGCGGAAGAGGGCCTCCGGGCCATGGGCCGAAGTGGGGTAGAACTTGAGGAGGTTCTGGGAGGCGGCCACGGCCTCGTGGTAGAATTTAAGGGTCTCGTAACTGACGACGAGACGGAGGTAGACCTCGTCGTTGCCCTCCCGGGGGTCGGGGTACTGCCTCAATATGTATTTGTAATGATCGACGGCGGCGAGGTGTTGGCCGAGGCGGTGGTAACAGTCCGCCGCCTTTCTCGCGGCCCTCTCGTACAGGGCGGGATCGACGTTCCCCTGACGCATGGTCTCCTGGAAGAGGGCGGCGGCGTTATTGTAGTCCCCTTTGTCGAACAGGGCCGTGGCCCGTTCGAAGGCCGTCCCAACGGCGTCAATATTCTGACGTGACTCCATCCCCGGGGCGGCGGCTTCCCCCTGCCCGGGAGGGGAGGGGAGGGCTTTATCACCCCCGGCGATCAAGACAACCGCCGCCAAGGCGCACAGGATGAAAAGGAAAGGGTTGCGCATCTCCATGGGTCTCTTGAGGTTTTACCCGCTCGGGGCCTGGTCTCGCTGAGAAATTTGCAATACCTATACCAACGTGGGGCCGCCGACGGTGTGGCACCCCCTTTGCTTAAAAGTTGTGCGATGATCCCAAGAGGAGGACTTGCCCGTGTCGCCGTCGGAATCGGAGCTGGAGAACCGTAGGGAGTATTCCCGGGTTTATGCCTATGTCCCCCTGGCCGTGAGGGTGGTGCCGCCGGAGGAGAGACCCCTGGTCCACAGCCGTTTCTTCGGCGAGACCTCCGTCCCCAACGTCCATGTCTATCCGGACATGGAGGACACCATGCTCGACGAGTGGCTGCGGATCCTCAACGCCAAGCTGGACACGATCATCCGTTTGCTGACGATCCAGGGGGAGGGGTTCCACACCCTCCCCTACCGGGCGGTGAACATCAGCGGCAGCGGCATCCGCCTGACCGTCCACGAGGATGTCAGGTTGGGGGACATAATCGAACTGAAGATGATCATCACCGGCTCGAGGCTCACCAACCTCTATCTCTACGTCTACGCCGAGGTCCTCAAGGTGGAGGAGCAGACGTCGGGGAGGATCGTCGCCGCCCGCTTCATCAGGATGGACGACGCCATCAGGGACGAGATCGTCCGTTTCGTCTTCGAGCGGGAGCGGGAGATCCTGAGGGAAAAACGAAAGTAAGGGGACCGGGTTTCCATGTTCATCATCGTAGGTTTCGCCGTCGTCGCCCTTTCCGTCATCGGCGGCTACCTCCTCGAAGGGGGCAACCTCTCCGTCCTCGTCCAGCCGGCGGAGATCCTGATCATCGGTGGTGCCGCCATTGGGGCCTTCATCATCTCCAACCCCATGAAGATCCTCAAGGCCGCCGTCCAGGGTATCGCAGGCCTCCTGAAGAACAAGGTCTACACCAAGGGGGACTACCTCGAGGCCCTCGCCCTCCTCAACGGGATCTTCTACAAGATCAGACAGCAGGGCCTCGTGGCCGTGGAGGCCGATGTGGACGAGCCGCAGAAGAGCCCCCTCTTCAACCGCTATGAGAGCGTCATGAAGAACCACCGGGCCCTGGGCCTCATCACCGACACCCTGAGGATGGTCATGACCACCACCATCGCCCCCCACGAGCTGGAGGCCCTCCTGGAAAACGAGATCGAGGGCCATTTCGAGGAGTTGCTCTCCCCCTCCAAGAGCATCGGCTTCGTCGCCGACGG
>Ga0208198_1000837_pt1 | contig 31114 bp, 13 predicted proteins | sample AD_JPNTR2_MetaG_FD_184446 | JGI IMG/M metagenome (GOLD analysis project Ga0208198, IMG submission 184446) | Active sludge microbial communities of municipal wastewater-treating anaerobic digesters from Japan - AD_JPNTR2_MetaG (SPAdes) (version 2) | ecosystem: Engineered > Bioreactor > Anaerobic...
AGAAACGGTGAACATCGTCAGCAAGTCCAGGACCGCGTGCCACAAGCTCGGCTTTATAAGATCTGGAATATCCCCCAATGGGGAACGGACGAAGCTGATTATCTTGACCTGGCCAGCAGTATTCTGGCTGAAGGGAAAAATTCCAGGCTATACAAGCGCCTGGTTTATGATGAGGAGCTGGCTGATTCGGTCTCGGCCTTCGTTGATCTCAGAGAAATCGCCGGGCTTTTTTATATTATAGCCGATGCCAAACCAGGCGTGGATTTATCAAGAGTAGAAAAGGCTATTGACGAAGAGCTGGCCCGTTTTCTGGAGTCGGGCCCAAAGCCGGAAGAACTGGAAAGAGTCAGAACAGGCTACCTGACCAATTTTATTAAAGGGTTGGAAAAGGTTGGTGGCTTTTCTGGCAAAGCCGACATTCTGGCCAGAGCCGAAACCTTTACCGGCCGGCCTGACTATTATAAAGAAAATCTTCGTCATGTACGGCAGGCCAGCCCGGAAATAATTAAAGAGACAGCTCGAAAATGGTTGTCCGATGGCGTCTATGTCCTGGAAGTTTTGCCTTATCCACAGCTTTCTACTATTAAAACCGACATTGACCGTCAGAAGCTGCCTGAACCCGGCCAGCCACCAACGCCGGCCTTTCCCCGAATTGAGAAGGCAACACTGAGCAATGGATTAAACTTGATCCTGGCTGAACGCCATTCGATCCCTTATGTTAAGATGAGCTTAATCATTGATGCCGGTTATGCAGCTGATCAGTTTGCTTTGCCCGGAACAGCTTCCTTAGCCATGCAGATGCTGGAGGAGGGCACAGAAAAGAGGTCATCGCTTGAGATCAGCGAACAACTGGCGTTACTCGGAGCTGAGTTTCAAGCAGGTTCGGCCCTGGATTTTTCCTTTGTCAGCCTTGGAGTTCTTAAAGATAAATTGACTCCAGCCCTTGATATCTATTCGGATCTGATTCTCCATCCAGCTTTTCCTCCAGCCGACTTTGAGAGAATAAAGAAAATCCAGCTGGCCAGAATTCAACAGGAAAAATTTTCGCCGGTAGGGTTAGCCATCAGAATTTTGCCCGGCCTGATTTACGGCGAAAATCATGCTTATGGGCACCCCTTAACCGGCTCCGGCTATGAAGCTACGGTCAGCCAGATCAAAAGAGAGGATCTGGTAAAATATCATCAGACCTGGTTTAAGCCCAATCATTCAACCCTGATTATTGTCGGGGATGTAACCATGAAAGAAGTCAAGCTTGAGCTTGAAAAGGTTTTTAAGAACTGGGTAGCTGGGGATGTCCCGAAAAAGAATATCGCTAAAGTTCCACTCAGGAAGCAGCCGGCCATTTATCTACTTGATCGGCCAGAAGCTCCCCAGTCGGTGGTTATAGCTGGTCTGCCAGCTCCTTCCTCTTCTGATCCTGAGGCTCTGGCTATTGATCTGATGAATTTCGTCCTGGGCGGTGATTTTGTTTCCAGACTGAATATGAATATAAGGGAAGACAAACACTGGAGCTATGGAGTCTTCTCTACTCTTATCGAGGCTCGTGGTCAGAGGCCATTTGTGGTGGTGGCCCCGGTTCAGGCCGACAAGACGAAAGAAACCATTGAGGAGATTCTGACCGAAATCAAAGGCCTTCTGAGCAATAAGCCAATCACCAGCGATGAACACCATAATGCCCGAAGCAGCCGCATCAATCAACTGCCCGGCCTGTGGGAAACCATGGCCGGTGTGGAAAGCTCTCTCATCGAACTGGTCAATTTTAATTTGCCTGATGATTATTTTGAAAAATACCCGGCCAGAATTAATGGTCTCAAAAGTGAGGACCTAAACAAGGCGGCCAGGCAGGTTCTCCATCCAGAAAGCCTGATCTGGGTGGTAGTTGGCGACAGGTCAAAACTGGAAAAGTCTTTAAAAGAACTGAGGTTCGGAGAAATATATTTTCTCGATGCGGACGGGCATTTGATAAAATAACCAGGAGAAAAGACGGTTTAATATAAAAATTATAATTTTTTTCAATTTATAGAAGACGGGTGCGACCAAAGAATAATGAGTGGGATTTTTGACTCTCAGCGGGAGGAAAGAAGCAATGACCTTGGCCAGGACTTTCATTGCTCTGTTATTTTCATCAATTTTCTTCCTTGCTCCAGGCTTTGGGGCTCAGGGGGTAGGGCAAAGCAAAAGCAGTGAAATAGACAAAGAAGCATTGAAAAAAGCTCAGGAAAGTAAAGTTGTCAGAGCTTACCGGTTGACTGAGCCATTTAATCTTGATGGGCGGTTGACCGAAGCAGTCTATCTGAATCCAGCCATCGAAGATTTTATTCAAACTGACCCGGCTGATGGCCAGCCAGCTTCCGAAAGAACCAGAGTCTGGGTGGCCTATGATCAGGCCAACCTTTATGTTGGGGCCTATTGTTATGATTCTAACCAGAAGGGCATCATCGGTCAGCTTGGCCGCCGGGACTATTCTGTTGATTCAGACTGGTTCATATTTTGCCTTGATCCCTATCTTGACCGGAGGAGTGGCTATGCTTTCTGGGTGAATCCAGCCGGCTCTATAATTGACAAGGCTTTATACAATGATATCAGCGAAGATAAGAGCTGGGATGGCCTGTGGGAAGCCAGGACCCAGATAGCCAATGATGGCTGGACGGTCGAAATAAAGATACCATTTAACCAGCTACGCTTCTCACGTCAGAGTTCTTACCTCTGGGGAGTTAATTTCCAGCGGATCATAAAGAGAAAAAACGAAAAGGTCTCTTTTGCCTGGGTCCCCAAGGAAGACAACGCCTTTGTGTCACGCTTTGCCCGACTGGAAAACATAGAGAATATCAAGCCAGGCCGGCGACTGGAAGCTTATCCTTATTCGGTCGGACAGGCTCAATTCAAGCCAGCGGAGGCTGGTAACCCTTTTGAAACAGGCCATAAATACAAGGGTAATATCGGGCTTGACCTCAAGGCCGGGCTTAAAAGCAATTTGAACCTGGATTTAACCTTCAATCCTGATTTTGGCCAGGTTGAGGTTGACCCAGCTGTTATTAATCTAACTGCTTATGAGACCTATTATGAGGAAAAAAGACCTTTCTTTATTGAGGGCTCTTCTATCTTCAATAACTTTGGCCGGGGCGGAGTTTATATCAGTTCCAATCTTAGCTGGCCCAGCCCGAGTCTTTTTTACAGCCGCCGCATTGGGCGAACTCCTCAGGGCTATGTTACTCACGATGGTTATGTTGATTTTCCTGACCGGACAACTATTCTCGGAGCTCTAAAAATGACCGGCAAACTGGGCTCGGGCTGGAACATTGGACTGATCAGCGCTCTAACTGCTAAAGAATATGCCACTGTCGATGACCTGACCGACCGCTATCGAGATCAGGTGGAGCCGCTGACCTACTACGGAGTCTTGAGAGCTCTCAAGGAATTCAAGGGTGGCCGGCAGGGGATTGGATTTATGTTTACTTCTGTCCTCAGGGACCTGAAGGTGGACAGCCTCAACTCCCTTTTAGCTTCCAATGCCTTTAGTCTGGCCATTGATGGCTGGTCTTTCCTGGATAAAAAGCGAAACTGGGTCATTGGAGGCTGGGCAGGCGGCACCTTGATCACGGGTAGTGAGTCGGCCATTTACCGGCTGCAAAGATCTTCGCTCCATTATTTCCAGCGGCCTGATGCCTCTTATTTGAATCTTGATCCGCAAGCAACTCGACTTTCCGGCTGGGCAGGCAAATTCAGCTTAGCCAAACAACAGGGTCATTCCCTGGTTCTGCTCTCAGCCGGGGCACTTTCGCCTGGATTCGATCCTAATGACGCCGGTTATCAGCGGACCATTTCTGATAAGATCAATTTGCAGGCCATGTATGGCTATCAGTGGACTAAACCGGGCCGAGTTTTTCAGCAAGCTCTCTTGATAGGCGGGCTGGAAAGGACCTATGATTTTGGCGGCAACAAGATTTTTGATGGCTGGCTTCTTAATTTCCAGGGAGTCTTCAAAAACTGGTGGTCCATTCTGGCCGATGTTATTTATTATCCAGAGTCCTACAGCAATACTCTGACCAGGGGTGGGCCTCTGGCCCTAATACCTGATGGTTTTTCAGTTGATTATGAGGTGGATTCAGATTCGAGGAAGACTTTTGTTTTTTATCAAACGTTCGATTATAGCTGGACTAAAGACAAGAGAAATCAATGGGACGTCGGCCTGGGGCTTCGCTGGAAGCCGGTGCCTAATTTCAATTTATCTTTTGGTCCATCAGCCGGCAAAGATCGTAATGAAACTCAATGGATTACCTCTTTCCGGGATGAGCTGATGCCCGACACTTTTGGCCGGAGGTATATTTTCGGCCGGATTGACCAGACGGTAGTGGCCAGCGAAATCAGGCTTAACTGGATTTTTAATCCCAGACTCAGTCTACAGGTTTATCTTCAGCCCTATATCGCCGTTGGAAAATACGACCGGTTCAAACAGCTAAACCGACCTCGCTCTTATGATTATTTGATTTTTGGCGAGGCAGGCTCGACAATTTCATATCAGGATAATTATTACCTGATTGACCCCGATGGCAGCGGCCCGGCCGCTCCCTTTAATATTTATAATCCTGACTTTAACTACAAATCACTACGCGGGACAATAGTTTTACGCTGGGAATATCGTCTTGGTTCCCTGCTTTACTTAGTCTGGACCCAGAACCGGGCAGATTATGCTCATCCCGGAGATTTTTCGCTGTGGCGGGACCTGGGTAATTTATTTACTGCTCCCGGCGACAATGTTTTTCTGATTAAACTGACCTACCGTCTTAATCTTTAAACTTTCATCCCAGGCACCAAATAACCAGCAGCGGCAACCGCCTTGACAAGGGTGAAAGATCAGCTAAGATAAACAGCTAATATTTAGTTCAAGCTGATCGCGGTGAAAGATGCCCTGGATTACAGTTGGCCTGCTTACCATCTCTAATGTCTTCATGACCTTTGCCTGGTATGGGCACCTGCGTTTTAAAAACTTACCTCTGTGGAAAGCTATTGTCTTCAGCTGGCTCCTGGCCTTTTTTGAATACTGTTTTCAGGTACCAGCTAACCGCCTGGGCTATGGTCGGCTAACTGCCGCCCAGCTTAAAACCATTCAGGAAATAATCACCCTCTCTATCTTTTCCGTTTTTTCTGTAGTTTACCTTAAAGAGGACTTTCGCTGGAACTATTTACTCGGCTTCCTCTTTATTACGCTGGGAGCATTTTTCATCTTTAAAAGATAGCTGGTTCCAGACCAGAATTATTTAGCAGCTTGATTGGAAGCTTCCACCTGCTGGTAATATTCCACTATATACTTTTGCTGAACTTCATATGACCAGTGAATATCGCGCATAAACCTGGCCGCTTCTTCCTTTTTGCCTTCACGCAAAAGCTGGATCAGCCTGGCATGTTCTTTGATCGAGGCTTCTTCCCACTCTTTGACAAAACCCTGTCGGCGCGGAAAATCATATAGCCTTTTTTTCAAGGTATTGACAATCCGGATTAGCTTTTCATTCCCGCACAAATCGAGATAAACACTGTGAAATTTAAGATTTTTCTCATAATAAAGGTCAAAATTATTAGCTTCGATGGCTTCTTTCATTTCCTGATTCATCTGTTCCATATAATCGATATCTTTCTGGCTTATCCGGTCAAAAGCTTTAATAATAGCTATGCTCTCCAGAGCTCCGATGATTTCATAATAATTTTTTATATCTTCGACAGTCAGAACATTGACCACAACTTTACGCCTGGGCAAAATAGCTACGAAATCTTCACTTTCCAGTTGAAGCAGGGCATCGCGCAAAGGAGTCCGACTAACCCCCAGTTTTTTGGAAGTTTCTTCCATATCAATCACTGAGCCGGGCAAAATTTCCCCCCGGCGCAGCTGCTCTCGTAAGAAATCATAAACCTGTTCTTTGAGAGATTTCACGTTGAGGACTGGTTTCGAATCCATGGGCCTTTTTCTCCTCTTTATAAATTTAACTCTGATAATAGTCTATATTCTCAGCCATGATAATATCAATCTGAGTCATAATATTTTCACGGATTTTCTCGCCAAGGACCACATGACGGAAAAGGGCGTATATACCCTCATACCCCTGACGTTCCGACTGTTGACTGATCAGAAAATTGATAGTTCTGTCTTTGAGAAGTTTGATATTAGCTGGAATAGGATCATAGCCAAGAAGAATTAGCTGTTGTTTGCTTCTTTTGGCTTTCCACCATTCGGCCACTTTATGAGTCATAGCATTGGTGACAAAAATGCCGGCCAGATCTCGGTTCCGCTGGTAAAAAGTTTCCAGGTTATGCCTGATCTCCAGAGGAGTAGCCTGGCCATTGATCTCAACCACCACCGATTCAAATCCACGGAAATCGCAAACTCCGTGAAGAAAACCATTAATTCTTTCGGCAATATGGTAATCTTCAGGCAGAACCTTGACCACCGCTATTTTCCCGGCGGCTTGATGTATAGTTTGCCTCATCAAGCAGGAGGACAAGAGGCCACTCTGAAAAGCATCCTGCCCGATAAAAGATAGAGGCTTGATTCCCGGCACATATGAATCAAAAAAGACAAAGGGCAGATCAGATGGTAAATTGTTCAGAACCTGGCCAAAACTCCTGGGCAGAACAGGGGCAGCTAGCAATCCATCAAAGTTTTCTTTAAGGATTTTTTTCCCGGCCAGCAGAACTGATTTTTCCTGGAAACGATCAAAGAAGAAAAACTTAACCTGAATACGATGAGAAGCCAGTTCGTTTCGGGCCCGTTCAATACCACGAATAGGCAGGGTCCAGTAATGGCTGTCCTGTTCGGGACGCGGAATAAGAACAGCAAAATTAAAGATCTTTTTGAGTTTAAGATTCTTAGCAAAGATATTGGTGCGGTAGCCCTCTTCTTCGATGACCTGAAGCACTTTTTTTTCGGTTTCAGGTTTAACCCGACCCCGCTTGTGAAGTACCCGGTCAACGGTCCCGATAGAGACCTGAGCCTTTCTGGCTATATCCTTTATAGTAACAATGATAAGCCCTCGACCCTGAAGTTTTAAGATAATTATTTATCAAATTTCAGACTGAAATACAATATTTTTGATCATTTTCTACTTATTTTAATAGCCCAGACCTTTTTTCAAACGTTCATATTCCTGCCAGATTTCGTAAGGGATATGACGTCCAAACCGATCAAGAAATTTTTTAATGTCCTGTAGTTCTTGCTTCCACTCGGCCGGTTCTATTCTGAACAACTCTTCCAGATTTTCCGGAGGTAGATTCAGGCCACGGAGATCCAGATCACTTTTCGCCGGGATCAAGCCCAGGGCGGTTTCTTGAGCCCCAGCCCGGCCATTAACCCGTTCAATGATCCATTTAATGATTCTGATATTTTCTCCAAATCCCGGCCAGAGAAATTCGCCCCGCTCATTACGGCGGAAAGCATTGATCGAATAGATCCGCGGGGGCTGGGCCATCAACTTGCCCATGTTAATCCAGTGCCGGAAATAATCCCCCATGTTATAACCGCAGAAAGGCAGCATGGCCATCGGATCACGACGCAGAACCCCCACCTGACCGGCTGCTGCCGCCGTTGTCTCTGAGCCAGTCCTGGCCCCCATAAAAACACCATGTTCCCAGGAAAAAGCTTCGGTGATAAGGGGAATCAACCTTGTCCTCCGGCCGCCAAACATAATAGCTGAAATAGGCACACCAAGAGGATTATCATATTCTTTAGAAAGGGTCGGGCAATTATAAACAGAAACAGTAAACCTCGAGTTGGGATGAGCAGCAGGCGTTCCCAGGCCGGGACGCCAGGGCTTTCCCTGCCAGTCCACCATATGAGGTGGAATTGGGCCCTCCAGTCCTTCCCACCAGGGAGACATGGTATCGACATCCAGGCCGACATTGGTGAAAATAGTCGGATAATAATTGGAATTACGGATTGTTCGCATCATGTTGGGATTGGTTTTCATCGAAGTCCCGGGAGCAACGCCAAAAAAACCAAACTCCGGATTAATAGCATAAAGACGCCCATCCGGACCAATATTCAGCCAGGCAATATCATCCCCGACCGTCCAGACGCGGTACTCAGGCAGAGCTGATTCCAGCATGGCAAAATTGGTCTTGCCGCAGGCTGAAGGAAAGGCACCAGCAATATAGGTGACCTGACCATGAATATCTTCGACGCCAATAATCATCATATGCTCAGCTAACCAGCCATATTTCCGGCCGAGCCAGGAGGCGATACGCAGAGAAAAACACTTTTTCCCCAGAAGAGCATTTCCGCCATAACCCGAGCCGACACTCCAGACGAGATCCTCTTCTGGAAAGTGCATGATATAACGCCGATTGGGATTGAAATCACCAACTGTGTGAATTCCCTTGACAAAGTTTTCTGAGCTGCCTATTTTCTCCAGGATCCTCTTACCCAGTCTGGTCATAATCCTCATGCTGACAGCTACATAGGAAACATCGGTGATCTGGATACAGGCTTTGGCGTAGGGAGAATCAGGGTGGCCCATCATATAAGGCAGAACATACATGGTTCGGCCGCGCATGGCTCCGCGGGACAGTTTAGTCAGCAGCTTCTTAGCTTCATCCGGCTGCATCCAGTTGTTGTTGGGACCAGTAGTTTCCCGGTCAGAATGGCAAACATAAGTTAATTGCTCAGTCCTGGCTACATCAGTTGGGTGACTGCGGTGAAGATAAGCCTTGGGCCACAGTTTTTGATTTAGCTCTAAGAAAATATTTTTTTCCTCTATCTTTTCTTCCTGGCTTCCCACCTCGATCAGGCGGCGAGCCTCGCCTTCTGAACCATCGCACCAATAAATATTTCGCGGTTGAAGAAGCTCAGCCTGCTTTTCTACCCATTTCTCGACAGCTGTCGCCATATTGCCCTCTCTCAGATTTTTCTTAAAAAATTTTAATAACACAGAGCCATTTTTTTGTCAAAAGCTGTTGAGCTGAAGAAAAAGCACCCTGTACTTCAGAATTCATTAAACACCGACACCTTTGAATTTGAAAGAAAATATTGCGCCTGGGTTGAAGGCTGGCGCCTTTAACCTGAAGACTAACCTGTCCTCAGGTCGTTAGTTCAAGATCATGCTAAAAGTTAGCCTTACCAGACACCTCTGGCCTTGCCTGATCCTTGACAATTTTCTTGGTAAGAATGATATTTTAGGCAGTGACACTGAGAGTTCATCTCAGGAGCAAAGAAATGTACGACGAGTATTTTGGCTTTCGAGGGCGGGCCCTCAGATTGGTGATCTGCCTGGGTTTAGTTTTACTTCTTGGCTTTTCATTACTCTGGTCAGCCCCTCAACAGAATCAGGAGTTTAACCAACCCTTACAGTACAATATTTCGGTCGTGTTGAAACTTATTACGGTTTACGTGACTGATAAAAAGGGTAATCCGGTCGAGGATCTGGGACGCGAGGATTTCATGGTAACTGACAATGGTCAGCCGGTGAAGCTGACCGAGTTTGAGAAACATAGATTAAAAGTGGATGAAACCAAGGCCAGCCAGAGAGAGGGGGAAGCGGCGACAGTGCTTGTTCCAGCAGCAGTTCCTGCTGAGCAGGCAGTGACGGCCCAGCCGAGAAAGTTTTTTTTGTTATTTGATTTTGCTTTTAACCAGGCCAAAGGGATTTTAAAGGCTAAGAAAGCAGCCCAGCATTTTCTGGAAAAGGTAGTTAGAGCCGATGATGAAGTCAGTGTTTTGAGTTACTCGATGATCAAGGGTCTGACCGTCCATGAGTATCTGACGAAGGATCATAACAAGGTGCGTCAGGTCATAGACTCCATTGGGAGCAAGGACCTGGCCGGGAGGGCCTCTGAGATAGAGGAAAATTACTGGCTAATGGCCCAAGAATCACAGGCGGGCGGCTCGGTTTTCACCAGTTCTGCCTCGGTTGATATCAAAAATGAAAATGCCAAAGAACGGAACCGTGAAGCCGAGCGGCAAGAGTCCAAGCGGATAGCAGAAAACTACATCCTCAGAATGACAGCATTAGCCCAGGCCCTTCGCTATGAGCCGGGGCAAAAACACTTTATTGTTTTTTCTACAGGCATTCCGAGCTCAATGGTTTACGGGAATCAAGCTGGGAATCCTAATAGCCTTTATGGCCGGAGTAAATTTGATGCCGGGGATCGGGTGCTCAGGGCCGAAAATGAAAACATGTACAAAGAGCTGGCTGCCGCCAACTGCACTATCTATGCCTTTGATACGAGAGAATCAGCCAGGGAAGTCGATCTCTTCGCTTATGACCGAGTTACCTTTGAGGAGAGTCAGCTCCACCGGGGCATGTTTACCGATTCGGGGGTATTTCAGGATAATACAGACGTTTTTCGGGATGAGAAAACTCTTGGCGGCAACTCATTGAAGAGGATGACTGATTTAACAGGCGGGAAATATTTTTCTAACATCAATTTTTATGAAAAGAACCTGGAGCTGGTTCAGGCCATGACAGGAACATATTATGTGGTTGGCTATTATACCAGCGAAATAGCAGATGGACGTTTTCATGAGGTGAAGGTAGAGGTCAAGCGTCCTGGATGTGAAGTCCGTGCTCAGTCAGGATATTTTAATCCAAAGCCTTTTCGTGACTTTACTGAGCTGGAGAAAAAACTTCATCTCTTTGATCTGGCCCTCAACGAGCGATCCTTTTCGAAACTGCCGGTGAGATTTCCTATGTCTTGTATCGGCCTTCAATTAACTGAAGGTTCCGGGGTGAAAATGACGGCCAGTGTCCCGGGCGAGATTACCTCCAGATTTGAGGGAGACAGGGTAGAGTATGTAACGCTGGTTTTTGATGAGAAAAATGATATCCGGCAGATGCGCCGATTGGAAACCGATCGGCACTTACTCCAGGGGAAGACGGTGATTTTAACCTCAGTGATCCCGCTGGAACCCGGTGATTATACCTGCCGTCTGGTGATTCGCGATCTTGCTACCGGGCTGAGCGCGGTGAGTTCGGCTAAGGCCCTGGTGCCAGCGGCAACAAAATCCAGCTTAACCCTGGGCACCCCCTTTCTCCTTCGGGAGGAAGGCGATTGTACTTATATAGAGACCAAATCTGATCACAATCGTCTGTCCAGGTTATTTTCTGCGATGTACTTCTTTGATCAAAAAGTTTATGTGCCTCTGGTGGGACAGATCTCCAGGCAGACGAGACGTCTGCGGGCACTGGTTCCTTTTAATGTAGCTGAAGAAAGCGAAGCAGAAGTAGCGCTGGCTGTCCGGCTTATTGAGGCCACGACAGGGCAGGCCAGGCCAGTTGAGGCCAGGCTGGTGGAAACTGTAAAACACAGCGGGGGTGAAACAGCTGTTCTGGACATCACTCTCCCTGAGCTATTGCCTGGCGATTACTTTCTTTATGTTAATGTTGTAGATCGTACCTCTAAGGCACAAGCTTATAAGCAGGTATCTTTCTCTGTCCTGGCAAGATAGGTCAGATCCGCCCCCATTATCCGCAGGCAGAAAAGAGAACTCATATTTATTCTTTATTTCTCTGACCATACCATAAATAGAAGAGTCAAAGACAGAGGGAGCTGGCGCCAGAAAGCTGACAATAACCTGCTCGCCGGTTTGATTCCTCCGGCTTCTCTTCTCAAGAGTGAGATAGACGGGCCTGAATAAGAGTTCATATCCAATCGACTTCAAACTTTTTTAGACAAACAATGGATGTTGTATAAAAAAGACAGAAAATAAGGTAGACTTGAATTAGTTTTAAGGCGAGGTTTAGCGCTATGAAGAAAAACGGATTAACTTTACTTCTGGCTGGTTTGATCTTGACAGTAGGCTGCGCTCCAGCCCGCCAGACTGAAACCAGAAAATTGCCTGATTTTCCTGTGGAACCGGTAAATTACTGGCAGGTCAAAGTTACTGATAATTTCTGGGCACCCCGGATGGAAATCAATCGCCTGGTGACCATTCCTTATCTTTTCCGGATGAATGAGGAAAGCGGTCGGGTAGATAATTTCAGGATTGCCGCTGGCCTTAAAACTGGAAAGCACACCGGAAAAAGGTACAATGATTCTGACGTTTACAAGGCAATTGAGGCCGCTGCCTACACTTTAAAGACCAATCCAGATCCTGAGCTGAAAAAGCAGATTGATGAGCTGGTGGATCTTATCAGGCAAGCTCAGGAACCGGATGGCTATCTTTTTACAGCCAGGACAATTGACCCCAAGAATCCGGCTCCAGGATCCGGTCAGGAGAGGTGGTCAAATTTAAGAGTCAGCCACGAACTTTATAATCTCGGCCATCTCTACGAAGCAGCTGTCGCCTATTATCAGGCTACAGGCGAAAAGAATCTTTTAGATCTAGCTACCAGAAGTGCCGATCTGCTGGTCAAGACCTTTGGTCCGGATAAACGTCGGGCTTTCCCGGGCCATCAGGAAGTCGAAATCGGTCTGGTCAAGCTGTACCGGGTGACTGGCCAGGAGGATTATCTAAAGCTGGCTAAATTTTTCCTGGACGAGCGCGGGCATTATCATGGAGGAGAAGTTTTTCCTGAAAGCTCGCCCTTTTATATCTACAATTCTGAAGAATATCTGCAGAACCACCGGCCAGTGCTGGAGCAAACTGAAGCCGTTGGCCATGCGGTCAGGGCCTCTTATATGTACAGCGCCATGCTGGAGGTGGCAGCTCTTGGCAGCTGGCCGGAGTATGCCCGGGCCAGTACAAACCTCTGGGAAAATGTAGTCAACAAAAAACTCTACTTAACCGGGGGCATTGGCTCGACTGGGGAATATGAAGCCTTTGGAGCTGATTATGAATTGCCTAATGAACAGGCCTATGCCGAGACCTGTGCTGCTGTCGGTAATGCTTTCTGGAACCAGCGTCTGTTTCAATACGAAGGGGATGGGAAATATATTGATGTACTGGAGAGGATTATTTATAACGGTTTACTGTCAGGAGTGGGTTTGTCCGGTGACAAATTTTTCTACCAGAATCCTTTAGCTTCAAAAGGAAAATATGAACGAAGCAGCTGGTTTGAAGTAGCCTGCTGTCCGGCCAATGCCGCCCGTTTCCTGGCTACTTTTCCCGGCTATATTTATGCCCATTCAGAGGAAGAAGTCTTCATTAACCTATTTGTTAAATCAACTGCCAATTTTGAATTCAAAGGGACTGAATTAGAGATAGTCCAGGAAACAAGATATCCCTGGTTCGGCTCAGTTAAGATTGGTATTAATCCCAATCGAGTTAGAGAATTTACCGTCTGTCTCAGGATACCAGGCTGGGCACAGAATAAGCCTCTGCCTGGGAATCTTTATAGTTATCTGGAAGGAACCAGCGGCCAGATTGTAGTGAGACTGAACAGGAAGCTGGTACCAGTTGAAGTTGATCATGGCTATTTGCGTTTGAAGAGAAAATGGACAAGGGGAGATGCCATAGAAGTCCTGCTGCCGCTTGAAATCAAAAGAGTCATTGCCCATGAAAAAGTAAAAGAAGATCGCGGGAAAGTAGCGGTAGAAAGAGGTCCAGTTGTTTATTGTGCCGAGGGGCTGGACAACGGAGGAACAGCTCTCAGTCTGGTTTTGCCTGATTCTAGCAGGCTCCAGGCCTGGTACCGTGACGATCTCCTGGGCGGAGTAGAAGTAATAACGGGAAGTGGCCTGGCCCTGGACGAACAAGGACAGGCCAGCCGGAAGCAAAATCTTTTCCTTATTCCGTACGCCACCTGGGCTAACCGCGGCCCCTGGGAAATGGCTGTCTGGTTGATCAGAAAGACTTCCTGATATCAGTCTACCTCAACTTCGTTCCGAGAATTATTTTTGAGGATATCCAATTGACTGAGCCAGCATAATGTGTTGCTCAGGTCGAAGCTTCATCGCCTTAGCCAGTTCTTCTTTGTTGATCATAGCCCTGACCACCGTCGACAACCCCTCAGAAGCGCAAAAAAGATAAACATTCTGGGAAATGTAACCGGCGTGGTTAGCCGAGTAAAAGAGTTTATCTTCATCTGAACCGCGCGGAATTTTAGCGTAGTCAGCAACATAAACTAAATTAACAGGTGCCGTTTTAACAAAATCCTGTGACCCGGTTAAGGCTCTTATATCTTCCTTGAGAATTTGAATCAGAGCCTGTTCCTTAGCATCATAGAGAAAAAGTCCATCGGCAGTAGCTACATAAACATCGATATTCTGCCAGTTGACAGCGGTAGGAGCAGTCCTTTTCCCCGACTCGGGGCGGTTAATGCCATTAGCTGCCCAGAGGAGGTTGGATAGAGTTTGCAGAGACAGTTTTTGCTGGCTGTAGGAACGGTTACTTTGCCTGAGTTTAAGGCAGTCCAGCAAAGGTTTGCCACCTGAGGTTTGAGGAGCGGGTAACTTGATAATCTGAGCTGGCTCTGTCTGACCAGCCGCTACCTGCCCGGAATAAGGATAAAAACCAAGGTTAAAAGCTGCCAACCAGAGAATTAATAACAATCTCATCTTAACCTCCTTTCCTTTTCTAGCAAATTAAACTTGCCTTCCGGCTTCATACCTTGAGTTTATTATAAATCTATTTCTGCGACTGTAAATAACTATCTGGCGCAGGCACCCAATGTATTAAATCAATCAGTCAAATTACTGTGCTGAAAGCAATATGATGCAATACGAATTAGCTCAGGTGTCTTCTCACCTGTGCGGTGAAGAGCATTGTTGATCGCGCTTTTCATGACCAGCCCCCAACCGTCTTTCTTCCTTTCAGCCACAATCATTTCCTTCGGATTAATATTAACCACAAAAAACTGTCCTGGTTCCGGATCCTGCTGTCCAGAACCAACACACCAGGTGTTAATTCCTTTCCAGCTTATAAATTGTGAAAGATGGGAATGTCCCCAGAAAATGGCGATGACATTATAATTCTTTATCGCCTTATAAAAAAGCACTCTCTCGTTTTCAGACCACCAACCTTTACTCCAGTCATCGAAGCCATAGTGCTGAATAATAACCACAGGCCGGCCGCTCTTCCCAACATTTTTATCCAGATCATCAATCAGGAATTCCAGACTGTGCTCCGGATATTTCCAGGAACCCTCAAAGTATGTCCCCCAGGGATTGATAATATCTTCTCCACCTGATCCTGGATAAAGGTTAAGATGGACGAAATGCACGTTTTCCCAGTCCCAGGAATAATGCAAGCCAGTCGTATATATTCCGGCCTGCCTCTTACGCTGTAGATTCCTTCCCCTGACCTGCCAGCGAATGTAATCTTCTTGACCGCCATCATGATTGCCGACCCCTTCGTACACCGGGAAGGCCAGCCGTCCCTCACCATTCAGACCATAATCAGCCACAAATTGCTGCCAGAAATGGGGTGCATCTTCGGCCCCACCCTCATCCACTAAGTCGCCCAGCACCAGCACGCCACGCGGCGTCCGAACCAAACCTCCTCCTGCTTCTGCTGGAAATTTTGTTCCGGGAAGACCATTCATAATATCAATCGTAGTCTGATTGGCACTATTGATAGTCAGGCTGGCACCATAATGGGTATCTGAAACCAGATAAAATGTCAGGTCATCTTTGACTTCTCGATCTTCAACCCTGAAACTCCAGATCTTTCCCCTGGCTGAGGGCAGACTACCATTGTCCGTCTCAACACGCCAGTAATAAGTCACTCCATATTCAAGCGGTAAAGGTAGGTGGCAGCAGCTAATCTCTGGCCCCAGTTTTGAAATCCGCGAGGTTTCTCCCGCTTCAACTTTTGCCAGAGAGGTATCAAAATAAATATTCTGACTTACTGCCCACTCACCGGGTACCCATTTAAGCTCAATTAAGCTCTTTTTAACCCCGGCCATTTGATGGCGAGGAAACGGGCAAGTAGCTTCACCGGCATCAACCCCAAAGCTCCAGACTTCGCCCCGATGTTTGACTTTTCCAGCCGAATCGAGCTCATCAACTTTCCAGAAATATGTTCGGCCCGGCAGGACTTTAACTGGCCCAAAAAAATTTTCGCCGGAAGTTGTCAGCCCTTTATAGGAAGACAGGTCCTTTCTACTCTGCTGGATGCTGTCTTTGTCTTCTCCAAAATAAACCGCAAAAGAGGCAATATTGTCGTCTCCCTTCTCCCATTTCAGGCAAGGCTCAAGTGTTTTTATTGTTTCTTTATTTCTAGGAGATGGATCAAAGGTGGAAAAGAAGCCAAGAGCATGACGAATTTCAGGAGCAGACAAAACCCGATCATAAATATCTACTTCAGCGATGGAGCCGAGGAATAAATTATAGAAAGAGTTTCTTTCAGCCCTAAAGCCTCCTCCCAGATAAATCTCTTGTTCTTCGCCAGTCTTGAGCTGCATGGTCTTCTCGGTATTTAATTCACCGTCAACATAGACTCTTAGCCTGATTCCGTCATAGGTAAAAGTTAGATGATGCCAGGTAGCTGAAGAAGGAATCCCTCCTTCATATCCTAGTCTTCTGGCCGTATTCTGACTGAAGGCACCATCATAGGCTCTGCCTAGTGCAAAAGCAGTATCAGTCCCGGATGAAGAAGGCCAGCATAAAATAATCATTTTTCTATCAATTTCAGGGGCGAATACCCACAGAGAAACTGAAAAGGCATTTCGGGTAGTTATGGCCCCTGCAGCATTAAGTTTCAATTTAAGGATCTGGTCCTTCCCATTAAAATTCACCGCTCGGCGGCCGGCCACAACCTCGGTTTTGAGGTACCCAGAAAAACAGATGAATTTGCCTCCCAGGCGACCCTGATTAAGCCATTCCCCCGTCTCGCCCGCAGGAAGGAGGCTGGCCTTCAATTCTATAAGGGGTGTCTCTGCATAACTAAAATTTGCCAAACAAGCAAGGATGAGAATCAAAGAAAAATAAAATATTCTGTCTTTCTTCATCACCTATAATCCTCATAATTTAAAAATTAAAAAATCTAGCCGCCAATTTCTAGCTTTACCGGAGAACGGGCAGGAAGCAAAAGGAGATATCTTCCCTCCGCTGGTTTTGCTTCCCTAATCATTGCCCTACCTTCTTTAATAGACACTAAAGAGGCTTTGACGCCAATTTTCAGATCTATTTGCTGTTTTATTTTCGATTCGAGGACAACAACTAAACCTTGTGGATTCCATTCAAGACTTTTGACCAGTACCTGACCTCGACAAGGAATGCCCTCAATTTTACCTGAAGGCCAGGCCTCGGGCAAAGCAGGTAAAAGCTCAATGCAACCTGGTCGAGAAGAAACTAACATCCTGATAATGATCGCAGGCAACCCTCCGCAAAGGTCGACATTAAAAGTGGTTTGTGGGTCGTGAGTAGTCGTAAGCGAGGTAGGGCACCAGAACCTATTAGCAAGCCAGTCGATGATCTCATACGACATCTCAGCATCTCGGAGACTAGCCGTAGCCAGCCCAAGTTGAACAAGACCAAAGGCCATTACCCCCCCATTTTCTTCACGCCTTTTCTGCATTCTCAGCTCAATCGCCTTTTTAAAAGCTTGTTGCAGTTCATGATTGTCGGCAATCTCTTCCGGCAAGCCGTTAAAAAGGGGATAAAGGTGCGAACAATGTCGATGAGCATAGTTATCCTTAAGAAGAGGAGTAGTCCATTCTTTCAGAGCACCATCTTCATTGATCATATAAGCTGGCATTTTGGCCAGCATCTGTTTCCAGCGTTTCCGAGACTCCTTTTCAATATTAAATTCTTGGCAGACTGCAATGAGATTGGTCAAAAGTTCCTTAACGACAGCTATATCCATGGTGGCATTTGCGCATGCCTGTGATTCGCTATTGCCTGGATTGTTTTCGGGAGAATACGACGGATTAAAAATATATTTTCCGTCTTTATCCTCAATCAAAAAATCTTCATAAAAGGCTACCGCCTCTTTCATAAACGGAAGTACTTTATTGAAAAGAAAGTCTTTATCGCCAGTATAAAGATAATAATCATAAAAAAAAGAAGCATTCCAGCCAGCGCCTGCTGTCCAGAAAGTCATCGGCCAGGTGCGATCAAAATGGTTATTCAAACCATGGCTACTGGTGCGAGAGGCAATGTCAATTCCGCGACAACCATATAACCACTTGGCGTTTAGACGATAGTCATTCATCTGAGAATCCATATAGTTAAAAAAAGAGAAAAGACACTCGGCCATATTACCTGAAAGCATGCTCGCCATAGCACATTGAAGATTGCCATTTTGAGTGTAATCACTCGACCAGGGTGGACTCCAGGTGCCGCCCCATATTCCTTGAAGGGTTGGTGGGTAATCGCCGCTCGAGCACAGAATGGAATATCTGCAAGCATCAAATTCCTTTTCGAGAAGTGCTTTTGACAAGTGCCCGACATTTGATCTACTGTAAAGTTCTTCAGCTGTGAGTTTTCTATCTCCTCCTCCACCAATATCGAATCTGACCCGATTAAAAATCTCTCCGTGTATCCTATAATGACGTCCGAGGAGTAGGTCATAATCAGCAGGGATTTTTTTAAGAGCTCTTTTAATATCGGGTATCATTGATTTAGAGAAATTTTTAGTCGGTTCTATCCTTACAAAAACAAGCACTTCATCTGCATTACTTATCTGAATAGAATTATTTTCAACTTTTGTTACTCCATGTTTTACAATAATCCGACCGGCTCCCTCATAGCCTTGTAAGCTACCCGGCCATCTCCTTTTAAAGCTACTTCGATAAGTAAGCCATTCATTTCCGGCCGAAATAGACACATCTCTTATACCATTTTTAAACATTTCTTCTGGCCACCACCCACCCTGCCCTTCAGTTGGTCGCTGGGCAAATCTAATACTGCAATTTATTTTAACTTTATCTTTAGAAATTATAGAGAGAACTACAATGTTATCGGTCCTGGAGACAAAAAGTCTTCGGCAAAATTGTCCGCCGAGATCTTTCCATTCGACTGAAACCTCCCCCGTTTCAAAATTAACAGCGCGATGGTAGTTTTCAATTGTGCCTCTTGCTGGCATGATTACCAATAAATCAAAGGCAGGTATAAACGGATCGGTCCATCTCTTTTCTCCCCAGCCCTCCTTTTTGGCTAATTCGACAACAAAATCGGCTGCCATTTGATAGTGGCCATTACTAATTAGTTCTCTAATCTTGGCAAGATGGTCGGCCGTATTAACTGGTAGCAGCGGTTCATGCAGAGGCATAAACAAGCCTGCACGGTTAAGGATAATAGTTTCCTCTAGGGGCTTACCATAAACCATTGCTCCCATCTTTCCATTGCCAGTAATTAACGACTGTTCCCAGTTATTTGCGGGAGTGGTGCTAACGAAGCCCCGTTCCGGGATCATTTTTGGAAGTAAATTATCATTTGGCCGGGCATAAACGCAGATAGTAAAGACTAAAAGAAAAATGACAAAAAATTTTTTCTTTGGTAAATACATCAAACAAAACTCTTTTTTAAGCTTTTTAGCTTGATTGCATAATCTTTATGCATTTTTGTTTAAAACCATTGGCAAAGCCAGGGAAAAAAATTTTTTTACCTCTCAATTAAAATCTTTAATCTGCCTCCTCCCAGGGAGAAGATTATTGTCTCATGGCCTTCTAATCGCTTTTCAGTTCGTAAAGAGTGATGCTCAGGGATGGCACGGTCAGTCGGCCGGGTCGAAATTCCTCTTTAACTTCTTCTATCTTAACTTCTGGCTCCTGCCCGGGCACATTTTTAGCTTTTTCGTTGGCTCCGGTGATTCTAAAAACTTTATCCGTTCTGAAACCAGCCAGTCCTTTAAGGCTCACGGCCAGTGTCTGCGTCTCAGCGGTGGGATTAATCACGGCTACAGTCAAAGTCTTCCTGTCTTCTTTCCAGGCAGCCATGATGTCCAGTGGCTCACTCTGCCCGCTTATTTTTACCGGTAAGGTGCCGAATTCATTTCGATAGAGCTGGAGAACCAGACCGGTCGTATCAAAAACAGCCTCAGTCTTGGAAGTTTTAATCGCCCCGATGACATTGACCGTCTGGGCATAATTAGCCATATAGATAAGATCAGCCTGGCGGTAATACTCGTGCAGGCCCGCCGCTATGCCCAATGCATCCTTTAAAAAATACTGAGTACCCAGCTCGCCGTAAATATGTGGGCCATACCAGTAATTCCATTCATCCAGAGCAATTTTGATGTCTTTGCCTTTGAGTTCAGGTATAGTTTTCCGATAAGCACGATGGGCCTCGGCTATTCTTTTTATCGCCCTTGGCACCTGATAAACATGGCTTAAGAGCCCGGGCTGTTCTTGGACGTAAAAGTGCTCGCTGATCAAATCCATATAATCAGCACAGTTCTCGAGCATGCCCTGGCTCCACTCACCAACAGCTCCCACTCCGACAATTTTTATTGTTGGATCTTTGGCCTTCATCGCCTGGGCGAATCGATTATGCTTTAAAACATAGTCTTTAAGCGGCATATGACCGAGCTGCCAGTCTCCATACATTTCATTGCCAATTGACCAGAACTTACAGTTAAAAGGTTCGGGGTGTCCATTTTTTGCTCTGAGCTGCCCCAGTGGAGTGGTGGCCGGACCATTGACGTATTCAACTTCTTCCGCCGCCAGGGTCTCATTGCCCTGGCCGCTATTAACCGTGATATAAGGCTCGGTTCCAACCAGTCGGCAGAAGGTCATAAATTCATGGATCCCCACATCGTTGAGCTCAATCCCTTCCCAGGCTGGATTCTTGCGGGGCGGACGCCGGTCAGGATCACCGATTCCATCTTTCCAGTTATAACCTGAGACAAAGTTACCGCCCGGCCAACGATAAACAGGTGAATTTAACTCGCGCAAAAGTTTAATAACTTCTGGTCGAAAGCCATTGAGATTATCAGCTGGCATAAGAGAAACAGCTGCCAGCCTGAACGCTTCCCGACCACGGCTCAGGATTTCCAGGCGGCCCTGATCGCTTGTGAGGCTGGAAGTAAAGGAGAAATAATATTTCTCAAAGTCGGGAGTTATCTTATCAATGATAATCGGCTCCCCAATCGTTTGACCGTTTTCTCCATTGACCAGCCTGATTTCGATGGGCAGGACACCAGGGTCACCGGCCAGAACCACCCTGCCTGTATATTTCTTACCAGCCCGGAGAGCCAGCTCACCCTGAGCCAGTCCGGCCGCCTGACCGTCGCCTTTAAGCCTTATCTCCGGGACGGGCACACCGGTATAAGTCAGAAGGGGATTCATATGAACAGAGTGGGGTTCACCGTAAATTTTCCAGGGGGAGGGGGCTTCCCCCACCGCGAAATAGAACTTCCGGTCTTCCAGCATCTCGGCCCAGAGGCCCTGATAGATGCAGCGGCCAAGATGTTCAATAAACTGACCATAAATATATTTGGAAACAGGTGCCAGATTTTGATTAGCATAAATCGTGGCCTGCGGCTTTAAAGCCCGCCCGGAAATATATTCAAGTTGAATATCATCGAACCAGGCTTCTCCGCTCACCTTTCCCCAGCCACCAAACAGGCAGTTAATCTGCAAGGCATCATTCAAACCGCTATCAAAAATCAGTTCAATTCTGGTCCAGTCATTAGTCCCGGTCAGGGCTCTGGTCTCCATCCCCGGCTGCTGATGGATGTTGAGCAGGACACCTTTTCCCCCGGCTGACTTAATATCCCTGGTTTTTATCCAGCCGCTTAACCTGTATCTGGAATAGGGCTTGACCTTGACAATGGTTGACCAGGAAGCATCGGCACCGCCGGTCGAGCTGATTTTGACACTTCGCTCTCCGCTTCTGCCCGGGCTATCAACTTCAAAGACCGCTTGTGGTTGATAGGTCCGCGGCCGCCAGCCCAGCGGCTTTCCATCTTTGAGCTCTTCAAAAGAGGAATTTACTATTAACTGTTTCTGAACTTCCTGTCCGGCCAGCAAAGTTAAAGAAGCAAAAAAGAGAAAGAGGACGAGGAAAAAGCTACTACTGGCAATGATTCTTTTAGCCCGCGCTGAACAGGCACTATTTTCTTTTTTCAGATTTTCAGACCGCCACTGAGCTGACATCAAAACCTCCTCTTTGTTTCTGCCATTAAGCCTGAATCTGCCTAATTGACTTTCCATTCCTGAAGACCGGCCGAAAAATCTTTCTGCATTTTCAGCTCCAGTTTCAGGGCTGTCGTCGTCACCGGCGAAAACTTAACCACATTGTATTTATCCTTTTCCACACCGTAAGCGCCTTTGCTTTTGACCTCCACCCACTCGCTGCCTTTTTTATAATAGAGTTTCCAGGAGGCAGGCACCCGGCACTCACCTTCACCTGTATCATCAAACCAGTAAACTGCTACCCCTGATATTTTGACCGGAGAGGACCATTCATAACTTACCCATTCGGTTGTTCCTTTTTTGGGCCACCAATGAAGATAACCGACTGAATGATCGTTGGAGTTCTCCGGTTCATATTGATCGTTGACAAACCTGGCCCCCCTGGCTCCCTCTGAAGCTTCAACCCTGGCCTTTGAAGCTAACGATGGCTCCGGTGTGGGCTTAACCCGGGCCTCTTCTCTGGCCAGCCAGACAGCCATTTCACCTCGACCGCGGTGAGCCCAGGCATAATAGGGAATAAGAGTAATGGTCCTCGTCTCGCCTTTCACTTTTCCTTTTTCAACTTTAAAAGCTTTCCCTTCCGCTTTGATCGTCGCCACCCCGCCGAGAAGGTCGGACTTATATTCAGCCTGCAAACTGGCGCCGACTGGCAGTAATAGATTACTTACCCGTCCCTGATTATCAGCCCATTCGGCACAATAAACGATTGGACCTCTTTCCACTGCTACCAGGCCATTATCATCCTTAACCTTTTCGTTGGCCAGAACCTGACGCGGTTCGAGAGGAAGGCTGATCTCAACTGTATCTCCGGCCTTCCAGCTTCGCTCCAGGGGAAGGAAACCTTTTTCCAGCTTGAGCTCCACCTGCTGCTGGTTAACCTTAACTGAGGGTTTACCTGTCGTCTGGCCGGTATAGGAATACAAATCACCTGGTACCGGCTGTCCCTGCGCCCAACCTGGAATTCTCAGCAGCAAAACAAATCTTCCTTCTTTTTCAGGATTAACCGTGAGTTTTATTTCTCCTTCCCAGGGATAACGGGTTTGCTGTTCGAGCCTGACTTTTAAGCCCTTGACCTCTACCTGAGCAGAGTTCGCCCCGTAGAGATTGACAAAAAGTCTGTCGCCGGAGGTGGCATAAACATACTGTCCCATCTGAGGCAAAAAGCGGGCCACATTGGGCGGACAGCAGGCACAACCAAACCAGGGGGTTCTTTCATGCTGGCCGAAAGAGGCAAGAGGATTGGCATAGAAAAACCTGTCACCAGAAAGAGAGATGCCGCTCAGCACACCGTTATAAACAACCCGCTCAAAGACATCCAGGTATTTTGCCTCGCCTTCCAGCAAAAACATCCGGTAGTTCCAGAAAGCATTGGCAATCGAAGCACAGGTTTCACAATAAGCGGAAGCATTGGGCAGGTTATAAGCCGGGCCAAAACCTTCCCAGGCACCGGTCGAACCGATCCCGCCGGTCAAATACATTTTTCTGAAAACAACATCCTCCCAGAGTTTGTTCAAAGCTTGCTGATAAGCTTCATCGCCAGTTAAAGCCGCTACATCAGCCATGGCGGAATACATATAAGCCGCCCGGACAGCATGACCAACGGCCTCAGTCTGCTGGGTAACAGGTAAATGATCCTGCGAATAAAAGCCATAAAGCTTATGTCCCTGGCTGTTACCACGCTGATCCAGGAAAAATTTCGCCTGGTCAAGATATTTTTTCTCGCCGGTCAGCCGGTAAAGCTTTATTAATCCGATCTCTATTTCCTGATGGCCAGGAGGAACCATTAATTTCCCCGGGCCGAACTCCTTCAAAACCAGCTCGGCACTTTTGAGAGCTATATTCAGCAGGTTTTTCTTGCCAGTGGCCTGATAATGGGCAACCGCCGCTTCATAAAGGTGGCCAAGGTTATAAAGCTCATGAGAACTTTCTTCATTTTCCCATCTTTTAGAAGCTACCCAATCCTTATAAGGGATTTTCCCGCCCTTATCTTTAATAGCCCTGGCTGTATAGATATAACCATCCTTCTCCTGAGCCGCGGCAATCTTAGAAATCACTTTATCCAGATATTTGACCAGTTCAGGATCAGGATGAAGCATCAGGCTGTAGGAAGCGGCTTCAATGGCTTTATAAACATCAGAATCGTCAAAAGGGTAGTTTGAACAAAAATCACCCTGTCCCTGCGGGCTGGCCAGTTCAAAATTCTTGAGCCGGCCTGTCTGTTCTAACTGCTTGAACACATGGGGAATGGTCACATTAACATCTGTGTCAATTCTTTTCTGCCAGAAACTATCTTGAAAACTAACCGCCGCCAGCTGTGTGGGCTTGATTACATAATCTTTCTTGACTGCCGAACTTTCGGCCAGAAGCCAGCTGAGTCCTGACAGTAATAAAATCCCCAGGGCGATAGGCACCCCATTTTTCTTTTTTTTCTTTAGCATCGTGACCTCCTGAAAACTTAAGTAGATATCTAATATATTATATTTGACATTTCACGTGAATTATGTTATTTATTTTTAAGCTCCAATGAAAAGTCGGTCCGAACATAAAGATAAGGGACAGGAAATAACCCTCCCTCCTTTATAAACCTCTTTCCCCTCACCATCCCCCTGAATAGAAAGGGCACCCACCAAGGGGTGCCCTTTTTATTTTTCGATTTTTTTAGGCTCAAATAAAAAAGGTTTGGATGAATATTCCTGATCAATTGTTTTCCCTTGACCCGAATCAAGACTCCGTTAAGACTACTGACCGGGACTCAAGCGACCAGCCCAGGCGTTTTCTGATGAGACCCGTTTGCTCTAATCTGGTTTCGCCTGCTTCCAGAACTATTTTATATTTGCCAGGGGACACCAGCTGGCTGCGTCTTCTTCCCTGACTTTCTTTTCTCATCTCCCAGCCAAGGCGATGCAATCCTGCTTCTTTTTTGCCTTCCAACTGCTTGAGAAGGAGGCCTGATTCGTCATAAATTTTCACTATTGGTTTGTCTTTTAAATCATCCTTTAAATAATAAAAAATCGCCATTTCCTCTGGTTCGTTAGGTGTTAGCAGGTGGCTGTCACCTTGAAGTTCATAGTTACCGAAGACAGGATATTGCTTCTGTACAGCCGGCCTGATCGAAAACAGAAATACATCAGAATTCAAGACTTCCTGGCTCAATTCTCTGAGCGGCCAGATATTGGTTATCCATAGGCCGCGCCCATAAGTACCTACTACCAGATCGCTTTCGCGGGGATGAATAACGAGATCATTAACCTTTACCCTGGGCATATTGTTCTGGAATTCATGCCACTCACCACCGCCGTTAAGAGAGATAAAGAGCCCATGATCGGTACCAGCAAATAACAGCTGCGGATTGCCGGCATCCTGGACAATTACATTTATTGGATAATCGGGAAGATTGGCAGAAATGGAAAACCAGGTCCGGCCAAAATCCGTCGTCTTATAAAGATAAGGCTTGAAATTATCCTGTCTGAAACCGCTTTTGGCTACAAAGGCGGTTCCCGACTCATGAGGCGATGCTAATACCCGGCTCACCCAGACTTCTGCCGGTCCTCCGGCCCTGGCTACCGCTGCTGTACAATCTGCCCAAGTTGCTCCGCCGTTAGTCGTTACTTGAACTTTTCCATCATCAGTTCCGACCCAGATCACACCCGGCTTAACTGGCGATTCAGAGATCGAAGTAATGGTGCAAAAGGTAATACCCCCGGCTCCCTCCTGCCGGCTTCTGTCATTAGTGGTCAAATCAGGGCTTATCTCCTCCCAGTGGTCGCCTCGATCAAGCGACCTGAGCAGATACTGAGCACCGATATAGACTATTGCTCCATTATGTGGTGAAAGATGGATGGGAGGTGTCCAGTTAAAACGGTAGGGTTCCTTCCCTGCCTCTCTAATCGGCTGGATATTCTTTCTGACCCCGGTTTTTTGATCAACCCGGCCGAAGCCTCCAAACTGGGAGTTATTATAAGCCCAGCGGCTATCCGCCGGATCAACTACATTATACATGCCATCTCCACCGCCGACAGTCACCCAATCTGCCAGGTTAACTGCCCCTGACCAGGAGTTAGATGGCCCTTTCCAGGAATCATGATCCTGTAGTCCTGCATAAATGTTATATGGTTCGTCCATATCAACGCCGAGGGCATAGATTTCGCCCAGAGGCAAATTATAAAGATGGTGGCAGGTTAGGCCGCCATCATAAGTTATATAGACTCCACCATCGCTGCCAAATAACATTCTTCTGGAGTTTTCCGGATCGATCCAGAAGGTCCTGACATCACCAAAGGCCCGGCTGAAAAGAACAGTGCTGGGCCAGTCAGCGTCCCGCCAGGTTCGCCCTCCATCTACAGAGCTGGCCAGGGTAACCCCGGTCACGAAGACATTCTGGTCGTTATTCGGGTCAACATAGATTTGATTAAACGAATAGGGAGCCTTACTGGCCAGAGGTTCTTTTCCCGTATTTACTTTCTTCCAGCTCTCACCGCCGTTATCACTTCTATAAACCTCACCACCCACCGGCACTGGCTGAGCCGTTTTTCCTGCTTTTCTGGCTGCTTCCACTTCCTCCGGTCCTGGCAGCCTCAGATTAAGATTTTCATAAACAGCATAAAGGATTTGAGGATTACGTCGGTAGATATCCAGACCAATCCGGCCAATTTTCCCCGAAGGCAGGCCAGCGGTGAGTTTTTTCCAGTTCTGACCTCCGTCAGTCGTTTTGTAAATAGCGCTACCTTCACCTCCTGCTTCATAGTGCCACGGCAGTCTGACTTTTTCATAAGCAGCAGCATAAAGAATATCCGGGTGACCTGGATCAATCACCAGATCAATGACGCCGATTTTATCATTGAGATAAAAGACTTTGTTCCAGGTCTTACCTCCATCGGTTGTTTTGAATACGCCCCGCTCGGCATTATTCGTAAAGAGATGCCCCATTGAAGCCACATAGACGATATCGGAATTTTTGGGATGAACAATTATCTTAGAGATATGATGAGAATCGGTGAGCCCCATATTCTTCCAGGTTTTGCCCCCGTCTTCAGACCGAAAGACACCGCTGCCGCTGTTTGAGCTGCGGGTACAGTAAGCTTCACCTGTTCCGGCCCAGACCAGGTCTGGATTCGATGGCGCCAGGGCTATGGCACCAATAGAAAGATAACTCTCTGTATCAAATATCGGTTCAAAGGTTGTTCCATTATTGGTCGTTTTCCAGACCCCACCATTTCTTGTGCCTACATAAAAAGTATAAAGATGAGCTTGCTCTGGATAATCCGGGACAGCAAAACAGGTTACCCAGGAACCAGCCCGGAACGGCCCGATATTCCGAAAAGTAAAACTCTGAAGTATCTGATCTGGTCTAACTCTAACCGTTTCTGCCTGAAGAAAAGAAAAAAAAGACCCAATAAGGATTAAGAAAACAACCAAAAAACAGGAGTTTTGGGGCCTTCCGGACACTTCTTTTATCATTAGAGGCCTCCTTGCCTTTAGATAGAAAAATAAGAATTTCAGGTACTATTTCTTATAAACTTTTTTTGATAATTTTAAAATAACAATTTCCTGACTCTTTATCAGGTGAGGCTTTCAAGCCTGCCCACCAGACAAGCGGTTGGCTTGCCTGGTCCAAAAAAAAGGGGGAAGAGGCCAGCTCTTCCCCCGCTGAAAGTATTTACCAAAGGAGCTATATCTTTAGAACTTGTATCTGATAGAGAACTTGAAGGTCCTGGTGGCGTCAATACCGGTAACCCTGTTATAATCATAATCCATAGTATAGGTGCCCTGATTGGTGCCTTCAGCTACAGGGAACCATTCGCTGATCGGGTTAAGACCATAGTTGACATATCGATTACCGAACAGATTATATATATCGACAAAAGCACCAAGCGTACCAAAGGGGAGTTTGAACTCTTTTTCCAGGTGGAAATCAACGTTGGTATAATCCTGTTGTCTTCTTGTACCATTTGGTTCCAGCATGACCCAGACTGACCAGGGAACAATGTTATTAGCTTCTGCCCAATCATCAGGCGGAACAATGCTGACACTTCTTCCCCAGGGATAACCAACTCTGTAATTCAAGAAGAAGGAAGTTACAAAGCCATAGGGTAAATCGAAAGTGCCATAGAGTTTGAATAAAAACGGCACATCATAACTATCGCGTCCATGAGCATTAACAAAATCGTTCGGGCTATCACCCAAGGTAAAAGAAGTTGTTTTGGAGAAAGTAGCCGAACCACCCAGTGCCCAGCCATTGTTGAATCTCTTATCAAAGCTTAATTCGAGCCCATCATATTTAGTGTAAGCCTCAGGGAAATTGGTTTTAATAGAAACCATGGTCTCATAGGGAGAATCAGCACTCATAAAATAAACGGTGACTGTCTGCTCTGGGAACGATCCATAAGCTGGCACGGTGGTGGTAAAAGGTACGTACCAATTTGGAGCCTGTTCTAGAGTATACCAGTATTTTTCAGTGGCTAAATCATATTTGCCCCAGCCAAAAAGATCGGTCTTTTTCTTATGGATATAGGTCAATTTGACAGCAAAATCTTTAAACAATTGATGTTCAATACCAGCAGTAAATTCATTATGAACAGGAGCATGGAGATCAGGATCAACCATTTTCCTGAGGTAATCTGGATCAGGTAGCTTGAAATCGCCCAGGCTCCAGCGATATTGATAATGATCGATTCCAGGTGAATCGGGCTGACCATTGCCATTGTCGTCCCACCAGTTAAATTGATATTGACCCATGACTGCCGGCGAAACTTCCGAGAACCACATCACCGGTACCTGTTCAGAATAACGAGCATAGGACAATTTTAAGGCAGTCTTACCATTACCAAATATGTCATAGCTCAAGCCAATTCGCGGGGAAATGCTGGTAAAAGACAGAACATCCTTAATTTCAGGCACTTCAAATGGTCCAAAGGGATTAAAACCAACTTGATCGACCAGGGTTTCACCTATTTCATAGGCCAGACCGCTTGTGCCGGTAGTTCTGGCTTTACCGCCCCAGCCATTGTAATAGTCAATTCTTAAACCCAAATTCAGAGTCAGCCGGTTTTTGATCGTCCAGTTGTCCTGTAAATAGCCGCCAATTCTGTATTCATAGAGATCCTTCAAGCTATCATCGGGCCCGCCGCCGCAGTTGGTAAAAGACAGAAGGCCATCACCAAATTGAGTGGGGACATCGGAGTTATAACGACCTCTCCAGTAGTAGGGATTACCATTCCAGTAATACCATTGCATTGGCTGCTGGCGGGCATAAGCATAGCGGTCAAAGCCGTACTGGAATTCAATCCCCGCTCCCATTTCATGATCTCCACCCAGGAAGTTATCCTGAAAATGAGTTCCACGAGCAGATACCTGGCTGGAATGTCTGGTCATAAAACTTTCCCAGGACTGAATACCACCCCAGATGTAACCGGTATAGCCATCCTGATAGCCGATATGGTCAGAACCATTTCTGGCGGTGATGGGATAGTCCAGATGGTTGAGGTTGATTCTGAAATCAATGAAAGAATCGGCAGTGGGAATCCAGGTCAGATTGGCTGTGCCTACATACTGCGTAGTTTTCGAATTAAAGGTGCTATCTTCAGTTTTGTTAGACCAGGCTTCATACATACTCTTACCCTGGCTAACAGAAAAATAAGTATAAAATCTCAATTTCTTGGAAAATTCAGTCGTCAGCTTGATATTGCCTCTGATATTCTGGTTTGGCACTTTGTACTGATCGTAGGAAGTACCGAGAATAGTGGTTGGCCGGAAGGGGCTCCATCTACTGGATTTGGTAAAAGCAAAGTCTGTAAAGAACCAGAGTTTATCTTTGACAATCGGGCCACCCAGCATAGCCGACGTATCAACGTTATAGAGGCTGAAACTCGGCTTGCCGATGTTCATCGACTTCAGCTGCTCATCGGGAAACAGTACCTGGACCAGGTCATCATTGGTATAGTAAACCTGAGCCTGGCCTGAGAAGGTATTACCGCCTGACTTGGTAACAATGTTGACGAAAGCGCCACCGGTCGTACCAACCTGAGCGGGCAAAGCGCCAGTTACCACTTCGATTTCTTCTATGGCATCAAACTGAGGTGTACCAAAAGCTCCACCGGTTGTCGGGCAGTTGGCATTGATACCATCAACTTCATAAGTTACACCATTCCAGTCTGTACCATGGACGCTGCCAGAGTAAGTAGAAAGGGTACCAACTGTAGCCGGGACAAGGTTCAAGACGCTGGTCAGGCTTCTATTGAGAGGTAATCTGGAAATTTGTTCAGAAGTAACAGCCGTTGTCACCTTGGTTTTCTGGACATCGATCTCCGGAGCTTTAGCTACAACCGTGACCTGTTCCTCAAGTGGCGATGGCTCCATTTTGAGGTCAAGAGTTACTGTTAAGCCAACCCGAACAATGACCTCCGTCATTGTCACGGATTTAAAACCCTGCAGCTCAGCCGTCAGGGTATAACTTCCTGGCGGAACGGCAGGAAAACGAAAGGTTCCATCCTCACGGCTGACATCCGTTGCCTTACCCATCATGCTGGGTCCTGACAGGGTGATGGTCACGCCTGGCAACGGTAGTCCGTTGTTATCTTTGACCACACCTCGAATCATTCCCGTCTGACGGGTAATTTGAGCCTGGAGGACAGAGAAGGAAAGTAAAAAGACGAGAACCAGAAGGAGCAGATGCTTTCCTTTGTTCACGTTAAGCCTCCTATTAAGAATTTTGAATTGCCGACTTGCTTATTGTGTATAAATAGTTTGAAACCAGTTAGATTAAAGTCAGGAAAGGGTGGATTTTTCATCTGGCACCGACACCAGCTTGGCCTCATGTTCCCTCTCACCTGCCAAAAAGCTTTGTATTACCGGCCTGTGTTAACGATAACATCAAGTCAGAAAAAAAATATTAAAAAATAATTGTTAACGTTAACACATATATTTTATATAATACCAAAGATGAAGTTGTCAAGCATTTTTTTAAAAGGTTAATCAGACAGAAGATTGAATATTTTTTACCATCAGTCAAAAATGTTTTTCTTAAAAAACAAGAATTTAAGTTAAGATGAAAAAAGAGGAGGAGTAAAGATGAGCCAGAAAACCAGACTCTGCTCTCTGGGCCTGGATTTTGGAACCAATTCTGTTCGGGCCTTAATTGTGGATGTGGCCAGCGGTGAAGAAATCAGCACGGC
>Ga0208198_1000848_pt1 | contig 30975 bp, 26 predicted proteins | sample AD_JPNTR2_MetaG_FD_184446 | JGI IMG/M metagenome (GOLD analysis project Ga0208198, IMG submission 184446) | Active sludge microbial communities of municipal wastewater-treating anaerobic digesters from Japan - AD_JPNTR2_MetaG (SPAdes) (version 2) | ecosystem: Engineered > Bioreactor > Anaerobic...
TAAAAGGTGAGAGTTTACGAAAAAAAAGGTAATATTTGCACAAAAAGACGTTCTTTCTCAAAACAACAATCCAAAAAAGGGGTCAGTATCACCGGAAAGGGGGTCAGCATCGCCGGAATATCCAGTACTAGGAGTGAACTGGAAAACCCGAAAGTATTATATTCTTAAAAAATAATTAGAACTGGGAGAGAAATAGCACGAGGTTTATTTCGGAGTTATTTATGCCAAGTCTTTTTCTCAATCGATATCGAGCAGCTTCAATTGTCTCAACACGCTGCCCGGTGATAAGTGATATATCTTTTGAGGTCATATTTAACCGTAAAAAAGCGCAAAGTTTTAAATCGCTTGGCGTAAGGTTTGGAAATTGATGAGTTAGACGATCATAGAAATCCTTGTTAACCTCATTGAATCTCAGTGATAAATCATGCTCAAGCTTTCCCTCGCTATTTGCCATTAACTCTTCAACCAGCTTGCTAATGCTATTCTTAGTTCTCGTATCGCTGGTTTGCTGTTTTATCTCCTCAAGTCGTTTAATAGTTTGAGAAATACTATCCATAACTTTGCCTATAGCGAGGAGGTTAACAGTAATTTCTTTACTTTTATAGTCTAGTTCCGACTGAATTTTACTATTCTCAAACACAATTCTATCCGCTTTAATTTTTTGTCTATAGTATAGAACAACGAGAATGAGTATAACGAGTCCAAGAAACGAAAAAATAGAAACGGCAATTAAAGTTCGTCTGGTTTGTTTAATCTCATTCTGTTTTAGGTCGCGCTCAACCTGGTACTGGAATTCAATCCTGGCAATTTCACGTTGATTTTGGATGGCTGCTAAAGAATCCTTTGCTATATTTTCAATATTTAAATATTTATAGGCAAGTATAGTATCTTTAAGCTCAATGTAAGATTTGTGGAGTAGTTCAGAAGAACTTCTAATAAATTCAAGGTACCTGTTTTCAGTTGCAATACCAAATGATTTTTTGGCATATATTGTGGCATTAATATAATCTTTTCGATTGTAGTATAATGTTGCAATCGAAAAATATGAGTTCGCAATCATTTCGTTGCTATTAAGCTTGGAAAAAATACTTAGCGCAGTGTTATAGCAGCTGTATGCACTGTCGTACTCCTGATTGTAGCTATAATATGTGCCAATATTTATATAGTTGATACCCTGAAGATATAAACTATTCGTTTTAAGGTTTAAATTTAAAGCTTCCTTAAAATAGTAAAATGATTTGTCGTACTCCTTGAAATGTGTCAAGTATATTATTCCTATATTGTTGAACTGGTATGCCATACCAACAGTATCATTAAGGCTAATGGCTATATCTAAAGACTTGTTAAGATATTCAATGGCTTTTTCAAAATTTTTTTGTTCTACGTAGTCGCTTCCAATATTGCCATATACCATGCCAATTCTTAATGAATCTTTCAACTCTTCAAATATTTCGAGGCTTTCAAAATTTGACTTTATGCTTTTTTCATAAAATCCACCCGAAGAGTAAATAACGGCAATAAACATTTTTGAAATACCAATTAGCGAGGTATTTCCAATCTCATCTGATTTGTCTAAAGCTTGTTCCGCAAATGACAGAGCTTTAAAATAGTCATTCTTTTTTAAGTAAATATTTGATAAAGCATGAAGTGCTTTTATTTGACCTTCAGAATATTCCATCACAAATGCCTTTTGCTGGGCCAATTGGGCATAGTATAATGAAGAGTCAATGTTTAAATCTATTAAATTCTCAGAATAAGCAATTAATTTATCAACCTGATACTTGCTGTTATTCTGGTTTACTTCTGTATTAGCTAATTCTATAAATCTTTGCTGATGAAATAAAAGCATGGCAATGCCAACAATACTAGCAGCAACAATAATGTAGTATTTATTTGTTATCAACTTCATTTGTATATGTTGGTTTTAATAGTACTTACAATTGTTATAAAAAAAACTTATAATAATTCGTAAATATACAATAAAAAAACAAACCAATGCTTGACAAATTGTACGACCGGGCCGAAAAAAATGAAAGAAAAAAAACGGCCAAAAGACCCTACTATATGAATTACAAACCACTATAGCTTAAGTAAACGATATTGCCCCAATAAATCTTAAAATCAGTTTTTAACTACGGAATGAATTACTCTCAAAAGATGGGAACCCGCAGCCCATTAAGTTTGTACTTTGGAAAAAAATCATTAAAGTCAATGCTAAATCTTTTATTGTTTGTTTTTAACGTTGTATGTCAGCCCAAAATGAATTATCTATGAAAAAGTTATCCAACCGGCGGTCACCATTTTTTTTATTACCACACAGAAACGAAACCGGGAAGAGTGAATTTGATATACCCAGGGTTTATATTGGAGCAAGAAATAAGCCTGACAGCGTAAGGACTACAATGGAACTTTTGAATATCGTAGGCCTTATCGTCTAAAAAAAATGAAGAATTTGAGTTTTTCCGCAATAGAAGAAAATTTGTGGAAAACCGGGATTGTTTCCAATAACTAATGGCATCACTTAGTTCTTATGTAGATGCATTATTGGAGGAATCGCAATTTTGCTGATTCGTGTAATCTTTTGGTTTTCTTTGAATAAGGCTAAAGAATATTCACAAGATAAAAAATAAAAAAAGAGAAGTCTATCGACTTCTCTTGAGTGGGCGGTGAGGGAGTCGAACCCCCGACCCCCTGCTTGTAAGGCAGGTGCTCTGAACCAACTGAGCTAACCGCCCTGCGTTTAATTGCGTTGCAAAGGTAGATAATAATTTTTGATTTGCAAACTTTCGAGAAAAAAAATCATATAAAAAAATATCATTTAATTCCGTTCAGAAAATAAATATCTGATTTAATGAATTTTATTGAAGAGGAGAAGGCAAATCGTAAGTAAAAATATTGTCGTAAACTATTTTTGCACGTTTTTCAAAAGCTTCGTAGGTAGCGTAAGCAATATGAGGAAGTAGTATAACATTTTTGGTTTTCAAAAGCGGATAATCGGCGGGTAGGGGAGGTTCTATATCGAAAACATCCAAGGCTGCTCCTGCAATTTTATTATTATTTAATGCGGCGCATAGGGCTTCGGTGTCAATTATCGGACCTCGAGCAGTGTTAATTAAAATTGTACCGGGTTTCATGAATGATAATTTTTTATCGTTTATTAAACCTCGGGTTTCCGGAGTCAGCGGTAGATGTATTGAAACAATATCAGCATTGGAAAGTAAAGTTTCCAGGGAAACAAACCGAACGCCTTCAATTTTTTTTACAGTCCGATTCCAGGCGATAGTAGTACATCCAAACGCTTGAAAGAGACGCGCTGTTTCCCCTCCGATGCGTCCCATGCCAACAATACCAACGGTTTTGCCACTTAGTTCTGTTCCGGTATAACCATTCCGTCCCTCACCATTAAGAGTTTTAGTGGCGTTGTTTACTATAGACCGATAAAGGCATAAAACCATGGCTATGGTTAGTTCTGCCACTGAAGTTGTGGAGTATCCGGCTGCGTTTTTTACGATAATTTCTCGTTTGAGGCACTCTTCCATATCAATATGATCTAATCCTGTGAAGGCAACGGAAATCATTTTCAAATCGGGTAGAGCATCAAGTACTTCTTTATCGATAGGAATATTGGATAGAATTATACAATCGGCACCTTTACATCGTTGAATTAACTTTTGTTTTGTTGATGGTCGATCGTGCCAATATTTTACTTCAAAACCGTGTCTTTGAGCTATTTGGCAATAGTAATTTTGAAGCTCATCGTTTATTCCTAAAGGTTCAATTTGATGAATTTTTTTCATGATTCAAATCTGTTTTTTTTATAGTTTCTTTTGCAGGGGGAACCGGATCGTATCCGAAAGTGCCCCAAGGATGGCATCGAAGAATCCGCCGGATGGCTAACCATAAACCTTTAAATGGTCCATGGATTTTTATCGCTTCAATGGCATAAACGCTACAGGTTGGAGAGTGTCGGCAGCTATTAGGTAACCAAGGTGAAAGAAAGTAACGATAAAGTTGTATCGGAATAATTAGAATCCAAATTAAAATTCGACGAATGAATTTCCAAAGTTGCATTTTTTTGTTTTTGCGAAAATAATGGTTTACATTGAATTCGATTTATTTTTTATGTAACAATGGGTTTCGACTTTAGTTTTTAAAAAAAAGAAAAGCCTTAGAAAGATTGGTTATTTTTTCCCATTTTCTAAGGCAAGTTCTTCAAAATTTATTGTTAATAGATGCTTGCTCTTCCTGATTTTTGTATCATCTCCCTTAAGAAATTATTGAATTCGGTTTCCAAAATAAGATCTTCCAAAGCGATATGCATTCTGTAGCGCCAGTAATGGGTCGGATTTGCCGGTTGGTTTATTCTTTCTTCTCGTGCATCAGGATATCTTAACTTGTCGGACATTCCCAACAGGTCTTGAATAGGAAAGATTGTCAACATGCTAGGACAGTGAAGATGTTGTTCGATGATTTGTCTGACAATCCATGTTTCACAATAGAAGGGAGAGTTGCCCCAATTACCCAGAATATTGTTAAAAAAGCGTTGCGACCGTGCAGGATCTTCCTCCCACCATCCTCTGATGGTAGAAGTATCGTGCGACGAAGGTGTAGCTACCGATAGGTATGGATAATTGTTGGGATGGGTAAATTCAATGTCCTGTTGTTTGGGCATTCGCTGAATTTCCAGACTTAAAATGCCTAGATGGTTCATCACTTCCGGGACGCATTTGGGCACCATTCCCAAATCCTCACCGCAGAGCAACATGTTGGTGGCATTTTTAATGGTCGGAAGCTTTTTCATGGCGTTGGCTGCCCAAAATTGTTCGTTTCGTCGGTAGAAATATTCAATATAAAGCTCATTTAAACGATATTTCGATTCGTGATCGAGTTCTTGATAGGATTTTGTAAAGTGCATGGAATGACGGGGAACAAACCATTTGCCTTGTCCATTGGGAGCTTCGAGGAAAATGACTTGTGAAATCAGCCCGAAAAGGCCTAATTTTATTGTTTCGTTTTTGACACGAACTTCGCGTGGGGCATCGGGAGGAAGCGATAAGGCTGCTTCGATTTTCTTTTGTGTGTTGTATTGCTCCTTTAGCTGGTAGCATCCCGGAGCGTACGATTCAAGATATTCTTCCCGAACCTCAAGGGTGTATTCTCTAAAGAAATCGTAAAGGAAATGTTCGCGGATATAAGGTTTACAGAGACGTTCGTAGTCAAACCACATACCGCGTTCAACGATTTCCTCTCTACTGAAGGGTAACGATGGATTAAAACGTCCCATCAGACCTTCTACTTGATCACCGGGAATCTCCCAGATACGAAAGAAGCCGAGAATGTGATCGATGCGGAAAGCGTCGAAATAGTCGGCCATTTTTTTAAGGCGTTGTTGCCACCATTGATAGTTGTCTTTCGACATTTCATCCCAATTATAGGTCGGGAATCGCCAGTTTTGTCCTGAAATTGAGAAATCATCAGGGGGAGCTCCGGCCTGACAATCCATGTGGTAGAGTTGTGGAGCAACCCAGGCATCAACGCTGTTTCGATAAATGCCTATCGGAATATCTCCTTTAATGGCTACACCGTTTTTACGGGCATATTCAGCGGCATCCAAAAGTTGTTTGTGTGCGTGGTATTGAATGTAATAATGAATGGCTATATCGTCAAAATGATCGGCCTTGGGATCGCAGAGTTCAGCGATGATTTCCGGTGTACACTTTGAGTATTTGCCCCATCGCGTAAAATCCGGTGTGTTGAATAAATCGCGAAGATAGCTGAATGCTGCGTAAGGTTGAAGCCATTCTTTGTTCTCGTTATAGAATTTTTGATAATCGGGTTCCTTCAAGAATGCGCGTTGTTGTTCGTCGTATATTTCTTTGAAAAATCGTGATTTTAGTTTCATAACAGCCTCATAATCAATTTTATTAAGACTGTTTAAATATTGACTTTGTTCTTCAATAATTTGTTGGGTTATGGGCGATTTCAGTTTCCCGATTTTACTGATGTCAACGTAGATAGGGTGAAGTGCATAAACTGAGATGCCGGAGTAGGGATATGAATCAATCCATGTGTGTGTGGCAACGGTGTCGTTCACGGGAAGAATCTGAATGATTTTCATTCCGACGAGTTTAGCCCAGTCAACTAGTAAGCGCAAATCACTAAACTCGCCTACGCCGCATCCGTTTTTGCGTCGTAATGAAAAAACGGGTATAGCTACACCGGCACATTTCCAAGGTTGAACCGGGAATTCAAAGTGTTCGTCGTTGATAACTATACTGTGTGATTCTTCGGATAATCCGGCAATTTTTACTTTTCGATTTTCCCCGGCTTCGAGGTGGATAAGCTTATTGTTTTGACTATCAATTATGCAATATTTGTATTCAAATTCATTTACTTTTGATTTTACCCTAATGGTTCCCTCCCAAGTCGGATGTTTTGTGTTGCCTAACAATCGGGCTTTAGTGGTGTCCCAGTTGCCCAATTCGGGTATATTTCCTACAATTCCAAGACGATGTTCCGGTTTAATCCTTGTGAGAGCTAATGAGAAACGGATTGAGAGCCCGTCGGGTGATTTTTCATCAACTGATGTGTATTGACTAGGATTGTGTAGAATAGTTTGTCCGATAGCTTTGGAGAATAGAGCATATCTTGGGTCGGAGTTTGAACGCCATGAGTCAGCTACCAACATGCCTTTCCCGTCGAGTTCTATTACACGATTTTGTCCCCACTCCTGAATAAAGGTATTGTAGTTATTATCTTTAATGTAATACCGGTATTCTAAAGATTTAACAGAAGCAGGAAGCTTAATTTTTAATTCCCATTGACCTGAATTTACATCGATGAGAACCATTTCTGTAGCTTTTTCCGGTTCCAGATTGCCCAACTGAGGAATGTTTCCTGATACTACCGGTATTTGTCCGAAGTGAGTTTTGTAGAAAACTCTGAAAGTAATTTCCATATAGCTAATTTTTAATAGTTTACCGCTTGGGAGTTTTGCTCCAAAGAAAAAATATTTATTATTAATTAAGGCGGCTATTGTATGGACAAGACAAATATAGCTAAATTTTATTTTAAAATAGGGATTCTAGAAAAAATCATTTCCAGAAGTAAAAATCGTTAGTGATAGCTTATATGCTCTGGTTGCAGTAGAGTTATTTATAAAACGTACGTTAAGAGTTAAAATCTAAAAATTTTTATCGCCAGTGATAAAGATATGGTTGGAGATACAAGAATGATAATGACCAATTGACATTTTCAAGATTAGCTGAACGTATTCTCGGATTAGTCAAGGATTATACTAAAATAATATGACTGAACAATAAAAGGCCTAAACATTGATAATCAGCATGCTATAAGTGACTTTTATTGATTAAATGATATTCGAAATTTACGAGCAGTCATTGAATCGTTACAAAAGCAAGGAGCAAAATAATTTTTTAGGGGTAAGCCTAAATTAGCGGAAACTCTACTAAAAAATACAATAATTCTTGTGGGAGGATCTATCAACGATGGGAAATTTCAAAAGATGTAAAACGTGTGGATGAACTTCTTTTAAAATAGTGTAAAAAAAGCTGCCTTATAGGCGGCATTTTTTTATTCGAGGAGCGATTCTATCGCTTTTTTTACGTTATCGAAGGCATTATCGTCTTTAACTACGTAATTATCAACATTTTCTCTCACAAAATCGTAAACAAGATTTCCGTCTTCTTGTCCACTAAGAACTATTACTTTTATCCGAGGAACTATTGAACGCACTTTTTTTAATATTTCCAAACCATTTTGTGCGTCGGGGTTTTCGGAATTTAGAAAGTAATCGAGTACCATAGTATGAAAACTCTTATCGATGATTTTCAAGCATTCTTCTCCGGTTCTGACTTTAACAATCTCAAGGTTGCCTATATCGGACAAAAAGGCCTCAAGCATTTCGAGAAAGATAAAATCATCGTCAACCAGAATTATCTTAATTTTCTCCATAGTGAAAAAAATAGTTAAAACATTTATCCCCTATTTTAAAACAAGCTCAGATTGAAATTGTTTTTACAAAAATATACTTTTTTATAGAACTTTATCGAAATATTCACGCTTTTATAGATTGTGAAAAATAATGAGCGAGTTCGGAATCTATTGCTTTCCATTCATTTACTATTGTGTTAACCTGTTTTATAAGCTCTTCGGGTGAATAGTTTTTCTGTTTTATTGATTGTTCAATTTCTTTTGACAGATTATGCAAATCGTTTCTGCCGATATAGGACATTTTAGGTTTTAAAGAATGCGCTCTAATTTGTACTTTTTCAAGGTCATTTTTTTCTAGAGCCAGTGACATTTCTTCAATTTCTTTTCCCACGGTATCGTAATACATTTTCAAAATCTTATCGATTTGAGTGATATTTCCTTTGTAGAGTGTTAGTAGCGGGCTTATAGTGAAGCTTTTGAAAGGATTGTTTAAGGAAACTGTAGGTTGTTGAATGCTATTCGAATGGTTATCATGTCCGAAGGATTCCATGTTGACCGGAATAATTTCTCCAGATTTTACCATTATCTGAATTTTTTGATTTCCATAATCTTTAATTCGTTGGAAAAGATCTTCAGGAACGAAAGGTTTTACTAAATAGTCGTTCATACCTGCTGCCAGACATTTATCTTTCTCTTCTTTGAGAGCGTGGGCTGTCATGGCAATAATTGGAATATTATCTTTTCCTTTAATTGCACCTTGTCTAATTCTTCTTGTGGTTTCAATGCCGTCGAGAACAGGCATTTGAATGTCCATGAAAATCATGGAGTAATTGTTTACCTTTAATTTTTCAAGAGCTTCAACCCCATTTTCAGCCAGATCAATGGCGATTTCTTTATGCCAGGAATGAATAGTGTCGATAGCTAATTGTTGATTTATTTTGTTGTCTTCCACCAGCAAAATAGAAATGTTGGCTGCTTCGTGCTGAAGCAGTGTCACTTCTTTCTTTTCTTTCGGCTTAATTTCCGATAGTTCGCCAATTCCAAAAGGTAAATAAAAGGTGAATGTGGTTCCAATATTAGGAGCACTGTCAACAAAAATTTCGCCATCTTGCAACTCAACTAGGTTTTTAACAATACTTAACCCAAGTCCGGTACCCCCATATTTGCGCGTTGTCGAATATTCCGCCTGAGTAAAAGCATTAAAAATTAATGGAATTTGTTCCGGTGTCATACCAATTCCATTATCCTTAACCATAAATTCAATAACTATTGTATTTCCTTTTTTTTCCTTTACTCGGCTTTTACAGATGATTTGCCCTTTGTTAGGAGTGAATTTTATGGCATTGCTTAGAAGATTTAGCAGAATTTGGTTTAGTCGAGTTGGATCGCCGACTAAAACCGGAGGAATGGTCGTGTCAATATCACAAACGATATCATGTTCTTTTTCTTGGGCTTTGATTTCGACAGTATTGATTAGTATTTCTATGAGTTCGTATATTAAAAATGGTATTTTTTCGAAAGTCATTTTTCCGGCCTCAATTTTAGAAATGTCTAAAATACCGTTCAAAACAACCAGTAAATTGTCGCTTGAGGCTTTAATATTTTTCAGATATTCGAGTTGGTGGCTATGAAGAGGTTCCTTTAATAAAAGGTTTGTAAATCCGATAATTGCATTCAGAGGAGTTCTGATTTCATGGCTTGTATTGGCCAGAAACAATTCTTTCATTCGGGTTTGTTCTTTTATTTCAGCATTGGCACGTTCGAGTTGTTCTTTTTGATGATTGATCAAATCAAAAGCTTCTTGCAGTTTTTGCCGCTGAATTTCGTTTTCGTAAAGCGCTTTTTGCAGCTTGATATGTTGAATACTTGATTTCTTGAAGGCTCTTTCCAAATCGCGAACTCGTTCCGAGAGATCTTCCGGTTTTTCCGATGATTGATCGTTAGCAGGCCGTTCTTCACTGGTGAGGTTTATCGATTTGTGAGGCAAAAGCATTATCACATACCAATTCCTATTGGATTTGTACGATATAGGTTGTCCGAAAATCTTAACATTAAGGTGTTCGCGGGTTTTAATATTTAAAATTTCACCGGTACATTCAACAGCTTGCATTGCCTGTAAATCTCTAAATGTGTTGGGATTAATGTTGCAATATTTTGCGAAATTCAACAAATCGGTGCCTATTTCCCATTCTAATTGCTGTTGGTTTAACCCTGAAATTTTAGAAAATGCATCGTTGATTTGAATAAGATTTTGGTTTTGATCAAAAACAACAACGCCTAAAGGGAGGTTTTTAAAAAAATTATTGATTCCGGCCAAGGAACGTTGAAAGGTGAAAATTCCGGAAGTTTTTTCGAATTGGAGGTTATCGGAGAGATTTTTTTTATGATTTTTATTTATAAAAATCAATAAACCGATTATAGCAACCAAAAAAACAATGATCGTAATCGGATATATCGGCGGAGTATTAAGAAAGATGGAACTGATCATAGACAATTTTTTAGTTAATCATTGAAAACATGGAAAATCTTATTGTTTTTTTTAGGTATTGTCGATACTTTTTTGAGATTAGGTTTTGGTAGAAAACATATTTTGTAATCAGCATTTTTATAAACGAATTCCGATGACAAGGATGTCATCAACTTGTTCGAAACCATTTTTCCAGTCGTAAAACGTTTTTGTGAGAATAGTTTCTTGTTCATAGATAGATTTTTTATGAATTGTGTGGAATAAATTTACCAGTCTTTGGGTGCGGAACTTATTTCCTTTTTCCCCACCAAACTGATCGCTATATCCATCGGAAAAGAGGTAAACCATATCTCCAGTATTGTACGAAATGGTGTGTTGTGGGAATTCAATGCGTTGTTGATCTTGGTCTCCGGAAACTGTTCCAACGCTGTAAATATGACCTTTTATGGAATAAATGTTTTCATTCGAAATCAGAATTAAAGGGTTTCTTGCCCCGGAAAAATAAATTTGCTTATTTTTTTCATCGACCAGAATCAGGGCCATATCCATGCCATCTTTGATGTGATTGGTGTTGTTTTTTTTGTTAAAAATATTGACAATCATTTTATTCATGTGATTAACAATAGCATTGGCTGTGTTGAAATAGTTATTGTGGATAGCATCGTTAAGAATATCACGTGCTATGATGGACATTAATGCCCCCGGGATTCCGTGTCCGGTACAGTCAATGGCGGCGGCTAATTTTAATTGGGTGTTGTCGTTGGGAGAAAAAACTGTGTCAAACCAATAAATATCGCCACTTAATATGTCTTTGGGTTGAAAAAAGATAAAAGATTCAGGGAAAATTTCACGAACTTTTTGTAAGGGAGGGAAAAATGCACTTTGTAAACGTTCGGCATAAAGAATGGAATCGGTTATATCCCGGGCTCGCTCTTCAAGCAAAAGGTTTTGTTCACGTATTTTTTCTCGTTGCAAATCAATCTCTTCATTTTTTTGTTCCAACCATTTGTTTTTTTCTTGAAGTTCTTGAAGTGCTTCCGTTAACCGTTGCTGTTGTTCAACGTTGATCATTAAAGCCTTTTGAATTTTTATATGTTGTACGCTCGATTTTTTGAACGACATTTCAAGTTCTTGATTCTTTTTTTCGATTTCTTCTTTTTGTCTCAAAAGTTGTTCGGTTATTTGTTGGTTATGTTGAACTAATTCGTTGAGTTTTTTATTGGCTTCCTGAAGAGCTTTAGTACGTTCTCGCACAGTTCGTTCCAGTTCGATGTTGACTTTTTCTTTGTACGACGATAAATTTTTGATAGCATTCAGTGATCTTGTTTCCATTACGCTTTGATAAATCCCAATTTGATATACAAGGGCGGAGAACAACAATATTAAATGCAGCATCATAAATAGCTTTATGACGGTTTCACTCTCGATTGATGTAAGACCGATGGGAAAATAAACCGAGGCAATACCATACCAAGCAACAATTAAAAAAACAATCGACAAAAGTATGGTTCTATGAACTTTGTTTTTAATATTTTCTTGATAGAAGATTCCAAAGCCGATAAAGAAAAAGGTAATAAGCCCAAATAAAGAAATAATTATGATGTCGAATATAAACCCAAAATTTATAAAACCCCGAATAATAGCCATGCTGATGGCAATAAATGAAACCATGCTACCAAACGAACAATATCGATAACGCTCTTTGCAAAAATCAGGAGAAATGGCAATAAATTGCTGGATCAGTAAGGCGGCCATAATAAGTGGGATGATAAACCGAATATTGTGTTGTATCCAGATGGAATTTGGGAAGATAAACTGAAATCCAATGCCATCATAATTAATTAGAAGAATTAATGATGCGATGGAGTAAAAGAGGTAATTGATAAAAGAGGTTTTCCCAACACCTATCAAAATAAGAATCAATGCACTAAATGCCAAGGTTATCAGAATCCCGTAAAAAATACCTGATTTTACGATGTCGTTTTGAGAATGAACAATATATCCTTTGTCGCCGTAGAGCATGATGGAGAAAACAGCCGGAATATTGTCGTTGGAAAGTTTAATGTAGCATGTAGTCATAGTTGAGGCTTCCACAAAAAATTGCTGTAAATTGTAGCGATTTTTGTGACGCCATTTGGGAAATGGCTTTGAACTCCCTTCGGGAGGGAGTTTTATCAACATGTTGTTTTGGAGAAAAAAATACTCAATTTGGCTTATCGATGGGTTTTGGATCTCAATAAAAGCGGCTTGTTCTCTTTCACTGTTATTTTTCAATTCAATTTTGATCCATAGAGTATTAACATTTGCCGGCAAAAATATGCTGCTTGAAGGATTGGCTCTGAATGAATAAGATGATGTAGAGTCAATCAAAGATTTAATAGTTATTTCTTTATTAGGATCTGTTAATAAGGTAACTTTTGACGAAATATTTTCATTTTTGTAGGAATCGAGGATGATGGATTGTCCTTCCAAATTAAATATTATGCATAATAGACAAAAAATGAGTAAAATATATCGAATCCTTGGCATAAGTGTAAAGATTTTTTCTTGAAAATATTCTTTGTTTTGAGTTGAGTAAAGTTAAAACATTTTTCAAATCATTGTTTAGTTCCGGTAAAAATAAGAAGTTAAAGTGATCAAGACACTGTAAGATAGAATGTTAGATTTTCGAAGATATTAGATCGTTAAACCGGAAACATTCAACTTCGTGATCGTTAATAATCCCAATGGCTTGCAAGAATGAATACACGATTATTGGCCCAACAAATTTCATCCCGTTTTGTTTCAGTTCACAACTGATGGTTTCGGATAGTTTGCTGGATGCAGGCAATTTCATACCTTTGCGGTGATAAGTATGAATGGTTTTTCCTTCTGTGAATTGCCATAGAAATTGATCAAACGAGCCATATTTTTCTTGAATCTTTAGAAATGCTTTAGCGTTTTTGACCGTTGCTTCGATTTTCAATCGGTTTCGAACAAGGGTTACGTTTTCTAATAGTTTAGCTATATCAGCATCTGAAAAGCGAGCTACTTTCAAAGGATCAAAATTATAAAAGGAATTTCGATAGTGTTCTCTCTTATGTAAAATTGTTTTCCAGCTTAGTCCGGCTTGCATTCCTTCCAAAATCAGAAACTCAAAAAGCGTTTGGTCGTTGTGTACCGGAACTCCCCATTCTTGATCATGATAATGGACGTAAAGTGGGTCGTTAAGAGGGACCCAGGTGCATCGCGCTTTTTCTGTTGTCAAGTTATTTGCCATAATTATTACAATATAGCGATAGGGCATTACTTCTACAAGAACGTCGAAGTTAAGATTTTTTTGAGTTTTATTGATTTTTCATATGTTTCTCAATGAAAAAAGAGAATCCACCGAGGACTCTCTTTTTTCTACCAATGCAGTTGATGTTAATTGCTTGCAAAATCACGCAGTGATTTTAGAACGTTACCGATATTCAAAACAAAGTTTTTTGTTTCTTGCAAGATCGTTAAATAGAGCATACTGTTGCGAGTGTTCACTAAACCTGATTTGATACGCTTAATTTGCGCTTTTTGTGAGGCTTCGATTAAATGGTTGATTTCATTAATTTTCGCTATTACTTCACGTGTCGAAAGAAAATTCTTTTCAACAATCAAATGTAGAGAATAATTAATAAACTCAGAAAGTTTATCGGATATCTCGATAAGCTCTTGCTTTTGCTCATCAATTATTGGTTTATGATGATTATTAACATGTTCATAGATTGGGTTAGAGATAAAGTGGATAGCGTGTGCCGATTCCCTTAAATAATCAATCATTTGAACATAGTAGTGGGAATGTCCCGGAGCTGCTTCCTCCAAGCGGTCAATTACTTTAGCAATATCTTTGCGTTGCTGTTTTAGCTTTGCGTTAATGGTTTGAGCTTCCTCGTTGGCTTTGCGTAATATCTTTCGGTCTTCCTCGCAAAACCCGTTGATGGCAACAAAATAGATTTTTGACATAGATATCAGCGAGGATTTTACTAAATCAGAACTGTATTCTATCCATTGATTTAAGGTTTCTTGTTTTTCTCGGTATTGCTGAATTATCATTTCTGATTTTACAATCTCTTCAGCTCTTAGTCGTTTAAACGATTTCCAAAGAGCTCGTATAACAATAGCTAAGATAAAAAGTAAGCCCCATGGTTGAAAATAATGGATTATCATGGCGAATACAAAAGCAATAGTTGCTGCCGCTAAGGCGGTTACAAACCATCCACTAATTACAGTGAAAACTCCGGTTACACGATACACTGCACTATCGCGCCCCCATGCGCGATCGGCTAATGCTGCACCCATGGCAACCATGAAAGTAACATATGTGGTAGAAAGGGGTAATTTTAGTGAAGTTCCCAGAGCTATCAATGCTGATGCAACCATGAGATTAACGGATCCTCGCACTAAGTCAAATGCGGGCTTTTTGTTTTCGTCCAATTCGGGAATTTCAACATAAGGTGCAAAGCGGGATTCAATCCACGGAGAAACTCTTTTGGGTGTTATTTTATCGATAGACTTAGCCATGTTGATAGAGAAACGAACCATTAAACGTCCGATTCCCGATGATGAAAAATTCTCGGTTCCTTCGTCTTGTCGACTTAAATCAACGGAAGTGCTGATAACTTTTTTAGCTTTCTTTGAAGTGATTAGGGTAAATACCATTACAGCTCCCGCAATGAGCAAAATCCAGGTTTTGACTTGCACCGGTTGTTTTAAGATTTCCATTGTAATACTGTCGGCCGGTAATCCACTTTCTCGATAATGAATGTAGGAATCTAAGCCTGCCAATGGAACCCCAACAAAGTTTACAAGGTCATTTCCTGCAAAAGCCATAGCTAGAGAGAAGGTTCCCAAAAGAACTATAATTTTTAAGGGATTGATTCTAAACAGGGAATAAAGTATTTGCAAAAGAATTGAACTTCCAATAAAGGTATAACCTAAAATTTCGATATTTTTTGATTTTATCAATTCATAGGTTTCGGGTGTAATGAAACTAGCACCTTTTAAACCTTTTAAAATTAAAAAGTAGGTGAACATAGAAATGGAAAATCCACCGAAAAGGCTGCCAATCACCGATAAATTCTTTTTGTAATTGAAGCTGAACAGTAGCCGGGAAAGATACATCACCAAAGTTCCTACCGAAAAGGCAATTACTACAGAAAGCAAGATTCCGGTGATCATACCAAGTGCTTTGGCCGAATTAATGAAGTCTTTTATTTGACCAACCTCAGGATTTTGATAGATAGTGATTATTGCAACTGCAAGAGAAGCTCCTAAAAGTTCAAAGATTATTGAAACTGTTGTAGATGTTGGTAATCCCAGAGAATTGAATAAATCAAGCAAAAAAACATCGGCAAGCATAACGGCTATGAACACCGACATTATCGCCGCAAAAGTGTACATCTGAGGATTGAATACTCCGGAACGAGCAATCTCCATCATTCCTTTAGAAAAAGTTGCTCCAAAAAAAACACCCAATGAACCCATCAATAAAATTACCCAACCCTTGGCAACCTTTGTTCCAACTGCTGAGTTCAGAAAATTTACCGCATCATTAGCTACACCAACAATGAGGTCGGCAAATGCGGTAAACAATAAGATGATAAGAATTAGCAAGTAATAGTTATCCATAGTTTAATTTTTTTACAAAAAAACGAGTTTTTAAGCAAATAATGTTAAGAAATCTTTAATTTTTAAATTTTCGTTCAAATGTGGTGGTTTTTATTTATCTTTGTTAACCACATTCATAGTCAAATTGCAATGTAATGCTGATTGCAGAAGTGTTTCGAAAAATCACAGTTTTTAAATTATCTTTACTTATATCAGCCTTTTTCCTGCTTTGGGGAGGCTTATTCATTTTGGGAATCCATTTCAATGTTGAGATTTCGGTTCTGGCTATATGTTTCTTAATCCTCGCTCTGTTTTTTTCGGTGGCAACTTATGCACTTATCAACACTTTTGTGAATCAAAGGATTAAACCTTTATATAAATACTTGGATAACAAAACTTTAGAAAGCATTTCATTAGGTAAATCGTTCTCAAACAAAGACATTTTATTAGAGTTAACAAACCAAATAGAACAAACCCACGGAAGGCGTAATGCTGATATTCAGAGGCTTAAAGAACTGGAGAAATACAGAAGGGAATTTCTTGGAAATGTGATGCATGAGTTGAAAACGCCGCTTTTTAATATTCAAGGTTATGTTTTGACTCTTATCGATGGTGGAATAGACGATCCGAACATCAATCTTTTATATTTAAAACGCACAGAAAAGAGCGTAAACCGTATAATTTCCATTGTGTCGGATCTTGAAGTCATTTCAAGGCTGGAGTCGGGCGAGATGCAACTCAACAAAGAGTCTTTTGATTTAATAAAGCTCATTCACGAAGTTTTTGAAATACATTGGCTTTTAGCACAGGAGAAACAAGTTGATTTGATGATTGATACACCTTTTAAAAAAGTTTTAGTTTTTGCAGATAAAAAACAGATTTCGGTGGTAATCAGCAATTTAGTTGCAAATGCAATTAAATACAATAAAAAAGGGGGAATGGTTAAGATATTAATATACGATATGATCGACAAGTGGATGGTTGAAGTTAAAGATAATGGTTTAGGAATAGAGGAACAGCATCTTCCAAGAATTTTTGAGCGATTCTATCGAGTTGATAAAGGGAGAAGTCGTGAAGAAGGAGGGACCGGACTTGGTTTAAGTATAGTTAAACACATTTTGGATGCGCATCAACAAACTATTAATGTAAAAAGTACAAAAGGCGAGGGTTCATCATTTATGTTTACCATTGATAAATCACTTTAGTATTATGACACCTGAAAAAAAAGTTACGATTTTGATAGCAGATGACGAAGAAGATATTCTTGAATTTTTAAGTTATAATCTTCGTAAGGAAGGTTTTGATGTTGTTACCGCCCAAAATGGGAAAAAGGCTATTGAAGTGGCTTTACAATATCGCCCCGAACTTATAATTCTTGATGTGATGATGCCCGAAATGGATGGGGTGGTAGCCTGTCAGGAACTTCGGCAAATCCAAGGATTTAGTAAAACACTAATCATTTTTCTTACTGCTCGTGGTGAAGATTATTCACAAATCGCTGGATTTGATGCCGGAGCCGATGACTATATTACCAAACCAATAAAGCCCAAGGTTCTTATTAGTCGCATTAAAGCTTTGCTTCGGCGTGCTGCTGATTCTGTTGATTTTGAGAAAAACAAACGGATTTTGACAAACTCTTTTACGATTGACATCGATCGGCACGTTGTTATGAAGAATGATAAAGAAATTCAACTTCCACGTAAGGAATTTGACATCTTGGTGCTTTTAGCCTCTAAAAAAGATAGGGTTTTCAGTCGCGATGAAATTTTTAATCATGTTTGGGGCGATGAAATATTCGTAGGAGAACGAACCATTGATGTTCATATCCGAAAATTACGAGAGAAAATTGGTGACGATCACATCAAAACTATCAAAGGGTTCGGTTATAAATTTGTCGATTGATCAACACAGTTCATTGGCCATTGTTAACCTCGGTTCAACAATTCGAGCAACTTGGAAGGAACTCTTGTGGGACGTTTGTTCACTTTATTGATAAAGCCTAGTGTGACTTCACCAAGGTTACAAAGTTCACCTTTTGAGTTGAATATCTCATGTCGGAAAATAATTGAAGCGGTGGGCAGGGTATCAATTACGGTTTTAATTTGAATCACTTCATCGTAGTATAGCGGACGTTTGTATTTACTTTTCATTTCAATCACCGGCATCATTATACCACTTTCTTCCAAGTCTCGGTAGGCTATTCCAATAGAACGCATTAGCTCGGTACGTCCAATCTCGTATAGCATAGCGTAATTTCCGTAATAAACTATGCCCATTTGGTCGGTGTGGACATAACGAATCCGAAATTCGGTGATATTTTCTATCTTTCGCATATTTTTTTGAATTTTGCTTTTTGGATACAAACTTACAGATTTTCTTTCTATGCGACTCTACTTACCTTGGTTTACCATTTTAGCAGCCATATTGGCTATAGATGTAGCTTACTATTTCTTTTTAAAGCGACTTAAACAGAAACCATTTTATCAAAAAATACAAACATTTTCCCTTTGTATATCAATTATTTACCTACTCGCTTTTTCTTTACTTTTTTTAATTAGTCCTATTAGGTACGATTCCTCAGCTTTTAATTTCTACCGTCCTATGTCGTGGGCAGTTACGTGGTTTATGGTTTGGTACCTTCCACGAATAATAATGCTACTGCTGTTTCCGCTTTTTAAGATCTTCTCTTTTAAACGCCGTGAAATATTATTGCATAATGTTATGATTTTTATTGCAATGCTCTCTTTCGCCGGAGTATTTTTGGCATCCTTCACTATGATTTATAGAAATCAAAAGATTAGTCATGGTTCTATTCCTCAGGCGTTTAATGGTTATCGGATTGTGCAAATCTCAGACATCCATCTATACTCTCAAACGTTGTCGAAGCAACTGTGGAAAAAACGAGTTGAAGAAATCAATAGTCTTAAACCCGATTTGATTGTTTTTACCGGTGACGTAGTAAATAATTTTTGGATAGAAACCCAAGGATGGGATTCCGTTTTTTCCGGACTTAAAGCTCGCGATGGCAAATTTGCGATTCTTGGGAATCACGACTATGGCGATTATACCCGGTGGAAAACAACGCACGATAAATTTATCAATTTTCAACGCATTCAATCGTTTTTAAAAAAGAATGGCTTCAGGTTACTAAATAATCAACACCATTTTTTGGTAAAACAGCATGACACATTGGTCCTTGCCGGTATTGAAAATTGGGGAAATCCGCCCTTCCCTCGTTACGGAGATTTAGAAAAGGCTTTGTTGGGGGTAAATCGACAGCTTCCTATGATTTTACTTAGCCACGATTCAGATTTTTGGGATGCAGAAGTTCTTTCATCACCCTGGAAAATCATTTTAACCCTTTCGGGGCATACCCATGGTTTTCAGTTTGGACTGCGCACACGATGGTTGTCGTTTAGTCCGTCACAATGGCGCTATAAACGCTGGGGTGGGTTGTATCAATTGAATTCGCGATATCTTTATGTTTCTACAGGAATTGGAACTGTTGCCTACTTGGGACGTGTGGGAATTCTTCCCGAAACGGTGGTTTTTGAACTTTTTTCGGAATGATTAGTTTCAACGATTTGATGGTTATGCCTATTTCGGCTTTTGAGTATGAACTTTATTTTACCGGGAACTTTTATTTGAGATGTCAAGTAAATGAAAGAGATAAAGTTTAGCGCACCCTAATGCGTCGGAAAGTGCGTCGTGGTGATTCAATTCAATATCGAGCGCACTGCAACAGGCATTCAATCGGTAAGGACGGAATCCTTTTTTACGATAGATTTTCATGGTACATTCCCAAGGTATGTCCACGTTCACACGGTTATCGCCCAAACCATAATATTCCATCGATTGTTTTAGAACACGTCTGTCAAACGATTCATTGTGGGCAACAATACGATTGAAATGCAATCGGGAAGCAATATCGGGGAACACATCGGCAAAGGATGGAGCATTGAGAGTATCTTTAGGTGTTATGCCGTGAACTTCAATGTTCTTTTGCCAATAGAAATTGTTTGGAGGTTGAATCAATTGGTAATATTTTTCAATAACCTGTCCCATTTCAACCGTTACAATCCCCACTGCGCAAGCACTATAAGGAAAGCCCGTAGCTGTTTCAAAGTCGATGGCTACAAAATTCATAAAAAAAGGTTTGACTATTTACGGCAAAATTAAAAAATATTTTTATCTTTGCCCACGCTTTTCACGGGGTATAGCGCAGTTGGCAGCGCGCTACGTTCGGGACGTAGAGGTCGGGCGTTCGAGTCGCCCTACCCCGACAAGAAAAAGTCTGATACAAACTACTTTAGGATAAGTTCCCTTATGTGTAAAACCCTAAGGGACTTTTTTATTCGTTTTGAGATATATGATAATGCTAAAGTAATTTGTTCTAAAGCGTTGTTTTTCGCTGTTTTTTCCACCTATGTTATTTCACCCCTAAAAATGATAGAGAATATAAACATCCCCTGAATATCATCTGTTTATAACCATAAAAGTTGAGCAGCTTTGGCTTCAATTGGTGGGTTGACGAAGTAAAATATTGCTGGTATTATTTTCATGCCTTTGGGATTGGTTGTCGTGTCAATCCAAAAAAACAATAATTCAGGAAAGAATTTCATTAACCAATTGCAGGTAAAACCATTACAATTACCGACCGGAAAAGGTTTTCAAAAGACGCAAAAATAGATTAACTTTGGCACTCAAATTCAAACCTGATGGGATGGACATTCTTTAGCAAAGTAAAAAAAATTTTTACCGTAGCGCTGATAATACCGGCTATCCGTCTTTTTTGGAATGGAGTGCGGTTCTTTTCAAAACAGAATAAACAAATAATACTATTTTTCCACACCGAAAAGGTGTTTTACGACAATTCAAAACTGCTTTTTGAATTTCTAATTGCAAAAGGTGACAACAATTCATTTTTATTACTAAAAAACAGGAAGTTATATTTGTCATTGCAGGAAAAATATCCTAATAGGGTGTTTTACACCAAATCAATACAAGGATTCAACCTATTCAGAAAATCGCCAAACATTGTCATATCTTACGGGACTTCGGCAATTGAATTTTTTCCTTACTACTTAAATGCTAAAAAACAGAATATCATATATTTAGGCCATGGTATTCCGATGAAAAAAATTGGTAGGCAAGTAGCCCGATGGAGTTCGCCGTTTTTTGAAAAATTGCTTCAAAGTTACACGTATGCAACGTGTAACTCCTTGTTGGAAAGGTTTGTGTTGGCTTCTTCATTCAAGCTTTTGGTTGATAATGTTTGGATAACCGGAACACCACGCAGCGATAAACTTTTTTCTTCACGTCCAAAAGTCAATCCATTGGAATCGGTAATTCCCTTTCCTGACAGCAAAGTAGTATTATATGCCCCCACTTGGAGAGAATTGGGCAATAGCACCGGATTTTTCCCGTTTCCCGATTTCGACGCCAATAAATTGCTCCACTATCTGGAATCAAAAAACATTGTTATTTTACTACGTGGACACAAGGAGGAAATAAAGAATGCCGGTGGCCGTTTTTCCGGAAGCAAATTCCAACATAAGAGAATCGTTGCTGCCAATCAGGATGTTTTCCCGGATGTGGTTGACATTTTACCCTTTGTTGATATCCTTGTAACCGATTATTCAGGCATGTATTTCGATTTTTTGCCATTCAACCGCCCCGTTATTTTTATTCCCTACGACCTTAATGAATATAACAAGTACAAAGGCCTACTTTTTCCCTATAATGAATATATGATTGGAGAGAAAGTGCTTACTCAGAGCGACTTTATTGCTGCTCTTGAAAAAGGAATTCTGGAGCCGGAAAAAGATGCTGAAAGAAGAATGGAAATAATGAAATTATTTTATAATCACAGGGATACCAATTCCTGTGAACGTATTTACGAAAAGATAAAAAATATATCATCATGATACGAAATATAGCTGTTGTATTGGCAGGAGGAAGCGGACAACGTTTTGGTGCCGATGTTCCCAAGCAGTTTATGAAAGTTGCCGGCAAGACTCTATTGGAACATACTCTGGATATTTTTCAACGTTCAGAACTGATTCACGAAATAGCTATTGTTATTCATGAAAACTTTATCCGAGATGCGGAACATATTGTAAATCAAAACGGCTATTCAAAGGTAAAGAAGATTCTGATAGGAGGGAAAGACCGAAATGGGTCAAGTTTAGCCGCCATCCGTGCCTACGATTCCTTTAGCGAAACCGATGAAATTAGGCTTATTTTTCACGATGCTGTCAGACCATTTCTTTCCGACAGAATTATTTACGATGTGATTGAAGCCCTGAAAAGTTACAACGCCGTTGATGTTGCCATTCCTTCAACCGACACCATTATTCAGGTCAACGAAGATAATATAATAACCAACATTCCAAACCGGAATATGTTGCGAAACGGACAGACACCACAGGCGTTCTCGTTTAAAACAATCAAACAGGCTTATAAATTGGCCGCGTTGGATGCAAACTTTAAGGCCACCGACGATTGTGGAGTAGTCTTGAAATACTTGCCACACGAACCGGTATATGTGGTGCAGGGAAGCGAAAACAATATAAAGGTTACCTATGAACTTGATTTGTTCATTGCCGATAAACTTTTTCAGATACAACATATTGAGGTTTTGGGAAATATTCCACATCAAAATTTGATTGGGAAAGTGATGGTAATTTTTGGCGGAAGTTATGGTATTGGATACGCAATTGGAGAGATTGCAAAAAAATATCAGGCTAAAGTATATTCGTTCAGTCGTAGCCAAAATTCGGTTGATATAAAGGATTTTCAATCGGTAAAAAATGCAATTTACCAAGTTTACCAACAAGAAGGGAAAATTGATTATGTAGTCAATACCGCTGCGCTTCTCAATAAAGAACCTTTAATGAACATGAACGTTGAAACCCTTAACGAAGTTATTGACGTGAACTTTAAAGGGATGGTCAATGTTGCAAGGGCTTCGTTCGAGGCTTTAAAAGAATCAAAAGGTCACCTTTTACTTTTCACATCAAGCAGTTATACCCGGGGTAGGGCTTTTTACAGTATTTATTCGAGCACAAAAGCAGCAGTTGTCAATTTTACACAAGCCATTGCCGAAGAGTGGAGAGAATTTGGAATTAGAGTTAATTGCATCAACCCCGAACGCACTAAAACTCCCATGCGCACAAGCAATTTTGGAGACGAGCCTGAGGAAAGCCTTCTTAAGCCTGAGGTTGTAGCGGAAGTATCCATTAACACCTTGTTGTCGAATTTTACGGGTCAGGTTGTGTACGTGAAAAAGAATTAGTCTTTAAACATTTAAAAATAATCATTTATAAGTTTTTATTCTTTATAATAAAATTATACAACCCTTTAATCCGGCAAGTATTCAGGAAAACACATTCGAAGGTGTCGCCGCAGATGTTCATAATTTCCTCGAAGCCATTGTGGCATTCGCCAAATATAAGATAAATGTTTTGTAGTATTCCGGCTGCTTTCAGGTCGGTTAAAACAGAGTATTCAGCACCTTCAATGTCTATTTTGAGAAAAATGTCTTTTTCGTCCGACCTCTGTTGAATTATTTCCGCAAGCTCGACGCTTGCTTTCTTGACCTCAATTTGCAAAGGTACCATTTCGTTTTTCCGTTTTTTGTCGAAGCGTTTCAAAAATTCGGCATCGGTTGAGTTAATGCCATCGGTTTTTCCATGATGATAAAACGTAAGAATGTCATCACTATGGAATAGACCAACGTTTTTTGCAACAATTTTTGGCGAAAGTTGTGGGTTTAGCTTCATGTTTTTTTGCAGATACGAAAATGTTTCTTTGTCAGGCTCATAAGAATAGACCCGTTGGCATAAACTGTTGTTAGCAAAGTACAGTGCACTGTATCCACGGTTTGCCCCTGCATCAATCATGATAAACTCTTTTCGAATATAATCTTCGTAACTACAATATATTTTCGTGCAAAAAATTTCGATGAAAATGTGAAAATAATCGTTGGAAACTGTTCTGATGCCATCGGCAGTCCTAAAATGCAATTCCTTTGTTAACTCGTTGTAATACAAAAATTCGACATTGGCACTTCGGCAAGACGAATATAAATGCTTAATGGAAGGCAACTTTACCACCGATTTGTCATTCTTAAAAAAGTACAGCATGTTTCGTCCGTCAATAACACGAAATAAAATATAGTTTAACGCGATATTAAAAAATGACGTTCGTTTTCTCATTGGGTTCTGGTTTTATTGGTATAGATTCAACGTGCAAAACTAAAAAAAATATATACAATTCGCCCATTGCGACGAAGATACCAACCAAATTATGAACCGGAATTTGGAACGGAAAACGTCCCCCAAAACAGCCCTTTTACGATTTGGGAAGAAAACTTGTCAATGTGCAAATTTCCTAAAACACTGCCTTCACCCCCACCACAAACGACCGCGCCAACGGGTAAACGTTGAAATTGTCGTTGCCACCGGCGTTGAAATCAAAGGCAGGGTCTAATCCTTTGTACTTTGTAAGAGTAAACAGGTTATTGGCTCCGGCATAGAGTTTTATGTTTCCTTCCATGCCCATAAACTTAGGCTTCAGGTTGTAACCCACGGTTATGTAGTCGAGACGGAGGAAATTGGCTTTTTCAAGGAAATAATTCGAAGCTGTTGTGTATTGTAAACCCTGATTTGCTAAATCATTTGCTTCCTCAATGGCATTTGTTGAACCTATTACAGCCGGATTTGCCAAATACATTCGTGTTGCATTGTAAATGCGATGCCCGGACACATAACGCAAGGACATGGAAACATCCACGTTCTTGAACAAAACCAAATTATTTGCCCAACCCAACTCGAATTTAGGCAGCACCTGACCAAAAATTCTTTTTTCGGCTTGGTTTATATTATTGATAAGTGTGCCGTTATCCCGATAGAAAAGTGTATGACCGTCTGTTGAAATTCCCGCATATTCCGGCAGATAGAAAACCCAATATGGTTGGTTGTTTTGCAAGGTTTGGGTATAAAAATTAGACGTATTTGGAACATTCAATCTTCCGCGATAGGTAGGATATTCTAAGTTAGCAATATTAATTCTGTTCCACGAGAAAATGGCAGCGGAAGTCCATTCCATGATTTCGGTACTCAGAGCCTTAATAGTTAAGACACCTTCAAACCCGCTATTTTGAAAGAATATTCCATTTTTGTAAGTATATGGATAGCTATTTGGTGGAACCTGTACACTTACAGCATAAAGTGCATTATCTGTTTCCCTGTTGTAGTAATTCACCGAGCCCGAAATACGATTCTTGAACAGTGCAAAATCAATTCCGGTCGAAAACTCTCTCATTTTTTCGTTTTCAATATCCTTGATCTTCATCAAATGTTGTTCGTAGTAAATTTGGTCGAAGATGTTGTTGCCCGAAATGCCATAGCCCACCTTCCATTCCAGGTTGTTTAGAAATGCCAACCTTTTCATGAATGTCTCATTAGAAACCTTCCATTTAGCTGTTAGCGATGGATAAAAACCTGTGGTTTCAATCGGTTTGTGATATCTTGCTAAAAGTGGATCGTAGGTATCTGGTGGAAATGGCGAATACTTTCTTTTAGACGAAAGATTGTACATCTCATAGTTAGCCTTCACGTTCAAAAAGTAACGGTTTTGCAAACCATATTCCAACACACCAATAATGTTTTGGTCATCATGAGTGTAAGATTCAAAGTCGTCAATGCCATAAACACTTACCCATTGAAATGTATTTTCGTCAAAATAATCACGAGATTCCCTATCGTTGCGGTAATTCATTTCGGTGATTTCATTGCGCAAACGATAAACAACACTTGCCCTTACGTAATCGTTAGAAAACAATTTTCGGAAATAATGAACGGATGGCTCAAGGTTAATGCGTTGATTCTGTGTTGTTTTTTGATACTCTACGGAATCTCCACCCGGCATTATAACATTCCTATCATAAAAAAACTTGTTCTCTTTTTCAGAAAAGGTAAAACCCCCATGAAATTTGAAATCAAGCCCTTCATTAATATTTACAGTTACATTTCCACTGGTATTTAGGTTTTTATATTCGTTGGTGATGTCATAACTGTTCCGGATAAGAAATGGATTTGTATAAACTAAATCTCTTGGAATATTATTGTACGTTCCGTCAGGGTTAAACACAGGGTCGGTTGGGTTTCTGGTTAGTGTATTGTACATCAGGTTTGTCTGGCTTCGTCCCTCATATTGCGGAAGAAGTTCATCTTTTGGTTGCGAATAACTAACATGTAAATTTATTTTCACCCTTTCCTTCAACAGGGTTTGTCCCAGATTCAGGCTCAAGCCCAAGTTACTACGTTCGATTCAGGTATCAGACCGTTGTTAGTAGTTTGCCAAAATCCAAACCGATAGGTTGTGTTTTGAATTTTTCCTTGGGCGGCAAGGCTAACATTGTGGGAAACCGAGTTTTGAAAAAACTCTTTTTGCCAATCGGTACTGGCACCGCCATCAATAAATTGATTATATTGGTCTACTCTACTGACAAAAGCGCGATATTGATCGACCGTCAACAAATCCAGTTTTTTAGATTGCGTGTTAAGCGATAACCACGAATCAAAATCAACCGAAAAAGGCTTGTCGCCTTTGTATGTTTTTGTTTTTATGATAATTACACCATTGGCTCCGCGACTTCCATAATGCGAGGTTTCGGCAGCATCTTTCAGAATTTCAAACAATTCTATGTCCGATGGATTAATAAGGCTGGGATCAGCGTCCCAAATACCGTCAATAACATAGAGCGGATTCGTTTTGTAGTAACTGGAAACTCCGCGAATCAACAGGTTGTTGAAAACTGTGGGATCGCTGCCACGTTTCGAGATGGTAACGCCTGGTGCGTGTCCTTGAATGAGTTGCATGGGGTCGGCAATGGCACCTTGGTTAAAGTCTAAGGACTTTATTTCCTGACGGAAGGATGTGTTCGCGATAGTATCGTTATCTGTTTGTGATACAGCGATTTGCGTTAAGATAACTGTAAAAATCAGCAAGAATGTAGTTCTTATCATATGTTTATAGTTTTTCAGTTTAAAGTTTTATTGAACTTCAATGCCGAGCTTTGATAATGCTTTTGTATGTCGCAAAAGCGGTTGTCGGCATGGGTGTTTTTAGTGTGTTTGGTTGTTGGTTTTGATTATTTTAATTTTGGTTCGTCAATCTTAGGAAATAGCTTTCACCACAAAAGGCTGTCGAATGTTTTCGGGGACAATATCCCTATAAAAAAAATAGTTTCATGATTGAAAGATGTTTGAATATTTGATTTTAATTCTTTTGCATTTCAGTTTTTGTAAAAGTTCGCTGTTACAGTATTTGCCATCGTGCTCCTTGATATCCACTGTGTATGTGTACAAAGTGCTGTTGTTGTAGGTTTGCGCAGGATATTCTATAAACTCGGCTACACCCCCAACGGCACTTCGGACTGTGGCATTAACAACTCCTGATTTTATGTAATCCCATTTAACATAAATTGAAATTGCCATTATGGCTATGGAAGTAAAAATGGTGGCTGCGTTTATTTCTTTCATTTTGAATTAGGCCGTTGAAATTCATTACTAATGTTAAAGACAACGTCAACAGCCGATTTGGGACAAAGTAAAAACCAGGCGTTGGCAATTGCTGGTTACATTCGTAAAAAACACGCCAAAGGTAACAAATGGTTTTGAATGTTTATCCGGTTTTGGATAGATTTTTTTTGTCCTGTCAACGGGCTGCATATTAATACAATGCGGGTGTCACTTGCGACGCCTCCTTTATAAAAGCGGTCATGTTTCTGATCCTTTTATTTATTATTCTCTTACATTTTGGGGGGCAATTCAGCGGATTTCAGCGTTTGTTCTTTCAGGTTGGTAAATTCGGCTATTGGAGTATCAATGGGCATAATGGCTTTGTAGTAACTACCCTTTTGCTCAGCCTACATTTCACGCCTTTGGGTTTTTGATGTTTCTTCGGTTAATCGCGTAATTAATTCGTTGCGAAAATGAATTACGCTACTGTCAGTACATTGACTTTCCGATTCTAAACTGGTGAATGCCAATATCGTGTTCGACAAGTGCGTGTAAAGCTGTCGGGTAAACTTCTTTTTAACGTTTTCCATTGCCTCGTATTGGTTATCTCCAAAGACGTAGGCAATGGCAGCACTAATCATTCCCTTCTTTTCATGGGGCAGATAGACCCAGTCGGGGTATTTGCAGTCTTTGGTTTGACCAAGCGAAACTCCGGCATGGTGTAGAAAAATAATAATCAGAAGTATTGGGTTTATGAAATATTTCATCTTCGGTTCCAAGATATTAAATCTCTGTATGCATTCGTTTTTCTTTTTTTGCTTATGACTTTTGCCTTATCACTTCACCCCAAACCCAAACTTTTAGTAAGCATTATCCCTATCCGGATGATAGTCGCAGTGGCATGTCGCAAGTTCTAAGGGACACTTGATTTCATAGTATTTTATTTTTAACAGAATGAATGAGCCCATTAAGAAGTCTATCCACTTCGTTACAAGGCTCAGACAACACGGTAAATTTTGTTTTGGAAATGAATTCAAAGTTTTCAGCTATTTCAATCCGAGTTTGAATTTCATAAAGTGAACCTCTGGCAATACGCAGGAAATTAATAAAATCCGGCTTGGTTTTTCTTCCAAAACCCTTGGCAATATTTGATGGGATTGAAACGGCTAAACTTCTTATATGGGAGATTAAACCATATATCTCAGAATTAGGAAAACTTCTTCCTTCTCTTTTTTATTCGACAACTATCAATTGAAATACAAAAACAACATCCGATTTGTTTTAGTTTGGTTGCTTCCAGAGATTTATTTAAGGCTTTTAAGTACGTTATAAAAATAGGTTCTGGCAATTATCTCTTTCCCATCGGCATAAATAATTTTGTAGTTCTCGTCTGTTATTGAGGACTTTGAACCTATTTTTTCAATAAAATCTTCCACTGTTTTAACTCTATCACCGGCCTTGTTTAATTTCATCCGAAGATGTTTTCCGGCCGTTTCAGCATCATAAATAGACCCATTGCGGTAAAATTTAGCACTTTCTAGATTTTCAATGGATTTGATTAATGCTTCAATTTTCTCTTTTTCAGTCAGGAGTGTTTCTTTTGTTTGACAGTTGGCAACTTCAGAAATGCCAAAAATCAGAATACCCATTACTAGTAATGTTTTCATATTCTGTGGTTTTTAAATCCTTTTTCCGATAAATCATATCCACAAACCGTATGTTGCCATCGAACAAGGGGTGGTCGTAGTTGTCGGTAATTTTATCAATACGAACCTTATCTCTGTTTTTTTATTTCAGTTGTATGGAAGTGTCCAATACACCATTGTTGGGCTTTTTATTATGGGTTTTAGGGGTCAACATGCTCCGGAATTTTCGGTTACACGTGGGGGCGTTAGCAGCTGTTTTTACTTAGTTTTTAATTTCTATATCAAGTTGTCTTCCCTCTTTCAACGCTTTTTTATCCATTCCATTACCAAAGGCGAATCCAATGGCCAGACCTAATGGTAACCCCATTCCTAAATATGCCATGTTTCCAAGATTTGTTCCCAATGCTGCACCCATTGGAATGCCGAAAACAGCTATTCCCAGCCCCATCCAAAGATTCCGATAGTAGCCCCTTGGCACGAGTTTACAATCTTTCTCCAGGAGCTTGATTATTTTTCGTAGTTTCTGTTTAATCTGCTTCCGCAACTCCTTGCCAGAGTTTGAAAATGCATTGATTTCGTCCACGTCTTTATTTAGTAAAACAACTATTTCATCAGGTAATTCCCTCTTTTCTAATTCAATGAGTAGTTTTTTAAATTGAGCATACAGTTCATCCAATTTAAAATCCTCAATGTCAGTTCGATGGATTAGTTCATGTAGTTTCATGGTGGTCATTTTTAATTAGTAAATACCGCGTTAACAGGTTTTGTTCCTGAACACTCTTTACGTACAAATTTATACATTAAAACAATAAAATAAAAGCCGACACAAGCAAAATGGTGTGGAAAATCTAACCCCTAACTGCTTTACCAATGTACACTTACCACCAGGCACTGGGTGTTACCTTGAAGTTTTTTTATTAGTGGCTGTTAATTTAATTCAAAACTAACCACTTATTAATTAACCTGAAACCCAAACTTTTGATAAATATTATCCCTATCCACCGTTGGGTGCTGTAGGTCAACATTGTCGTTGGCAATTGTTGGTTACATTCGCATACCCAAACCAAAGTTATAAAATGGTTTTGAATGTAATCCGATTTTTTTGATATTTTTTTTGTTACTACCGGCCATTAAAAAGGTAATGTTCGTTTTTTTTAAAATTACTGCGAAAATAGTATCGTTCTTTTTCTCTCTTTTTCAGACATTTGTTTGAAAAACACACCTTACAATATTTTCCTTTGAACTTAAAAAGATTTGTTTAATAGAGAAAGTTGTTCAGTCAATCTTCGTTCGGTTCTCAATTTCGTAAAATTCCATTAAATTATGCATTGGATTATTGAAACGAGAGAAATGCTCGACAGAAACGATTTCTCTAAGCAATCTGTCGCGTCGTTTGCAATAGGTAAAACCAACCAACCGGTTGCGGTCAATAAAAAAGGCGAATGGCTGACTTGTGATTTATCAATCCAACAACTGCAAAAGATTATTATTCAACCATACTGACAATTCGATGGTTAATTTCGACTCAATCGATGATTACAAATCTTTAAACGGTTACTTCACAACCGATGGGATATATTTGGTTGTTTTAGGTAGAATGAATAGCGATTATAACGGCAATAAAAATATTATCCCAAAATTGTCATTAGCCAGAATTTCTAATGGCGGTCATTAGAAAAATATGAGCTGAAGTTGTTGATATTATTGGGAAATTTATCTTATAAGATGTTTATAAACACGCCATATTTGTGTAAGAAAA
>Ga0208198_1000851_pt1 | contig 30898 bp, 25 predicted proteins | sample AD_JPNTR2_MetaG_FD_184446 | JGI IMG/M metagenome (GOLD analysis project Ga0208198, IMG submission 184446) | Active sludge microbial communities of municipal wastewater-treating anaerobic digesters from Japan - AD_JPNTR2_MetaG (SPAdes) (version 2) | ecosystem: Engineered > Bioreactor > Anaerobic...
ACGAGGTAAACCAGATGTTCCAGCTATCGGACGTTTATGTTATGCCATCGGTATCGGAACCATTTGGGATAAGCCCGCTTGAGGCCATGCGCTCAAGCGTTCCGGTTATTATATCAAAACAATCGGGCGTTGCCGAGGTGCTTAAGTATGCCATTAAGGTCGATTTTTGGGATATCGATGCTTTGGCCGATAGTATCTACGGGCTACTACACTACCAAGCCCTTTCAAATTTCTTCATTAAATATGGACAGGAGGAGGTTAACAGCCTCAAGTGGGATGGAGCAGCCACTAAGATTATTGAACTTTACAACAGATTAGCTAACAGGTAAAACGTATTGATATGAAGACCATTTGTTTTTACTTCCAGGTTCACCAACCTTTCCGGTTGCGTAGGTATCGTTTTTTTGATATCGGGAAAAATCACATCTACTTCGATGAATTTGCTAACAGGTCGATTATGCGCAAGGTGGCTGAAAAGTGCTACCTTCCTACAAACAAGCTAATGCTTGATCTGATAAAAGAATACGGCTCACGGTTTAGAATTTCGTACTCCATATCGGGAACGGCACTGGACCAGTTTGAAATGTATGCCCCCGATGTGCTAGAAACCTTTCAGAAGCTAGCCAAAACCGGAAGTGTTGAGTTTTTGGCTGAAACGTACTCGCACTCCTTATCGGCCTTAAAAAATAGGGAGGAGTTTACTCGCCAGGTAAAAGCGCAAATAGCTAAGGTTGAAAATCTTATAGGGTATAAGCCCAAAAGCTTCCGCAATACAGAGCTCATATATTCCGATGAGATAGGCGCAATGGTTGCCGACATGGGTTTCAATACCATGCTCACCGAGGGAGCCAAACACATCCTTGGCTGGAAGAGCTCTAACTTTGTTTACTCCAATGCCATTAACCCAAAGCTTCGATTACTACTAAAGAACTTTAGGTTAAGTGATGATATTGCCTTTAGGTTCTCCAACCGCGACTGGAGCGAGTGGCCTCTTACCACCGAAAAGTATGTGCACTGGTTGAACAACATCAACCCCAATGAGGAAATTGTAAACCTTTTCATGGATTACGAAACTTTTGGTGAACATCAGTGGGCGGAAACTGGTATTTTCGACTTTATGCGTGCTTTACCCGGTAGGGTTTTTGCCAATACCAACTTTGAATTTCTAACCCCCTCGGAGGCTTCACAGAAGCATCAACCCGTGGCTCTGCTTCACGTTCCACACCCCATCTCCTGGGCCGATGAGGAACGTGACCTTACGGCATGGCTTGGTAATGAACTGCAGGATAGCGCTTTCAATGAGCTTTACAACCTAGCCGATATGGTTGAAAAAATTGACGACCCCAACATCAAACGCGACTGGCTTTACCTGCAAACCAGCGACCATTTCTACTACATGTGCACCAAATGGTTCAGCGATGGCGACGTACATAAATACTTTAACCCATACGACACTCCATACGAGGCATTCATAAACTTTATGAATGTTCTTAGCGATTTCATCATAAGGCTTAAAAGCAAGCTGATTGAAGAACCAGCTGAAACCGAAAAGATTGACAATCCCGAAGAGGCTATCAAACTCATTGAATTATATCAGGGAAAAATTAATGAACTTCAGGCCGTGCTGAAAGCTAAAGAAGTTAAGCCAAAAACAACAAAATCAGCAAAGCCTAAGCCTACCAAAACTTCAACCACCCAGGAATCGGTAAAAAAAGCTACCTCAAAGACTGTCAAAACAGAAACCCCTAAATCCATGAAAGCCAAGCCGGTAGGCAAAACTGAAGTTCCGAAGACTACGGTCAAGAAAACTAAAGCATCGGCATCCAAAGCTAAAGCAGCAACTGCCAAAGCTAAAACAACAACTGCTAAAACCAAAACATCAGCAACTAAGAGCAAAGCCGTTAAGGAGAAAAAGGAAAGCACTACACCCCGAAAATCTACCGGGAAAAACAAAACTAAATAAAGGTTCAAAGTATGAAGGATAAATTACTGAAGCCCGACTACCTATTCGAGGTAAGCTGGGAAGTTTGTAACAAGGTAGGTGGAATACATACCGTTGTTTCCACTAAGGCTTCGTTGCTGGAGGATGAACTTAAAAACAACTACATCACCATTGGCCCCGATATCATCAAAGATACAGAACGCAACTTTGAGTTTACTGAAGATCCCAACCTTTTTAAAGCATGGAAAAGTCAAGCTTTATCGGAAGGTATCTCAGTGAGAGTCGGGCGATGGAATATACCCTGCAAGCCGATTGCTATACTGGTAAACTTTTCAGGCTTAATATCACAAAAAGATACGATATTCAAGCTGCTTTGGGAACGTTTTAAACTCGATTCCATTACCGGACAATGGGACTACATTGAGCCAGCCCTTTTTGGTTATGCTGCCGGAAAAGTAATTGAGAGTTTCACAAACTTCAACCTGAGCCTACGCCACAGGGTGGTTGCCCAATTCCATGAATGGATGACAGGCGCTGGACTCCTTTACCTAAAGCAAAATTCACCTCAAATAGGAACAGTATTCACCACCCATGCCACTGTTTTAGGACGTAGTATTGCCGGTAATGGCATCCCACTATACAGCAATATCGATAAGTATAATCCCGATCATAAAGCCAAGGAATTTAACGTTGTAGCCAAGCACTCCCTTGAATCAATTGCTGCCAAGGAAGCCGATTGTTTTACCACTGTAAGCGAAATTACAGCTCAGGAATGCAAGTATTTTCTTGGCAATGAGGTTGATCTTATTACTCCTAACGGTTTCGATGGCTCCTTTATCCCTAAACCCGAAGAGGAGTTTAAGCTAAGGAAACTTGAAGGCAAAATAAAGTTTTACGAAGTTGCCGAGGCTATGCTCTCAAACGATGTAGCAAAGGATAGCTTAGTGATTGGCATCAGCGGGCGTTACGAGTTCAAGAATAAAGGAATTGATGTTTTCCTGGATGCGCTTGCAAAGCTAAACCGCGAAAATAACCTTGAAAAGGAGGTACTTGCATTCCTGTTGATTCCTGCAGGCCATCACGGACCCAGGAAAGATGTATTCCACAATCTACGCGATGGGAAGGAAAGCGATAACTACATCAAACTTGATGATACGCACGTTACACACTACCTCAACGATCCCGAATCCGAGATAATACTAAAACGGATTCGTGCACTGGGACTAAACAATGCTTCCACCGATAAGGTTAAAGTATTCTGGGTCCCCTGTTACCTCAACGGAAACGATGGCATTTTTAACAAGCCATACTACGATTTGCTCATAGGGATGGATATCACTGTTTTCCCATCGTACTATGAACCCTGGGGTTATACACCGCTTGAAAGTTTAGCCTTTAGAGTTCCTACAATTACCACAACCCTTGCGGGTTTTGGCGATTGGATCAATAAGCATTACAATAACCCCAAGGATGCCATTAGAATAATTCACCGTACCGACGATAATGACCCCGAAGTGGTTGAGCAAATTGCTTTAACCATCGACTACATCATGAAACTCGACAACAACAAGAAGTTGAATCTAGCCCATAATGCCGACGAGATATCGCGCGTTGCCCTTTGGGAAAACTTTATTGATTATTACTTCCAAGCATACGACAAAGCCCTTAGGGTAGTTGGCGATCGCACACAAATGTACATGGAGTTTGAACGGCAAGAGGTTTTGCCTACAGTTGAGCGGAAATTCAAACAGTATCAACCCAACTGGGTTAGGTTGATAATCCAAAAACGTTTGCCCGAAAAGCTAAAACCCCTCGATGAGATTTCACGAAACCTTTGGTGGTCCTGGAATACCGATGCCAAAGAAATATTTGAAACAATTGATAAGGACTTGTGGAACGAATGCGAGCACAACCCCATTCAGTTCCTGGAAAGAATAAGTTTACCCCGCTTCCAGGAATTAGAAAACGATACTGCGTTTGTCGATAAACTTCAATCGGTTTACCTGAAGTTTACCTCATACATGATGAAACGCTACGAGCGAAAAGGCCCCCGAATTGCATACTTCAGCATGGAGTTTGGCCTGCACAGCTCACTTAAACTTTACTCAGGAGGTCTTGGTGTACTAGCAGGCGACTACCTGAAAGAGGCTTCGGACCGCAATATCGATATGGTTGGTATAGGCCTTTTATACCGGTATGGATATTTCACACAAAACCTTTCCGCTTCCGGCCAACAGGTTGCTGTTTACGACCAGCAAAACTTTACCCAGAGCGTTGCCACCCCTGTGCGTAACGAAAACGGTAAGTGGATCACCGTTAAGGTGGCATTCCCTGGACGCGATGTATTCGTCCGGGTTTGGAAAGTTGAAGTGGGGAGAACCGACCTTTACCTCCTGGACACCGACTTTGAGGATAACCAGCCCCTTGACCGTACCATCACTCACCACCTTTACGGTGGCGACTTGGAAAACCGGTTTAAGCAGGAAATGATTCTTGGTATAGCGGGCATTAGAACCTTAAACGAATTAGGAATTACCCCCGATATCTACCACATCAACGAGGGTCATGCCGCATTTATTGGGCTAGAACGTTTACGCCGTTACATTGTAGAAGAAAAACTATCATTCCCTGAAGCTTTGGAACTTGTTAGGGCCTCGAGCCTTTTCACTACCCATACACCTGTTCCTGCCGGCCACGATGCCTTCCCTGAAGAGTTAGTACGAACCTACATGGCTCATTACCCAGAAAGGTTAAAAATAACCTGGGATCAATTCATGGATTTAGGCCGAATGACCCCTGGCGACACAACCGAGCGTTTTTCAACGAGCCATCTAGCCATAAGGCTCTCGCAAGAGGTTAACGGGGTTAGCTGGCTCCATGGCGAGGTTAGCCGTAAAATGTTTGCCGGCATGTGGCCCTGCTACTTCCCCAATGAACTTCATATAAGCTATGTAACAAATGGCGTTCACTTCCCTACATGGACTGCCCGTGAATGGAAAGCAATACTGGAAGATAGTTCTGACAGTTCTGAATTGGGCTACACACTTCCTAACTGGAACGCAATTGAGAACTTGCCCGATAATAAGATATGGGATATTCGAAACAAGCTAAGGAAACGCCTTATCAAACTAATTAACAAGCGGTTAAATAATCCGAACCTGGTTAGGTTTGAAAGCCCACGTCAGGTTATTGAGATACAAGAAAAGCTGAACGACAAGATACTTACCCTAGGTTTTGCCCGCCGATTTGCCACCTACAAAAGGGCATGGTTGCTATTTAAGGATCAGGATAGGTTAGCGGAACTAGTCAACAACCCCCAACGACCTGTTCAAATCTTTTTTGCTGGCAAAGCCCACCCACACGATAAAGCCGGCCAGGATTTAATCAAGAAGATTATTGAAATATCCAAGCAACCACGTTTCCTTGGCAGAATAATCTTCCTGCAAAACTACGATATGGAACTGGCCCGACGAATGGTACAAGGTGTTGATGTTTGGCTCAACACCCCCACCCGTCCCATGGAAGCTTCAGGAACCAGCGGTCAAAAAGCCGTAATGAATGGAGTGCTTCACTTTAGCGTTCTGGATGGATGGTGGGTTGAAGGCTACCGCGAGAATGCCGGTTGGGCACTACCAATGGAACCCACATACCCCCAAGAGGAGTTCCAGGACGAACTCGATGCTGAACTCATCTATACCATACTTGAGAATGAGGTTGTACCCGCATTCTATGAGCGCACCGCCGACGATGTCCCTCAAAAGTGGATTTCGTTTATCAAAAAGTCCATGACCCAAGTGGCATCGAACTTTACAACGCTTAGAATGATAAACGACTACCAAAACCGGTTTTACAACAAGCTATACTATAGGTTTAATGAGCTATCCGAAAACGATTTTGAGGAAGCCAAACAGATTTCCGCATGGAAACGCCGCATTACTCGTAGCTGGGACGAGATTGAAGTGATACGGGTTAAACAGTTTGACATGAACCGTGAACCCATATTGCTGGGTAATGAGTATGAGGCTGAAGTTGTTCTCGATTTGGGTTCACTTGCCCCCGATGAAATAGGGGTAGAGCTTGTGGTTGCCGACCTTATTGAGAACCAACAAGTAACCGTTATGCGTGTTCATGAATTTGAACTTGCTGGAATTGAAGGCTCAAGAGCTACTTACAGGTTAAAACTGATCCCCGTTGAACCCGGTGCGTTTGAGTGTGGTATTAGAATTTTCCCAAAAAACCCACTACTGCCCCACCGCATGGATTTTTGCTTGGTTCGATGGATATAATGGAAAAACCGCATTGGGGAAAAGGTTAATGCAAGCCTTTTCCCCTTACCAAAAGTTTACGTCGGTTCGTCAATGCTTTTTATGCTTTGGTCAACAAGAAAAATATCATGAACAATAATATTACTTTGAAACAATAAATTTTTGCAAATTAGCATGTGAGTAAGCACAAGCCTAACATGATTATTATTCAACGTCCAAATCAAACGCGCCGTAAGGAATTAGCACTTACCTTAGGCTTTTTTGATGGCGTTCACCTTGGACACCGCGAGCTAATCCAAACAGTAGTTCACGATGCCGAAATCATGGGTTTGGAATCGGCTGTGCTAACTTTCTGGCCACACCCCAGACTTGTCCTCCATAAAGATCCTGAGAAACTTCGTTTCCTTAACACGCTTAACGAGAAAGCTAAAATAATTGCCAAGTTTGGAATAGACTATTTTATTGTTCAGGAATTTTCCCGGGATTTTTTCAATTTGGATGCCACCGATTTCATCAAATTGCTGGTTTACGAATATAAGGTTAAGCATTTTGTAATTGGTGCCGATCATCGCTTTGGAAAAGGTGGATCAGGCGATTCAGACCTTTTGAATAAACTTTCTGGCGAAATGGGTTTCACCGTGAAAGTGATCCCATCGCAAAGAATTGAAGGAATTGATGTTAGCTCCACAAAGATACGCGAAGCGCTCCTAACTGGAAACCTTGAACTGGCAAACCAGATGCTGGGTTACCCATACCTTATAACCGGTGCTGTTCAATCCGGTAATCAGCTTGGACGAAGAATCGGTTTCCCCACTGCCAACATTCGTCCAAACGACCCTCTTAAGCTTATTCCCAAGGAAGGGGTATATGCAGTGGTTGTTAACGCCAACGACACCATTTACAAGGGAATGCTTAACATTGGTTTTAGACCAACAGTTGGTACTGACAACAAGCAAACTATTGAAGTAAACATTTTCGATTTTGAGGAAGACCTTTACAATTCAGGCATTGAGGTTGCCCTTGTCGCCCGGTTAAGGGACGAAAAACGTTTTGCCTCCGTTGAACTCTTGAAAGAGCAACTTGTTATTGATAAACAGAATGCCCTGGAAGCCTTAAAGAACGAAAAAGTTGAACGTTATCAAAACTTATTCCTAACTTTACGGCCCGAAAGGAATAATAACCAATAAAATCAATATTAATGGAACAAGTAATTCAGGCTACCTTACCCTACAAGGTTAAGGATATCGCATTGGCAGAATGGGGAAGGAAAGAAATCACTATTGCCGAAAAGGAAATGCCGGGACTAATGTCGCTTCGTAAGAAGTACGGTCCTCACAAGCCCCTTAAAGGGGCACGCATTACCGGTTCGCTCCACATGACCATACAAACCGCTGTACTTATTGAAACCCTTGTAGAACTGGGAGCACAGGTTCGTTGGGCAAGTTGCAACATTTTCTCAACTCAGGATCATGCTGCAGCAGCCATAGCAGCTGCAGGCATACCTGTATTTGCATGGAAAGGAGAAACACTTGAAGAGTACTGGTGGTGTACCGCGCAGGCTCTTTCGTTCCCCGAAGGTAAAGGCCCAAACCTCATTGTTGACGATGGTGGCGATGCTACACTCCTTGTACATTGGGGTTACAAAGCCGAGAACGACAAGTCGTTCCTCGATAGGGTGCCATCGTCGCACGAAGAAAAGGTTATACTCTCACTACTCAAAGATATTTTGGCTAAAGAGCCTAACAAGTGGCATAACCTGGTGAAGGAACTTAAAGGTGTTTCGGAAGAAACTACTACCGGGGTTCATCGCCTTTACCAAATGCTTGAGCGTAAAGAACTACTTATACCCGCCATAAATGTTAACGACTCGGTTACCAAGAGTAAGTTCGACAACCTCTATGGGTGCCGCGAATCGCTTGCCGATGGCATTAAGCGGGCAACCGATGTTATGATTGCCGGTAAGGTTGTTGTGGTATGCGGTTACGGCGATGTAGGAAAGGGTTGTGCTCACAGCATGCGCTCCTACGGCGCCCGTGTGATTGTAACTGAAATTGATCCCATATGCGCCCTTCAGGCTGCCATGGAAGGTTTTGAGGTGAAAACAGTTGAGGACACTCTCGATGAGGGTAATATCTACGTTACCGCTACAGGCAACTGCGATGTTATTACTCTTGAGCATATGCAACGCATGAAGGATCAAGCCATTGTTTGCAATATCGGCCATTTTGACAACGAGATTCAAATGGATAGGCTCAACTCCCAAAAGGATGTTAAGCGCATCAATATTAAGCCACAGGTGGATCAGTACACATTCCCCGATGGCCACTCCATTTTTATCCTGGCCGAAGGCCGACTGGTTAACCTTGGCTGCGCCACAGGCCATCCCAGCTTTGTGATGAGCAACAGTTTCTCCAACCAAACCCTTGCACAAATTGAGCTCTGGACTAAAAACCTACCTGTTGATGTGTACCGACTTCCCAAACACCTCGACGAGGAAGTTGCTCGCTTGCACCTTGAGCAAATTGGTGTTAAACTAACCCAGTTGAGCCCAAAACAAGCGGAATATATTGGTGTTAAACCCGAAGGACCATACAAACCCGAACATTACCGATACTAAACAATTAGAACTGCCGGGAACCTCCGGCAGTTTTTCTATCCTTTTGCTCTAGTAATTAACTTTATTGCTCCCATAATCTTTTCATATCCTGCGCGTTCAAGCGGAGTATTGCCAAATTTATAAGTAAATTCACTCTCGCTAAGACTTGAAAGTTCGGCAACTTTAATCCCACTAAAAATATGGGTTTCCTGATCAACTCCATTAACCCGCACAGCCTTGCTGTTCCATGGGCAAACCTCCTGACAGATGTCGCAGCCAAAACACCATCCTTTTAGGTTGCTCACCTCATCATCGGCAATCAACTGTTTACGCTCAATAGTTAAGTACGATATGCACTTCCGCGCATCTACAGTACCCGGGGCAACTATAGCACTATTGGGGCAGGCGTCCATGCATCGGGTACAAGAGCCACACCCATCTCGCTCCAGGTGAATGGTTGGCTCAATTTCAATATCAACAATAAGTTCCCCAATAAAAACGTAGGAACCTAAGTTCCTGTTAATAAGGTTCGAGTTCTTCCCAATCCATCCCAACCCAGCACGAACTGCCCACTCACGCTCCATTACCGGCGCAGAATCAACAAATGCTCGTCCATTTATTTCACCATAGCTTTTCCGCATTCTGTTCAACAACTCCCAGAGCATTTTTTTCATCAGAAAATGGTAATCAACCCTGCAGGCATAACGAGCAATTCGGGGGGATTGTATGTTAACAGGCACATCGCCTGTATTGTACGAAAGTAAAACACTTATCACCGATTTCGCCCCTGGAACCAACATGGTAGGATCAAGCCTAAGGTCAATATTCCGCTCCATGTAGGCCATGGTTGCATGGTACTGATTATGCAACCACTTGAAGTATACCCCTTCAAGATTATCCAAGTTTTCGGCCCGACTCACCCCACAAGCATGAAAACCAACACCTAGCGCAATACTGATAATATCTTCAGCCTTTACCATCGGTAAGTATTTGCAAATACAAAGATTGTTAAATAGAATCGAAATTTAGCTTTTTTACTTAACTTGGTAAAAATTTGACATATTAGTATGATTGAGTTTGATATTGAAACGGAATATATTCAGCTGGATAAGCTACTCAAGGCGTGCCGCCTTGTTTATAGCGGTGGCGAAGCCCACCAGCTTGTTGACGAAGGTCTTGTTAAACTGAACGGTACAGTTGAAACCCGGCGGAGAGCAAAAATAAGACCTGGCGACAAGGTTCAGGTTGGTTCTGAAACAATAGTGGTAAAAACAAAAAAATAGATGTTATGGAAAAAAGAGTATCTTTTCTTTTGCTGGTAATGCTGGCAATATCAGTTATTGGCTGTGGCACAAAAAAGTCAAATGAGTACGCAAATCTCGAATCGATTAGTTCAAATCGGAGTGAAGCCTTTACCGAAACGGTTGTTGATGATATTGCAGCTCCTGTAGCAAAAAGTGTTGCTGCGGTTGATATTGAGCCAAAAGTAATTAAAACAGCCAATGTTAGCATTGAGGTAGCCGATTACCTAAAATCGCGCCAAAAAGTAGATTCAATTGTGGCCAAGCATAAAGGCTTTGTAACTAACGAAGCATTCCAAGAAACCGATACCCAAAAAAGTAACAGCATAACCATTAGGGTACCGGCTCAAAACTTTGACCATCTACTTAGCGATATTGCTACTATTGCCAAAAGAGTCGATTACCAGAATATATATACCCAGGATGTAACCGAAGAGTATTTCGATGTTAAAACACGCTTGGAGAACAAGCAGGAAGTTGAAAGAACCTACAGGAAACATCTGCGCGAGGCAAAGAACATTGAGGATATTCTGAAGATTGAGAACAAGTTGGCCGAAATCCGTTCCGAAATTGAATCGGCTCAGGGAAGGTTAAAGTATATCGACAATCAGGTTAACCTAAGCACCGTGTCGTTATATCTGTACCAGAAATTGGAATACAAATATATCCCTGAGCAATTGCCTGGGTTCTGGCAAAGGGTAAAAGAAGGATTCCATTGGGGATGGAAAGGTTTTCTTTGGTTCCTAATCCTTCTGGTTAAGCTTTGGCCACTCTGGCTAGTTGGTGCTATTGCATATTTTACAGTTATTCTAATTGAAAAGCAGATAAAAAGTCGCAAAAAGAAGGAAAAGAAGGCTAAGAAACTGCAAAAAAAGGCCAAGCAAACCGATGAAACCGTCATGTAACGGGTAACCCTTTTGGCTTGAAATACAGCGTTGAATTAGACTGCCCTGCAGAAAAAATTGCAAATAACCTTAAAACTATTTTGCGAATAAAAAATTTACTTATTTTTGCAGTGCTAAAAAAAATTGCATTACCTGCTGAAACATGCTAGAATGCTGCATATCGAAGCAAGTGGCAATTTAAAATAGTGATGGCGAGGTAGCTCAGTTGGTTAGAGCGTCCCGATTTTATGGGGAAGGTCGCCGGTTCGAAATGTAAACGTTCTTTTTTGAAATATAAGTTAGTTGGCGAGGTAGCTCAGTTGGTTAGAGCGCATGATTCATAATCATGAGGTCGCCGGTTCAATCCCGGCTCTCGCTACAAAGTCGAAAAGCCCGTAAACAGTGAGTTTGCGGGCTTTTTTATTTTTAACCTTTACCAATAGTAACCTAGTTCCCCCTGTGGGTAGCTCAGTTGGTCAGAGCGTCCCGATTTCATCGGGAAGGTCGCCGGTTCAATCCCGGCTCTCGCTACAAAGTCGAAAAGCCCGTAAACAGTGAGTTTGCGGGCTTTTTTATTTTCAACCTTTACCAATAATAACCCAGTTCCCCCTCTGGGTAGCTCAGTTGGTTAGAGCGTCCCGATTTCATCGGGAAGGTCGCCGGTTCAATCCCGGCTCTCTCTACAAAGCCGAAAAGCCCGTAAACAGTGAGTTTGCGGGCTTTTTTGTTTTTAACCTTTACCAATAGTAACCTAGTTCCCCCCTGTGGGTAGCTCAGTTGGTTAGAGCATCCCAGACTCATAGGAAAGTCGCTGGTTAGGAATGTAAACGTTCTTATTTGAGATATTAGTTAGTTGACGAGGTAGCTCAGCCAGTCAGAGCGTCCCGATTTCATCGGGAAGGTCGCCGGTTCAATAGGAGTCATAGAGGTTATAATATCACTTACTTTAACATCAAGGTACTTGGCCACAACGGATTGCGCCCTCTTAAATAGGCTAACAATTTCTTTGTTTATTAACAACCTATTGTTAATAAATACCTTCAAAACATTGGCATAAGTATTGCATTTTATTTTTAAATTGCTTATGCTAAGTTCAAGAATTGGTATGAGCAGAGCGTAAATTTAAAACATTCAAGTATGAAAGGGACAGTAAGTACTAATCAAAAGGTTGAACTTGAGTATCAGGTTAACACCTCTCCTGGTGTGCTTTTTAAAAGGTTAAGCACCCCCCATGGTTTATCGGAATGGTTTGCTAACGATGTAAACCTTTCAGGGAATGTGTTCACTTTCATCTGGGACGGAGATACCAAAAAAGCTGAATTGGTTGATAAAAAGGAAAATAAGTTTGTTAAGTTTCGATGGATTACTGAGCAGAATGAGGCTGGCCACCATTTTGCTTTTAAACTTACAAAAGATGAACTCACCGGCGAGGTATCGCTTACCGTAATTGAAGAGGTTAATGAGGAGGAGGATATCGATGAGGTTGTTTCACTCTGGAACTACCAAATTGGTGAACTCAAACGGCTGATTGGGGCATAAGCTAAATATAACATCTATCACTTTCAAGGAAAAACATTACATTTGTGATGTTTTTCCTTAATTTTTAATCCGTGAAAACACTTCATCGTTTTATCCTGAAATCGTATATTGGCCCGCTAGTAATGACATTTTTCATTACTATGTTCGTACTGCTCATGCAGTTTCTCTGGAAGTATATCGACGATTTGGTTGGGAAAGGGCTGAGCTGGAATGTTATTGCAGAGCTTCTTTTATACGCATCGGCAGGACTTTTGCCCATGGCATTGCCACTTGCAACCCTACTCGCCTCGCTTATGACCATGGGCAACCTAGGGGAGAATAATGAGCTGCTTGCCATGAAATCGGCAGGAATCTCACTACCCCGGATACTTACTCCACTTATAGTACTTACCATTTTTATTAGCGTTGGCGCATTCTTTTTCTCAAACAATGTTCTGCCCTACACAAACCTTAAAATATCGACACTGCTCTACTCGGTTAAGCAACAAAAACCAGAACTTATAATAAAGGAAGGGGTTTTTACCAACCTGATTGAAGGATACAGTATAAAAGTAGGCGACAAAGACCCAAATACCGGATTAATGCGCCGAATCCTTATTTACGATCACAGCAAGGACGAAGAAAACACTACCGTTACCTACGCCGATTCCGGTTACATGAAACCCACTGCCGATCAAAAGTTTTTGGTAGCCACACTCTATAGCGGTAATAGCTACAAGGAGGTTAGGGATAATCGTAAGCCCCGTTACAGCTATAAGGAAAAACTCCCAGCCCAGAAGCAAACCTTTGAAAAGGAAGTAATCATATTTGAACTAAAAGGTTTTGAACTTCAGCGTGCCGATGAGAGTTTTTTCAAGGACAGCTACCAAACCCAAAATATTGCCCAGCTAGAAAAAACGGAGGATTCACTTTCCAAAGCATTTAACACTCAAATAGAATCATTCTCGCAACATGTAATCAGGAGTAGTATCTTCCGAAATCCATACTGGGGCCGTCGCCAAAACGATGCTAAAGTCACACGTAGTTTGAATGTTGATTCCCTTTACAATACACTACCTCCCGTAGAAAAAATTTCGGCACTGGAGCGAGCCATGGAATTTGCCCGCTCAACCAAGAGCTATGTCTCATCGTCAAAGGATGAATTTTTCTATAAACAAAAGTATATTGCCCGGCATAGGATTGAATGGCACCGAAAATTCACCCTTGCATTTGCATGCTTTGTATTCTTTTTCATAGGCGCACCACTTGGGGCCATAATCAGGAAAGGCGGATTGGGTACACCTGTTGTGATTTCGGTTCTTTTCTTCATTATCTACTACATCATAAACATTACCGGCGAAAAGTTTGCTCGCGAGCTTTACTGGAACCCCTTTATGGGCATGTGGATTTCATCGTTTATTCTTCTTCCCCTAGGGATATTCCTCTCTTACAAGGCAACAACCGATTCAGTGATCATGAATGCAGATTTCTACATTGAAAAGGTTAAAAAGTTGTTTAGCTTTAGCACGACAAGAAAGAAGCATACCGAATTATCGCCTAAAACCGAATAAATTTTAAATGCGAATCCTTATAATTTCACACAAACCACCCTACCCCAGTGTTGACGGAGGAACACTGGCAACCCTTAATATGTGCCTAGGGCTAGCCAAAGCAGGCAATAATGTAACCGTACTAACCTTAAGTACCCAAAAGCATCCTAGCTCACTGGAAATAATTCCAAATGAGATTAAAGCTCTTATTAACTTTGAAATACTACACGTTAATATTAAAACAACCCTTTTAGGGTACATCCTCAACTTCATTTTTTCGCTTCGCCCCTATAACATTGAGCGATTCATAAGTACCCCCTTTAAAAGGTTAATAAGAAAAATTCTTTTGAACGAGTATTTTGATGTTGTTCAGCTTGAGGGTTTATACCTTTACCCATACATTAGTACCATTCGCAGTCATTTTAGGGGAACCCTTTCGCTTAGGAGCCATAATGTGGAGCATCATATTTGGCTAAAGCTTGCCGAAAACGAGACCAATAAGCTCAAAAGGTTCTATTTTAGGATTCTTGCCAAACGTTTGGCCAGAGTTGAATCGAACATTTCAAGTAAGGTTGATGCCCTTGTAGCTATAGCTGAGCCCGACAGGCAATGGTTTGTGGAAAATAATTTTAACAAACCAACAATTACTATCCCCGCTGGGTACTTAAAGGAGGAGGTTGCAGAAGATATTGAGCCTGTTGACTTCCCATCAATATGTTACATAGGCGCATTGGATTGGTTGCCAAATACAGAAGGTTTAAATTGGTTTATCAACTGGGTTTGGCCACGTATTCAATCGGAAATTCCTGAGATAGAGTTTCATATTGCCGGACGAAACGCCTCAGAGGAACTGGCAGAAAGACTTATTACCGAGCGCAACATCATTTTTCATGGCCAGGTAGCCAATTCATCTACTTTTCTGAGTAGATGCCCAATAATGGTCGTACCTCTACTCTCAGGTAGTGGAATTCGGATTAAAATTATTGAGGGCATGTACCTGCAAAGAGCCATTGTTGCCACAAGTATGGCTGTTAAGGGTATTGATATCAAGCACAACGAGCACATTCTCATAGCCGATTCGCCCGATGAATTTGCCAAAGCGGTATGCTCGCTAATCTACAACCCCGACCTAGGAAAGAAAATTGCGCATAACGCCATGGAATTTGCTCAAAACAACCTCGATGCTATTGTGCTAGCCGAAAAACTTACCCAGTTTTACAAACAACTTGAGGGATGATGCTCCATTTTCTTTTCTGGCTAACAATTGGTATAGTTCTTTACACATACTGCATATACTTACTGGTACTTTGGATATTATGTGTAAAACGGGAAAAAAACAATTCACCTGAAAACAATATTAGTCAACTTCCGGAAGTGACCATCGTTATTGCCGCACATAACGAGGAAAAATACATATTAGCAAAATATCAAAACACCCTAGCCCTGAACTATCCTTCCGGAAAATTATTCCAGCTCTGGAGTGAAGATGGAAGCACAGATGGTACTAAAGAAGTGCTAGGTAAACTTAAAAACATATCATTCATCTCTAACCCTGAAAGGGTAGGAAAAGCGCAATCCATTAACAATGCAATGAAGCTGGTGAAAACCCCAATTACAGTTTTTACCGATGCCAATACTTATTTATCCAAAAACTCAATAATCGATTTAGTTAAGCATTTCGAAAACCCAGAAGTTGGATGCGTTTCAGGTCAAAAAAAAATAAAATGGGATGACGCCGATGCCTTGGCATCGAAAGGAGAAGGAATATACTGGAGTTTCGAGTCGTTTTTAAAAAAAGTTGAAAGCTGCTCAGGTTCAACAGTATCTGGAGCAGGCGAACTTTATGCAATTCGAACAAACCTGTTTAAACCATTACCAGTCAATACTATACTCGACGACTTTGAAATATCGGCAAGTATTATTAAACAGGGATATAAGGTTAAATACGAAAATGGAGCAGTAGCTTCGGAAACCGGCTCCCTTACGGTAGAGGATGAGAAAAAACGAAAGGTAAGAATAGCTGCTGGGTGCTTTCAAGCACTCGGTAGACATACCTATCTACTTAATCCATTTAAAAATACCGAAGTGGCTTTTAAGTTTTTTTCACATAAACTTTTACGATGGGTTTTGGTACCTCCTGCAATTGTTGGTGCACCGTTCTTAAATGCTGCCATTCTATTATTATATCCAGATAGTTCCATTATCTACTTAGCTTCCATGCTTACTATTACTTTTTTTTACCTTTTAGTAGCCATAGGATACCTTTTCCGGAATCGCAGCAATGTGCATCCCGTGGTTACCTTCCCATACTATGGTTTTATGATGAATATTACCATGCTTAAAGGGTTAATTATTTTCTTAACTGGCAAACAAACACATATTTGGGAAAAGGCAAACCGAAAAGCTGACATTTAGCAAGATATTTTTCCTTTCAAAATACTAATTTTGCGTCATCCTTTTTAATCATTTTATTGGCAGCACAATGGCAAACAACGACGAGATTAAACTAAATACCATCGAAGAGGCGATTGAAGAGCTTCGTAATGGAAGAGTAATAATAGTGGTTGACGATGAGGATAGGGAGAACGAGGGCGATTTCATTGCTGCTGCTGAGCTAATCACACCTGAAATAATTAACTTTATGGCTAAGTATGGGCGTGGGCTAATTTGTGCATCACTGCCCGAAAAGCGCTGCGATGAGTTGGAGCTTGAGCTCATGGTAGGCCGTAACACCGCTCTGCACCATACAGCCTTTACCGTATCGGTCGACCTTATTGGAAACGGATGTACAACTGGTATATCGGCAGCCGATAGAGCCAAAACCATAAAGGCACTCGTTGACCCCAATACTAAACCGGAAGACCTTGCCCGACCAGGTCATATTTTCCCGCTACGTGCCAAAGAAAAGGGCGTTTTACGTCGCCCAGGCCATACCGAGGCAGCTATTGACCTTACACAGCTTGCCGGCCTAACCCCCGGTGGTGTATTGGTTGAAATAATGAACGACGATGGCACCATGGCACGCCTTCCCCAGCTTGTTCAGGTTGCCCAGGAGTTCAACCTGAAAATTGTAACCATAAAGGACCTAATTAGCTATAGGCTGAAGTTTGAAAGTATTGTTGAGAAAGGTGTTAAGGTAAAACTCCCTACGGAGTTTGGCGATTTTGCACTAATACCTTTCCGCCAGAAGTCGAACGGGCTTGAGCATGTTGCCCTAATTAAAGGCGAATGGGAACCCGATGAGCCCGTTCTGGTTCGCGTACACTCCTCGTGTGTTACCGGCGATATTTTTGGCTCGTACCGTTGCGATTGCGGCCCTCAGCTCCATGAGGCCATGAAGATGATTGACAATGCAGGTAAAGGGGTGCTGGTTTACCTTAACCAGGAAGGGCGTGGCATAGGCCTTTTCAACAAGATACATGCATATAAACTCCAAGAGGAAGGGATGGATACAGTTGATGCCAACGTGGAACTTGGATTCCAGCCCGATGAGCGCGACTATGGTGTGGGAGCAAGTATTTTGCGCGAAGTTGGTGTAAAGAACATGCGGCTTATTACCAACAACCCTAAAAAGATGAGTGGGCTTGAAGGGTATGGATTACACGTAGTTGAAAATATTCCTTTAGTAATACCACCAAATCCTTACAACGAATTTTACCTAAAAACTAAACACGAACGCATGGGACACATCAACCTTTTCAACCCCAAAAAGGACTAAAACCCAATGCCAGCAAAGGAATCACCCCGTATTGTTTACATGGGCACGCCCGAGTTTGCCGTTGAACCACTTAGGGCGATTATTGAAGCAGGGTACAACGTGTCAGCTGTAGTCACTGTTCCAGATAAACCCGCAGGCCGAGGTTTAAAACTTCAGCCTTCACCGGTTAAGGTATTTGCCGAGCAAAACCATATTCCCGTACTTCAGCCAGAAAAGCTCAAGGATCCGCAGTTCATTCAAACACTGAAAGAGATAAATCCCGATATTGCCGTTGTTGTTGCCTTTAGAATGTTACCAAGGGATGTTTGGCAAATTCCTCGTTTAGGAACCTTTAACCTTCATGCTTCGCTCTTACCCCAGTACAGGGGCGCTGCACCCATTAATTGGGCAATCATAAATGGTGAAAAGGAAACCGGAATTACCACTTTTTTACTTGATGAACAGATTGATACGGGTAATATCCTTCTTCAAAAGAGTGTACCCATAGGCGAAACCGAAACCGCCGGCGAACTCCACGATAGGCTAATGTATCAGGGGGCAGGACTTGTTGTTGAAACTATATGCATGCTTACTGCTGGCAACATCAATCCAATTCCTCAAAACCAAATCAAGATAAGTGGAGAGCTAAAACCAGCCCCAAAAATTTTTAAGGAAACCTGTCGTGTTGATTGGAACAATCCATCCCAAAAAGTTTTCAACCACATTAGGGGGCTTAGCCCATACCCTGCTGCATGGACTGAACTTAAAACCAAAAGAAACAATGTTGAAACAATTATACCTATAAAGATTTACCAGGCGGAAAAACTTGACCAGGCTCAATCACAAAGGCCTGGAATGTTAAAAACCGATGGAAAAACACACCTCCATGTTTTTTGTTCACAGGGTGCAATTGCGCTAAAAACTGTTCAGCAGGCAGGTAAAAAAGCCATGGGAATTGAAGAGTTCCTAAGGGGATGGCAGAATACTGAGCTTATCGAAGTACTATAACGGTTTACGTTTCCTCAAGTAAATTAGTTGACCCACCTCTGGTTCATCGCCCGGTTTCATTCTATTTTTCCGGTAAAGTGACTTTAACTTAACGCCGTACATCTGCGAAATTTTATACATGGTTTCGCCCTCTTCCGCTGTATGAACCGGATTCGACCTATCTGCTTTCCATCGTTTGGGCTGTATGTATAGTTCCTGCCCAGGACGAATCACTGAATCGCGAGTCAAATCGTTGTACCTGTAAAGCTGCCAGGGCATTAAATCTAACTCCCTAGCTAACGATTCAAAAGTATCGCCATCCTTGGCAACAATATATTTTACCCTGTTTCGGATGAAAACAGGCCGAGTTTTGTAAAGGTCAATTTCGTAATTATCCCAATCGGTTACAACCGGTTTGGGTGGCTTAATGGCAACGGTAATTCCCTGATCGAATCGGTAAAGCTCATTGTCCTCAATTATCTTAATAAGCAGCTCTGCATACTTTGGGTTTGTAGCATAACCAGCTTTCTTGAGCCCATGGGCCCATGCCTTATAATCGGTTGGGGTCAAATCGAATAGGAAAGCATAGCGCTTTCCGCCTCTGAGAAAAAGACTATGGTCGTTAAACGATTGCTCCGGATTTTTGTATTTTCTAAAGCACTCCCCTTTTCGGTCGTCATCGTGGTAAATGGTTGCACCAGTCCAGTCCTTATGGCACTTTATCCCAAAGTGGTTATTGGCCTTTACGGCCAATGTGCTATTCCCATTATCGCTTTCCAGCATGGCCTGGGCAAGAGTAATACTTGCAGGTACGCCAAACTGCTTCATATTATTAACGGCAATATGCGAATACATGCTAATGTATTCCTCGCGCGAAATCTTGTTTTGAGAAAATACAGATAGATGAATCCCTGTAAGGATAAAAAACAGTGCAACTAAAATCCTATTCATAGCTAAAACTACTCCAAGCCTAACAACAAAAACTCACTCCATAACTTCTCGCTGGGAGGAGGAGCTACAATTTTTATTTCTTCCCCAGAAATTGGATGGGTAAATGCAAAAACCCTTGAATGCAGATCGATACCGCCATCGGGGTTAGAACGGGGATAGCCATATTTTAAATCGCCTCGAATTGGACATCCAATTTTCGAGAGCTGAGCACGTATTTGGTGATGCCTACCGGTAATCAAATCTATTACTAACAGGTAGTAATTTTCAGTTCTACCAACAAGCTCATACTTAAGCTTGGCAATTTTTGAGCCGTGCACCTCACGGTGATATACAAACGACTTATTTTTTTTGTTATCGCGCAAAAGGTAATGAACAAGGGTTTGCGATTCAACAGGGGGTTGGTTCTTTACAATAGCCCAATACTTTTTGGTGATTTTCCCTTCCTGAAAAAGATTATTGATACGGCTTAACCCTTTGCTGGTTTTGGCAAAAAGCACTACTCCACTCACAGGCCTATCAATCCGGTGGGTCACTTCCAGGAATACGCGACCTGGCTTACTGTCGCGCTCTTTAATAAACCGCTTTACCGTTTCAACCAACGACTCATCGCCGGTTTTGTCGGCCTGCACAATCTCACCACAGTTCTTATTTACCGCTAAAAAATGGTTATCCTCGTAAAGGATTCTGTCGCTTGAAAAATTTATCATCTTCAGTATTAGTATTGCTCACGTTCATTGGGAAAATCGAGCGATTTCACATCGCTAATATAGGCTTGAAATGCTCCAAGCATTTCAGCGTAAAGGTTGTGGTACCGCCTGAGAAAGCGTGGTGAGAACTCCTGGTTAATACCAAGCATATCGTGGGTAACTAGCACTTGACCATCAACTCCACTGCCAGCACCAATTCCAATTACGGGTATTTTCAGCTCCGAGGCAACCTGTTTTCCTAATGCGGCGGGAATTTTTTCAAGCACAATGGCAAAACAGCCTGTTCTTTCCAGCAAATGTGCATCTTCAACCAGTTTCTTGGCCTCAGCTTCCTCGCGTGCCCTTACAACGTAAGTTCCAAACTTATGGATTGACTGAGGGGTAAGCCCTAGATGCCCCATAACCGGTATCCCTGCAGATAGGATTCGCTCCACGGAGTCAATAATCTCCGAGCCACCCTCGAGCTTAACGGCATCGGCTCCGCTCTCCTTCATAATTCGAATGGCCGAACGTAATGCTAATTTGGAGTTGCCCTGGTAGGTTCCAAAGGGCATATCAACAACAACCAATGCACGCTTTACTCCACGTACCACTGAACTGGCATGGTAAATCATCTGGTCAAGGGTGATAGGGAGTGTTGATATATGGCCTGCCATTACATTCGAAGCAGAGTCGCCTACCAGCAATACGTCAATTCCAGCGGCATCGAGTATCCGGGCCATTGAATAGTCGTACCCTGTCAGCATTGCAATTTTTTCACCCCTGACCTTCATTTCCTGAAGCACATGGGTGGTTACCACTTTAACTTTACTCTCGCTCGACATAAGTATTAAACTTTAAGGATTGTCAAAGGTAATCTATTATTCAGGAAAACCTAAGCTAATTTATTAAAATTGAAAAAACTGACAAAAAGACACAATTAATGACTACTATCTGAAAACCTGAACCTTATAAATATATCAACTCAAATATAAACACAGAAACCTGACAAAGGATTACTGAAAAACTAAAAATTTTGTGACAGATTTTCGTCTTTCAGTCCATTTTTGGTGTTGGCACAATGATTGAACAAAGTGAAAGGAATGTTTAAAAACGAAACAAATCAAAAGTATAACAATAAAAATCTAAAGCAATGAGCAAAATAATTGGAATTGACCTAGGAACAACCAGCTCATGCGTTGCCGTAATGGAAGGTAACGAACCGGTTGTTATAACAAACAGTGAGGGGAAACGCACTACCCCATCGGTAGTTGCATTTGCCGAAAACGGTGAGCGCAAGGTTGGCGACCCAGCAAAGCGTCAGGCAATAATCAACCCCCAAAAAACCATATTCTCAATTAAGCGATTCATGGGCGAAACCTACGATAAGGTTGCCCAGGTTGAAATACCCCGTGTACCCTACAAGGTGGTTCGTGGCGATAATAACACCCCACGTGTAGATATTGATGGCCGCCTGTACACCCCTCAGGAAATATCATCGATGATTCTTCAGAAGATGAAGAAAACTGCTGAGGATTACCTGGGACACGAAGTAACCGAAGCCGTTATCACCGTACCAGCTTACTTTAGCGACTCGCAACGTCAGGCTACCAAAGAAGCTGGAGAAATTGCAGGTTTAAAGGTTCGTCGTATCATCAACGAGCCCACTGCCGCAGCACTGGCATATGGTCTCGATAAAAAGAATAAGGATATCAAGGTGGCAGTGTATGACCTTGGTGGTGGTACTTTCGATATCTCAATCCTTGAACTTGGCGATGGAGTTTTTGAGGTTAAGTCAACCAATGGCGATACCCACCTTGGGGGCGATGACTTTGACCAAGTAATTATTGATTGGCTGGCTGAAGAGTTCCTGAAAGATGAAGGCGTTGACCTCCGTAAAGACCCTATGGCACTCCAACGCTTAAAGGAGGCTGCAGAAAAGGCTAAGATTGAGCTCTCAAGCACCACAACTACCGAAATCAACCTTCCGTACATCATGCCCGTTAACGGCATACCCAAACACCTGGTTAAAACCTTAACCCGAGCCCAGTTTGAGAAACTGGCCGACCACCTCATTCAGCGTACCGTTGAACCATGCCGTAAAGCTTTAGCCGATGCAGGCTTACAGCCTTCCGATATCGACGAGGTAATCCTAGTTGGTGGTTCAACCCGTATCCCTAAGGTTCAAGAGGTAGTTGAAAAATTCTTCAACCGCAAACCTAATAAGAGCGTAAACCCCGATGAAGTTGTTGCCGTTGGTGCAGCCATCCAGGGTGGCGTGCTTACCGGTGAGGTAAAGGATGTTCTGCTGCTTGACGTTACACCTCTTTCGTTGGGTATCGAAACCTTAGGTGGTGTTTTCACCAAGCTGATTGAAGCTAATACCACCATTCCTACCCGTAAAACCGAAGTATTTACAACCGCTGCCGATAATCAGCCTTCCGTTGAAATACATGTGCTCCAAGGGGAACGTCCCTTGGCTAAGGACAACAAAACAATTGGACGTTTCCACCTCGATGGAATACCACCTGCACCACGTGGCGTACCCCAAATTGAGGTTACTTTCGATATCGACGCAAATGGTATTTTACATGTAACCGCTAAGGATAGAGGTACAGGCAAGGAGCAAAAGATACGTATTGAGGCCTCATCGGGTCTTACCGAAGAGGAAATCAAGCGCATGCGGGAGGAAGCCAAGCGTAACGAGGAAGCCGACCGTAGGGAGAAAGAGCGTATCGAGAAGATTAACGCTGCCGACAGCTTGATTTTCCAAACCGAAAAGCAACTCAAAGAGTTTGGCGATAAACTCCCTGCCGACAAGAAAGCTTCCATTGAAGCAGCACTTGGTAAACTTAAGGACGCTCATAAGAGCCAGAATTTAGCTGCCATTGAGAACGCAACCAACGAACTCAATGCTGCATGGCAGGCTGCATCGGAGGAACTTTACAAAGCGCAAGCACAAGCTAACGCTGGTGCTGGCCAACAGGCCAATGCCAACGCAGGTAGCTCGTCATCATCGGGCAACGACCAGGAAGTAACCGATGTTGATTTTGAAGAGGTGAAATAACCCGAATGGATACTAACCAAAGCCGCCTAATTGGCGGCTTTTTTCATTTTATACTGTTTCCTATAGACCCTTCTAATACTATAAAATTAAAGATTTGACGAAGATTTTTTGTAAATTTGAGGAAATTTAAGAACTGAAAAGAGATGTTCAATGCAATTGAAGTAGACAGAAAGAATCTGACAATAATGGGGGTAAAATTTTCGGACCTGAAAACTTTAGAACTCACAGCAAGGGCTTTGGGGAGTAACATGTTTGAAGGTTTTACACCAACTCAAAAAGGAATTGAAATTATTAGGGATTATGTGACTGGAAAAATATCCCTAACAGAACTTGTGGCATTTGCAAAACAAAAAGCCTATGTCTAATTCTTACAAGTACATAGACCCAGACTACAGCTACATTGACCCCAAGACAGGAATTTTAAGAAATTTACAGGATATATCAGACCCCGAAGTATTACTCTTTGTTGAGAGTAGTGCGGTGACTAAACGACTTTTGGAACTTTACGAGAACCCGATAAAAATTAAGGGAATTGACAGCCTTTTTGAAATTCACAGACATTTGTTTCAAGATATTTACATTTGGGCTGGGAAAAAACGGGTTGTTGAAATCAGCAAAGACGGAAAACAATTCTTCCCAACTACTTACTTTGACAACGCTTTTAGGTATATTGACCAACTAATTGATGAGTACAGGAAAATCCCGAAAAACAACAAAAGGAAATTAGCAGAAAAATTGGCAGAAATATTAGACAATGTTAACTATTTGCATCCCTTCAGAGAAGGAAATGGACGAGCACAAAGAGAATTTATTCGGCTGTTGGCATTGGAAAAGGGCTTGATATTAAATCTCAACCCACCAGACAATATAAGTGTTTACGAACGTTATATGAAAGGAACTGTTGAAAGCGATGTTACAACGCTGACTGAGCTTATCTTTGAACTTATTACAGCTGATAAATGAGAAAAAGAAGGTTAATATCAAGTGTTTTGTTTAATGGCAATATACGAGTTTAACTAAAAATTTATATTGCATCAACTTTTTGATTTGTTGACAATTTTAACTTATAAATCTTGCACTTTACCATAAACCAATTTGTTATACTAACCAAAGGCATTCAATTTGCAATAGAACTTAATAAAAAACAGTAAGCATGAAACGTATATTGGCTTTTCTAGTTCTACTTATTTTTTCTGGATTAGCCATTGGGCAAACCGATGGTGCAAAAAACCAACTTGATAGTAAAAACCGAAAGCAGGGTTATTGGTGCAAGTATTACCCAAACGGCAAGAAAGCCTATGAGGGTTGGTTCAAGGACGACAAACCAGTTGGAGAATTTAAACGTTACCACCAAAATGGAGAGCTAAAGGTGATAATGGTTTACTCCGAGTCTTCACCCTACGTAATCACTACTTTCTTCAACGAAGACGGGAAAAAAATTGTTAGCGGTTTTTACAAAAACCAGCAAAAGGATAGCCTTTGGCAGTATTACTCCATGGAGGGAAAATTGATTTTTGAAGAACGATACAAGAACGGTTTGAAAAACGGAAAAACTAGAAGTTTTTACCCTTCGGGTAAAGTTCTGGAAAGTGCAAGTTACACCAATGGAAACCTGAATGGTTTGGTTGTTCAGTTTTTTGAGAATGGCTTAAACAAAAGCATCATCCCATATACAAATGGTGAGATTGATGGTACTATGAAAGTGTTTAACCCCAGTGGTACAACAAGAATAGAGGGGTCTTATATTAAAGGGCTAAAGCATGGCGAATGGAAATTTTACGATACCGATGGAAAAATAACGCAAACCATAAAATATTTCAATGGAGTAGCCGAGAATGAAAATGAACTCATCGAAAAGGAATCGAAATACATAGAATCGCTTTTAAAGAATGCAGGAAAATTAAAGGAGCCATCAATTGACGATGTAATGAACTCAATGGGAACCCGATACTAAAACCAATGCCTGTTATGAAAAATTACCAAAACCATTTAAGAATCATTCTTTTACTTTTTATAATTTCGGGTTTAGTGCCCCTAAGGGCTTTCGCCCAGGCAAAATATTTTATAGCATTTACTGACAAACAGAATTCAACATATTCCGTTGATAACCCAAATGAATTTTTATCGGCAAGGGCTATTGAACGACGGGCAAAACAGGGCATTGCCATATCCACCGATGATTTACCCGTAACGCCAGCTTATGTAAGCCAGGTTGCTCAGAGCGCCACAATGGTTCATTACTCCCTACGCTGGTTTAATGGCGTTGTTGCCACTTTAACCCCCGAGCAGCTAACAAGCGTGCAAGGGTTACCCTTTGTAAAAAACATAACCAAGATTTATGAACCAGCAAAGTCAGAAACCGATGATAAAACGGAGTGGCAGCCCCTTGGAACAAATGAAAAAAGGGAATTTGCAGGGTTAAACTACGGCGCATCGTACACTCAAATTGCTATGATGAATGGCCACTTGCTTCACGCCAATGGTTACCTTGGTCAGGAAAAAGTTATTGCAGTGCTCGATGCAGGATTCCTGAATGTTAATACCCATAATGCTTTCGATAGCCTTTGGCAAAGAGGACGCATACTGGGTGCTCGTGATTTTGTGAACCCACAATCGGATATTTATAAGGAGCATTACCACGGCACAATGGTACTATCGGCCATGGGGGGATATATTGACGGGCAACTAATTGGCACAGCCCCAAGGGCTAATTATTGGCTAATTAGAACCGAAGATGCGGCCACCGAGCAAATAATTGAGGAATACAATTGGGCTGCAGGTGCGGAGTTTGCCGATAGTGTTGGAGCTGACATCATTAACTCCTCGTTGGGTTATACCACTTTTGATGTTGCCAGCCAAAATCACACCTATCAGGATCTTAATGGCAACACAGCCCCTGTCACACTTGCTGCCAACATGGCAGCAAGCAAAGGAATGGTTGTGGTTGTGAGTGCCGGAAACGATGGGAACGCCCCCTGGCACTACATTTCGGTTCCTGCCGATTCGCCAAACGTTCTAACAGTAGGTGCAGTAGATAACAAAAGAGTAAAGGCCGATTTCAGCTCATTTGGCCCCACGGCCGATGGAAGAATAAAACCCGATGTTTGCGCCATGGGTAAAGGGACTGTTTTGGCCATTGCTACCGGAACAACTGGAACTTCCAATGGTACATCTTTCTCATCACCCTTGATGGCTGGCATGGTGGCTTGCCTTTGGCAGGCCAAACCATCGCTTACCGCACAACAAATTGTTGAGCTAGTTAAAAGTTCATCGTCGAACAATGCATCACCCAACAACAGCACGGGTTACGGAATTCCTGATTTTGCGCAGGCATCAACTTCAAGCATTACTGATGCTAGAAACAGTATAGAACTTTGGCCAAACCCCTTTACTTCAAAAATTAATATCCTTTTAGGAAAATCGTTCATACCAGCAAACATATCAATTTTCACAACCAACGGTCAGCTGATTTTAACTATGAATGCTTTTAGCGATGGTACTGGTCATGTTGAAATCAACATTTCTGAGGAATTGCCCAAAGGGATTTACCTGCTCTCAATAGATATCTCAGGCAGTAGATACTACGTTACGGGTATTAAACAGTGATGGTAGAAAAACAAAAAACATACTCGCTCAAGGAGCTTAACCTGCTTGTAAAGGAAACCCTAAGCCAATACTTGTCGCAGGCATACTGGATTGTGGGTGAAATTAGCGAAATAAAGGAGCATTACTCGGGACATTGCTACCTTGAACTCATCCAAAAGGACGAAGAATCGGACAACATTGTGGCACGTGCAAGGGCCACAATATGGTCGTACAGCTACCGCATGCTTAAACCCTACTTTGAATCCACAACTGGCCGTAAGCTTTCTCCCGGCCTTAAGGTTATGGTGCTGGCACAGGTAAGTTTTCATGAGGTTTACGGCTACAGCCTAAATATTATTGACATTGAACCCACATTCACCATCGGCGATTTGGAGCTAAAACGGCGCGAAACCATTAACCGCCTTATAGCCGACGGTGTATTTGACATGAATCGTGAACAAACTCTGGATTTACTCCCTAACAGAGTTGCTATAATATCGTCGCCGCAGGCTGCTGGATACGAAGACTTCAAGAAGCAACTGCTAGGCAACAAAGCCCGATACCGTTTCAGCATCAAGCTTTTTGAAGCCGTTATGCAAGGCGAAGACGCTGAAAACTCCATAATTCAAGCACTTTCAAATATCTACAATGAGATAGATAGGTTTGACCTGGTGGCAATTGTTCGTGGGGGTGGCGCCTCTGCCGACCTATCGTGCTTTGATTCATACAGTATTGCAAGCCATATTGCACAGTTTCCACTGCCCGTTATCACCGGAATTGGCCATGAAAAGGACACAACAGTTGCCGATTTGGTTGCTTTCAAAGCAGTAAAAACACCTACTGCCCTTGCGGAGTATCTTATCGATTTAGCTAGCGAGGCTGAGCAGCTTTACCTTACACTACTTGACAGCCTAGTGGAACTATCAACAAGCTACACCGAAAGTTCAAAATCGCAACTGATTGTTTATGCCGACCAGCTCAAATCGGCAAGTCAGCTTACGGTGTTTCACCATAAAAACAGGCTGACAAAAACCTGGTCATCGCTACCAGTACTTGCAAAGTTTTACATGTTTAAGAGCTTGTCACAAGTACAAGGTTTGAAAGAACAGGTAAAGTCTGCAGCCGAAAACTATGTTAATACTCCAAAAATCGCCATAGAAAAATATCAAAAGGACTTAAAAAAGTATACGCTTCAAACCCTATCGGCAAACAAACAAAAAGTAGATTTTTTTGGCAGAATGATAGAAACAATGAACCCAATAAATACGTTAAAGAAAGGGTTTACGATTACCATGATTGATGGGAAATGCGTAAAAAGCGTAGACGAAATTAATGATGGCATCTTGATTACAACTAAGTTCTGGGATGGTGAGATAAAAAGTAAAGTGGAATAACAAATTTTCGTAAATTGGCAAAAAGTAAACGCCCTTGAAAAGGTATGCAATAAAATTAATTTTCGTTATAGGCACCCTGTCGCCTTTTACACTTTTGGGATTTGCTCAGCAACCCGAAAAGGAACTCGACAGCTTAAAAAACCAACTTAAAAGTGTCAAAGGCAAAGAACGAATCGACGTTCTTATTGATATATCAAAATACTACTGGGATGTAAACCCTGACTCGTCCATCATTTTTGCAGAAAAATCGCTCAAAGAGGCAAAAGCCGATGGCAGCGACGATGCTATAGGCGATGCCTATAACGCCCTGGGGAATGCCTACTCCTCAAAGTACCAAAACGAAACAGCCTTAAATTACTACCTGAAATCGTTGGAGTTCAGGAAACTAAATGGCAACCCTTTAAAAATTGGAAATTCATATCATAATCTTGGGCTGGTTTACAGAGAGCTTAAGCAATTCAATCTAGCAGTTAGCAGTCATACTAAGGCAGCAGACTATTACGAAAAAGCCAAACGATACGATTTACAATCAATCTCATATAACCGTATTGCAAGCCTTTACAACCAAATAAACGATAAAAATAAAGCGTTAGAATACGCCTTTAAAGCATTAAATATTGTAAACGAGAACAATATTGACGAATTAAAGGCTAACCTGTACAATCTGATAGGATCGCTGAATAGGGATTTGAAAAATTTGGAACTGGCTGAGAAGTACTATACCCTTGCTTTTAAGGAGTGGGAAAAAAGCAAAAACATTAGTGGACTTAGCACTGCCTACAACAACTTAGGAATAGTACTCGACGAAAAGGGCGATTTGCAGAAGGCTTTGGAGTATTATACAAAATCGCTGGAATTTGCTACCCAACAAAGGGATTCATCGGGCATAGCAACCGCATACAACAACATTGGTTTTCTATACGCCAGAATTAAACAATTTGACAAAGCCTTGATGAGCTACCAAAAATCTTATGAAATTTCAGTGAAAACAAATGGAGTTGACGCCGCCCATAATACACTAAACAATATTGCATCAACATACCTCAAGCAAAATAATCTTGAAAAGGCAAGTGAAGCGCTTAATAAAGCGCTCCGAAACATTCCCAATGTTGTAGATCAAGCCTACAAACAGGAAACCTACCAGCTACTGAGCGACCTCTATGCAAAAAAGGGCGATTATAGAAATGCTTACCATTACAAGTGTGTTGAACTTGCATACGCCGATACTCTCTATACCCAGCAACGCCTTTCCAGCATTGCCGAAATGCAGGCACGGTACGAAACCGAAACCAAAGAAAAAGAAATAGAACTCCTGAAGAAAGATGTTGAGCTAAAGGAGTTACAGTTCCAAAAACAACGAAGCGTACAGCAAGTATTAATTTCCCTAACTCTTTTGTTGCTGGCTATATTCTTTGGCACATCATTAATTTTAACCATAATTCGGAAAAAGAATAAGCAACTGGCTGAGAAAAACGCTGAATTATTTGAAATAAACAAAAAGCTGAAAGAATCAGAGAAAAACCTTAGCGAGCTGAATGCCACCAAGGATAAACTATTCTCCATTATTGCCCACGATTTGAAAAATCCATTTAACGCCTTAATCGGGTTTAGCGATATTCTTGAACGCAACTTTAACCACCTGACCGATAACGAAAAGAAAGAATACATCTCGGTAATCTCTGAGTCGGCTCAGAATCTTTACAAGCTGCTCGATAACCTTTTACAGTGGACACGAGCCCAAACCGGTAGCATTAACTACATTCCCGAGAAATTCAAACTTGAGCCTTTGATAAAGCAGGAAGTGTTAAACCTTAACGCAAATGCCGAGAAAAAAAGGATAAATGTTTCCGTCAACGCAAGTTCAGCAATTAGTGTTTACGCTGATAAAAATAGCATAGCAACCGTAATCCGAAACCTATTGAGTAATGCAATCAAATTTACTGATATTGGAGGAACTATCGAGATAATTGCAAGTGAATCGAAAGATTTTCCTAAAATGGCAGAAGTGGTTGTTAAGGATTCAGGTATAGGCATAGATCAGGATGACCTTGAAAGAATCTTCATGATTGACGGTTCCTACAGCACAAAGGGCACAGCCAATGAAACGGGTACCGGACTGGGGCTACTGCTTTGCCACGAGTTTGTAACAAAGAACAATGGTAAAATTTGGGTAAACAGCTCTAAAGGGAGTGGTAGCGAGTTTCACTTTACTATACCACTTGCATAACCCATCCCATTTGTTTGTCATAATCATTTTTTTCCCTTACTTTGCTATGAGCATCACTTATAGTAATTAAAATGTTGCAAAAAATTAAAGTTCCCCTTTTTTTAGCCCTGTTGGCCTTTAACTCCTTTTCACAGGGTTCAAAGGTCAATATTGACAGCTTAATTGCCACCATTAAAAAGTACTCCATTGAGAATCCGGAAGTTTCAGCCATAAGTTGCAATCGACTTTTCTTACAGGTGAAACAAAAC
>Ga0208198_1000856_pt1 | contig 30818 bp, 22 predicted proteins | sample AD_JPNTR2_MetaG_FD_184446 | JGI IMG/M metagenome (GOLD analysis project Ga0208198, IMG submission 184446) | Active sludge microbial communities of municipal wastewater-treating anaerobic digesters from Japan - AD_JPNTR2_MetaG (SPAdes) (version 2) | ecosystem: Engineered > Bioreactor > Anaerobic...
AATTCTGTGTTACTCTCCTATAAAGTAAAAAATGCTTCTTCGGTAGAGATTTTACCCAAACAAAATATGGATAGCATCACAATCAACATTGTCAGTCTGGATCCCAATCAGCAATCGGTAATAAACAAAACGCGTGATATTACATTGGGTGCTTTAATGATGGTTCGACGGTTTTCTATCAATTATAGAGAAAACAACAGCACGGTATTGTCGGGATTTATGCCTGAAACTGGATTTATGGGGCAGCAGAATTACAATGGTATCGATGCTCCCGGATATGCGTTTGCTTTTGGATTTCAGGAAAAAGATTTTATAAAAAAAGCTTTCGAAAGAGGTTGGCTGAATGCAGGTGATTCTGTGGTTAACCCGGCCACAACTGCTTTTACTTCCGATCTTGATATCAAAGCAACGCTGGAACCTATTCCGGGCTTTAAAATTGATTTGAATGGGCGGCGATACACGGCTTCAAATACTTCGGTGTTCTACATGTACGACGGTATGCCGACTACTTACAGCGGAAGTTTTAATATTACGCAAATTGGCTTGTCCACTGCCTTTAAAAAGCTGGGAAACGCTACCGACAATTACAATTCGGAAACTTTTAATGCTTTCCTTGCCAATCGGCAAAAAGTTGCCGACCGTCTGAATCAGAAATATGTAGGCACGCGATATCCTCAAAGTGGATTTATCAAATCTTCCAATTTGGCAGGCAAAGAATATGACCCATCATTGGGTGCATATCAGCTGAATTCTGCCGATGTGCTGATTCCAGCTTTTCTGGCTGCTTATACCGGACGTGATGCTACAAAAATTTCTACCAATCCGTTCCTTTCTATTTCGAGTATTTTGCCCAACTGGCGAATCAGCTATGATGGACTTTCAAAAATAGAATGGTTTAAAAATCATTTTAGAAATGTGAATCTGACCCATGCCTATTCTTTTCGTTACAGCATTGGTTCCTATTCTTCTTATTCTACATGGGTGCCTATGGAGGACGAAAGTTCGTTGGGTTATGTTCGCGATGTTCAAACCGACAATCCGATTCCTTCGGGTGCTTACGATTTTACTAGTGTTTCGCTCAACGAACAGTTTAGTCCACTTCTGGGTATCAATGCTACCATGAACAACAGTTTGTCGGCAAAAATCGAATACCGCAAGCAAAGAAACCTTGCTTTGAACCTTTCCAGCACTCAGCTTATTGAAAGTGCCAGCGACGAATATGTTTTGGGATTTGGTTATCTGTTGAAGGATTTTGATGTGATTTTGCGATTGAAATCGGACAAGCAGTCGAAAATCAAAAACGATTTAAAACTTTCGGCCGATATTTCCTATAAAGATATTAAAACCTTGTTGCGCAAAGTGGAGGAGAATATTACGCAGGCTTCGAGTGGAAATAAGATGATAACCATAAAATTCCTGGCCGATTACGTATTCAGTTCTAAAGTCAATATTCAACTTTATTATGACCGTCAGTCGAGTACCCCACTTGTTTCCTCTTCATTTCCGGTTTCATCTTCCAATTTTGGGGCTAGTCTCAGGTTTATGCTGACCAGATAAAAGTGATTACATGTTGTTTGTTGAATTGTTAAATTTTTTGAATATCAAACCTCAATTAAACTTTGGTTGATTATTATTGTTGGAAGGTTAATAGAAATTTTAATCACGTGAAATGAAGAAAAGATTTTTTCTGGTACTGTGTTGCTTTTTCGGGTTCTTGTTTTCCGAAGCCCAAATTTTTGAACCGATACATTGGGATATCAGTCATAAACTGACCGGAAAAACTACGGCCGACATTATTTTCAAAGCTTCCATAGATGAAGGGTGGCATTTATACGGGTTATCTTTACCTCCAAATGGTCCGAAACCTACCGCAATAGTTTTTGAAAAAATTGAAAATGCCCGCAAGGTTGGTGAATTGCAAGCCGTTTCGAACTTGGAGAAAAAGTTCGATCCAAACTTTGGCATGGAGCTGAACTGGTTTACGAAAGAGGCTGTTTTCATTCAGAAAATTACATTCTCTTCCAAGCAAAATGTTCGTTTGGAAGGGTATGTAGAATACATGGCCTGTAACGACAAAAGTTGTTTGCCTCCCACTTCCGAACCGTTTTCGATTCGATTGAGTACCACTGAATTTAATTCCATCAACTCCGGGGAGCAAGCACCTTCTTCGGAATCCGAAAAAATTCAGCCAACGGAAGATTTCAAAAATGCCAAACAAGTAGATTTAAGTTCCGAAGATACTGCCGTAACTTCTTCTGAATGGTGGACACCGGTAGTGAAAGAGTTGAACAGCTTTGGGAATGTGGTTTATCATAAGGAAACGACTTCGCTTTGGTACATTTTGCTGGCCGGTTTATTGGGCGGATTTCTGGCTTTGCTTACTCCATGTGTTTGGCCAATTATTCCCATGACGGTAAGTTTCTTCCTGAAACGTTCTGCCGTTCCTTCACGCGGAAGAAAAGATGCAGTTTTATATGGTTTGTCCATTATAGTCATTTATGTGACATTGGGATTGTTGATAACGCTTATTTTCGGCGCCAGTGCATTGAACAGCATGTCCACCAATGCAATTTTTAATTTGTTTTTCTTTGTTTTGCTTGTCGTTTTTGCCTTGTCGTTTTTTGGTGCTTTCGAGCTGACTTTGCCTTCATCGTGGTCAACAAAAGTGGATGCCAAGTCCGAATCAACGGTAGGTTTGCTGAGTATTTTGTTAATGGCTTTTACTTTGGTGTTGGTTTCCTTTTCCTGCACCGGTCCTATTATAGGGACTTTGCTGGTTGAAGTTGCATCCACCGGTTCTTTGCTTGCTCCGGCTGTAGGGATGTTTGGATTTGCTTTTGCGTTGGCTGTTCCTTTCACTTTGTTTGCATTCTTCCCTTCGTGGCTCGAATCGTTGCCACGCTCAGGCGGTTGGCTAAACAGGGTAAAAGTAGTGCTGGCTTTCATCGAACTTGCTTTTGCACTGAAATTTCTTTCGGTTGCCGATTTGGCTTATGGCTGGCATATTTTGGACAGAGAAGTATTTGTTTCGCTGTGGATTATAATTTTTGCTTTGCTGGGGATTTATTTGCTCGGGAAAATTCGTTTTCCACACGATAGCGAGTCGAAACATACTTCTGTTGGTGGACTTATGCTGGGAATCATTTCTTTGGCTTTTGCCGTTTACATGGTTCCCGGACTTTGGGGAGCACCGCTGAAATCGATCAGCGCTTTCGCTCCGCCACTTTATACGCAGGATTTTAATTTGTACAATAATGAAGTTCATCCAGCTTTTACCGATTTTGAGGAAGGAATGGCTTATGCTGCAATGAAAAAACTGCCGGTTATTATTGACTTTTCGGGTTATGGTTGTGTAAATTGCCGGAAAATGGAAGCTTCGGTTTGGACTGATCCACAGGTGAAAGCATTGCTCGACAAAAATTTTGTGCTGATTTCGCTGTTCGTCGATGATAAAACGCCATTGGAAAAACCTTTTGAAATTAACGAAAATGGTAAAACAAGAAAAATTAAAACCGTTGGTGATAAGTGGAGCTATCTGCAACGATATAAATTTGGAGCCAATGCACAACCTTTTTATGTTATGATAGACTATCACGGAAAACCTCTGAATAAACCCTATGTTTTTGACACCAATCCTTCTCATTTTGTCAATTGGTTGAATCGCAAATAGTACATTTTGTCTTAATCAGCCCTATGTGTTTTTATTTTTCTGTTATTTTGTCATTTAATTCATTGTTTGGTAGAAACATTATATTCAAAATAGTTGATTGGCAAACTTATTGTTTAATATGAGAATGAGAAATTTTTTGAGAAACTTATCAGAGAATTGTCTTGTAATTCTGATTTAGAAAAAATAAGTTGGAATGGATTTTTTGTGTTATATAGAAATTGATTAGCTGAACTTAAGAGTTTACCAATTAAAAAAGGGAGGAAAAAATGGAAAAGGAAAATAAAGCGTCAGAAAAAAATCAATCTGCCGAAAACGAAAAAAAACATCAGCAACAACATAAGGAAAATGAAGACAACATAATTCCACAATCGGAAAATAGTGAAGCAGAAAATACTGAAAAAGAGTTGGAGCGATTGAGGGAAGAATGCGAAGATTTGGCAGACAAGAATTTGCGTTTGTTGGCCGAGTTTGACAATTATCGCAAACGTATGCTCAAGGAAAAAGCCGATTTGCTGAAAAATGGCGGAGAAAATGTGTTGGTGAATATTTTGCCGCTTGTCGATGACTTTGAACGGGCTTTGAAAGCTATTGAAACCAGCGATGACATTGAAGCTGTGAAAGAAGGAATTCATTTGATTTACGGTAAGTTTGTCGATTTTTTGAACAAAAATAATGTGAAGGAAATTCCTACTGAAAATGTAGAATTTAACACTCAATATCACGAAGCAGTATCCAAAATTCCGGCACCTTCGGAAGAATTAAAAGGGAAAGTAATTGAGTGTTTATCGAAAGGCTACACGTTGAACGACAAGGTGATTCGATATGCAAAAGTCGTAGTAGGCGAATAATTTTATTCGCCTTTTAATTTTTTGAATTTTTTTTGTTTACAAATATGTTGAGGATGAGGGAGAATTAAGTTTTATGGCAAAAAGAGATTATTACGAAATCTTAGGTGTTTCACGAACAGCCACAGAAGTAGAAATTAAGAAAGCGTACCGTCAGAAAGCCATCCAGTTTCATCCGGATAAGAATCCGGGCGACAAGAAGGCTGAAGAAAACTTCAAGGAAGCTGCTGAAGCTTACGAAGTTTTAAGTGATCCTGAAAAACGTGAACGCTACGATCGCTATGGACACGCGGGAGTTGGAAGTTCAGCTTCGAGTGGAAGTTATGGTGGCGGCATGACTATGGAAGATATTTTTTCCCACTTTGGCGATATTTTTGGCGGTCATTTTGGCGGCTTTTCGGGTTTTGGAGGTGGATCGAGAAGCAGCGCTCCCCGTATGCGAAGAGGAACCGATTTGCGGGTAAAAGTCAAATTAACATTGGCTGAAATAGCTGAAGGAGTCGAGAAAAAAATAAAAGTCAAGAAATATGTTCCCTGTTCTCACTGTCAAGGAACCGGAGCAGCCGAAGGTTCGGCGCCCGTAACCTGTTCGATGTGTCGTGGAACCGGAAGGGTTACGCGCGTTCAGCAAACTATTCTCGGACAAATGCAGACTACTTCCGATTGTCCAACCTGTCATGGGGAAGGAAAAGTGATTAAGGAAAAATGTATTCACTGTAATGGAGAAGGAATTATTCACGACGAAGAAATAGTTACCATCAACATTCCTGCGGGTGTGGCTGAAGGAATGCAGCTAACTTTGAGCGGGAAGGGAAATGCGGCTCGCAGAGGTGGAATCAATGGCGATTTGATAGTGGTGATAGAGGAAGAGCCTCATTCGGAACTGATTCGCGATGGAAATGATTTGATTTACAATTTGTTGCTGAGTGTTCCGCAAGCAGCATTGGGTGGAGCTGTTGAAGTCCCCACCGTCAATGGCAAAGTGAAAGTTAACATCGATGCCGGCACACAACCGGGTAAAGTACTGAGATTAAGGGGCAAAGGATTACCCGATGTCAACAGATATGGTAATGGCGATTTGCTTATTAATATTGGCGTTTATATCCCCGAAAAATTGAGTAAGGAGGAGAAAACCATTATGGAAAAACTGGAACAGTCGAGTAATTTTAAACCCAGTTCCTCAGCTCAAAAGGGTTTTTTCAGTCGTTTTAAAGATATGTTCGATTGAATTCTAAATTTGTATTTCATTTCGAAAAACAGGGGAAAAGGAGAGAAAAAGTGATTTCTTTCCTTTTTTGGTAAGAAAATAATTTGCCGATTCTGCCATAGAGTATTAACCGAATCTTAAATTTCTTAAATATCAACAAGTATATCCAATTAAAAACAAATTAGATTGTAAAATTTTTATTTTATAAATGCAATTATCTACTTCAACAATAAGCTTTAATAAACTTTTTACATGATAATTTTCGCTGTTCTGTCGCCTGCCACAATAATATAGAGTTGTCCCGGTATTCTGTTTTTTAAAGCATCAATGGTAAATTTGTTGTAACGAGGAATTTCCGATACAATCAATTTCCCTGTAACATCATAAATCCTTACTACCGTACTGGTATTCGGAACCGTAATGGTTACCGTTTTATCTTCTCTGTTGACGTAAGCTTTCAATTGTTTGCCTACATCGGGCAAAGTATGCACATAAATCAAATTTGAAAAATCAGTGATATTTTCATAAAGGATTACTGAATTTCTCAATGTTTTGTCGCTTGCCTTCACTTTATAGTAGCAATCGGAATTGGAAGGTAAATTAATAACCGTATCCGTTGTTGAGGTAATCCATTTATCCTTTTCGTTATAATTTATTTTTTTTGCAAACCCCACCGTAATATCGTCGATGATCAAATATCCGCTTTCCTTTTGATAAGATAATCGAAATTGAGTATAATGGTCAGATTCGGTAAAGGTATAAGTTTTAATAGCACTGAGACTGGTAGTTACTGAAACATTGTCAATGGTTATCCATTTGTCTGAGTCATTTTTTGCTTCAACCTTAAGTGCTCCATTCCCAGAAAAAGATTTGACGAAGAAAGATAATTTTATGGCCGGCAATACATAATTTTCCGTCTGAATCATTTCACCTGAGTTTTTAAATTGAATTGCCGGAACTTCTTTTCCACTGTACGAAGCGGACGTACTCAAAGCTTGAGCGGTAATTGTCCATCCCGATGATGGAGTCAAACCATTATCAAAACCTTCAGTCGTTTCTGATGATTCATTGGAAATATAATAGGCAGTGAAATAATATCCCGTGGCATCTGTTACTGGTTCCCAATGAGCTACGTAACTGCTGATGCTTACATCGGTAGCTTCAGTGGCAACAGGAGGAACAACATAAACAGGTCTTGTGGATTTTCCCTGTAAATTCAAATAGATTGGAGTGGCATCTTTAGAAGTTATAGAAATAATTTCATTGTGAACATCAAGATAAGACGGTTCGGTTGGGTTATAGCGTACCAAAATTCGGGTAGTATCCACTACGGAATCAATAGGAGCAAGGATTAAGTTTTTAGTCCATTCTGCATTAAAATCATTTTCCAATTGCATTTCGAAATGTTTATTTTCTGAAAAAGCAAGGAGAATATTTTCTTTTAGTTTTTTTCCGGAAATTTTTAAAAGTTGTGCATTTGATGGCGTTCCCTGAACGGTTTCAAAAGCTAAAAAATTACTCATAGCCCCGACAATCGGAGAATTTTCTTCCCCCATAAAATCTAAATTTATATAATTGTTTTCAGTAATATTTGTGAGAGATTTTTTTAGTTTCGTACCATTTCTTAAAACCAACGAACAGGTTGTAATGTTATTTATTCCTGGAAACGGATCTCCGGCGAGTGTTTGTTCAGAACCAATACCGTCGGCTTCAACAATTTTATAACCCAGCTTTCCGGCAATATTATTGGGTGTATTGTTTTCCCAATCGCTTTGATTGAAATTGATATGGGTAACAAGCAAGCCGTGTCCGGGTAAATAAGCGTCCCACCCTGACTTTTGCCTGTTTTCCAACATAAAAAACTCTGAAGGATTGGGTGAATTTCCAACCAAATTATGATTACCATCTTTTGAAATAAGATAGGCGCTGTTGGATGAGGTTAGAGGTTGCAATGTGAAATTTCCCGAACTTTTCAGTTCGATGGGTGTTAACCAATTCAGGAAAAATCGATCGAAAGCCGAATAAGTGGGAGGCGTTTTCCCATCATTCAAATAAGCTCCGGCATCCATGATATTCCAGTAAGATAAGGTAAAATGTGTTCCTCCATCGGTAGGATAATAATCAGCCAGACCAAGCACATGACCAAATTCATGACAGAAAGTACCGATGCCGCACATGTTTGCGCCTCTGCTTGAACGCAATTCAGAAGAACAGGCATAATCGAAAACGACAACACCATCGAATTTTGTATTGTAATTGGCCAAAGTCCAGCGATGTGGCCATATGGTATTGGCCGGTGCTCCTTCTGCTTCATTGTAGCCGGCATAATAGACAAAAATATTATCGACATATCCATCCCTGTCGGTATCGTATTGGCTAAAATCTACACCATCATTGTCGGCCAATCTACATGCGTCAATAATCATTTGTTGGGGATTTTTATCCATGCCATCTGAGCCATTTTCACCGTAATAGCCCATTGTTTGTGGCAAAGTATAGGGCCCTACCACATCAAATTGGGGGTTAAACTTTTCGGTTGAAGTGTCGTAAAAATAATCACGCGCCGAGCCGGTTGAACCATTTTCGGAATATCCATTTTGATTCAAAAGTTTGGTAAAAGCTTCTTTTGGTGAACTGACAGTAAATGAATTGTCTGAAAAATTTACTAAAATTACCAATGATTTCGGACTTCCGGTCAAAGGATAAGCTTTACGACCGGATTTTTCGGTAACAGTAACAGATGAAGCTCGTTGTATGCGGTTCAATTGATTTTGTTTCGAAAAATCTATCCCTTTGGGAAGTTGTTTTATAAAATTAATTTCTTCCTTCGTACGTTTTTCGATATTGTTTACGCGATATTTAGACGGAGCTATTTCCTTTTTTTTACTTAATTTTCCGTATTTGAAAAATCCGTCCTTGTCCCTGGTAATCAAATAACCATCTAAAGTAGTCTGATAATGAAAAAATTCGTCTCCATTCAGTTTAACAGAAATTTCTGTACCGTCAGGCTGAACCACCTTTACCGGGAAAGGATAGGCAGGGACTGCTTTTGTAAATTGTGGAAAAACAAAACTAAAAACAAATACGATACCGACAAGCAATTTACTTTTCATAAAATAAAGCAAAAATTATAAATCACAGAATTTGTTTAAAAATAACAAAATAATAATTTGGTGAATTAATACAGATTTTAGAAAAATATTTCCTAAATTCAAACAATTCAAACAATTTTTTTCATAAAAAACATGAACCTTAGAACAAAGATACAAAATCCGGTCAATGATGCAACTAAGTATTGAAAAAAATATGGCATCAGTTAATGATAGAGGCCAATTGGTTGCTTAAATTGAACGGCAGCGAAATTACGAAAATAGAAACAAGCAATGGACTGTAGATTTGGCGCAACGTAAAACATTACTCTTCTCTTCAATGTTTTCCCGTAAAGGGAACAAAACTCACAGGCAACAGAGTGGTGGAAGCAATTTTTCCGCCACTTTTTGTAATCAGCATCAAATGTTGTGTAGTATAGGGAAAACCAACCGGAATTACCATTCGTCCCTGATTTTTAAGTTGTTCTACAAGTGGTGGCGGAATTTCGTTTGCAGCGGCAGTAACTATAATTTTATCGTAAGGAGCATGTTCCAGCCAACCGTAATAGCCATCTCCAATTATTATTTCTACATTGTCGTAATGTAATTTTTTTAGTCGTTCTTTGGCAGAAATTCCCAATTCTTTTATAATTTCTACCGAATAAACTTTTTTTGCCAATTGAGCAAGTACTGCCGCCTGATAACCGGAACCCGTTCCGATTTCAAGAACAAAATCATCCGGTTCAACATGCAAACATTCGGTCATGTAAGCTACAATAAAAGGCTGAGAAATAGTTTGCCCGTGTCCAATGGGTAACGGCGTATTTTCATAAGCTTCTTCCACACAAGAATTACCTACAAACAATTCGCGTGGTACGTTCGCCATTGCTTTCAGCACACGTTCGTCTTCAATTCCTTCCGTTCTGAGTTGTTGCCAAAGATTTCTCATGTCAAAATAAAAACTACAAAAATAATTTGTTTATTATCAATTATAAAAACAAATTCTTGTAAATTTTTGTTTGCTCATGAAAGAAAAAAGCAGCCTGAAAATTTTCAAACCGCCTTTTCTTTAAATAAAAATACCGAAAAATTTATTCCTTTTGAATATTGGGTAGCTCCAAACCATAGTTTTTCGCTTTATCTTCCTTTTTCAACAAGAAAGCAAACAGCAAGGCCAGAACTCCAAAAATCATAAATACCAGACTTGGACGTGTATAGTCGTACCTCAAAGCAATTTTATTTTTTACGATTTCCGAATAACCAATCTCTAAGCAAGTATTTTCTACCGCTCGAAGTTTCTGATTTTTGTCTTGAAAAGAATTTAGTTTTTCCAATGGCAAAGCGGTAATATTTTTATGTATCCATTCATTTTTAAAGGCTGCAAAACCTACGGTATCCTGCACACCTTCATAATCGCTTTTCAACAACACTTCATTGATTAAAGCCGTAGTAGTTTTATCAACGGCTTTCTCAAATTCAATTTTATTCAGTCCCAATGAAGGTTGATATAATTCATAAGTTTGCACCACACCCGTCTTCACCATTTCTTTCGCTTTGTAAACCGTAGGATTTGCACTGTTCAGCACCAATCCGATCAACAATGGAACACCCATTAATCCCCAATTTTGTATCCAGAAAATCAATGCGTAAGCTGTTCCCAACTGCCTTTCCGGAATAATTTTCGGAACTGATGGCCACATGGCCGAAGGTACAAGCGATAAGGCAATTCCCAAAACTATCGTTACGCCAATAGCCAAGACCCAATTATTGAGAAATGGAATAGAAAAAATTGCATGAACAAATATAAGCAATAAAGCGCCAAGAATCATAATGGAAGCACCTTTGCCCTTTCGGTCGTAAATATTTCCAAATAATGGAGTAAGAAACAATGTTCCCAAAGGAAGAACGCTCGGGATAAGCCCTGCCAAATCCGGATTAACCTGATACTTGTTGATAACCATATCGGTGGCAAATTTTATCCACGGAAAAACTGCGGAATAAAACAGAACACACAAAATGGCAATAAGCCAAAAACCTTTATTTTTAATAATAGTGAAAACTTCCGAAACTTTAAACGGTTCTTCCTCTTCCTTTTCATCATTTGCTTCTGAAGCTTCCAGCTTTTTGTCCATCTGAACGTAAACAATATAAGCGATAAGTCCAATACAGAGCAGTAAAACGCCAAACAGGATAGGAACCGAAACATCATTAAAATGTTTGGCAACAGGGAGCGGAATAGCGACGGCCAGCAAAGTTCCAAGTCGAGCTGTAGCCATTTGAAGTCCCATAGCCAGCGCCATCTCTTTTCCTTTAAACCATTTGACAATGACACGAGAAACCGTAATGCCGGCAATTTCTACTCCGACGGCAAATGTGGCATATCCCAATGCCGCTATCATTACCTGAGCCTTGATGCCCAGAATAGTCCCGGCATCATCGGGGAAAAAAGGCGATATGGCAAAATACTTGATGGCTGCCCCAATCACCATGACGGCTGTAGAGGCCAATCCTGTAAAACGAACACCCATTTTGTCCAAAATGATACCACCAAAAATAAGCATCAACAGAAATACATTGAACCATCCATAAGCACTGGTAAACAGCGAATAATCAATGCTACTCCATAGCAACTGACTCTCCAGCAATGGTTTAAGAGGACTCATGGCATCGGCAATGAAATATCCGCAAAGCATGGTAAAGGAAACTATTCCCAAAGCCGTCCAACGTGCCACCGGTGATTCACGTAATGAAACTGATTTTATCTGCGACATAAACAATTTTCTTTAATGGTTGTTTTTTTATTGAATTTATGTTCTTGGTATTTAAAAATAAAGAAATGCAAAACTACTGAAAAAATTTTTGAAAACAATTTCATGCAGGCATTCCTATTCATATTTTTTTGCAGCCTGACAACAGTTCACTTTATACTGACAAAATTTCAGAAGACACGATAAAAACAAATCGGTATTATTTTTGATAGATAAAATAAAATTTTGGAGTGAAAAGTTTGATAATAATAAGCACAGTAAACGATTTCAAGATTAAAGTTTTACTAATGTTGACATGAAAAAATTTTAATCCATTCGTTTTCTTATAAAAAATTAAAATTTCTAAAGTCAAACTTTGAGTGTCCAACATCACATTAAATTAATTATTTTTGTAGAAAAAAGGAGAAATCTAAATATGACCGTCAACTATTCAGAACAGTTACACAACATACTTCTTTACAGCCTTCAGGAAGCTGAAAGGTTGGGAAACAATTATATAGGGCCTGAACATTTGCTGCTGGGGATAATCAGAAACGGCAAAGGGAAAGCTATCGACATTCTCAACCACACGCAAGTGGACTTGTCAAAAATAAAACAGTCAATCGAAAGTCAGATTCGTACAGATAACGAACCTACCGGAGAAGAAATTTTAAGTTTGAAAAGCACCGAACGCATTAAAAAAATCATGGAGCTTGAAACTCGTTCTCTTTCATCCGAAACAGCCGATTCTGAACATTTGCTTTTGGCCATTCTGAAAGAAAAGAACAATTTGGCTGTAGAAGTTTTAAATGAAGAAAATCTGACCTATGAAATTGCCAAATCGTATCTTGAACATTCTAAGGATATTCAAATGAGTTCCAATTTTCAGGATGATGATGACGAAGATGATGAACCTCGCCAACATCAGCGAAATGTTTCGGGAAGTGGCAAACAGAGTGATACTCCGGCTTTGGACACATTCGGAACAGATATTACCAAAGCTGCTCTCGAAAACAGGTTGGATCCCGTAGTAGGCAGACAAGTCGAAATTGAAAGATTGGCTCAGATTCTTAGCCGTAGAAAGAAAAACAATCCCGTATTGATAGGTGATCCCGGAGTTGGTAAATCGGCTATAGTAGAAGGTTTGGCTTTGCGCATCGTTCAACATAAAGTTTCGCGTGTACTCTTCGACAAACGAATTGTTGCATTGGATATGGCTTCCATAGTGGCAGGGACAAAATATCGCGGACAGTTTGAAGAGCGCATTAAAGCTATTCTCAACGAATTGGCAAAAAATCCGAACATCATTCTTTTTATTGATGAAATTCACACCATTGTTGGTGCCGGTGGCGCACCCGGTTCACTGGATGCTGCCAACATGCTTAAACCCGCATTGGCACGTGGTGAAATTCAATGTATCGGTGCCACCACTTTGGACGAATACCGCCAAAGCATCGAAAAAGATGGAGCGTTGGAACGTCGATTCCAGAAAATTATTGTAGAACCGACTTCTTACGAAGAAACATTGCAGATTTTACGCAACATTCAGGATAAATACGAATACCATCACAACGTGCGTTATACGCCGGCAGCCATTGAAGCTTGCGTAAGACTTACCGAACGTTACATAACAGATCGATGCTTCCCCGACAAAGCTATTGATGCATTGGACGAAGCCGGTTCGCGCGTTCATATAGGCTCAGTTTCCGTACCGAAAGAAATTGAAGAATTAGAAAAACGTATAGAAGAACTTCGTCAGCAAAAAATGAAAGTTCTTTCGGAACAGAAATATGAATTGGCCGGTCCAATACGCGATCAGGAAAAACAATGCCAATACCAGCTGGAAGATGCGATCAGACGATGGGAACAGGAATCACAACAGCATCCCGAAATTGTAGACGAAGAACAGGTTGCCGAAGTAGTTGCCATGATGTCGGGTATTCCCGTGCAGCGTATTGCTCAAGCAGAAGGACTGAAACTCCGACAAATGAAGGATGTACTTCAGAGCAAAATTATCGGGCAGGAAGAAGCTGTGAACAAAATTGTAAAAGCCATTCAAAGAAACCGTATTGGATTGAAGGATCCAAATAAACCGATTGGTTCTTTCATATTTATCGGCCCCACAGGCGTAGGAAAAACTTATCTGGCCAAAGTGCTCGCCGAATTTATGTTCGACAGTCCCGATGCACTGATTCGCGTCGATATGAGCGAATACATGGAAAAATTCAGCGTATCGCGACTTATCGGAGCACCTCCGGGATATGTGGGTTACGAAGAAGGCGGTCAACTGACCGAGAAAGTTCGACGCAAACCTTATTCAATAGTCTTGCTGGATGAAATTGAAAAAGCGCATCCCGACGTTTTCAACCTTCTCCTTCAGGTAATGGATGAAGGAAGATTGACCGACAGCTTGGGTCGCAGAATAGATTTTAAAAATACCATTCTGATTATGACTTCCAATGTCGGTACGCGACAACTGAAAGATTTTGGTAAAGGCGTAGGATTCAATACCATTGAAACACCTGAAATGGATGCAGAATTTTCACAAGGTGTAATTCAGAAAGCGCTGAGCAAAACATTTGCTCCCGAATTTCTGAACCGTATAGACGAAGTAATCGTATTCAATCCGTTGAGCAAGGATGCCATTAAATCTATTATTGACCTTGAATTAAAAGGACTTTTTGGACGAATTACTTCTATGGGTTATCGACTCGAATTGACACCCGAAGCCAAAGATTTCATTGCCGAAAAAGGTTACGATGCTCAATTTGGTGCACGACCCCTGAAACGTGCCATTCAACGATACCTTGAAGATGAACTGGCAGACATTGTGCTGTCGGGAGATTTGGAAACGGGCGATACAATTTTAATGGATTTGGATGCCGAAAATGGCAAAATGAAAGCAAAAATTGTTAAACCTGCTCCGGTACTGAACCAAAACAACAACTAAAATATCAAGCAAAAATCAAAAATGTACCTGCTATTCGATGCAATGGCAGGTATTTTTTTTGTCTGTTTTGAATGAAAATCGTGCCAAATATCTCTTTAAAACCGCAACTATTGTTGTAGGATAAAAGAAAAAGAAGTATATTTGCACCGCATTTTGAGAAATGTTGGAGAGATGGCAGAGTGGTCGATTGCGGCGGTCTTGAAAACCGTTGAACTGAAAGGTTCCGGGGGTTCGAATCCCTCTCTCTCCGCTGAAAAGTCCTGTATTTCAGGGCTTTCTTTGTATATAAACATATTGAATCGTTTCCCTTTATCGACTTCAAATTCCATTGGTCAAAAAAATTCTTTACTTAAAAAAATTGGTATAGTTATTAATTTGAAAGATAATTATTTGGATTTTTTTTTTTAACAGAACTATAGAAATTTTGAAAAGTAAGAGATAATATCCGTTGATTTTTTTTTGGGTAAATATTAAAACAAAACAGAAAATTGATTGTTATAACAATAAATTTTCTATAAAATCAATTTAGTATTAACCATAAAATTTTATTGTTATGAAATTTCAATTGCCTGAATTACCTTATGCACAGAATGCTTTGGAACCGGTTATCAGTGAAAGAACAATCAGTTTTCACTACGGCAAGCATCATCTAACTTACGTAAACAACACCAACAATTTGGTAGTAGGTACAGAATTTGAAAATCAGGATTTGGAAACCATTGTTAAAAAAGCGACAGGTCCGCTTTTCAACAATGCCGCACAAATATGGAATCACAATTTCTATTTCCTTTCCTTGACCCCTGATAAAGGTACTAAACCCAGCGAAAAACTACTGAAAGCCATCGAAGCCGAATGGAAATCGTTGGATAATTTCAAAATTGAATTTGGCAAAGCTGCGACCGGATTGTTTGGTTCAGGCTGGGCTTGGCTCGTAAAGGATGCTTCGGGAAAGCTTTCCATTGTCAACGAAAGTAATGCGGGGAATCCGATGACTAAAAATCTGTCTCCCATTCTTACTTTCGATGTTTGGGAACATGCTTATTATCTCGATTACCAAAACCGGAGAGCGGATTATGTAGCTGCTTTATGGGATCTGGTAAATTGGAGCATAGTGTCGGAACGTTTCTGATTATTTTGTTTTTTACCTTTTTGTTTTTTTACCGGCTTATAACATAGGCCGGTTTTTAATTTATTGCATAAATATTTAAGAATTACTAATAAAGCAAATAAATTATTTGTTTTGCTAAAAAATCATAGAAATAATTTCATTTTCTATTAAATATCTTATCTTTGCAAGCCGTTATATTTTTAAGTTTATGTTTTACACCTTACTTATAACCTTACTGATTGTTTTACTTTCGGTTTTATTATTGGGATTTCGTATCTTCTTCATTAAAAGTGGAAAATTTCCCAATATTCATATTGGTGGAAGCAAAGCCCTCCAACAAAGAGGTATTGGCTGTGCTACCACACAGGACAAAGAAGCCCAACGGAATTTTCATAAAGGGATTGATGTTTCCAATTTGTTAACTGAAATTTCTGAACAATTAAAAAACGAATAGGTTGTTTCATGCAGATTGTCTTTTTGAATTTTATTTTTGTCTTTGCATGGTATGAATTAAAGATAATATTTTAAAGCTTAAATATGAAAAATTTGTTATTTGTTTCCAACATCGTTCTTTTCATTGCTGTTGTTGTACTTTTTGTTTTGTTTTTTCAGATTAAACCCGCTAAGAATGCGGTTCAGTTGTCATTAAAAGGAGATACCCTGTCAAGTCAGGTTTTACCTATTGCTTACATAAATGTAGATTCCTTGTTATTAAAATACCGGTTTGCAAAGGATGCCAATGAATCCCTCATTAAAAAACAGGAAGATTCACGGTTGACCATAAACTCACGTGCTCGTGAACTGCAAAATGAAATGAACGAATTTCAGAGAAAACTCGAAAACAATGCATTTCTCAGCCGGGAGCGGGCAGAGCAGGAACATACGCGTTTATTAAAAAAACAACAAGAATTACAAAATCTTGATGGGCAACTTACTCAACAGCTTTTACAGGAACAACAAAAAATGAGTGAAGAATTGCGCGATACCATTAATGCCTTTCTCAAAGAATATAATAAGGATGGCCGTTATGAAATTATTTTCAGTAATACCACAGGCGACAATATCCTATTTGCTTCCAAAAGTTACGATATTACCGATGAAGTGGTGAAGCTGTTGAACGAACGATTTTCAAACAAGAAAAAATAATTTCTAATTTGGCTGTTCAAAAAGTATATCCTACGTAAGTAGGATTTTTTTTGACAAGCAAGGTATAGTATATTCATAAAACAAATATTTAGTTTTTTCAAAAATACTTTTTTATCACTTTTGTTTGATTTTAAAATCATTGATAGATAATTAATTTTTTATCAGTTTTATTTTCAATTTTTCCCCGTTTTCAAAAAACAACAGAAAGTTTAATTTCGATTATACCAAATTAAGTATGTTGAAGCCGGAATACATATTTGAAACAAGCTGGGAAGTATGCAATATGGTTGGTGGAATATATACCGTTTTATCTACTCGTGCTGCAACATTGAAAGAAGTTTATGGAGACAAACTGATTTTTATTGGACCTGATATATGGATACAAAAAAACAACCCGCTTTTTGTTGAAGACAGTAGGCTTTTCCCCGGTTGGAAAGATGCTGTTCAGCAACAGTTTCAGTTGAATATTCGTATAGGGCGTTGGCAAATTCATGGAAATCCGATTGCAGTATTGGTCGATTTCATGCCGCTGATGCTACGAAAAGATGAAATTTATGGCCATGTTTGGCTGCAAACCGGAGTCAATTCCTTGCCTGCCTATGGCGATTATCACGAATCTTCGATGTTTGGCTATGCTGCAGGTATGGTGATAGAAAGTTTTTATCGATTTTTTGGTTTGTCTTTGAAAAATGATGTGATTGCCCATTTTCATGAGTGGCAAACAACTTTCGGTATTTTTTACTTAAAAGAACATTTGCCTGAAGCTGCAACCATTTTTACTACTCATGCCACTACTGTGGGACGTTCCATAGCCAGCAATCACAAACCGCTGTATGATTATCTGCAAGAGTACAATGGGGACCAAATGGCTGCCGAATTGAATGTTGTTTCCAAACATTCGGCCGAAAAAACTGCCGCTCATCTTTCCGATTGCTTCACAACTGTAAGCGACATTACTGCCGCTGAATGCCGACAATTGCTGGAAATTAAACCCGCTGTTGTTACACCAAACGGTTTTGAAGATGATTTTGTGCCCAAAGCCGATACTTTTATTCAAAAGCGACAGGAAGCACGAACTTGTTTACGCAAAGTCGCTGAAACTTTGTTGGGTTATTCTTTACAGGAAAATGCTCTTTTTGTGGGTACTGCCGGACGTTACGAATACAAGAACAAAGGTATTGATGTGTTTATCGAATCGATGCGGAGGTTGATTGAATGCCCTCATTTGAACAGAGAAATTGTGGTTTTCATTATGGTGCCCGCCCATGTGATGGGCCCCAGAACGGATTTACTTGCAGCTTTAAATCATCCAAATCTCAAGTTGCATTCATGGAATTTGTTTACCACGCACGAACTTTACGATTATCAGAATGATCATATCATGTCGGCTATTCGGTGGTTCCATTTTACCAATCAATCGTCGCAAAAGGTTAAGATGATTTTTGTGCCCTCTTATTTGAATGGTTCCGACGGCATATTCAATAAAAAATATTACGACCTGCTCATTGGGCTCGATGTTACCATATTTCCTTCCTATTATGAACCATGGGGCTATACACCTCTCGAAAGCATTGCTTTTTCCGTACCAACTATTACCAGCGATTTGTCGGGTTTTGGCCGCTGGGTGGCAAAACAACCTCAGGATATTACCGAAGGTGTGGGAGTAGTACATCGTTCCGACTACAATCAGTATGATGCAACTGTGAAAATTGCACAAATGATTTGTCAGTTTTCGAGTTTGGAGCAATCTCAAGTAGAAAATATACGCTCAATAGCGGCTTCAATTTCCCTGAAAGCCTTATGGGAAAACTTCATACAATATTATTATGAAGCATACAATATAGCCCTTACTCAAAAAAATCTCCGACTTGGCAAACATTAGAATTAAGAAAAAAATCGATTTTTTCGGTTTTTCTTTGTAACGAATTAATAATTAATTAATTGAAAAAGAATATATTAACAAAAATTTTTTAATAAATTGCAATCGTTTGCATTTGTTTTTACTCCTTTTATGATTTGTTTTATCTTGGCTTTTTGAAACTTTGCTTAACTTTGCCTACAGAGTTTTAGGTATAAAATTTTTTTTGAATTTCACTAACTTAAAGTAAGGAAACATGTCTTTGAAATTAAATCAGGTAAATGAACCGCGCTGGAAAGAAATAAATGTCAAGTCTTTTTTGCCCGATGGCTTGAAAAAATTGGAAGAAATAGCGCAAAATATATTTTGGGTATGGAGAAGTGATGCCCGACACCTTTTTCGTGAATTGGACAAAGATGCTTGGGCGGAATCGGGCTATAATCCTGTGCAATTGCTGAACATGCTCAGTTATGAGCGACTTGTAGAAGTGGAGAAGGATGCCCATTTCATGTCCAACTTAGACAGGATTTACAACGAATTTCAGGCTTATCTGCATCAACCTTTTGCACCCGATAAACCTTCGATTGCCTACTTCAGTATGGAATACGGGCTGACGGAAGTTTTAAAAATCTATTCCGGAGGGCTTGGAATTTTGGCAGGCGATTATTTGAAGGAAGCCAGTGATTGTGGCGTTGATTTGACGGCTGTCGGATTACTTTATCGTTACGGATATTTTACTCAGTCGCTTTCGGTCGACGGTGATCAAATTGAGATTTATGACAAACAAAACTTCAATACTTTGCCTATTGTGCAGGTTCGTGATGAAAATGGACAAGCGGTTGTTATAGAAGTTCCCTACCCGGGACGCACCGTGTATGCCAATTTGTGGAAAGTAAGCGTTGGACGTATTAATCTTTTCCTTTTGGATACCGACAATGAAATGAACAGTGAAGCTGACAGAAGTATTACTTTCGAGTTGTATGGCGGCGATTGGGAAAATCGTCTGAAACAGGAAATCATGCTGGGAATTGGTGGAATTCTGACACTGAAAAAACTCGGCATCGAAAAGGATGTCTATCATTGCAATGAAGGCCACGCAGCCCTTATCAATCTTCAGCGTCTGGCGGATTTAGTAACCGAGAAAAAACTTTCTTTCCACGAGGCTTTGGAAATTGTGCGGAGCAGTTCCCTTTATACTGTACATACACCTGTTCCTGCAGGACACGACCGCTTTGATGAAGCCTTGTTTGGAAAATACATGAAAGATTATGCTGCCTTGCTGAATATTTCGTGGAACGACTTGATGAACTTGGGACGTGAAAATCCAGATGATCCCAATGACAAATTCAGTATGAGTGTTTTTGCCTGCAATACCTGTCAGGAAGTTAATGGTGTAAGTTGGTTGCATGGCAAGGTTTCACAAGAAATGTTTCAGCCAATATGGAAGGGTTATTATCCTGAAGAGCTGCATGTGAGCTATGTTACCAATGGTGTTCATTTACCCACATGGACCACTTCAGAGTGGAAAGGAGTTTACGAAAAATATCTCGGAAAAGATTTTTATGACGATCAGTCGAACATGAAACTCTGGCAGGCTATTTACGAAGTGCCCGATCAAGTTATCTGGGAGACGCGCGTCAAAATGAAAAACAAATTGATCGATTATATTCGTTTGCAATTTCAGGAGAACTGGCTGAAGTCACAGGGCGACCCTTCCCGTATCATGTCGGTTCTGGAATCGATGAATCCCAATGCTTTGATCATCGGTTTTGGTAGAAGATTTGCAACTTACAAGCGCGCTTACCTTTTATTTACCGATTTGAAGCGTTTATCGAAAATTGTAAATGACCCGTCAAAACCTGTGCAGTTTATTTTTTCCGGTAAGGCACATCCTGCCGATCAGGGAGGAAAAGCGCTTATTAAACGCATAGTGGAGGTTTCTAGAATGCCCGAATTTTTAGGCAAAATCATTTTCCTCGAAAATTATGATATGCATTTGGCCAAACGATTGATTTCCGGCGTCGATATTTGGTTGAATACCCCTACGCGTCCTTTGGAAGCTTCGGGAACTTCTGGACAAAAGGCACAAATGAATGGCGTATTGAATTTTTCGGTTCTCGATGGATGGTGGTTGGAAGGTTACGTGAAAGGAGCCGGTTGGGCTATTACCGAAAAACGAACTTACGATAACGATGCGTATCAGGATCAGCTTGATGCTGCAACCATCTACAGCATGCTCGAAAATGAAATTATTCCATTGTATTTTGCCAAAAATTCCAGAGGAATTTCGCCCGAATGGATTCAATACATCAAAGATTCCATTGCACAAATTACACCACGTTTTACAACCAAGCGCATGATTGACAATTATGTAGAGCAGTTTTACACCAAACTAAGCAATCGTCATGCATTATTAAAAGATAATAATTTTGCGCGTGCCAAAGAAATTGCTGCATGGAAACAGAAAATTGCCAAAGGGTGGGACAAAATTGAAGTTGTGAGCATGGATATTCCTGAAGGTTTGTTGAAAAATCCTCAAGTTAGTGAGGTTTATCACATGAATATTGTCGTTGATATCAAAGACATTAATGACAAGGGTATCGGAATAGAACTGGTCATTACCAAACCCGATAAGGACAATAAATTCTATCTTCATGATGTGGAAGAGTTTAAGCTGGTGAAAGCGAATGGTTCACTATTGTATTTCAGTCTCGAATATCAGCTCAATAGAGCAGGCTTGTTCCAATTCGGATTCCGGATGTTCCCCAAAAATGAAGATTTGCCTCATCGTCAGGATTTCTGTTATGTAAAATGGATATAACCTTTACCTATTCGGATTTTAATCAAAAGATTTCCTCGAGGCTTGCCTCGGGGTTATTTTTTTTGATGAAAGTGCATTATGTTATGTTGTTGTTCACAGTATGCTCATATTGTAAAAAAACGCAGAAAGTTTTATTACGCGAGTCCACTCCAAAAAGTCAAATTTGACAACTTTGATATTTGTAAAACACAGAATATCAACGCTAAGCCTTAATAAGAAATTAAAAAAACAGACTTTTAAAAGTGGACTCTTACACTGAAAATTTAAACTTTTGTTACTGTATATTTAGAAAAAATCAACAACAAACCGTTATTAAATTTTGTTTCAAATACAAGAAGACAAACGTGATTTTCCTCACTTATAAACAGTTCTTGGAGTAAGACTTTTTCATTAAATTGGTTAATGAGTAATTTTGGTTTATTACAGTAAGCCAAAAAAGTTGCAACTTGGATAAAATACAATATCTTTTAATGGATAAAGCCATTGAATACTTGTATGTACTCATCGACCATTTTTTGCCATGAAAAATGTTGAATTGTAAAATTTCTGCCTTTCTCCGACAATATTTTAAGTTTTTCCTTGTCGCTCAGCATTTCTTTTATTTTATCTGCCCAAGCTTCAGCATTTTCGCAAGGAAGTAGCGTCCCATTTTCCATGTCTATAACTGCATCTGTAATTCCTTGTACTTTGGATGCCAACACATACGTTCCCCGAACGCTGGCTTCGAGTGCAACCAAGCCAAATCCTTCTACATCGCCTGGAATATTAATGTTAGGCATTACAAATAAATCGGCAAGCGAAATTATCTGCATAAGATCTTCATTTGAAACTCTTCCCAGATGAAAGGCATTTCTTTGTTTTTTCAATTGTTCTATAACTTCTTTATTATCATCAGGAAAACCAAATAACAACTGAATTTTATGTCGTAGCATTTTTGGAAAGCACCGTAAGAAAATGTCAAAAAATGTTTGAGATTTTTTAAGTGGACCTGTTAAAATCAAGATCACATCATTATCCAATAAAGGCATGACATTTTTTAAAAACCATGAAAAACCTTTTCGTTTCACCGGTCTGCCGGTTGCCATGATAATTTTTTTATCGGTTACATCTACGCCGTATTTTTCCACAAGTTTCTGAGCAATGGCTGGATCAAAAGGAATTTCACCCAACTTCAAATCTACCCCATTGTTTACGATAAAGGTGGTTTTCGGGTCAAAACCCCTTTTGATACACTGTTCGCTGGTAAATTTACTTACGCAAACAGCACCTTTGTATTTTATTAGTTTTGGGATAAGTTTTTTTTGAAAAAAAGTCAAAGGATAGGTTATGTCCAGACCATGATAAGTTACAACAACAGGAATTTGAGTGATTTTCTGTAGCCAAAGTGCTGCAACTCCCATAGCTCCATCATTCAAATGAATCAGTTTTATGTTTGGATTTGCTTTCAATAATTTTTTTACTCTCGACTTCAATTTCAAAAACCAAAGCAATTTATTTTCCTTTCCTTCAAAAGCAATAATGTGTACTTTGTAATAGGAGGATAAACCCTGAATCAGTTCATAACTCTGTTTTTCCATACCACCGGTAAAAGGTGGATACTTATGGGTAATGCATAATATCTCCTCGTACATTATTGAAGTGTAAATTTTTTCCTTTTTGTGATCCAGAAAAATACTCCTGCAACAGACAACCAGAAAAGTTGACGCGATCTTCTCACCAGAGAAACCACAAACCAAATTTCATTTCCTTTTACAGCCACTACATCAAGCATGATTTTGTTCCCATATTCTTCGATTCCAATCTGGCCGGGAACAATTGCACCCAAAGATTTAAAAAGCGAAACACCAACTTCCATTGAGATGGCATCGATTACCGAAATATTCACATGTAAGGTTTGCAGTATGATAAAAAATTCAAGGGCTCCACATACCCAATGAAGTGTCAATAATAAAAAAGCCAATAAGAAGTTCAGTTTGTGGTGCTTGAAATAATTTGAAGCAAGTGTATTTATTTCATAACACGAATCGATTGTTTTGCTCGTCAAGAACGACCAGTTGGTTTTTGATTTAATGCACTCCAATGTTTTACCAAGATATAAATGATCATCGAGTAAATATTTTGCCATTAAAAAGCCCGAAATCATTACCAACGCAATTAACAAAAAAAGTACAAAAGTTTTCCCATTGCCAAATTTACTGAAAATCAAATAAAATATAGAAACGACGATCAGAAAAATGGATGACAACACAGTAATCATTCTCATCAACAAGATGGAACTCAAACCAATTTTTGTAGAAATTCCGGACTTTACGAGATAAGAAATTTTTAAGCTGTCGCCTGCAATAATACTGGTAGGATTAAAAGCCCCCAACATTTCTCCTATATGCCTGATAATAAATATCTTCCAAATAGAAATATTCATTCCTTCCTCACCCATGCACAATTTCCAACCCAATGAAGAAAAAAAATACCCAACAAATGAAATAGCAATAACCAATAAAAACATGGAGGGCATTCGTTGGAGATACATATTCAGAATATGGAAGTCAATGCTCGATATAAATCGAATTATCAGCACAGATACCGAAATCATCAAAACTGAGATAATCAGTTTTCGATATCTTTTAAGTTTGCTCATTCTGTTAGCTTAGTGAATAAATGTCTGAGGTCTAAGAGTTTTTTAATCAGATAGCATAATTGGTAGGGAAAAGTTCATTTGTTAAAACTACATTGTCTTCAAAAGTAGGCGATGACTTATAAGCCAACATTTGAAGATCGGAGAAATATTCATTTGCCAAGCGATTCCAATTAAAATTGGATGCAAAACGAATAGCATTTTGCTGTATTGATTCCCTCAAGGAAGGATAATTTAGAATAACTTTAATATTCTCTACATATTCGCGAGCATCATAAGGATTACACAAAAATCCGGTTACTCCATTCATAACCAGAGATTGCGAACCGCCTCCACGAGCAATTACCGGTACGCAACCGGAAGCCATTGCTTCTACAACCACATTACCAAATGTTTCCGAAATAGAAGGGAAAACAAACACATCGGAAGATGCATAAACTTTCGACAGTTCTTCGTGATTTAAAAACCCAAGAAAAAAAGCTTTTTTCATTCTTTTTCGTGCTGCCTGCTCAGCAACACCACTTCCAGCTATAATAAAATTAACGTCTAAATTTTGAGCCTCAGTTTCATCATAAATATTAAAAAGTGTCTCTAAATTTTTTTCCCAAACTAAACGAGATGCAAACAAAATACATGGTTTATTGTTGCCTGTAATTTGTTGAATGTAATGCATGTCTTTTTTGGAAGGATTAAACAAATTAGAATCTATTCCTCTTTGCCAAAGCTTCAAAGGTTGATGCGAAACACCACTGTCCTTCAGTTCTATAATCATTTGCTTTGTAGGAACATAAACCATATTACAAAAATTGTAAAAGCTTTGATAAATTTTTTTCATAATCGATTCTACCGGCTTTATTAAAAATGGCAAACGATTGAAATAATACTGTATGTAGGAAAGGAAATTGGTATGATAAATTGACAAGACAGGAATATGTTTTTTTCGGGCAAAATTTAGTCCAAAGAAACCAAGTGGCGATGGAGTAGCGATATGAATCACATCCGGATCAAAATCTTCAAGTGCTTTAACAATCTTATTGCTGCTAAAATGAGGGAGACATGCTTTGTAATTTGAATTAAAAGGTAGTGTTAATGAAGGGATTTGTAGTATTTTATGGTTTATTTTTTCTTTTGGAGGAGTGCCGGTGCAAAACATGAACTCAAAATTTTCTTCAGGTACCTTATCTATTAGTTGATACATTGTTTTTATGGCACCATCATGATCCCGAGTAAGAATATCGGCAAAAAAGGCTACTTTAATTTTTTTATTGGAATACATGTTTTTTTATAGGTTTTATTATTGTTCAGATATTGCTAATGGCTAAAGGGATAAAGAAACCGTTCATCTTTTTTGAAAATAGATTTTTAAAACTTCTCTTTTCAAAACTCTTTTCCACAGCACAAAAGTAGAAATGGTGCATGACAATTTTGTATCACTACAATTAAATTCCTGCTTCAAAAATTCTATCATCGAAAACCATTTTAGGATAGAGGTTTTTGTTGAAACAATTTAACATTTGAAAGTCAGTGAATTTTTTTACATTTGTATAAAAAAATCGTGCAAGTCTTCATAACGCAATCAGTAGAAAATTCTATCAAAATTTTGATTATAAAATAAAAAGTTAGGTCAGCAAATGAGTACAAAATCAACCGACAGAATCAATCTCAAACAGTGGCTGGAACTCAAGCCATACAGCCAACAAACATCAACGGATAAATATTATGTTGAGCTGGCTAACAAGGTAAAAAATGTGTTGACAAAAAAACAACCTTCAGCTTTCCTAAACGAATATTTAAATGAAGATGAAATAGATATTCTTTGCTGTTTTTTGGTTTCTTATTTGGAAGATATTGTTACTGGAAGCAATATCTGGAATACCTTTACAAAAAAACATTTTAGTTTGTATAAAAAATATCTGCCTTTTTTTCCGTTGGAAAATTACATTCTGAATAATGTGAATATGCAGGATGTTAATTTTCTGATTTGGTACTTTTTGAACACCATTCAACAAAACTTTTTTATCAGCCCGATCAATGAAGAAATTATGGACATGGCTTTTGAAGTAAAAAATATCTTATCTGATGAATATAAATATGCACCAGAAAATCCAATATTAAAATCATATTACCAACTAAACAGGGATGAAACAAATTATTTTTCCGTTCGAGGTCTTATCGAATTGATATTGTTTAATACTTATTTGTTTTATCCTGATACTTATATCAGGTTTAAAAAAGAAAATGAAAAAGAGCAAAAGAACAAGCAAAAATCTGTTGACAAGGATAGAGAGGCAATGTTATTTTATGAAATAAAGGATAATTTTATAAACACTTCTAATACCAGCCTGTTGGCAATGACCGGAAAAGAGTGGGCAGCCGAATTGTTGGGGGAAAAACATCCATTATATAAAGATGTTATAAATATTTCTCCAAAAGTTAAAGGTTTTTTTCTTTATAAAGGTCAGGACAAGAACAATATTTTCATTGAACATATTGCTTCAGGAAGAAAATTCGAAATGACAAAAAAATCTTATGAACATTACAACGATTTGAAAAAAGTAGATACAATTTTGCTTATTGGAATTGTGAAGTGGCGTGGAGAATGGTGGTTTTCAGGTACTTCTTCCAAGATGGACTACAATAAGAAATTGATTGAAGATGTAAAACATACTCTTGCATTCAAGCAAACTGTCAACTTTCTTGATTTTGAAGAATTTGAAGGAAATAAGTTAATAAAGAATCAAATGATGGCTTTTTTGAATGCAAACAATGGAAATTTTATTGCATTTATGAAAAGAAGCCAAGTGAACGAATTTATTGAAAAAGTAACCAATTGTTACAATGACAAATTAAATATTTCGGAAGACGAAAAAGAAAGATTTAAAAAAAATGCTAAACAAAAAAAAGATTTGAAATTGGAGAAAGAAGACGAAATAAGTGCCGATGAACTTGATGATCCCTGTATAGTTTTTTTTAATCCCCATTCTGGAATAGAAATCGCTGTTGGCATTAACAGCGCATTTCCCATGAAAAGCAATCCCTTCTTTCATCCGGAGAAAAGTGAAACCGATTTTTGGCAGTTATTATTATCTAATTTTTACTCAGCTGAATTGGTACAATTCTGTCTGGATACCTGCAAAAATAATTTGCCGTTTCTCAGGAAAAAGGTATGGAAAACCTATCTGAAGGACATTGATTTTGTCTTACGTTTTTTGAAAGTCGATTCTTATCACTCAAAACCTGAAATTACATTTTTGTGATTTTAAAACGAAGAGAAGAGAGATATTTTCCTCGGAAAATAAATCACAACGAAACAAGCTTCAATGTATTAAATGGAGTTTGGTTTGCTAACATATTAATTATTAAACCTTAGTACATGACAAAAAAATTGTAAAAACATTTATATTCTTTATTTTCAGACATTTAATAACGTAATAGGGCTTTGTCTCAAACTCTACTCACTTTTTTGTCTTGAAACAAATAAGTAAGCAAAAAAATTTACTTAGTTGAAGCAGCTACGCTCAACATAAATCAAATAAATTTGATTTTGTTTTCGCTTAAATGCTGCTTTCAAGACTGTGTCCACTTCACTCGAAAAACTTAAGCTCGAAAAGCTGAAATCGCCCAAACTCATTCCGACGAAATACGTCGGAGCTCGAATAAGGACGATTTTTAAACGCTTTTCTCACTTGTTTTTTGGCTCACCGGACAAAGTCAAACCCAAAACTTAGCATAATTGTTCTGTTTTACAGATATATAACATAAAAGTCTCAATTTTTGCCATGTACTAATATCAAACGTATAAATTATTGTATTTATGAATGGAATTGTGAACTTGAGCCTTGTTCCTTTAAGGGCAGAAGACAACGAATGCAGCGAAATGATTTCTCAGCTTCTGTTTGGAGAAACAGTTGAAATAATGGAATGGAAGGAACGATGGCTGCACATTCGCAATCTTTCGGACAATTGTTGTGGCTGGGCTGACAGAAAAATGATTACTTTGCTTTCGGAAGATGAATACGAAAACCTCAAGAATAACGAAAATTTCCGCATTCTGAAAGCGGTTTCATTTTGTCGCAATCTGACATTGGGAACTACTTTTCTCCTGCCCGGAGGAAGCATTCTGAGAAAATTTCAGAACGGGAATTTTACAGATGGGACATATCAATATGCCATTCATCCTTCCGATGCTGGAATGCCAAAACCTTTAACCGGAGGCAATATCGTTTCTTTAGCTCGACAATATCATTTTACACCCTATTTGTGGGGCGGAAAAAGTGCATTGGGAATTGATTGTTCAGGTTTGGTTCAGGTTGTTTTTTCGCTTTGCGGCGTCTTGTTACCGCGCAATGCTTCTCAGCAGGCCGAAATCGGTGAAAAAATAAATTCTCTTACTCAGGCTGAGGCCGGAGATTTGGCTTTCTTTGCCAATTCTGCTCATCACATTGTTCATGTGGGTATTCTAATGAATTCTCACCAAATTATTCATGCATCAGGCTGGGTAAAAATCGAAAATATTGATGAACATGGAATTATTTCCGAACAAACAGGAAACTATTCCCATACCCTTTACTCCATCAAAAGAATGATTTAAATCATTTTCAAAATCGTCAGACTCTCTTCAAAAAAAATTCTCCTTACCTTTAAAAAAAATCGAGTATTTGATGTAAGAAATCATCCGGTTTTTCGTCATTATAGGTGTATGAATCAAATTTGGTAACTTAGTGAGAATTCAGTAATGTATGGATGCAGCACAATTTAATTCGGTTATTTTGCCACTTGCTGACCAACTGTTTCGGGTGGCAAAATCCATTGTCTGCAATGATGAAGCTGCCAAAGATGCCGTACAGGAGTTGAACGCAAAATTGTGGGAAAATCGCAGCCAACTGGATAAAGTGCAAAACCTTACGGCTTTTGCCATGAAGTCCATGCGCAATTTATGTCTCGACTGGTTGCGAACAAGAAAATCAGATTATGATGTTCCTCTGGATGAAAATCTGATAGCATCTGCGCCCAACCCTCATCAGTTGATGGAACAAAAAGATCTGACAAACTATGTGAAACAATTGATAGACAAATTACCCGAATTGCAAAGAACCATTATTCACCTTCGCGATGTGGAAGGTTTGGAAATTTCGGAAATAGCAGCAATTACTTCAATTTCGGAAAACGCCATAAGTGTTAATCTCTCGAGAGCACGGCAAAAATTAAGGACAGAATTGATGGAGAAATCGAAAAAGGAAAAAATATGAAGGAAATTTTGAATAATCGTTTTATCAATTTATTAAAAAACGACTTGCAATGAAAGAAATTGATGATTTATTAAATAAATATTTTGAAGGAAAAACTACCCTTGAAGAGGAAAATTACCTGAAATCTTATTTCAGGAATGAAGAAATACAACCCGAACATGAAGTCTACAAAACTCTATTTCATGTGTTTGATGAAAAAGCCAAAGAAAAAATACCTCAACCGGTTGACGAAAAAAATGCACAACCCAATGTGAAACGGTTTTGGAAATTAACTGCCGTCATTGCGGGAATTGCTGCAGCTTTTCTGATGATTATTTGGGTTATGCCGATAGAGAAAAATCAGGATTTTGCCATTGTGAACGGGGAAAAAATTGAAAATACACAATTCGCTCAAAATTATGCTTTGGAAAAATTGAACCATGTCAGCTACAAGTTGGAAACAAATTTAAAACCTTTGGAAGCAATTGCGACCGTTAAATCGAGAATGGAACCGGTGAAAAAAATTCCGGAAATAAAAAAAGAATGGAAAAAATAGAAGAAACAATTCATTTAAACAATTAACAATCACGAATATGAAAAAGAATGGAATATTAATTTTGACAATTTTGCTGCTTGCATCTTTCCGAGCAGGTGCACAAACCATCGATAAATTTTTTGATCGATATGCCAATGACGATCGATTCACTTACGTTTCCGTCGGCAAAGGAATGATGAACCTTGCTTCAACATTCGGAGCAAATAAAAATATGGACAAGAACCAGAAGGAAGTTTTAGACCGTTTGACGGGAATCAAAATTTTAACTTTGGAAAATTCACGCGATGAAAAATTAATGAACTCGGTTCTTGATGAATTGGACAAGGTAATTCGGGCCGGGAAATACGAAACGGCTGTCAGAGTGAAAGATAAGGATGAAACGGTGAACATCTTCTTCAGGACAACCGGCAAGGATCAGTCCGATATGATTATTGTGTCAAAAGAGAAAAACGAAATGTCGATAATATGGATGAACGGAAAAATGACAAAAGAAGAAATGTCCGATATTTTTTCGCAAAATTCCTGAAAAACTTATTTTATATTTTTGTTTATTAACCCAGATTACTCATTAGCCAATTTATAAGGAAAGTCAAACTCTGAAGATATGTTCCATAGGCTCGAAAACCAGGCTTGTTTTTTTATTTAAAGCGATTTTGAGAAACAATTTGTATTTTAAGTTTGAGCTAAAAAGATGGTTTCCATTTATTCATCATCCTTTTGAAGTTAAATGCAGCTGCTGCAAGCATTACATTAGTATTATCGCCTGTAATGGCTCACCTGCAAAAACATGTGTCTAAGCATAGATATTAGTCAATCTGAAGAGAAAGAATTTAATATCGGCAACTCCTCTCAAAGAAGCTCTAAAGGATTTAATTTTAGCATTGAAACTTTCGGCAGAGGGATTGGTACTTCTATCGATAAAGAAATTGAGCACTTCATCGTGATGTTCATAAACTGT
>Ga0208198_1000859_pt1 | contig 30795 bp, 47 predicted proteins | sample AD_JPNTR2_MetaG_FD_184446 | JGI IMG/M metagenome (GOLD analysis project Ga0208198, IMG submission 184446) | Active sludge microbial communities of municipal wastewater-treating anaerobic digesters from Japan - AD_JPNTR2_MetaG (SPAdes) (version 2) | ecosystem: Engineered > Bioreactor > Anaerobic...
GCGTATAGCGACGTTGGCAACAAAAATTATGGCACTGCCGTCGTCGGTACTGTCTCCGGCACCAGCATCAGCTTTGGGGCCGAGCTCGTCTTCAATTCGGCAAACACTTCCTACATCTCCGTCACCACCGTGGATTCCACCCACGTCGTGGTTGCGTACTGTGATGAGGGCAACAGCAATTATGGCACTGCCGTCGTCGGTACTGTCTCCGGCACCAGCATCAGCTTTGGGGCCGAGTCCGTCTTCAATTCGGCCACCACTTCCGACATCTCCGTCACCACCGTGGATTCCACCCACGTCGTGGTTGCGTACCGTGACGCTGGCAACAGCAATTATGGCACTGCCGTCGTCGGTACTGTCTCCGGCACCAGCATCAGCTTTGGGGCCGAGTCCGTCTTCAATTCGGCAAACACTTCCTACATCTCCGTCACCACCGTGGATTCCACCCACGTCGTGGTTGCGTACTGTGATGAGGGCAACAGCAATTATGGCACTGCCGTGCTGTTTTCTTCGATTATCAATGCCATAATAGGTATCAATGCGGTTGCCGGAAGCTCATCTTCCGTTATCAATGTGTATTCTCCTGGTATGGTAATTGATGGTTTGACTGGCCTGACTCCGGGAATTTATTATGTCGATCCGACTACCGGCGTGCTGTCCACGACGGCAACTATTTTTTCTTTTTTGCAATCTCCGCTCAAAGCAGGTGTCGCCTTGAGCGCGACTGAATTTCTCGTCCAACCGGATAGACTCTGGTTATAAGGAGATGACGAAATGAAACTGGTATTACGACAAAGTGATGGGCTGATTATCTATGGCGTCTCTGATGACAGCGATGTCGAAATAGGCATGTCGTCGGCTCAAATTGGCGAATTGATAGCGTACGACATCAACGCCTCAAACGCCGATATGGTACAGGTGGATGATGCGGCGATACCTCCCGATTTTTCACCGCGATGCTATCATTATGTGGACGGCGGATTCGTGAAGTCTACCGAGGGGATAGCGCGAGATGAAGAAATTCTTCAGCAGGCCGTCATCATCCGCCAGCGTGCTGTCGATACCTTTCGGGATGAGAAGATAGCTGCCGGTTTCCGTTATCAATTCCCCGATGGCTGGGGCACGGCGCAAGTGCGAAACGAGAAAGACATGACTACCATTACCGGCCTCGGTGTGACAGGCCTTGAATTGGTTTCTCTCGGCGACAATGAGACCTTACCTTTCCGTGACAAAGAAAACGTCGAGCATGTGATGAATGGGTCTCAGATGCTGGACTTTGGCCGGGCCTTTCGGACATGGTGGAAAGAGATGTTTGCTACCGGATGGGCGCACAAAGACGCCATCGGCAATATCGCAGCGGATGAAGCAAAAACAGCCGTCGAAAAGATAGCGGCTGTTAACTCGTATGACTTTTCCGGCGGTTGGCCGGAATAAAAAAGGGCGAAAGAATGTTCGACCACTTACTACAGCTTCTTCAATTCCTGTTCGGGGCGGCGATAGTCGCGCTTATTGGCATTGTTTATCGACAGATGATGAGCAAAACAGAACATTCTGTGATGTGTCACGGGAATACCGAGGAAATTAAAAGATATTTCTCGGCTGAAATGGTGAAATTTCAAGACATGCTCGATCTTAAAATTGAAAATGCAATCCTGAAAGCCTTAAAAAAGGCAAACGGAGGAAACAAAGAGGCATGAAATGATTGAAACACTTATTGGCGGCGCATTGGGCGGCCTTCTTCGGCTCGCGCCTGAAGTCTTGAAGTGGCTTGACCGAAAAGGTGAACGCGCCCACGAATTAGCGATGCAGGACAAGGCCCTCGAATTTGAAAAGATAAGAGGCAGTCAGCGGCTTGATGAAATCGGCGCACAAGCTCAAGCTGATTGGAATACTGGTGCTCTCGATGCCTTGAAGGAGGCCATATCATCGCAGGCGGTAAAGACAGGTATCGCATGGGTTGATGGGCTTTCTGTGCTTGTCCGGCCTGTAATTACCTACTGGTTCATGTTTCTCTATTACCTCGTGAAGGTCGCGGCTTTTTACGCGGCGATAGATGCTGATGTTCCGTGGGTTCAGGCCGTTCAACTTTCGTGGAGCGAATCAGACCAGACGCTGTGGGCGGGGATCCTAAACTTCTGGTTCATGGGGCGGGTCTTTGAGAAGGTTAGATAATGCAGGAGGCGATTCAAATAGCTTCGTCTCTCGTGATGCAATTCGAGGGCTTCAGAAGCAAACCGTATCGTTGTCCGGCGGGCGTGTGGACTATCGGTTTCGGGACGACGGTGTATCCAGACGGCCGCAAGGTGCAGCAAACAGATAAGCCGGTTACAGAAGAGGAGGCCGTCGTTTTTATGCGCCATGAAGTAGAGAAAAGCCTTTCGCAGGCCGTCAAATATTGCCCGGTACTTGTCAAGAGCGACCGGCGGGCGGCGGCGATTACCGACTTCGTTTACAACCTCGGCCCCGGCCGTCTTCAGACTTCCACGCTGCGGCGGCGTGTAAATGCTGAAGACTTGCCGGAGGCTGCATACGAAATCCGTCGCTGGGTCTATGCGGCGGGCAGGAAACTTCCCGGCCTCGTGTTGAGGCGCGAGACCGAGGCAAAACTTCTCTTATAGGAGGATAAAATTATGTGGTATGTGATTGTTGGCTTTCTTTGCGGATTAATTGGCTTTATTTCCGGCGCATTGGTCTACAAGAATAATGTTCAGAAGTTGACAGAAGAAAAAGAAAAGCTCCAGAAGGTAATCGATACTCTGAAAAAGTAAATGGGGGAGGTCGCCGATTCCTCCCCCAAAGCCCCGGCGTTTCTATGCTCCTTTCCAGCGTCGGGGCTTTTTAATCAAGACCGCTTCGTTTATATTCGCATTTTCGGCAAAAGATACGAGGTTTTACATTTGGCTTGTGACTGAAAATTTCAATCCTTTCCTTCTCGCAGGAAGGGCATTTGACCAATACCTCGAATTTCCTCTCATACCTGGTATGCAGACCTTTTTGATCCCGTTTTTTTTTCAACAGCGAATCGGTTTGCTTATGCCGCTCCTTTTTGCAATCCAGGTCTCCACAGATGATACGATAACGACCGCAACCGTTCATGTTTAATGGTTTTCCGCAGATGACACATTTGCGCTCGGACTTTTTCATTTCTTCGGTAACTCCTTCTCTATACGGGTAAACCATTCTTCGTAAACCTTCTCATCCTCGATGTAGCTTATTCCCTGAAGACTTCCTGACCACCGGAAAACGCGCTTTTCCACGAAATAGAGGCATACCGATAGCTTACCGTCGTCTGTCGGCTTAATTCGTACCGTGCAGGTAGTCATATAGACAGCCGGGACGGGGAGGCCGATAGCACTCGGAGCGGTACTATTCTCATAAAATTCTGTGATGATTATTCCAAGTTCCGGCCTCGTTTCCTTCGTGATATACCGCTCCTTCTCCATTGCCGAAATTATGGCCTTCGTCATTATCTGTGTGTCCTTCGTGTCAAAGGTCTTGTAATGAAATGGCTTTATTCTTGTGCCTTCGACGACCTTATTCTCCGGGCCGCATGATGCGATTAGCAATGTCATCATCAGAAGCAAAATAATTCGTTTCATGGCGTTATCCTTTCTGTTTAATTTCCTTCTTCGTATATCGCGTCTTTGTGCAGTATCATCTTGTTAATCAATTCCTCTTGTCTTTCCGTCGGTAGCGGGCACCAGTCGGGGATGACCTTCTTTTCTCTGTTTTCCTTCGGTATGACCGGATAGAATCCGTGCTCATCGGGAGCTAATTTTCTGCAATAGAAATCCGTGAAGTATGGACACCCTCGACAATCGTAAACGGTGATGATCCTCATGATTCCCCCTCACTTGATCCTTTCAATTTTCACAAGAAAACCATTTATTTTGATGTAGCCTGTACCGCCTTTTGGCAAGAGAGGCCGACGAAAAAGCAACCGCAGCACTTCTTTTAATTGCGTGAGCATTATTCCCCCCTCTCAGAATAATATCCATGTCCCGATGTACATGCCCAGAATGAAAAGGCAACCCCAAAGAACCACCAATAACGCCGCGAAAAATAATGTCATCAAGGTATCGTAGATTCTTCTCATGATGCTGTCTCCTTTCTTGCCTTATAATCCTTACAAAATTGCTCAAAATCCTGATAGCAATGAGACTCGTTTTCCTCCAGAAACTTGTTGTAATCTTCCTGTGAGTCGAAGAAAAATGTTTCGGCAAAATTCGGCGTATAATAGGCCGACACGCGCCAGCGTTTCATCCCGATGTCCTTACCCTGCCTATCAAGATAGTAGTACCTCATTCCGTCAATGATGACACCTTCAACTTTTTTCATTTTACCTCTCTAAAATTATTTTACCTCCCTTTGTTCTGCCGCACCTTCGCCATCCAGCTTGAATGTAGCAAAATCCGGGGTTAATTGATTTGATTTTTTTTGCATCCACGTAGGTATAATGCCTCTCACCAGGCCAGCAAAAATCAGCGATGGCGTCAGCTTGGCGGATAAGGATAGAGCTTTGCGTTGGGCTTTCGTTTCTAAAGATTGAACAATTGATGCCGCTCTGTGGTTTACCCGTTCGTTCATCGATGCACGCATCCTTGAATTTCTTCCAAAGGTTTGGGGGCCAAGACTCTGATTTCCATGATGCCTCCTTTGTCAAATTTATTCCTTTTCGGCATTATTTCCTTCCGTCCATTTCATGAAACTCTTCAGAAAGGCATCCTGGTCGTTGATCATTCGCAGACCTACTTTCTTGTGCAGCTTCGTCAATGTTGGTTCTCCTTCATCATTCAGGCCGATACATTCGTGATAAAGAAAAAACTCCTTGACCATTTCGCGGTCGAGTTTTGCCCGCTTAATGAAGTCTTCAATCGCCCGCTTCATAGCTTCCGTGATATATTCCGGCTCATTTGCGGCGGACGTCTTTTGTGGCGGATCCTCATCACTAACAAAAGGAATATCTTCCTCTGCCTGTCTTTCTTCATCATCTACATCGACCACCATGTCAACAGGCGCAGATTCCGGGTTCTCATCAAGGGGTGCGGGCAACTGATAGCGTGGATGTTCGAGCACTCTGATGGTATCGCTGCGGAGCGTATTTAGCGTCTGGATGTCAGCGTCAAAAATAATTTGTAAGGTATAGTGACTCTGTTTCTTGTCGTCGTGATGCGTTTCCGTCTTCACCCGTCTGAGCTTGAGCGGTACGAGGGCGAAACGACCGACGAGGGCTGAAACATAGTCAAGGCCGCTGTTGATGTCCACAATGCTATTGTATGATGATGTCCGCACCTGATAAATTCCACCAACGCTCACCTTCGGCAACATTACCATCAACATCCCTGTTTGTTTGCATTTTCCTTCTTCAAGGAATTGGCATGGACATTCAACTTGCTCCATTTCATTGGTCGTCTCATTAACGCGCCATGCTTTTTCGCCGTCCCCCTGGCATTTTAGCCCCTTCGATGACCCATAATATTTATAAGCACAGGGAAAAATTTCATCAATGTTATTCGTCGGCAGCATGACGTCCAACTCAGTCGGCTGCTCTCCGTATATCTTCTGCACTTCCGGCGGACAAATAAAATAAGGCACCTCAACCGGATATTCCCGTCCTGACTTCGCCGACCTCGCTTTTAGACCGAGGCGGATTATTCCCAACCTCGGCAGGCGGCGTCTATCTGATAATCCCTTTATCCGCGTAACTCTTGGCGCAAAGCTGTTAGCCATTTTCCTTCCTCTCCTTTCTTTTTGGTGCACTTACATTCAAGCGTTCGTAAAAACTTGTAACTGTTGCCTTTTCGCGTTCCATGTCCGTTAGAAGTTCCGGGTCGATGCGTTTTTTTTCAATAAGCGATAACTTCAAGATATATTCCCCAGCCCGGCCTTCTCTTGCGCCTACCGCTTTCAAGGCTTCTCTCACCTTTTCGGAAAGGGCCTTGTATTCCTTCTCAATATCCGATTTCTGTGCTCCCAGTTCTTTATAGTAACGCGCCATAGTTTCTATTTCTTCAGAAAGGGCTACATCCTCGGAAAGGGCCTTAAATTCTTCTTTGTAATTTTCCCAGCAGGCGGCCGCCCATCCACAGTAATCGCAATGCCAGTCGTCGATGAAATATTGCCGCTTGGGGAGCGTCCGCTTTTTGCAATAATCTTCGACCGTTTGAAACTTTGTGAAAGCGTCCCGGCAGATATTTTCTATTTTGGCGTCGAGAGTCTTCTTTTCGCCACTGCTGTCTGTCATCTCGATAATAAGGGCGAGGTCTGTGGACTGGTCATATTCGATGAGAAATTCAAGATAGGCAGCGGTATTCTTGTTTTTGATGAGCAGAATCGCCCGCCGCAGTTCAGGGTTGACCGCCTGAAGACCTCGCAGATAAAGACATACCTGCGTGATGTAGTCGAGCGGCAACTGTCCGTCCCAATACCGCTGAAAAGTGAAGTGGTTTATCGCCTTATGTTCTAAAAGATAATCGTTTCCCAGGATGTCGGTCAGCAGGGCGTCGATGTGTCCGATCAGAGATAGACCGAAGCCGGGGAAGGAGATGTTGATGAGCATCTGCTCCGAGTTTACCTGAAAGGCCGATTTGCGCAGCCAATCAAGTGAAAGCTCTTCGTGCCATCTGCCGTCATCGAAGACCAGCAGGGCGCGACCCGGAAATGGCCTGCGCTCAATACCGAGCGCATGATATACCATTTGCCGGATACAGCGTTCCGGGCCTGCCATTGAGGGACGAGGATGATAACCTTGTTCTTCTTCTGCGAATTGGCCGGCAATCTTCGGGATTATCTCAGCAATCATTCTCTTCTTCTCCTCTTTTTCCGTCAAGCCACCCCTCGATGGCGTCCCAAGTTTTCATAGCCTCCTGCTCTCGTTGCCTTTCCCGTTGCGTCAGAAACTTGTGCCCCAGTTTGCAGTCCGGCCATTCATGCCAAGGCCAACAAAAATCGGGGCACCCTCGCGGGCAACCGCGCTCATTCTTTTCGTCGGCGATAATCCTCTCAGCGATAAGCTCTCTCTTTGCCTCCCGCTCTGCCTCCCAATCGCAGAGGGAGGGCTCGCTATTAGATGTAGCTTTGATGAGTATCATTTTTCCTTCCTCCTTCCTTCTTTTTGATTGCATCATATCCCCCTTTTTACCCCTTGTCAAGTCTTTTTTTTACTTTCTCCAATTTTTTATATCCAATAATTTCAATGACTTAGCGAAATAAAGCAAAAAAAGTAAAAATAAGTAAAAAAAACTTAGACAGAAGGGAGTAAATGAATTACATTACCACCTAAATAAGGTAGCGAAAGGAGAAAAAATGCGACTTAAGACCGCGAAAATAAAGAAGGAATTGAGGCGGCGGGGCATGACCTATGCCGACCTCGCCCGTTGCCTGGGAATAACCAGGCAGGCTCTATATCACTGGCTGCGGCGCGAGGAGCGGCTGAAAACACTGGATAAGATTGCCAAGGTCCTCGATGTCGAGGCCCGCGACCTGATTGAGTAAAGAGGGGGGGAGGGAGTAATCGTGCTCGACATGAAAGACATACAGCAAGAGCATATGTACGAGGCCGCAAGGCCCCGTCCGGTTGGTAGGTCGGAGAAATACTACAACGACCGCTATGTTATTCTCGTTGACCCGTACCGCGGCGAATTGCTCTATGATGAGGCGGTAGAAAAAAATGGTGAATCGCTGCATTGGTGCCGGTTGGAAGAATTTCTTGACTGGGCGGGACGGGACATCACCGCCGATTTTCCGCCTGAGAAAGGGTTTAGGAGATGGGGGAAAGAATGAAAATCAGGGTGACTTTTAACAACTACCTACTGGGGAGAGGTGTGTTTTGGGAGGGGCTGCCAAATAAGGTGGGTGAGATACAAGACATGGCCGCTCGGGTAGCGGCCCGAAAGGCTTGCGAAACGGGGAAAACGGTTAAATTCGGGATGTGGACGGCAAAAATTGTTAAAGATAAAAGGGAGATAAAATAGTGAGACAAATCGCAAATGAAAAAAGGATGGCAATACTCAGGAAGGAAAGACCGGATTTGTTTGGCCTTGTTGTGTCGGGTGAAATGAGATTCCCGGTTGCCTGGAGGGATTACCTGCGGGTAAAGGTTGAGGATAGGACGGCATCATTACCGCCCGGAAAATACAGAATCATCTATGCCGATCCGCCTTGGCAGTATAAAGACAAACTTGCAGTAAGTAGCCTCGACCTGGTAGCCGCGACTTCTCACTACCCGACCATGAGCCTGGAGGAACTTTGTTTGATGCCCGTTAAAGATATGGCTGCACCTGATTCGGTTCTTTTCCTGTGGGCTACATTTCCGCTACTGCCTGACGCTCTGGAGGTGGTGAAGTCATGGGGATTCACCTACAAGACCGCCTTCGTTTGGGATAAATTGGTTCCAACGTGGAGTAATTACCATCGAGCAGAACTTGAGGTTTTACTTATCGGGACACGGGGAAGGGGAACGCCCTATGTTGAATCGAGGGAGCCTCAACTTTGGCATATCAAAAAAACCTACCATAGCAGGAAACCAGAAGAATTTCGCCGAATGATAGACCGTCTTTATTCCATAGGACCTCGGATTGAATTATTCCACCGAGGGGAACCTATCACTGGATGGGATACTTGGGGAAATGAGTCAAAAAAAGGAGGAATCGGTTGATGATTAAAAAGGTTTTGATATGGAGAGATTTTTTAAATATAGGGCAAAATACTGGCGAGCCAGAAAACGGCAGAACGAATTTAACAGCCGGAGAGCATGACCAATGAAAGCATGTGAAAACTGCGGGAAGTGACGGGAAGTCCGGCATGAAGCTCAAACGAGGACGAATGAAGGCATTAGCATTTCGTATCGGTGGCGAAACATATTGTTGCGTGTGTGCAGAGCAACTTGCACGCATTTCCGGCTACCCGGCGCTATTTTTCGTCACGAACAAGCCAAAGCGCATAGACGCCGAAAGAATATGTAAGAGATGCGGGCATTGGTACGGTAGCCACGATGCGGGTTGTGCAGCAGAGCGTATCGCTGCCTTGATTACGCAAAACCCATAAATAATCTATGGATTTTAAAACACAAGGAGAATTGATAAATGAAAGAAAAACGTTGGCTTGGAACGCAGAAATATGAGCTTCACTGCTTTTATTGTGGTGGGTTTCATCAAACTGGGAATTGTCCGCAAATTGTGAAAGCGATGAATGGATGGAAATATGACCGGTCTTGCCCAGAAACCGGCCATATAAAAATTGTTCCAAATGGAGATGAATACCCGACTGTACTTGCGTTTAATGGATATCACTACCGTGTAGTCGGATTATGGGGAGTGCCAGGGAAACTGCTTTGGCTCGAACTACAGAGATTCTACGGGGATACTATCGTGTCCGCAACTTTTTGCCCAGACGAACTAATGGAGATGGATTTGGGTATGAGCGATGATGAGCAGTTAAGCGCCTGGCTTGGTGGCCTTCCGTTTCTCTCGGTTAGTCCACCGGAATTTAACGGCGTGGCATTAATTGACGATTTGACTTTGTAACCCCAAATGATACTCTTTAATTGCTCCCTGGCCCGGAGCCGCAATCTTGGCCCGCCGGTGCTTCTGCTTCCCTACCTCTCAGGCAGGAGACCTTACCCACCGGCGGGTGCAGGATCAAACCTTGGTAAGGAGGTTTTAAAATGAGCCGATACCGCAATATCCATTGTCTCATCTGGAATGACGATAAATTTCCGTTTGCCTCAGATGATTGTCAGCTTGTATTTTTCCACGTCTTAACAACTCCATTTTCAACCCCTTTAGGTCTTTTCAAGGCATCTGTCGGGATGTTGGCAGAGGAAAAAAGATGGCCAATCAAAAGATATGAGAAAGCCTTTCAGGAAGCCTTACGGGAAGGCTTTCTGGAGTATGATGAAAAGGCTTTCGTAATCCTCATTCCAAATTTCTTAAAATACAATCCACCTCAAAGTGGTAACGTTATAAAATCGTGGAAAAACATCTTTGTAGAGATACCTACTTCACCATTAAAAGCACAATGGTTTCACAATGTTACTTCCTTAGTGGAAGGCTTTGGGGAAGGCTTCAGGAAAGCCTTTATGGAAGCCTTCCCGAAGGCTATGCCTATACAGGAACAGGAACAGGAACAGGAACAGGAACAGGAACAGGAACAGGAACAGGAACAGGAACAGGAACCCCCCTATCCCCCCCAATGGAAATCTTCTGGAGACTGGACAACCCAATCGGTGCAAGCACCGGAAATTCCCGTGCCCATACCTGATTCAAAATCAAAGGCGTCCATCCCATATACGGAAATTATTAATTATCTGAATGAAAAAACAGCAAAAACATTCAGGGCAAGCACAAAAAAAACAAAAAGCCTCATTGATGCTCGATGGAAAGAGGGGTTTGTACTTGATGATTTTAAACGAGTCATTGATATTAAAGTCGATAAATGGGGGGATGACCCAAAGATGGCTGATTATCTTAGGCCGGAAACACTTTTCAGCTCCAAGTTTGAGTCCTACCTAAATGAAAAACCCCATCCATTGGCGGGGAAAGTCAGCGATATTACCATGAATAATATTCAGGTAATAAAAAATTGGAGGCCGGGAAAATGACAAACGAAGTTAAATTTCGAGAATATATGGCGGCACTGGGTGAATTGCATGATAGAAAAATAAGCGACATGCTCCTAAGCCTTTATTGGAAAGCCCTTGAGCCGTTTTCAGATGAAGCTTGCGAAATGGCTTTCCGGGAGCTGATCTTTTCGACTAAGTTTTTTCCGAAGCCTGTTGAATTGATAGAAATCATGCAATGCGGTAAAGAAAGCCGGTCATTAAATGCTTGGATCGAAACCGTGTCCGCAATTAGATGTCATGGGAATTATGTATCTATTCGGTTTGATGACCCTGTTATCCACAGCGTGATAAAGTTTATGGGAGGTTGGGAGAGCACGGGAGATTGGATGGATGCAGATCTGAAATGGAAGCAAAAAGAATTTGAAAGGCTCTATAACATTTTATCAACGCGAAAAGGTGGGCATCCTGAATATTTGCCAGGCTTGCATGAAATTAATAATGCGGCCAATGGGTGGAATGTGACACCGGAAATAGTTGATATAACAACAACACCACATCATCAAATAACAGAAACGTGAGGAATAATAATGGCAAAAAGGGATTCGAGGATCGTCATGTTCCAAGCCGCTATCATGGGTCTGGAGAAGGAAACGGGCGCTAAAGGATTCCTGGAGTATGCCTTCGCCAAACCCCGCCGATGGCGGTTTGATGCCGCCTTTCCTCAGGTCCTGGTAGCTGTGGAAGTCGAGGGTGCTGTCTGGACATATGGCAGACACACGAGGGCGTCCGGCTTCCTGCGGGATAAGGAAAAATACAATACCGCCGCCCTTGCCGGTTGGTGTGTCCTGCGTTACACCTGGGAGGAAATAACGAGCGGGGAATTTATCGAGCAGGTGGAAAATGCAATAACATCAAGAATGTTTAAAGTGTCGTATCAATATCGATAGAAATTAAGAAAACGGAGGAACATTAACAATGGCGAAAAGCTGTAAAGACTGTTTTCATCTGCGGGCCAAGATACCGGTGGAAAATGGCGTCCTGAAATACCGTGATGCAACCGGATATTGTCGGCAGGGGATGTTAAGCACCTATGAAGGTGCGGAAACTCGAATATTCAAGAAAATCCTGCGGAATGGAAACTTAAAATCCTTTGAGTATGCTGAGAGATGTCCATGCTATGATGGCGATTGATGGCTGGTAGAAAAACCTTGTTTTATTTCCTTTTCTCTGAAAAAAAGGCGGCAAGAAAAGCTGAAAACATGCGGAAAGACAAGACAAAAAAGAATTTGGCCGATCCCGAAGTGAGGCCGGAAAAGGTGTTGGAAGTCCCCACCTCGACAGCGTTGGCGGCTGTTTGGGTAGCCTACCACACGCGTAAAAAGGCGAAACGCGGATTATGGAAAGCGGAAATAATTAAGGAGAGAAATGAAGATAAGGGTATCAATCAAAAGTGAAGTTTTAGGGAACAGTATTTTTTGGGAGGGGCCACCGGAAAAGGCAATTGAAATTCGTAATCTGGCAGCTTTAGCGGCGGCATGGGAGGCATATCATAAAGGCAAAGCCGGGAAATATGGGATGTGGAGGGCTGAAATAATCAAGGATTCCTTACAAGTTAAAAGCGAAGAGGAGATGAAGTGAAAAGCAACAAAGTTGCTCTGGACTTAGTGCTCGAAGAAATTCGCCTTGAAACCGGGTCGTCATATGAATTGGAGTACCGGTTTCACCCTAAAAGAAAATGGCGTTTCGACGTTGCTTTCCCGGCGGAGAAGGTGGCGGTGGAGATAGAGGGCGGAGTCTGGCAATATGGCAGGCATAACCGGGCCGCCGGCTTTCTTGCCGACCTGGAGAAATACAACGCGGCGGCATTGCGGGGCTGGTGCGTGCTGCGGTATACCTGGGAGCAGGTGGGTGAGAAAAAGACTAAGGCAGAGGTTGAAAGAGCGTTAAGGGATCGGTGGTACGAGATACGGTGCAGATGGAAAAAATAAAAAATAATTCTTGACATTGCAAAAAAAGAGTGTAAGGCGATAATTGGAGACAGAAAAAATATAGCAAAAAAAGGCTGTTGAATTATGTCTGACGAGAATCCCCCCAACTCTGCAGGAAGAGGTGGACGAAAAAAAGCGGTATTCGATTATGATAAAGTAGAGGCCCTCGCGGCAAAAGGTCTCACGATAGAAGAGATTGCCCTTACATTCGGGTATACGGCCGTAACTTTCTATAAAGCTAAGCGCGTTAATGCAGGAATTGAAGAGGCAATTAGGCGAGGGAAGGCTAAATTCAAAGTAATACTTACCGACATCCTGATCAAGCAGGCACAGGATGGTAACGCGACGGCTGCAATATGGCTTGATAAAACAAGATGTGGAACGCGGGAAAAAGAGGATGACGAAAACCTGAGCGTGACTCCGGTTAAGGTAGTTATTGAGGTAAAAGATGCTAGTGGTAAGAGCAGAGGCGAATAAACCGCAAGGAAAGTTTCTTAGCCTCAACAAGAAATACCGGGCATTTGTAGCTGGATACGGAGCCGGGAAGACTTGGGTTGGCGGGCAAGCCCAGTGCATAAATTACTGGGAATTTCCAAAGGTGAATCAGGGATATTTCGCGCCCACCTACTCGCAGATTAGAGACATCTTCTACCCGACAATCGAAGAGGTCGCCTTTTCGCTGGGCCTGAATGTTGAAATCAAAGAAGGAAACCACGAAGTCCATTTCTATTCCGGGCGCACTTATCGCGGCACGACGATTTGCCGGTCGCTTGATCATCCCCATTCCATCATAGGCTTTAAAATCGGTCATGCGTCGATTGATGAATTAGACACGTTGCCGATTGCAAAAGCAGAAAACTGCTGGCGCAAGATTATTGCTCGTATGCGGTATAAAATCGATGGTCTTAAAAACGGTATTGATGTAACAACCACTCCTGAAGGGTTCCGGTTCTGCCACAAGCTTTTTGTCCAACTCGTTCAAGAAAACCCCGAATTATCTGTTAATTACGGCGTAGTACAGGCGAGCACTTACGACAATGAGGAGAACCTCCCTGCTGATTATATCCCCTCCATGCTTCAAATATACCCTGAAGAGCTTATCCAAGCATACCTTAACGGGCAATTCGTCAACCTCACCAGTGGCACAGTCTATCGCAATTACGACCGGGTGCGTTGTAATTCCACCGAGACAATTCAGGAAAAAGAGCCACTTTTCATCTCGTGTGACTTCAACGTGCAGCGTATGTGTGCTGCTATTTATGTGCAGAGACCTGATGGCTTTCATGCGGTCGCAGAGTTGAAAGATGTTTTTGACACGCCGGAAATGATACGCATAATTAACGAGAGATGGCGTGACAAAGGACATCGAATAATCATTTACCCTGATGCAAGCGGCGGAAGCAGAAAAAGCGTTGATGCATCGAAATCTGATATTGCATTATTGCAACAAGCAGGATATACGGTAAGAGTGAAGAAAACTAACCCGGCGGTTAAGGATCGTGTCCTTGCTGCCAATAAGGCGTTCGAGACGGGAAAGGTGAAGGTAAATGCTCGCTTGTGTCCTAATATAGCGCGGTGTTTGGAGCAACAATGCTATGATCCTAATGGCGAGCCAGATAAAACGTCTGGTTTCGATGACCAAAATGACGCCACAACCTATCTAATTGCCTATGAATTTCCGATTATCCGACCAATGACGCGGATGAAAGTTGTAGGAGTATAGATGAGCCAAGTGAATACGCATCATTTAGATTATGATAGGCAAATCCTCAAATGGCAGAGGTGCCGGGATGCTGTTTCCGGCCAAGACGCTATTCATGCCGCGGGGGAAAGGTATTTGCCGAGGCTGGCAGCACAGACCGATGCCGATTACAATGCCTATAAGATTCGGGCACTTTTCTATAACGCGACATGGCGCACCATCGCGGCATTGAATGGGATGATCTTCCGCCGCCCACCCGTGGTCAATGTCCCCGATTCCATTAGGCCGATGCTCGATGACATAACAATGTCCGGCGTTTCGTTCTATGTGTTCGCTCAACGTTGTACGTTGGACGTGTTGACAACTGGGCGTATAGGCATATTGGTGGATTATCCGCCACAAGAAAAGATGCAGGGTATCACGCTGGCCGACGCCCAGCGTCAAAATTTGCGTCCTTTCATGAAGATGTACCCGGCGGAATCCATCATCAATTGGAAATGCGGTATGGTAGCTAACCAGTATGTCTTGACGCAGATAGTCCTCGCTGAACAATACAGTGAACCTGATGGAGCGTTTGCCGAAAAGACGGAAACTCGCTACCGGGTTCTCGACCTATTCAATGGCGCATATCGCGTAAGAGTTTTTCGCATCAATGGCCGCAATGAAGATGAACAGGTGGAGGCAGACCGTTATCCAATGATTGCCGGTAAAGTGCTTGACTGGATTCCGTTCTACTTTATCGGCATTGATGACACCACCCCGGACATGGACGACCCGCCCTTGATTGATCTTGTGGATGCCAACCTCGCCCATTACCGCCTCGACGCAGACCACAAACATGGACTGCACTTCACCGGATTGCCGACTCCGGTGGTTTCCGGCTACGTTCCTGAGACTCCTGGCGAGCGGCTGTATATCGGATCATCACATGCCTGGACATTCCCCGACCCGCAGGCGAGGGCGTATTATTTGGAATATCAAGGGCAGGGTCTTAGTGCCATTGCGACTGAAAAAGAGAAATTAGAACAACTCATGGCAATCCTTGGGGCGCGGTTGTTGACGGCTGAAAAGAAGGACGCGGAAACAGCGCAGACGGCTGCCATTCACCGGGCAGGTGAAAACTCTATCCTGGCGGCAATTTCTCACACTATCAGTGCAGGACTTACGATGGCGATGAAGAAATTCTGTGAATGGGCGGGGGCGGATTCTACTGATGTATCGGTTGAGTTGAATAGTGAATATTTGCCTCCTGACATGACCCCGCAGGAATTGACATCCCTGGTGTCTGCATGGCAGCAGGGGGCAATTTCAATGCAGGTGCTCTTCAATGCACTGCAGAAGGCGGAAGTGATTGCGTCCGACCTTACGCTTGAAGAAATGCAGTCACAGATTGAAAGCGCACCGATTCCGACGCCGGAGTGACTAAATGAATGACGTTGCTCTCATACTTGCCGACAAATTATTGAGTCATCAAATTGCATTATTGCGATATTCGGCAAGTGAGAAGAATCGCATCATGACATTATTTGCTCAGATGGAAAAGGAATTGAAAGCGAAGCTGGCGAGCGACGATATAACGGAATTCACCAGACAACGTCTTGAGAAATTGCTGGAGGAATGCGCGGCGGTTATCGAGTCATTCTATGGGAAAATGCAGGATGAAGTTGACATTGAGGACTTGGCGAAGACAGAGGTAAAAGCCAGTACGAACATTATTGCCTCCATTGGTCTTGAGGCCTCCATCCCTACGGCAGTGACCGTGAAAGCTCTGATAGCCGATACTCTCCTTCAGGGTGCACCTCTGGCCGACTGGTGGGCAAAGCAAGCGGAAGATACTGCTTTTAAATTTATGGCGCAGGTGCGGCAGGGGGTTGCGCAAGGTGAGACGCTACAGCAAATTATTACTCGTATCGTGGGAAGCAAAAAGAAAGGCATTCCTGGCATTATGGATATATCCCGCAGAAACGCCTTGACACTTGTGCACGATTCAGTTATGCAAATAACCAATGATGCAAGGATGGCGGTCTATCGGGAAAACGATGACATCATCAAAGGCGTGCGATGGCTGGCGACTCTGGACGGTCATACCTGCTTGCGGTGCATTCCGAGGGATGGAAAGATGTGGACTTTGGATGGAAAGCCACTAAACACTAATTTGACTTTCAGTATGCCTCCGGCCCATCCGGCGTGCAGGTGCGTGCTATGCCCGGTCACAAAAACTATGAAGGAACTCGGCATTGACGTCGAAGAATTGCCAAAAGGGACGCGCGCATCCGATCTGGGGCAGATTCCGGCGGATACGTCATTCGACGCATTCCTGGCACGGCATAGCGATGAATATCTGAACAAGTTGCTGGGGCCGGGGCGGGCAGAATTGTACCGAAAGGGAAAGATCACTTTAAATCAGTTGATTGACTAGACAGGCCGCCCACTGCGGCTTGAGGAATTGGAAAAATTAGCGGCGTAGTCCGTGCCGAGGGCGCGGGCTTAACTGGGCAATGCCCTTAACCATAACTCCAAAGGAGGACAGATAATGCCATACGATCCTGAAGACCAAGAAACACAGGCGGCACTTAAGGAGGCCGTCGAAAAGGCAGTTGAAGAAGCGACCGCAGGGCTGAAGGCCAAAAACAACGAACTTCTGAGCAAATACAAGATGTTTGCCGGAATGTCAAAAAGTGAAATTGAAGAAGCGATAAAAGCTCTTGAAGCCAAAACAGCGGCGGAAGCGAAAATTGCCGAACTGGAAAAAGCTCTCAAGGAGAGCAATAAGAAACTGGAAAAGGCCATGAAAGACTATGAAGCAGAGAGTAGTTTTGTCAATCGGTTGCTCATAGATAATGGCCTCAACGACGTCTTGCTAAAGGCGGGCGTCAAGCCTGAATTGGCGAAAGCCGTCAAAGCTCTGCTGTCCAACCAGGTAACGATAAAGGTTGATGGCGAAAACCGGATTGCCATGATGGGCGATAAGTCGCTAAGCGACGCAGTTACAGAATGGGCGAAGTCCGATGAAGGAAAGCACTTTGTCGCCGCGCCACAGAGTAGCGGCGGCGGTGCAAAGGGTGGCTCTACTGATGGTGGAGGAAACAAAAAACAAATAACGGCAGCACAGTTCGACGCTCTCGATGATGCCGGTAAGATGGCATTTGTCAAAGAGGGCGGGGTTGTGCTACGACAATAAAAAGGAGATTAAAAAATGGCATATGAAGATCCAAGCACAGGTAATACCTTAACAAACCTTATCCCGCCGCTCTACGTGGCACTTGATACAGTAAGCCGAGAGTTGGTGGGTATGATTCCGGCGGTTACTATAGACGCTCAGGTTGCGAGAGCAGCTATTGGGCAGACGGTTTATTTTCCGATTGCTCCGGCTGCTACTGCGAGTAATGTTGCAGCGGCTCCGGTTCCCCCGGATGACGGCGAGCAGGTTATTGGCAATATGTCGCTCGCAATTACAAAATCGCGGCGCGTTCCTATCCGTTGGCAGGGCGAGGAATCCTTGCAGATGGAAAACGGCGGTCCTGGCGTACAGCGCATCCTGGCCGACCAGTTTGCACAGGCCATGCGCACTCTGTGTAACGAAATCGAAAGCGATTTGTGCAACCTATACAAGTATGCTTCCCGCGGAGCAATTCCCAATGATACTACGCTATTTAAGACAAACCTTGCCGACGCTGCTCTTGTGCGGAAGATTCTGGCTGACAATGGTGCCCCTCTGTCCGACCTTCAGTTGGTGCTTGGCACTACAGAAGGCGCAGCCTTGAGGTCTTTAGCCAACCTGGCAACCACTGTCCCGCAGGGCGAAAGCATGCTGCGGCAGGGTGTGTTGATTGACCTCTATGGCATGGCGGTTCGTGAGTCGGCGCAGATAAAGGTTCCTGCCGTTGGCACGGCAAACAGCGGCACTCTTGGAAGTACCGATTATGATGTTGGTGCCACTTCTCTCGCTCTTGCTGCTGCCGGCACAGGATCGATTCTTGAAGGCGATATGATGACCATTGCAAACACCGGCGACACAACAACGCAGTATGTTGTGCGCACAGGGGATGCCGACATTTCCGACGGCGGCACCATCGTTATTTCCGAACCCGGTTTACGGAAGGCGATAACGGCGGACAATTGCGCGATTGCCGTCTACAAGTCGAGCGCCCGCAACCTCGCTTTTGCCAGGTCTGCCATCATACTGGCGACCCGTATCCCGGCGCTTCCTCAGGGCGGCGATATGGCAAGCGGAAGCAGGATCATCACCGACCCCAGAAGCGGCCTGTCCTTCGAGGTGAGGGAATACAGGCAATATCGGCAAGTGCAGTATGAAGTCAGCATTGCCTGGGGTGTGAAGGCAGTAAAAACGGAACATATTGCCATATTGGCGGCGTAACTGACACGGGGGAGGTAATTCCTCCCCCCTCCTCCTTAAAGGGGTGAGACATGGAACGTGAAACAGTGAAGATAAAAAGCAATAACCCGGCGCATCCGAAGGGCTATTACATTCAGTTCCGGGACATGATGAAACCTGAAGATGAAGAATATGTTGAAGAGAAAGAAAAGCCTCCAATTCAGGAGAAACAACCGAGGAGGAATAAAAAATGAATGCAAATGAACAACAGAACTTTTCCCTAACCGCCGGGCAGGTCTTGACAATAGTCGCAGCCTCCGGCGCGAGTGGATCGGCCATTCGTCTGTCAAGGGTGCCCGGTGGCGGGGATGCTCAGAGCGTGACTGCTATTGCATCGGGTGCAACCTATACTTTCGGCCCCTATGCTGATATGGAGCGGTTTAAAGTTGTCTGTACAGCGGGAACAATAACCGTTTCAGTGACGACTTATGACCCATCTTTAAATGCCACGGATGCAGAAGTAGCGGCGGCTGTTGCGGCGCTACTGGCAACCGCGCTATCCGGGTCTGACGCTACCCATGCCCCGACTGCAAAGGCCGTTTATGATGCCCTTGCCTTAAAGGCTAACCTGATAGCCCCGGCCTTTGTGAGCGTCGGCCTACCCGAGAAAACCCCGGTCAATGCCACCCCAACAATGCTGACCTTGCCCGTGGCAGACCTCGCCATCCTGGAAGCAGGTGACACCGTTGGATTTGAGGAGGCCACTTTCACGAAGGTTTCATCTGACCCGGCCGCCGGTGAATTTATCGACGCAGCGGGACTTGCGGCCCTGCTCAATGCCCTCGAAGGATGGACGGGGGCGGAAAAGGCTGGCGTTGTAACCGCGACCTCTGACGCATTAGGGACGGCTCAGAACGGGAAGATCGCCACGCTTACTCATTTGGGCGCAACGACAAGCGGCGGCAGTGCGGAGGCTAAAGCAGGTGCTAAACTCTTGGCGGCTGAACTTGCGCGACTGGCTGTGGGCGACACTGTGACCTTTGACGGCTCGACCTTCACCAAAGCGGCAGCCACGAGCGTTTCCGCTGGCGAGTTTGCGGACGTGGCCGGGCTGATTTCCTGCATTGACGGGATGACGGCATGGACGGCGGTTCTGAACGGATCGGATATCGACATTGAAGCCGCCGAAGTGGGCGAGGCGTCAAATGGCAAGGTTATCAACCTTATCTACTACCGGGCATCAGCCGGGGCGATTGCCGGGACGGTTGGTGTAACAAACGAAATCTGTGCCGATGCTGATTATATCTATCATTGCGTAGGAGCAAACACCGTGACCGGAGCGAACTGGCGGCGGATTGCAAGAGGTTCAGCTTATTAAGGTGGTGGTGATGAGCTTAGTAGTCGAATGTAACACTTGACTTATATCACAAAAGGAGTAAAATAGTACATATCTTAAAAGGAGGTATGTACTATGAATAACAAGAAAATATATGTATGTCCAACGTGTGGAAGTAGATTTTTACAGTGGCCGTCTCAGATTAAAGGGAAGGCGTATTGCTCAAAGGATTGTTACTCGAAATCGTTGATCGGGAAGGTGCCACACAACAAAGGGAAAAGGACGATTATTGAAAAAGCGTGCGCTGAATGTGGAAAAATGATGAGAGGAGCTCCTTCAGTAATTAACAGAAAAAAGTTTTGCAGCTTAGAGTGTTTTGGAAATTCTATAAAGGGGAATTTAGAAAAAGCATTGCAACGCTACATAGTTGACGAGGAAACCGGTTGTTGGCTTTGGACAGGAGCAACAAGAGGTGGATACGGGAGATTGAAATTGACGGATCATGGGATGATGCAAGCGCATAGAGCCAGCTACGAATTTCATAAAGGAAAGATACCTGAAGGAATGTGTCTTGACCACCTTTGCCGGAACCGCTCTTGCATTAATCCTGACCACTTAGAGCCTGTTACGATTCAGGAAAATATCAGGCGAGGGGAAGCCGGACAAGGGCTGCGAAGTGAGGCGCACAAAAAAGCTATTTCTCAAGGTGGAAAAAGGCGGTTTGCAGACCCGGTGAACAGGGCAGCACAAAATGTTATTCTTGATGAGGCCAGAAAATCACCGAAGAGAGTGGAAGCCTTAAGGAAGACACTCCAAAGCGAAGGATACAGGAAAGCTCAAAGCGAGAGAGCAACGCAACAATGGAAAGTCAGGAAGGAGTCTTCTAATGTCACTTGAAGTCGAATTGGGCACAGGTAGCGCCACGGCAGAAAGCTACATATCAGTAGCAGACGCCTCCACATATCATTCAAATCGGGGCAATACGGCATGGGCCTCCCTGTCAACCGATGCTATCCGTGAGCAATGTCTTCGCAAAGCTACCGATTACATGCGACAGGTTTATCGCTCCCGGTGGCAGGGTTGCAGGGTGCAGGAAAATCAGTCACTCGATTGGCCCCGTTTTGGCGTGATTGTTGAGGGGTGGGCAATTGCCAGCAATATCGTGCCGACAGAAGTAAAGAACGCTTGCGCGGAGCTGGCGTTACGGGCGGCAACGGGTGATCTCCTGGCAGACCAGTCGCAAGGGGTGGTGTCTGAAGCAGTCGGCCCGATCTCTGTGGCTTATGACAAGGACAGTCCGCGTGAAGTAAGGTATAAGGCGGTGGAGGCCATGCTCGCTCCGTATCTGAATATGGGCGGAAATACCATAATGACGGAATTGGCGAGAGTATGACCGACGTTGCTTTCTATAACCGCCTCGTGGCGACTGCAAACCGACTCCTGAAGAAGAAGGGCCAGGTGGTGACCTTAAGCCACGTTACACCAGGCACCTATAATCCAGCAACCGGAGGGGTAACAAACACGACACAAACACAAACAGGTTTTGGTGTTGTCATGGAATGGGACGCCCGGTACATTGACGGCACTTTGATCCTTGCAACCGACAGGCAGCTCATTCTTTCACCGCTGAATAGCGACGGAGTGACTCTGACGCCTCCTGCTCTGGGCGACACGGTTGCCATAGGTGGCGTGAATTACACCATCGTTTCTCCGCTCAACACGGTCGCACCGGCGGGGGCAGTTGTACTCTATGAGGCAAACATTCGCGCTTAAAAGGGATGCATATGAGCTTCTTGGTTGACATCACAAAATTTTGCGAAAAGGCTAAAGGAAATGCTGACGCGGTAGTTCGACTGACCGTCCTTGAGATGCACAACAGATTGCTCGAAAGGTCTCCCGTGGGCGATGCCGATTATTGGAAATCAAAACCACCGCCCGGTTATGTCGGAGGTCATTACCGCACAAACTGGCAAATAGGCATGGACGTATGTCCTACCGCCGAAATTGAGGGAGTTGAGAGCGCAGACATTACCAAAACCAAAGGAGAGGCGGCAGTCCCGAAAAATGCAGCCGGTCATGTCTTTTATCTGGCAAATAACGTTCCGTATGCAATTCCAATCGAGGATGGTCATAGCAGACAGGCCCCTAAGGGTGTTGCTGGGTTGACTGCGATGGAGTTTGGCGGCATTGTTGATAAGAAAGCCGGCGAGGTAAACAAATGAGCATTGCGGCAATTAGGGCAGCATTGGAAAGCAAATTGAACATGATTACCCCCGCCCTCTCGACTGCCTGGGAAAATGTCGCATTCACTCCTGTAGCAGGAACGCCCTATCAGGCCTGCTATGTATTGCGGGCGGAACCGAACAATGCCACCGCCGGGGACAAGTATTACCAAGAACGGGGAATATTCCAGGTCAACCTTTTTTATCCGAGCAATGCGGGCCCATCAGCAGCGGAAGCGCGAGCAAGTTCAATTCGGACTGCCTTTAAGCGTGGAACAGTTCTCATATCAGGAACGACATATGTTCAAATCATCAGCACGCCCGAAATTGGCCCGGGGAGAATTGAGGGAGACAGATGGATGGTTCCTGTTCGCATCAGGTGGACGGCTGGAATTTTCATTTAAAAATAAATAGCTGAAAGGAGAAAGGAAAAATGACGATTGCAAACGCAGTAAACAAGGTAGTTGTTATTGGCAAGCAGACGGTTCAAGGAACCGCAGCGGCGGGGAACCTTGCAACCGCTCAAACTCTTCGTTTCCTTAGGTTCAATCAGGGTGAAGAGTTTGAAAATTACAAATCCAACGAAATGAGGCCGGATAAACAAGTTGGCGACGTGAATCTTGGCCCGAAGGATTGTAATGGTTCTCTCAGCGGTGAGTTGTCGCCACAAACCTATAAAGATTTTCTTGCCTCGCTTTTACGCAAGGATTGGGCAGCGGGTGCGAGCTCTGGATCGCTTACTGATGTCGTAGCAGCGACTACCACCGGTGCGGCTGGCACATTTACAACCACGGCTGGCGATTTTATAAATCTCAAATTCAAAGTGGGCGATGTTGTTCGTTGGACCGGATGGACAACTACAGGCGTAAATAACAATAACCATAATATGCTCATTACTGCTCTAACGACGAAGATTATGACCGTTTTATGTCTTGATGGTCAACCTGTAGTTAATAAAGCCGCTGGTGATTCCGTAACTTGCGCCGTTGTCGGAAAAAAGTGTTGGATACCTGCAACCGGCCACACTGAAGACTGGTGGACAATCGAACACTGCTATTCAGACCTCGACATTTCTGAGCTTTTTATCGACTGCAAGCCTTCAAGGGCATCAATCAAAGCACAGGCCACGGGGATTCCGACAATCGACATTGACATCCTCGGTCTCGACATGCAGCCGAAAACGTCGGCAGATTCACCGTATTTTACCGCCGCTTTAGGCATTACCACAACCGAACAGTGTCAGATGGGAAACGCCGTGATTCTAGTCGATGGTGTAGTGCAGACATTGGCAAATTCCATAAGCATTGACATCGTAGGCAACAACAAGACCATGGCTCCTGTAATTGCCTCGCAGGTCAAACCGGGTATTTCCGACGGACGGGTTGAAGTGACTGGAACCGTGACGATATATTTTGAGAGTGCGACCATCCGCGACCTTTTCCGTGCCGGGACAGATGTATCTATTTACGCCGTTTTCCCTGTTAGCAATTCTCCAACTGCTGACTTCATCGCTATTAGTTTGCCGGCATGTGTGTTGACGGGGGCAACCAAAGAGGGGGACGAGGAAATCATTCAGACCATTCCCTTCCAGGCGAAATTCAACAGTGCTGGGGATGATGGTTCAACCTGCACGGTTAGCACCTTAGCGACCACAATTAGCATTCAGGATTCGGCTGTTTCTTAATCGTTAATTAAAGGGGGCGCCAATGAACGCCCCCTTAACTACCAAAAGGAGGCTTTACAATGGAACAGCAAGATGTGATGGAAAAAGTGTTGGACCTCGCGGAACTGGACACAACGAAAGCAGCCAATGCTGGTTTTGATGTTTCCCTTTATCACCCGGCGACTAACGCAGATTTGGGCATTACAATCCGGGTGCTGGGAAAAGACTCCGATGAATTTCGGCGCATTTCAAATGCACAGAATAAGCGACGCCTTGACAGAATGCAGCGGGGGGGGTTCAGAGTCTCTATGCCATCACCGGAAGAAATGGAACAAAATGCCATTGAATTATTGGCTTCATGTACATTGGGATGGACTGGAGTTGTGCTGGAGAAGAAACCGCTTCCATTTAGTAAAGAAAACGCAAAGATGCTTTACACCCGTTTCCCGTGGATTAGGGAGCAGGTGGATGCGGCTATCGGTGACCGTGCAAATTTTACTCAGACTTGACCGTGGGACTCATGCGATATGCGGAGCATGAAGCGCAGCTTGCAAGACGACAGGGAGATGGGGCAACTCTCAGAGAGCACCTTGAAAAGGTCAGGGAACAGACGGGGAAGACCCCGGCGCAGCTCGAAGCAGTAGAGATACCGGATGCAGCCCGTTACTTGTGGGACTGGTTCTGTGAATTATCCGGGGGGCGTGGATACAGCATGGCCGGGCCGATGGCTTTAAGCTACACGGAAATAAAAGCCTGGTGCGATTTGATGAAGATAGAACCATCGGCGTGGGAAGTGGAAACAATCAAGATGATTGACCAGGTTTACCTTGCAGAGGTTATGAAAAAATAATGGCTCAAGACCTTGCTTCCCTCTATATTCGCATAGACAGCACCGGCGCAGTCACGGCTTCCCGTGATTTGGAGAAACTACGGGATAGTGCGCAGAAGGTTGAAGGAGCGACCAAACAGGTTGAGACAGCTACCGCCTCGGCCAATCGAAGTTTTATAGCCTTGGCTTCCGCGGTCAAAGCGCTTGCAGCTGCCTATGGTGCCTTGAAGATGGCCGAGTATATCAAGAATGCCACTACTCTTGCCGCCCGTTACGAAACCCTCGGCGTGGTGCTGCAGGTTGTCGGAAACAATGCAGGCTATACCGGTAAGCAAATGGAAGCATTTGCTGGTGGTTTAGAAAAAGCGGGCATTTCCTTGCAATCGGCACGACAGACTCTTATCCGCATGACACAGGCGCAGCTTGACCTTACTAAATCGGCGCAACTTGCCAGAATCGCCCAAGATGCGGCGGTTATCGGAAATATCAATTCATCGGAAGCGTTTGAACGGATGATTTATGGCATTCAGAGTGCACAAGTTGAAATGCTGCGCACCATCGGGATCAATGTAAATTTTGAGAAGTCTTATCAAGACGTGGCGAAAGCTACCGGACGCACAGTAGCGGAACTTAGCGAGCATGAAAAAGCTCAAATTCGTCTGAATGCTGTTATGGCCGAAGGCGAAAAGATTGCCGGGACTTATGAGGCGGCGATGGGAACGGCGGGAAAGCAAATGCTTTCTCTGGAGCGACATTACGAAAACCTAAAGGTGCTTGCTGGTCAAGCTTTCACCCCTGCTCTTGCCGAAATCATTGAGACAATCACTGGAGCAGTCGCGGGGCTCAACGGCGAATTAAGCGGCGAAGGGAAGAAAGTGATTGAGGAATGGGGTGTAAAATTCCGGTTGGTTATAATCAGCATAGAGGCTGAGATAATGCGACTCGCCATGTTGCTCGACAAGATAGGTGGAACCTTAACTTCAGCCAAAATGCTTCTTTATGGGCCGGGAGCGGCTCTCGGAGTAGAAAGCAGCACAAAGAGGTTTGAGGCTGCTGCACAGGCAAACATTGAGTATGAGAAGAGATACAAAGAGACGGAAAAAGCCCTTGAAGCCCTCGCGGTGAAATACAACAAACTTGAAGCTTCTATGACTGAAGCTGGTAAAGCAGCAACACAGGCGGCTCTTGAGACAGCAGAGCAAAAACGTATTGCTGTTGCTAAAGAAAGAGAAGCTGAACGGGCAAAAGAGGAAGCAATGGCCAGAGCTGCCAAGGCTGCCGAGGAGGCGCGAAAAAGGATCGAAGAACTTCAGAAAGAATGGGCGCATTACGTGGAGGCCGGGAAAAGCGATTCCGAACGCTTCAGTGATGCTTTGAAGCGCGTGGTTGAGCTTTTTGGCAAGTTGCGCGGTACTTTTTCAAGCTCGAAACAGGCTGCTGATGAATTTCAGAAGTCCGTGCAGGGTCTTTTTAGCCGAGTCATTCCAAGCGAATACATTGACCTCCTGGGCGGGATTGGGAAGAAGCTCCAGGAAGCGCGAATGGATGCGTCCAAACTGACGCCTGAAATAGAAGCACTCTATGACCGGCTTTCCAAAATCGATTGGAATGAGTGGACGAGGGCAATGGAAGCCGGGACGCCGGAAACAGAGAAATTCTCTAAGGCTCTTGACAACCTCAATAAGGTTTTCATGACAATAAAAGACCTCTTTCCTTCCCTTGAGGATGCAAGCAAAGCATATCAGCAGGCAATCACTGGTATGGTTAGCAGTACGTCAAAGTTTCCAAAAGAATTACTCCCGCTCTTTGATTCCTTGAGCGAAATGGTTAAGGCGGCAGGAGGTGACGTGAACCAGTTGAAAGAGTACATCACGGAGACCTTCACCAGTCGCAGTGGTATCGAATCCGGCATTGTCAAAGACATTCGCACCCTGCAAGAAGAGCTTGAGAAGACTATCGACTTATCAAAGAATGCGATGGTAGACCTCGAAGTCTTACAAGAGCAGACCATCGAAGGAATGCGTAGAATATATGAACAGTATGACATTGGCGAAACCTACGCGCAGAGTATGGAAAAGGTGCGGGATGCTACCGACCGGATGAAGAAAGACGTCGAAAAGAAAGTCGAGTCGCACAATGAGGCAGTATATAAGCAGTATGAGCATTTCCTTGAGCGGGTTGAAAATCATACGAGCGACTTCTTCTATGACCTTTTCAAAAACGGTTTGACTTCCGTCGGTAACTTCTTTGGAAAAATCCGCGACATGTTTATCCGTCTGCTCGCCGACATTGCGGCGCAGGCAATCTTGAGGCCGATTGTGCTGCCGATAGTGACCGGCGTTACTGGTGTACTCGGTTTAACCGGCACAGCATCGGCAACATCCATTCTTGGATCGTTAGGGTCGGTATCGAATCTCGGCATCGGGGCGGCAGGTGGAGCGGCCCTTGCGGGAAGCACGAAAGAAGGATTTTTCAGTCTTGGTGGAATAGGGAGCCTCATTCCTAATCTTCAGGAGAAAATCGCCGGTTATTCTCTCGATGTAGCGTCATACTTCCTTGGGCAGGAGACGGGCGTTGCCGTTGGAAATGCGATATTGGGCTTGAGCGAATCAGCTTTCGCGGGCTGGTCTGTCGGCATCGGAAAATTCATCTCAAATCTGCTTTCCGGGAAAGACCTCGGCGAGGCCCTGGCGAGCGCGGCAACGACGGGACTCGGTGCATATGGCGGGGCCGCTCTCGGAAATTTGATTGCCCCCGGTATCGGCGGCTTAATCGGTGCCGGTTTGGGTGGTATTATCGGCAGCCTTTCCGGTGGCATCTTCGGTGCCAAGAAAAATAAATTCACGCTCACCGAATTGGTCGGCGGCGGGCAGACATCAACAACTTTCAACCCCAATACCGGTTTTGCCGCCCTAGGTTGGCAGCACCCCCCCGGAGGAAATGTGTGGTACCATCCGATAGCCAATGCTTATGCCGCAGCCATCGAAACAATACAGCAATCCTTCAATACGGTCGTCAAGGACTTCACTTCCAAACTCCCTGAAGACCTGAGCAAGAAAATTCTGGAAACTCTCTCTCAGACCGATTGGGCTGCCATACAGACAAGCGTAAGCTCTGGCCGCTGGTATATCTCCAATGCCCAGGGCGTGATTGAGTCCGTAGCGAAGCAATATGCCGACGCCTTGGCAAAAACATTAAGTCAAGTTTATTATGACGCTCTTGCAAGTTATATCGAGGAAAAAGGTCCCGCCGGAATCCTCGGAAATGAGGCGACGTGGAATGTTCTGACTGACAAGGTACAGGAGAATATTAAAGTTGCCTTCAAAGGAATTGCAGACAAGATACGTGCAGGAAGTTATGACGAGGCGCAGAAATCGCTTGAGGAAATAAATTCCGCCATCTCCGATATTTCGGCGGCCATGAAGCCCATTCAGGAAATCATCGATACCGAAGGCCTGACTGACTACGAAAAACAAATACGCAACATCAATATCCAATTTGACCAGTATGGAGCACAGCTTAGGGCTGTCGGCGTTGACCTTGAGAAATACACAGACCTGGAGAAGGCCCGTGGTATTGCTCTCAAACAAGTAGCAGACCAGCAGAAAGCGGCAATTGAGTCCCTGATGAAATCGGTTGATTTCACCGTACTTACGGCGGGCATGACCGACCTGGAAAAGCAAACATATGAAATTGAACAGAAGTTTGCCGACCTGACGGCGCAACTTAAGGCGGCAGGGGCAAGTGCAGAACAGCTTGCTAAAGTGGATTTGGCGAAGACCATTGAACTAAACAACCTTGCTCTACAAGACGCAATATCCGCCACCGATGCGGCTTATGCGGCGTTGGAGACAGCGATAAATGCGAAAAAAGAATCCATTCAGGCAGAACAGAAATCCATTCAAGACCGCATAGATTCCCTCGAATCTATTTTTAGCACTCTCGATTCGGCAATCAAGAATCTGCGGGGAAATACCGAGGCCATGATGTCAATGGCATCGGCGCAAGCATTGATTCGCAATGCCATCGCCGTCGGCCAACTGCCTGAAAAAAAAGACCTGCAAAATGCGATAGACGTGCTTACCGGGTCTCTCGTTTCAAGCAATTATTCATCATCTTATGAATATCAGAAAGCGCGACTTGTACTTGCCGGAAACCTCGAAAAGTTGAAAGCGGTAAGCGATGCGCAGTTATTGACGGAAAAGAAGCAATTATCTGATTCCAACAAACAGATTGCTTTATTGGATGACCAACTGGCATCAGCTAAAAAACAAATAGACATCATGCGCGGCATCGATACATCCGTGAAATCGGTCGAAATTGCAATCCGCGACTTGCAGGCAACAATGGCGCAAGAAGCTGGTGTGCGGGCGATTATTCCAGCAACTCCTGCCGCCTCCACACCGACTACCCCGCCGACCTCCGACCTGGAATATATCGCCTCCCTCGCGGCTCAACAGGTATCCGGTACGGTAGCGTCAACAGCGTACCAGCAGGGTATTCTTGATGCCCATGCGGCGGTGGCGGAAAATGCCGTTGAGACACAAATTTCTAATCTCTATCAGCAATACCTGGGGCGTGCGCCTGATGTAGGAGGACTGGAATACTGGGCCAATCAGGTTGAATCAGGTTTTGCCACCATCGCCGACGTGACATCGGGGATCGCCAACAGTCTCGAAGCGCAGGCGCGAGCGGTAAGTGTTGCCTCTCAAAATCAATTTATTCAGGTTGTCAATGCCGTCCTTGGACTTTCCACCGACATCACAGCCCGTCAGTCCGGCGGCTACACGCGTAGCGGTCTCGTGCTTGTGGGCGAAGGCGGCCCGGAATTGGTTAATTTCCGCAGTCCGGGCATGGTTTATAATTCAGGCCAAACCAAAGACATCCTTGGCGGTGGAAGTGAAATGGCGGCTGAATTGAAGCAACTGCGAGAGGAAAATAAGGCCCATGCGCAGGCATTAGCGAGTATGCAGTTGCGGGTGGTGCGACTGCTTGAGCGGTGGGACGGTAATGGAATACCGGAGGAAAGGGTGGTCTGATGTCTAATCTGACGATAATCAATCCGACCTCAATAACTGATGCGATGTTGCTCGATACCAACATCCTTGAAAATGATTATCCCGAGTGGAGCAGTACCACGACCTACGCAACCGCCGCCCGAGTGATCAAGACCTCGACTCACAAAATTTACGAATCTCTACAGGATGGGAATCTCAATAAAGACCCGGAAACTGAGGCGTCCTGGTGGATTGAAGTGTCGGCCACAAACCGATGGAAGGCCTTCGACACCAGCAATTCAACACAGACAGAAGGTGCGGCGTCAGTAAGCGATTACCTCATCTACTACAAGCTGCAAATGGGGATGTCCCCCACTACGTCAGTTGCTGCGTTGAATATCAGCAATCCGCTTGACCTCCAGGTAATAGTTACGTCCCCATCTTATGGGGAGGTCTACAACGAGACCTTTGATTTGCGACCTATGATTTCAGCGTCTGACTGGTGGTCCTGGTTTTTCGGCGAAAGGACGGAAATAACGCAGAAAATAATCACTGATTTACCGGCCTATTATGACTCGGTCGTTGAATTTAGTCTTACCGGCGGCGAGGATTTAGCCCTTGGCGTCCTCATATTAGGGCAGCAGCGAATTTTTGGACTCGGTATCCAATATGGGGCGAGAATAGGTATCCAGGATTTCAGCCGCAAGGAAACTAATGAATTTGGTGACATGATTCTCGTCAAACGTGCCTATGCCCGACGCGCCAGCTTTGACTTGATGATATTGAGCAGTGAAGTTGATTCCTTCATTCGTTTCCTGTCCAGCATTGCTACCATCCCGACCGTATGGATAGGTCCAGAAGAATATGAGGCGCTTACCATTTTTGGTATTTTCAAGACATTCGACATCACAATAAGTTACCCTAATCATGCATTATTTAGCGTAGAAATGGAGGGATTGACATAATGGCGATAACACCACTACCAGAAGAGCCGAAAGTAACCGATACCCAAGCGGATTTTAACTCAAAGGCATTCAACTGGGTCGCAGCACTTGGCACATTTGTGACGGAGGCAAATGCGCAGGCGGTAGAAGTTAATGGTTACGCCACCGCCGCCGCAGACAGCGCGACCGCCGCCGAAAACTATGCCACCGCCGCCGC
>Ga0208198_1000860_pt1 | contig 30779 bp, 18 predicted proteins | sample AD_JPNTR2_MetaG_FD_184446 | JGI IMG/M metagenome (GOLD analysis project Ga0208198, IMG submission 184446) | Active sludge microbial communities of municipal wastewater-treating anaerobic digesters from Japan - AD_JPNTR2_MetaG (SPAdes) (version 2) | ecosystem: Engineered > Bioreactor > Anaerobic...
AAGGGTAACCGACTCGCACGGATGTGTTTCTTCCGATACAGTTGTTGTTTGGTGGCCGGTTAGCGCTGAAACAATTATCGATACCCCTTATAGAGTCTCCATATATCCTAATCCTGCAAACGATGAACTTTACATTCAGGTTGATGGCGATAGAACCAGCAATTACAAGATTGAATTCATCGCACCTTCAGGCTTAACGGTTGAACAGGTTGAAATTATTCAATCCAGTAGCTTTACCCAAAGGTTTAATGTAAATAGGCTGCAAGCAGGAATGTACTTTATCCGAATTTCCAATAGCCAGGGCGATACCTTAATCAAAAAGGTTATCATAGGAAGAAAGTAAAAAGTCTCTTAAACCCCAAATAGAGCCGTAGATAACTCCGGCTCTATTTTTTTTTACCATAGATTTTTTTCCAAACGCCAAAAACAAAACGCTCCATTGAACACATTACACAAAGCCATAAAACTAGCTATCTTTGAACAAATCAATTTTGGTAACGTTATATTAAAAAATCTACATTTATGGATAAAATAAGCATTCAGGCCGATTGGCTAGACGGCATGGCCTTTGAAACTGAAGTTAATGGCCACAAACTCATTATAGATGCCGACGAAAAGGTAGGAGGTACAAACCGTGGGCCACGGCCTAAACCCCTCATGCTGGTTGCCCTTGCCGGGTGCACAGGAATGGATGTGGTTTCGATACTTAAAAAGATGCGCGAAGATGTAAAAAAATTCCGCGTTAGCGTTGAAGCCCTACAAACCGATGAGCACCCAAAACATTACGTTGAAATGAAGGTTATATACGAGTTCTGGGGCAACAACCTCAACCCTGAGAATGTTAACAAGGCTGTTAAACTCAGCGACGAGAAGTACTGCGGTGTTAGCGCAGCCTATAAAAAAGGCATGAAACTAACGCACGAGGTGATTATACACAACGAATAGCCAAAATGGAAATCACGAAAGATATTAGCATTGAAGAGCTGGTTGAACAGGTTCCAGAGGCTGTATCGTTTCTTAGAGAGAAAGGTATTGTATGCATCATTTGTGGTGAGCCTGTTTGGGGAACCCTGTACGAAATTGCCTCGCAAAAGGGCTTTTCCGATTTGGAAATCGAGGAGTTGGTTGAAGGGATAGCAAGGTTAAAGGATAAAGGATAAAGGATAAAGGGTAAAGCGTGAACCGTGAACCGTGAACCGTGAACCGTTAAACGGGATAGAACATTATGTACTGCCTAGTGTAATCACGAAGGATAAAGGATTAAGTTTAGAGGAGGTTAATACACAAGGTTCTTTTTACGAAAAACGATTCACGAACAACGCTATTTGTCATTCCGAGTCCCGATTATATCGGGATAGACTATGTCGAGGAATCTCATTAATGAAGAGTTGTAGGTGCAAAGAGATGCTTCGGCGAGCTCAGCATGACAAACGTATCATGAAACAGGCAACAGCAAGTATCACAGAGTTACACAGTGAAACACGGTGTTTAACAGAATGGCATTCACGAACAACGAGCAACGTTTCTCGAACAACGCTATTTGTCATTCCGAGCTAGTCGAGGAATCTCTATTTATTTAAAATTTAAGATTTAAAATTTAAGATTTAAGAACTCACTAGTTAACACACGTCTTTCGACACGCACATTATTCGCCCTAAAAGGGCAAATCACATTAGCCCAGGGTTTTAACCCTGGGTATTGTGGTATTCAAAATTATAGGCGATGCACGCAATACTTTTTCCAAAGAGTAATGGTGATGCGTTGCATCGCAAAAGTAAAGCATTGCAAAGAGCGGTTTGCATGTTCTTTCTTGTCTTGATACAAGAAAGAACCAAAGAAAATCAAGGCTGAAAAGCCCGACCCGATGGGTACCCCGTGGGTGGAACTTCCACGCGATACTATTCGCCACGCCTGCGGCGTGGCTCATTTGGTATCGCTTACAATGCCCACCGCCACGTTCCACCCCCGACCCATTTTCGGGTCAGGCTTTTATGCCTCTTCTTGCTTCTTCCTCTCCATTCCTTATCAGGGAAAAAGGCTTGGGTGAGGTCAATTTCACGAACAACGAACAACGTTTCACAAACAACGAACAATGCTTCCAGCCCCGTAGGGGCTTAATATTTGTAACCCAATAACTACTCTCATAAATTGCGATGCACGCAATGCATATGCCAAAGAGGTAAATTGAAACGTTGCATCGCAACAGATAAGCAGTGCAAAGAGCCATTTTCACGTTCTTTCATTCCTTGACACAAGAGAGAACTAAAGAAAATCCAGAGTAAAAATTTGCATTTGTTATATTCTTTTTCGATATTGCACGTGTAAATGTGAAATTAAAATGATTCGATACTCCAAAGCCAATAATAATTCCAATTTCAACAATAACCTGTTGAAACGGGAAGGTTTTGGCGTTTGGTGAGCAAGATACAATACTAGTTCAAGGCCTTCCTAAAAAAACAGGAAGGCCTTTTTTGTTTAACACATTCCATATGCTGCAAAGAGTAAATAATAACAACAATAATCGTCCGCCACCCCCCGGGAATGGTTATGCTTTACCCTGCCCTTCCCGGTAATTCCGCGAAGGGCATTCTTTTTTCAAACTTCAAACTATCAACACTAACCAAAATAATATAACCATGGAATCAAAAGTTTTTGAAACACTTACAGGCGACATTTGCCGTTCGGTTGAAACCGAGGACGCTATCACCCTAATCAAGGAGACCTTTCCAAAGCTGCTGGCAAAAAAGCTAAACCTGCGACGGGTAACCGCACCGCTTATAGTTGAGGCTGGTCTTGGCATTAACGACGATTTAAACGGAATTGAAAAGCCCGTAAGTTTTACCGCCAATTCCATTGGCAAACGAATTGAAATTGTTCAATCTCTTGCGAAATGGAAGCGATTAACACTTGCCCGTTTGGAATTACCCAGTGGTAGCGGAATATATACCGATATGAATGCACTAAGGCCCGATGAAACCCCCGATGCAATTCACTCAGTTTACGTTGACCAGTGGGACTGGGAAAAACGTATCGATACTTCGGAAAGAGGCGTGGAATACTTCCGTAAAACAGTTAATGCTATTTATGAAGCCATCTGCGAAATGGAAATGGTGGTTGCCACTCACGTCGATGGGATTACTCCCGAACTACCCAAGAGCATTCATTTTGTTCATTCGGCAGAATTGGAGGCAATGTACCCAACTCTATCGTCGCGTGAGAGAGAGAATGTTATATGCAAACAGTTTGGAGCAGTTTGCATCGAAGGGATTGGATACCCGTTGTCCGATGGTAAACCATCGGATGGAAGAGCCCCCGATTACGATGATTGGTCAACACTCCGCCCCGATGGATACAGAGGTCTAAATGGCGATATTCTTGTTTGGCACAAGCCACTAGGAATAGCCCTTGAACTCTCTTCGATGGGAATTAGGGTGGACAGTGCAGCCCTAAAGTTACAGCTGCAGATGCAAGGCTTAGAGCATCGAAGTAAATTGCACTACCATAGCTTGCTACTAAACGGTAAACTTCCACAAAGCATTGGGGGAGGCATAGGGCAATCGCGACTCTGCATGTTCTTACTCCGCAAGGTACATATTGCACAGGTGCAAGCATCGGTTTGGCCGGAGGGGCAAGGATTATGACGAAGGATAAAGGATAAAGGATAAAGGATAAAGGGTAAAGCGTGAACCGTTAAACGTGAGCCGTTAAATGGGATTGAACAATAAGCGAAACCCCCTGTTATCAAGAAGGATAATGGATAAAATTTAGAAGAGGTTAATACAAAAGGTTCTTTTTACGAATAACGAATCACGAACAACGCTACTTGTCATTCCGAGTCATATCCTAAAAAATAACACACATGATTTTGTTATAAAAAACAGGCATTGCTGGTTTCAATTATTCCTAATACACTCCTACCCAAATTAACGCGCGCTGAATGATTGCGTGCGTTTTTTTTACATAACCGAAATGTATCTTTCAAATTATTACCGTTTTACGAGTCAAACTTACATTTTAAACCTTTTTATTGTAAAATATCTAAAAATATGAAGCGATTAAAACAGATTTGCTTTAACTTTGTCATATCACAATATGTCCAATTCATTAAACTGTTGGAATCATGCAAAATTTAGACTGGAAGAATCTTCCGTTTGGTTACGTTAAAACCAAGTATAACGTTCGATGCTATTACAAGGATGGCAAATGGAGCAGCCTTGAGGTATCGGATTCAGAATATATTAACATTCACATGGCCGCTACGGCCCTGCATTACGGCCAAGAGGCCTTTGAGGGCATGAAGGCTTACCGTGGCAAAGATGGGAAAATTCGTCTTTTCAGATGGGATGAGAACGCCCAGCGGCTTCAACACTCAGCTGAAGGGATTTTAATGGCACCTGTGCCCAAAGAACTTTTTTACGAAGCCGTGGTTAAAGCCGTAAAGCTGAACGAGGAGTTTGTACCGCCATTCGGAACTGGGGCATCGCTTTACATTAGGCCTTTGCTATTTGGCTCTGGTGCCGAGGTTGGCGTTCGGCCTGCTAAGGAGTACATGTTTGTTGTGTTTGTTACTCCTGTAGGACCATACTTTAAGGAAGGCTTCAACCCTGTTAAAATTGCCATTGTTCGCGATAGCGACCGAGCAGCCCCACTTGGTACTGGTACCTTTAAGGTAGGTGGAAATTACGCAGCCAGTCTTCGGGGGGTAGAGAAAGCCCGCAAAGCAGGATACAGTTCACCAATGTATCTTGATGCAAAGGAGAAGAAGTATATTGATGAAATAGGTGCTGCCAATTTCTTTGGTATCAAGAACAACACCTACATCACCCCAAAATCAACATCAATACTAGGCTCCATTACTAACAAGAGCATTATTCAGCTTGCCGAGGATATGGGCTTGAAGGTTGAACGCCGCCCTGTTCCTGTTGAGGAACTTGAAACTTTTGAAGAGGTTGGAGCATGCGGAACCGCTGCAATCATTTCACCAATTGGGGAGATCAAGGATTTGGAAACAGGGAAGGTTTACACATTCTGCAAGGATGGTAAGCCCGGCCAAATCTCAACCAAACTTTACGAAACCCTTGTTGGAATTCAATACGGCGAGCTTGAAGATAAGCATGGATGGGTAACCGTGATTGAGTAAGATAGATAAGGATAAAGGATAAAGGATAAAGGGTAAAAGGATGTCTTTTGTGTGACAATAGAAACATTAAAACCTAGATAACTTATTTTAAGCAAAACCGGATTAATAGTTCATCTCTGAACTTTTCCGGTTTTGTTTTTTTGGGGGAATAATAACGCCGTTAAAAAGCAAAATCTTAAACAGTCAGTCAGCTAAGTAAGATTTTTTTATCTTTACAAATAACAAAATCCATAGGCTAACCAATAAACGTAAACCATTTAAAACTATGAAATTTTTAAAAAAAATTATTGCATTTGCACTTATTGCCATTGCGTTACAGTCATTTGCTCAAACCCAAACAATCAGGCAATTTACCTTGCCCAACGGATTAACCGTTATACTTGATGAACAACACGACCAACCCGAAGTGTTTGGCCTGATTGCAGTGAAAACTGGCGGCAAGAACGACCCCGCCGATGCTACCGGCATGGCCCACTACCAGGAACATATGCTTTTTAAGGGGACAACCACGCTGGGAACCATTGACTGGGAAAAGGAGAAACCACATATCGACAGGATATTTCAGCTTTACGATTCGCTTGGCAAAACCAAAGATCCCGAAAAAAGAGCATTAATTCAGAAAGCGATAAACGAAGAGTCCGTTGAGGCAAACAAATTCGCCATACCCAACGAGATGAATAACCTGCTGAATGAAATGGGTTCAACCCTAATTAATGCCGGAACAGGTCCTGATTACACCCTATACTACAACAAATTTCCGGCAAGCCAGGTGGAACGTTGGCTCGACCTATACGCCCATCGGTTCACTGAACCCGTATTTAGAGGTTTTCAGGCAGAACTCGAAGTGGTTTATGAGGAGAAAAACCTTTACAACGATCAGTTCCAGACCCGTTTACTAGAGGAATTCCAGAAATATTTTTTCAAAAATCACCCTTATGGACAACAAACCCTGATAGGAAGCATTGAGGACTTAAAGAATCCTTCGCTTACCAAAATGTATGAGTTTTTCAAAACATACTATGTGCCCAACAACATGGCCCTAATCCTATCGGGCGATTTTAATTCCGAAGAAGTTATTCCCGCCATTGAAGAAAAGTTTGGCAAATGGCAGCCCCGTGAACTGCCTGAACCTCGAAAATGGGATGAGGCTCCCTTTAACGGACGCGAATTCCACGAGGCGAAACTTAGTCCTATAAAGCTTGCAATACTTGGTTATCGCGCTCCAAACGCTACCGATCCCCGTAAGCCCTTGCTCGATGTTACTACCCGATTACTTAACAACAGCTACTCTACCGGTTTACTGGACAAGCTAACGCTCGATGGAAAATTGCTTGCAGCTCAAGCCATGATGATGCCATACTACGACCATGGAGCAATAATCTTTATTGTTGTTCCCAAGGTGGTTGGCCAAAAACTTGAAGATGCCGAAAAATTGGTTCTCTCTGAAATTGAAAAGCTTAAAAAAGGAGAATTTGACGAGAGCCTGTTGGAAGCAATAAAGCTTGAAATTTACCGTAACACAAACACAAAACTCGAAAACATTCAGAACAGAGCATTAACCCTCAGCGAAGCCTTCACCCAAGGTAAAAGTATTGATGAGGCACTCACCTACCCCGAAAAGGTAAAATCGATAACCAAAGCCGATATTGTAGCTATTGCAAACGAGGTTTTTGGCCCTAACTACCTTGCCTTTTACTCCAAAATGGGCTTCCCCAAAAAGGAAAAGATAGCCAAGCCCGACTTCAAGCCCCTACTCTCAAATACAAAAGCCCGAAGCGCTTATGCCCAGCATTTCGACTCGCTCCCTATTCGCACCCCTAACTTTAAATTCATTGATTTTGAAAAAGATTTGAAAGTGGTTGAACTTGCCGGTGGGCATAGGCTCCAATGCGTTGAAAACCCCAAGAACGATATTTTCTCATTGAGTATTGAGTTTAAAGTAGGTAAAGCTTCACTGCCATTGCTTGGATTTGCTACACAGGGTATGGCTTTAGCCGGAGCAGGCGAATACGATGTAAACGCACTGAAAACTGAATTTGCCAAGTTAGGCTCATCGTATAGCATCTGGGCTAATGAAAATAAAACTACTATAACCATTAATGGTATTGAAAGCAACCTGGAACCCACACTCAAACTTGTTGGCTTACTGCTTAGCGACCCCAAACTTGAACAATCAAAAATTAAAACAATTGTGGCCAACGAGAAGGCAACGCGTAAGATGGAACGCTCCGAACCCGACAACGTGGCCGATGCACTAGTTGAATATGGGTTATATGGCGATGAATCCTACTATACCAAACGGTTATCCATGAGCAGTGTAAAAAAGCTTAAAGCCCAAGAGCTGGTTGATGCTTTTAAGCAAGCGGCTGGTTATACTGCCACCATAAGCTATTGCGGTAATACCAGTGCCGATAAAATTTCCGATATAATAGCCAGCTACTTACCACTCTCCTCAAGCCCAGTGGTTGACACAACACCCCTCGATAAACCTGCTAAACAGTACACCGAAAACACCATCCTTTTTGTCAATAAACCAAAGGCACGTCAAAGCAAGATGTTTGTATTTATTAATGGCAAACCCTTTGAAATTGGTGATGCTGCATACATCGATGCCTTTAACGACTACTTTGGCGGAGGTTTTTCCGGCTTAATGCTTCAGGAAATACGCGAATATCGCTCACTGGCATACGCTACAGGTGGCTCGTTCCGCTACCCGCTAGAAAAGGGTAAACCGGTTAACTTTATTGGTTATGTTGGAACCCAGTCCGATAAAACGCTTATTGCCATGGAAACCCTCGATACTCTTATCAGGCAAATGCCAGCAAAACCTGAACGTATTGAGATGATTAAAAGCCACCTGGAGCTATCGGCACAAACCAGCCGACCAAACTTCCGCAATATTGCATCAACTGTTGATGTGTGGAGAAAAAGAGGCTTTCCGGTTGATCCACTAATTATTAAACTACCAATTTACCGGGGTTTAACATGGGAAAATATTGATGAATTCTACAAGGATCGCATGAAAAACAACCCTGTTGTTTACATGATTGTTGGCGATGAAAAGAATATCGACATGAAGAGCCTTGCCAAATACGGCAAACTAGTAAAAATCAGCGAAAAAACACTCTTCAGTAAGTAGTTCCTATTACAGTATTACAATAAAGGCAGTCCCTAATTGACTGCCTTTATTTTTTTCACTAAATTTCGATTGCCAAAAACAAAATACCATGAAAATCAAAATCATATTAATAATAGCTGTTGCAGCGACACTTGTATCGTGCCAAAGGCAAGGCTCGTCAGATATTGACAGCACTGCATACCTAGAAGAAATTACCATAAAACAGCTGCAGGACGGTTATCGCGAAAAGCGCTTTACCGTGGAGAAGGTTGTAAACGACTATCTGAAGCGCATTGAACTCCTTGATAAAGAAGGTCCTTGCCTGAACTCGGTTATAGCCATCAACCCCGATGCGCTAAAAATAGCCAGGGAATTAGATAAGGAATTAGCACAAGGCAAGGTTCGTGGCCCACTTCATGGAATACCTGTAATCCTAAAGGATAACATTGATACACGCGACTCCATGCCAACCACTGCCGGTGCAACGGTTTTAAGGAACTCCTTCGTTGGACGCGATAGCTGGATTGCTGCAAAACTTCGCGAAGCCGGTGCAGTAATAATAGCCAAAGCAAACCTGAGCGAATGGGCTAACTTTAGGGCGAGTCGTTCGTCGAGCGGATGGAGCGGAGTTGGTGGGCAAACCCGAAACCCATACGAACTTGACAGAAACCCCTGTGGGTCGAGTTCGGGGTCGGGCGTGGCCGTATCGGCTAACCTTTGTGCATTTGCCATTGGCACTGAAACCGATGGTTCAATCATGTGCCCGTCGAACAACAACGGGATTGTGGGCCTAAAGCCCACAGTTGGGCTTATTAGCCGCAGCGGGATAATTCCCATCTCGTTCACCCAGGACACACCAGGCCCCATGTGCCGTTCGGTTTCCGATGTGGCCTACTGCCTTGGAGCAATGGTTGGCCCCGATCCAAACGACCCAAAAACACTTGACCCTAACGCCAGGTTTTATAACGACTACACACAGTTCCTCCGACTTGACGGGCTAATGGGAAAACGTATTGGATTTATTACCAATGCATCGGGCTTTCACCATAAGGTTGACACGCTCATGAGCAAGGCCATAAGCGATTTGCGCCGTTTTGGAGCCGAGGTGTTTGAGGTTAGCCTGCCCATACCTCAAGAAGTAAACAGTGCAGAATTTCAGGTATTGCTCTATGAGTTTAAGGATGGGCTTAACCGCTACTTTGCCGGTTTAGGCGAAAAAGCACCAATTAAGAGCTTAGAGGAGTTAATTTCTTTTAACCGTACGGACACTATTGAACTACGCCACTTTGACCAACATCTGCTTGAACTTGCTCAAGGCAAAGGTGACCTAAACTCGCCTGAATATATAAAGGCACTTGAAACCATGCAAAAAGGTATAAGGCAGAATGGAATTGATAAAGTGATGGACGAAAACAAACTTGACCTACTCATAATTCCAACAGGTTCGCCTGCATGGAAAACCGATTTGATTTTAGGTGATAATTACATAGGTGGTAACACTTCGTATGCAGCTATGGCTGGTTACCCAAGCATTACCGTTCCAATGGGGAATATTGATGGTTTGCCTGTTGGTATCTCGTTTATTGGGCGCGCCTGGTGTGAGTCAACACTTATTGAAGCAGCATACTCCTACGAGCAAGGAACAAAGCACAGAATAGTTCCTAAGTTCAAAGCCTCAAAGTAAGACATTGAAGATTTGTTATTTCAGTAAAAACTAAATTACGCCCCTACGGGGTTTAAGACGTTGTTCGTTGTTAGTTGCTCGTTGTTCGTGAAATTGACCTCACCCCCTCCCCTCTCCTGAAAGGAGAGGAGTGATGCAATTAGGAAACCTTATTGCAAGGCTAAAGTCTCCCTTTCAGGGGAGATTTAGAGGGGGCGTCTAGGTTAAATGTAGAAAACGGCTTCTCCCCCAGCCCTATTCCCTGAGGTGGAATGTAGCGGAAGAAGCAAGTAGTGGCATAAAAGCCTGACTCAGCAATGGGTCGGGGGTGGAACGTGGCGGTGGGCTTAGTAAGCGATACCACATGAGTCACGCCGCAGGCGTGGCGAATAGTATCGCGTGGAAGTTCCACCCCCGGGGCACCCATCGGTTCGCGCTTTTCAGCCTTGATCTTCTTTGGTTCTTTCTTGTATCAAGACAAGCAAGAACATGTAAATCGCTCTTTGCCATGCATTTCAGTTGCGATGCAACGTTTCAATATTGCTCTTTGTAGTATCATAGCGTGCATCGCTATACTTGAGGGATTAGCCATGGTGTTACAAATATTACGCCCCTACAGGGCTGGAAACGGTGTTCGTTGTTCGTGAAACTATTGTCAAGCTGAGCTCGCCGAAGCATCTCTTTGTGCCTTCATTCTCTTATTTACTTTTTGCTCTTTGGAATGTTCTTCTGTTGCGATGCAACAATTCAGCGTTGCTCTTTGGAAAAAGCATTGCGTGCATCGCCTAAAATTTTGATTACCACAATACCCTGGGTTAAAACCCTGGTCTAATGTGATTTATCCTTTTAGGGCGGAATAATATGCGTGTCGAAAGACGTGTATTAACAAGTGAGTTCTTAAATTTTAAATCTTAAATCTACCTTTTTAATAGATTGTGATGGAAATTGATTTTCGAAGTTTACTGATTTCAAACGCAAAATGCTTATACTTTGCCTACTTTTTTATCAACCTATATGAATTTTAAGAAAAATCATGTAGGTTTGTATGATAGTGAAGCAAGTATTTACACTTGTGCCCTAACATTAATATGTTGGCTATGCAAAAATATCTACTCGCACTAATTGCTGTTTTGGCGTTTAGTTTTGTACATGGGCAGCAAGCCGGGGGTAAAAAGCGGCAACCTAAAGGGCCATACCCCAACGACTGGGTTTTGGTGGAAAAGGGTGGCTCATTTGGATTTATTTCCAGCACCGGCAAGGAGATTATTAAGCCACAATACACACGTATTCATCCTTTCGATGAATTTCAGCGGGGGTGGGCAATGGTTGAAAAGGATGGATTTTTCGGATTTATCTCGGCCGAGGGCAAAGAGATTATCAAACCCCAATACACAAAAATATACCCCTTTGGTGACTTTAACCGCGGATGGGCAATGGTAGAGGTGAACGGTAAGTTTGGATTCATATCGGTTGAAGGTCGTGAAATTATCAAGCCAATTTATAGTAAAATTTACCCTATCGGCGAGTTCTACAAAAACCTAGCCATGGTTGAGAAAGATGGATTAATTGGCTTTATATCGCTCGATGGAAGGGAAGTTCTAAAACCCCAGTACCAGAAGGTGCATCCGTTTGGCGAATACCAAAAGGATTGGGCATTGGTTGAAAAGGATGGTTTTCTTGGCTTTATCAATGGCGAAGGGAGAGAAATAGTTAAACCACAATACTCAAAAATCAGTCAGTTTAACGAGTACCAAAAGGGTTGGGCGTTAGTACAGCGCGACAACTACATGGGATTTATTAACTCCGAGGGCAAGGAAGTCATTAAACCACAGTACACTCAGATCATGCCTTTTGACCAGGTGCAAAGGGGTTGGGCTCTTGTGGAACGCGATGGCCTTTGGGGTTTTATTTCGAGCGAAGGCCGGGAAGTGGTAAAACCAAAGTACGAAAAGATTAGTTTTAACGATTCCACTGCCTTCCAAAAGACAAGGCCATAATGGAATGCTTTGATTCTTGCTGGGTTTACTCAAAGAACTTGTTCAAACAAACCATAATCTAGTAAAACATGGGGAGATTCCGAATTGAAGCCAAGTGGGCATTAATATTTTCGCTAATGACCTTGGCTTGGATGTTGCTTGAAAAGGTATCGGGGTTACACGGGAAATATATTGATTACCAGTATTACCTCACAAATCTTTTTGCTATTCCGGCTATAGCTGTAATGGTTCAAATTTCTTTCATGGCAACATGAGCTACCTGAATGGCTTAATTACTGGTATTGTGCTCTCCCTATTCATTGCGATTTTAAGCCCCTTAACCCAGTGGATAATATCGTATGTGATTTCACCCGAGTATTTCCCAAATGTTATAAAACGTTCTGTGGAATTGGGTTATTACAAGTCTGTTGCCGAAGCTGAAGCCTTTTTCAACTACAAAAATTTTGCTATTCAGAGTGCTATTGGTGCATTGGTAATGGGAATTTTAACCACTGCTATTGCTATGATTTTTATTAGGACAAAGGGTTCGAAAAAGTAACTTTATCCCATTCCTGATGTCAACCTACTATTAATAGTTTACCACATTTAATCAATTCAAAATTTAATATAAGTTTTACCGCCATAAATTTCATAAATAGAATTTTTTATATATTTGTTGCCATCGAATGCCATTCTTTTTAGATAAAGAAGGGTTTGAATTATAGAGAAGAGCGGAGAGAACAGGCTCAATGAAGCTCTAGCAACCTGCCCCCCAAAAGGCAAGGTGCTAAAACCTGACCCGAGAGGGTAATTATAACTCTAAACTCTGATGTTATGCAAAGTAAACATCTCAACAGTATTGAATTATGCGCAATCAGTTCTTTTGCGCTAAACAATTTACTTTTTAGGCTTTCCCACTCTCTTTCAATGCGAATGCGCCCCTGCGCGCAATAGCTAATTCATAAAACCTATTGGTTTTAGCCTGCATGCCGTTTGCGGCGGGCTAAACAATTGCCTGTATATAGGCAAAAATCTCACACTTTACCATTTCCAATAAAAATATTGAGACAATGAACAATACATATCATTTTGACACCCTGCAGGTTCATGCAGGGCAAGGGGTGGATACAAACACGCTTTCGCGGGCTGTACCTATATATCAAACCACATCGTACCTTTTCCGGGATTCAGAGCACGGGGCAAACCTTTTTGCCTTAAAGGAGTTTGGGCATATTTACACACGGTTAAGCAATCCTACAACCGATGTACTTGAGCAACGGCTTGCTGCGCTAGAGGGAGGCAAATCGGCTGTGGTGGTATCGTCGGGGCATGCTGCGCAGTTTATAGCGCTTACCAACATTATGGAGTCAGGCGATAATTTCGTAAGCTCTCCCTACCTGTATGGCGGAAGCCATAACCAGTTTAAGGTCACCCTTAAACGCCTGGGCATTGAGGCAAGGCTTGCAAAAAGCCTTAAACCGGAAGATTTTGAATGCTTGATTGATAGTAAAACCAAAGCCATTTACGTTGAAACCATTGGAAACCCAAGCTTTAACATCCCCGATTTTAAGGCACTTACAACCCTGGCAAACCAACACCAAATCCCACTAATTGTTGATAACACCTTTGCAGGTGCTGGTTACCTTTGCAGACCCATTGAATGGGGGGCTAACATTGTTGTGGAATCAATAACCAAATGGGCAGGAGGACACGGAACCAGCATGGGTGGTGTCATAGTTGATGCCGGCAACTTTAACTGGGGAAACGGAAAATTTCCACAGTTTTCGGAGCCATCGGAGGGTTACCATGGGTTAGTATTCTGGACTGCATTTGGCGAGGATAGCCCTCATGGGAACATTGCATTTGCCATTAGGGCAAGGGTTGAAGGGTTACGCGATTTTGGCCCAGCCATCAGCCCTTTCAATGCTTTTCAAATATTACAAGGAATTGAAACTTTATCGCTGCGCATGGAAAGGCATTGCAGCAATGCCCTTGCGCTTGCCAAGTGGCTCAAAACAAACAGGCATGTTGAAAGGGTTTGCTACCCCGGACTACCCGATGACCCAAACCACATTCAAGCAAAAAAATACCTTAAAAATGGCTTTGGGGGAGTATTGACATTTACACTCAAGGGTAACCTGGAGCAAACCCAAACGTTTGTCGATAGCCTTAAGCTTGTTAGCCATCTTGCTAATGTTGGCGATGCCAAAACGTTGATTATCCAACCCGCTGCTACAACTCACCAACAGCTTAGTGAAGAGGAACGCCTTGCAGCGGGCGTGTTGCCAAACCTACTTAGGGTTTCGGTTGGCATTGAGCACATCAACGATATTATTGCCGACTTTGAACAGGCCTTTCAAAAAACCTTTAGCTAACTCAAAGCAATTTAATACATTGTGGCAGAAATCTTTTAAAAAAAACCGACATGAAAGTAACGGAAGGCAACCTGGAACTTAAAACACTCCAACTTGAATGTGGCGAAGTGCTATACGATGTAAACATTCGTTACCATATACTAGGCGATATTCAAAAAAATCCCGAGAGAGTTATTTGGATTTGCCATGCCTTTACGGCCAACAGCAATCCGGCCGACTGGTGGCCCGAGATGGTTGGACAAGGTAGGTTGTTCGACCCTGAAAAATACACTGTGGTGTGCGCCAACATCATTGGCTCATGCTATGGTTCAACCGGGCCTATGAGCGTTAACCCTAAAACAGGCAAACCTTACCTCAGGAGCTTTCCGTTAGTAACCTTCCGCGATGTGGTTACTGCGCACCAAATCCTTAAAGAGTACCTTGGTATTGACAAGATATGGGTATTAACCGGCGGTTCAATTGGCGGATTCCAGGCCATGGAATGGGAATGTATGTATCCCGGCACAACCGAGAATCTTATACTGATTGCCACTGCTGCCCAGGCTTCGCCTTGGGTTAAAGCATTCAGCCAAACGCAACGGCTTGCCATACTTGCCGATGGAACCTTTGACGGTGCTAATCCAAACGGAGGTAAAGCAGGGCTTAAAGCAGCGCGTAGCATTGCGCTGCTTAGCTACCGCGGACGCAGCAGCTACAACCTAACCCAACAAGATAGTGACCCAAATCAGCTATCGGACTTTAAAGCCTGCACATACCAGGACTACCAGGGCGATAAACTGGTTAAGCGGTTTGACGCCTACTCCTATTTCGCCCTGAGCCTAATGCTCGATAGCCATAACATGGGCAGAGGTAGGGTAAGCAATGAAGCGGCGTTAAACTCAATAAAAGCACGAACACTGGTTGTGGGTATCGATAGCGATATACTTTTCCCAGTTGAGGAGCAACATTTCATTGCAGACCACATCCCAAGCGCGGTTTACCGCGAAATTCACTCCCAGTTCTGCCACGATGGATTTCTGATTGAGTACCAACAGCTAACATCAATTATCAGCGAATTCATCAACCTTTAAAAAATCAACAGAAATGGAAACTTTAACAATCACAAATACACGTAAAAACTCAAAGTCAAACGGAGTAAACCAACAGGTTATTGGTCTTTTCGGACTTGGCAATGTGGGCAATGCGCTTTACCACGTAATTGCTGAAATTCCAAAGAGCAAAGCATACATAAAGCGCATCTGTGTTAAGCAACGCCATAAAAACAGGGAGGTTCCACACGAATTAATTACCTACAATGCTGCGGATATAATTAACGATGAGGAAATTAACCTGATTGTTGAACTTATCGATAACGCCGATGAAGCATACCACATAGTAAAATCGGCGTTACTTAGAGGCAAGAGTGTGGTTTCAGGGAACAAAACCATGCTGGCACACCATCTTCCGGAACTAATTGCCATACAGCATGAAACGGGAGCGGCTTTGCTTTACGATGCTTCAGCATGTGGGAGTATACCTGTAATTCGGAACCTTGAAGAATACTACGACAACGACCTTTTAAAATCGATTCGTGGCATCCTTAATGGCTCAACAAACTATATCCTTTCCAACGTATTCAGCCAAGGGGTAGATTATCATTGGGCGCTAAAACAAGCACAGGAACTGGGTTTTGCCGAAAGCAACCCCGATTTTGATGTGCTAGGATTCGATGCACTCTATAAGCTGATAATACTTGCCGTGCATGGATTTGGTACATACGTTCACCCTAGCGATGCCTTTTGCTATGGCATAAACAATCTTAAGGCTTACGACATACAGTTTGCCCGCGAAAAGGGGAAAAAGTTCAAGCTGGTTGCTCAGCTACAAAAGCTAAATGCCGACTACTTTACACTTTTTGTTATCCCAACACTGGTAGAACCCTCGGATTATATCTATAATGTTGAGAATGAGTTTAACGGGGTGGTTGTTGAGGGACAATACTACGACCGGCAATTCATGTTTGGTAAGGGTGCGGGCGGATACCCAACCGGTTCGGCTGTGCTGAGCGACATTACAGCTCGCTTCCATAACTACCGTTACGAGTATAAAAAGCAAAAATACTTTACGCCACCAGCCTATTCAACAGACGTTGAGCTGGAGCTCTATATCCGATACCACAACCTAACTGATGTCAGTATTTTTGGGGAACGCAAGGTTACAGAACAACATTTCGCCACCGATTACCGATGGGAAATAGCATGGGTAAAACTCAATGAACTTATCAGAGTAAAGGAGTTGCTTCCAAAGTTAAACCTGTTTCTTGCTTTTACCGGTAACTTTAGGTTTAACCCTATTGACAAGGCACTATCAAGCAAGGTAACTTGTGCTGATGATTACCAACCAATTGTTGATGCATTCTGAACATTGATTTTATGGAAAAAACAACAGTTTTTAGGGAGTTACTGAAAAGCAGGGTACTGGTGCTGGATGGTGCCATGGGCACCATGATTCAAAGGTACAGACTAAAGGAGGAGGATTTTAGAGGCGATATTCTCAAGAATCACCCGGTAAACCTTAAGGGCGACAACGACCTGCTTAACCTTACCCGCCCCGATGTGATAGGGCAGATACACCGTGCCTACCTTGAGGCTGGAGCCGACATAATTGAAACCAACACCTTTAACTCCACACGCATTTCGCAATCGGACTACGGTTTGGAGCAGATGGTTTACGAGCTAAACCTAGCCGGAGCCAGGCTTGCCCGTTCCATTGCCGATGAGTTCAGTAATGCCAATCCGCAAAAACCGCGATTTGTAGCCGGTTCCATAGGGCCAACCAACCGTACTGCCAGCATGTCGCCCGATGTGGAGCGTCCTGGCTACCGTGCAGTAACCTTTGACCAGCTTGTAAACTCATACACAGAGCAAGCTGAAACGCTTATTGATGGTGGGGTTGATATCCTGCTAATTGAAACCATATTCGATACCCTTAACGCCAAAGCTGCGCTGTTTGCCATTTCAGAGATACTTGAACGCAGAGGTATCGATATTCCTGTTATGGTGTCGGCAACCATAGCCGATAACGGGGGACGATTGCTTACCGGGCAAACCCTTGAGGCATTTGTCTGCTCTGTATCGCACTTCCCGCTACTAAGCATTGGCTTGAACTGCGCCTTTGGCGCAGAACAGATGTATCCGTTTGTCGAGGAACTTTCGGCTATTACACCATTTTTTGTAAGCGCACACCCCAATGCCGGGCTACCAAATCAGTTTGGGGAATACGACCAATCGGCGCAGGAAATGGCTGAAATTGTTGAGCAAATGCTAGCCAATGGGCTGGTAAACATTGTAGGAGGATGTTGCGGAACCACACCCAAGCACATTGAGCTTGTTGCCAACCTGGCCCAACGCTATAAACCCAGGATTATACCAGAAATTCCACGCCATACTCGACTAAGCGGTTTGGAATTGCTTGAGATAAGACCCGAAAGCAATTTCATCAACATTGGCGAGCGAACCAATGTGGCAGGGTCAAAAAAGTTTGCCCGCTTGATAGCCGAAGGTAAGTATGCCGAGGCCCTTTCGGTTGCCCGTGAACAGGTTGAGGGTGGCGCCCAGGCTATTGACATTTGCATGGACGACGCCCTAATTGATGCTCCAAGAGCGATGACTGAATTCCTAAACCTGATAGCATCGGAACCCGACGTTGCCCGTATTCCTGTAATGATTGATTCATCGCGTTTCGATGTAATTGAGGCAGGGCTGAAATGCACTCAGGGGAAAAGCTTAGTAAACTCAATAAGTTTGAAAGAGGGTGAAACGGAGTTTGCCCGTAGGGCAAAAGTTATTAAACGGTATGGCGCCGCAGTGGTTGTGATGCTTTTCGACGAAAGCGGGCAGGCTGTTACTACCGAGCACCGCTGCCGCGTTGCCGAACGTAGCTACCGAATTTTAACCGAAAAGGTTGGCTTTTCGCCTGAGGATATCATTATCGACCCAAATATCCTTGCCATTGGAACAGGCATGGTTGAACATTCAACACAAGCCGTTAGCTTTATTGAAACCATTAAATGGATAAAACAGAACCTACCCTACGCCAAAGTTAGCGGTGGCGTTAGTAACCTTTCATTCTCGTTCAGGGGCAACAACCTGGTAAGGGAGGCCATTCACTCGGTATTCCTTTACCACGCCATTCAGGCAGGTATGGATATGGGTATTGTAAACCCATCGCTGCTGATGGTTTACACCGATATTGAACCAAATTTACTTAAACTCACTGAGGACTTAGTGCTAAATCGCCGGCGCGACGCAACCGAAAGGCTTTTGGCCTATGCCAGTAAGCTTGAAGAAACTGACCTGCAGCATCACAAAACCGACGACTGGCGTTTACTACCCGTTGAGCAAAGGCTTAAGCACTCACTTATCAAGGGAACCGATGAGTTTATTCGGGTTGATGTGGAGGAAGCCTACAACAAGCTAAAATCGCCTATCAGTGTAATTGAGGGGCCATTGATGGATGGAATGCGCGAGGTGGGCAATCTTTTTGGTACAGGCCGAATGTTTCTGCCCCAGGTTGTTAAAAGTGCGCGCGTAATGAAACAGGCTGTAAAGGTTTTGGAACCCTACCTCGAAGCACAAGCAATGGATTCACATAGGACAGAACAAAAGAAAATAGTACTGGCAACTGTAAAAGGCGATGTTCACGATATTGGTAAGAATATTGTTGGTGTGGTTCTCGCCTGCAACGGTTACAGCATCATCGATTTGGGGGTAATGGTACCAGCCGAGAGAATTGTGGATGAAGTAAAAGCAAGTAAAGCCGATATTGTTGGCCTTAGCGGCCTTATCACTCCCTCGCTCGACGAGATGGTACATGTGGTAAAGGAACTAAAACGAAACGGCATTAACATTCCGGTTCTCATTGGTGGTGCTACCACATCGGAACTGCATACTGCCCTGAAAATTGCACCTGAATACTCGGGAGCAGTTGTCCATGTTAGGGATGCCTCACAGGCAAGCGGTATTGTTGCCAGCTTGCTGAGCACTGACAAGTCCGCAAGTACCATAAATGCCTACCAAAAGCGTTACCAGCAACAACGCGAAAGCTATTCAGGGAGTAAAACTGTTTTAGTTCCAATTGAGCAAGCCCGCAAAAATAGCCTTAAGCTGAACTGGGATAGCTACAAACCAGTTAGGCCAAAGCAAATAGGCATCAATACCTTAAGCAATATCGATTTAAATGAGCTAATACACTATATCGATTGGACATTCTTTTTCAGGGCATGGGGTTTAAAAGGCCGTTACCCCGATATACTTACCGATCCTGTTCATGGCAGCGAAGCACAAAAACTTAAAGCGGAAGCCCTGGCAATGCTCAAGCAAATCAGTGAACAGAAGCTTTTAACCCCCGAAGGGGTTTACGGAATATTCCCAGCCGCTTCCAGTGGCGACGATGTTATTGTGTACACCGACGAAACCCGAACATCGCCCCTAACCCATTTGCCGTTCCTGCGAAACCAGGAGCAAAAGCCAGAGGGTGAGCCAAATATGTGCCTTTCTGACTTTATTGCGCCCGCAAATTCAGGCATTAACGATTGGATAGGATGTTTTGCGGTTACTACTGGCTCCACCACATCAACACTTATTGAGGAGTACAGGAAAAATGGAAACGACTTTGCCGCCATAATGATTCAAATTTTGGCCGACAGGCTTGCCGAAGCTTTTGCTGAATGGCTACACCTAAAAATCCGAAAGGACTTCTGGGGCTACTCACCCAACGAGTCGCTAACCGTGGAACAGCTGCTGCAGGAAAAATATGTAGGCATAAGGCCTGCTCCGGGTTACCCGGCTTGCCCCGATCATCGTGGTAAGCAATGGATTTTTCAGCTTCTCGATATTCCACGGAATGCTTCCATAAGCCTTACTGAGAATATGGCCATGAACCCATTGGCCTCCGTGGCAGGCTTCTACTTTGCCAGTAGTGCAAGCAAGTATTTCAGCGTTGGTAAAATTGACAACGACCAGCTGGCGGACTATGCCAAACGAATTGGTGTTAGTACAACCGAAGCAGCTCGGTTGTTTCCAACCTTTTTAGCAAACCAATAAAATTTACTGAGATGAAGGTAATCGATATACTTAATAATTCAAAGTCGACACTTTTTTCCTTTGAACTTTTACCACCGCTCAAGGGGCATAACATTGAAACCATTTTTGCCACAATCGACAAACTTTTGCCCTACAACCCGACATATATCAATATAACCTACCACCGCGAGGAGGTGGTTTACATGTCCAACGAAAACGGGATACAGGTTCCTGTAAAGGTTAGGCGGCGCCCCGGCACCATTGGACTTGCCGCTGCAATACAGCAGAGGTACGCAATTGACGTTGTGCCCCATATTATCTGCGGCGGATTTGACGCCCACGAGACAGAGGATGCCCTTATTGACCTCGATTTTTTGGGAATACAAAACATACTCGCAGTGCGTGGCGATGCCGATAAGATTACGGGCAGGTTTGAACCCAGGGCAGGAGGACATAGGTATGCCATTGACCTGGTGAAACAGGTTACTGACCTGAACCGTGGCGTTTACCTTGAAAAGCTGATGGAAAAACCCAAACCAACTAACTTTTGCATAGGGGTGGCTGGGTACCCTGAAAAACACCCTGAATCGCCAAACTGCGAGTCGGATATTCACTACCTAAAGAAAAAGGTTGAAGCCGGAGCAAGCTACATTGTTACCCAAATGTTTTTCGACAACAAGCTTTACTTCAACTTTGTTGATAAATGCCGTAAGGCCGGAATAGCTGTCCCCATCGTTCCCGGGTTGAAGCCCATCAGCATAAAGGAGCATCTTAGCATTCTTCCCAGGGTGTTCGATGTTCATATACCTCAAGCGCTGGTTCTTGAACTGGAAAAATGTAAGACAAACAACCAGGTAGCGCAGCTTGGAGTGGAATGGGCAATTGAACAATCAAGGGAACTAAAGAGTTCGGGAGTAAAAGCCATCCATTTCTACACCATGGGTAAGGACGATAATATTGCACAAATTGCAAAAGCCGTATTTTAGTCATTGTTAGCATTGCTTACACTTATTATCCTGAGCAGAGCGCAGGAAAATATTCATTACTTGCTTAATGGTATTTTCAGCCCTCTACACCCAAATCGTCTAGCTAGGAATGCTTGTCATGTTGAGCTAATCGAAACATCTCAAATAAAGCGGTACAGAGAGATCCTTCGCTCCCCGCCAAGGCGTTGTAGGTTGCTCAGGATGACAAAGGAGTGATTTTTACCAACTAAACTAACAGTGAATCAGCACCCCTTAAAAAGTTTTTGGATTACCGCCGTAAAAGTCGTATCTTACGAAAAAATCTACTATACCTATGGCTCAAAAAAAAGTGGGCGAAAAGAGGTTTGAAGGTAGCTTTGAATACGATGGCGAACTTAAGTATAGGCTGATATTTGAAAAATCGCCTATTGGTTTATTTCAGTATAACACCGATGCTGTTATCACCGAATGCAACGACCGTTTTGTTGAGATACTAAAATCAAAGCGCGAGCTGCTGGTTGGTTTGAACATGCATAAAATTAACGACAAGTCAGTATTACCGGCCATACTCGATGCACTTGATGGAAAAAACGGATACTACGAGGGGCCATACACAACCACAACCAGCAACGCTCAGATTTACGTTTTACTGAAAGCAGTGCCATTAACCAACCCTAAAACCGGACAGGTTGTGGGAGCAATGGGAATTGTAGAGGATATTTCCGATCTTTACCGAACACAGGAGGAGCTAACCATCAAGGAGGAACGTTTCAGAATCCTATCATCGCTCACTTCCGATTCGGCTTCAATACTCACCATTCAACCCGACGGCTCATTTAAACGTGAGTGGCTTAGCTCCGCACTAATGGTTCAGCTAGGCTATAAGCCCGAGGATGTTGATTCATTTGAAAAATGGGCAACCATTGTCCACCCCGACGACATTGATGTTTTCAAGAGAGCCATTGGGACTATCACCCAGAAAGGCGAGAAAGTTACTTTAGAGTTTAGAATAAAGGCCAAAAATGGCAAAGTACACTGGATTGAGAATACTGTTTACCCTGAATTCGATAGCAGCGGAAAACCTTTCCGACTGATTAGCGCAGTAAAGGACATTACCGCTAAAAAAGAACAGGAGCAGGAACTTCAGCAACAGCGCAACCTATTAAAATCAATAGTAGACAATGCCCCGCTTGGCATTTGGGTTGTTAACCCCGACGGCTCATACCCAATAATAAATCCATGGTTTAGCCAAAACATAGGCTATGGCACATCGCAATTCTCCATGACCGAGGAGGAGGTTGCCCAATGCCGCCGTAGCGATATGCAGGCACTAAACTCCGATGGGCCAATTGAAACCACCGAGGAGGTTACTTTTACCGATGGCAAAAAGCACATTCTTCAAATATTCAAGCAAAAGCTAACCTCAACAACAGGTGAAACCATTGGTGTTTTGGGTATTGCAAACGACATTAGCGAACGTACCCAATACGAGAAGGCACTTGTTGAGGCATTGGAAAAGGCTGAGGAGAGCGACAGGCTAAAAACAGCATTTCTGGCTAACATGAGCCACGAAATTCGCACACCGCTAAACGGTGTTATTGGCTTTGCCAAGTTTCTCCGCAACTTCCCTGATACCACGCTCCAAGAGCGCGAGAAATTCCTGGGAATAATTAGCACCAGCGCCGATCATCTCCTTACCCTAATCAACGATATTATTGATATCTCAAAGATTGACGTTGGTCAGCTAACCATTAACCCCGAAGCGGTTAACATTAACGAGCTGCTTAACGAGATATACACTTTCTTCTACAACGCAAACCCCGACTTACCCAAGCGTGAAATAGCTTTTAACTACACCACCTCACTGCCCGACTCCAAGGCCATGGTTAATGCCGACCGCATGCGATTACGTCAGGTGCTTACAAACCTTATAAACAACGCCCTTAAGTTCACCGATAAGGGGAAAGTGGAATTTGGCTACAACATAAATAGCGAAACCAATGAGTTTGAGTTCTTTGTAAGCGATACCGGTATAGGTATTGCCAAGGACAAGCAGGAAATTATTTTCCAGCGTTTCCGTCAGGCCTATACCGATATAACCAAGCAGTACGGTGGCACGGGCTTAGGACTGGCTATCTGCAAATCATTGGTTGAGCTTATGGGCGGCAGAATATGGGTTGAATCGGAAACGGGTAAGGGCTCCACTTTCCGTTTCACATTACCTATTAATGCTCCTACAACCCAAAATAGGGGAAAGGTTTACGGGTACGAACTCCAGGAACTGAAAAATCTACTCAAAGGTAAATCCATTCTTATTGCCGAGGACGACCCCAACTGCATGTACTACCTAAAAACAGTTCTCAAGGACTTTGACATTAACATACTTGAGGCTGATAATGGTCTACTAGCAACTGAGATCCAGTATCAGCATCCCGAGATAGCCGCCATACTTATGGATATCAAAATGCCGGTGATGAATGGCTACGATGCCATTAAAAGGATACGCTCCACCAACGCCCAGGTGCCAATAATTGTGCAAACTGCACACACCTTCAGCAATGAGAGGGCTATAAGCATAGCCTTAGGCTGCAACCAGTTTATAACCAAACCCATTGACTCAAACTCGCTTTACCAAAGCCTCTACTCGGTATTGAAGGAAAGCCGTAGGTAATAAATTCGTAAATTACTTTTCAATGTCGTTTAGTTAACAAACATAAACATGCTTGTCATCCTGAGCGGCCTGTCCCGCCCTAGCGGGGAGCGAAGGATCTCTAATCGGCCCCATGAGATGTTTCGCTTAGCTCAACATGACAATAGATCCATGAACAACTAATAACGCATCCCGCCCCGTAGGGGCGTAATATTTGTAACACCATGAATATTCCCTCATGTAATACGATGCACGCTATAGTATTCCAAAGAGTAAGGAAGAAACGTTGCATCGCAAATTAAAAGTATTGCAAAGATCGGTTTACATGTTCTTTCTTGTCTTGATACAAGAAAGAACCAAAGAAAATCAAGGCTGAAAAGCCCGACCCGATGGGTACCCCGTGGGTGGAACTGCCACGCGATACAATTCGCCACGCCTGCAGCGTGACTCATGTGGTATCGCTTACTAAGCCCACCGCCACGTTTCACCCCCGACCCATTGCCGGGTCAGGCTTTTATGCCTCTGCTTGCTTCTTCCGCTCCATTCCCCCCTTAAGGAAAATGGTTGGGTGAGGTTGTTTTCCACATTCAACCTAGATGACCCCTCTAAATCTCCCCTGAGAGGGGAGACTTTAGCCCTGCAATAAGGTCTCCTAAATGCTTCTCCCCTCTCCTATCAGGAGAGGGGAGGGGGTGAGGTCAATTTCACGAACAACGAACAACGAGCAACTTACACGAATAACCTCATTTGTCATCCTGAGCGTAGCGAAGGATCTCTAATCGACCCATTGAGATGTTTCGCTAGCGCTCAACATGACAAAAACCAGTATTACCATGAAGTTTTTCCGGAAAAATAGGATTCAACAAAACAAAGAGAAGCTGGCTTTCTGACATCTTGATTCATACAATGGAGCAATATAAGGCAAGTCCAATCCTTGCAGTTTACTATCTTTTCACCGCTCGCGGTTCACTTCACGCTTTTTTTTACTATCTTTGCAGCTGACTTTTGGGGGTGCCCTTAGGGCTGAGATCATACCCTTTGAACCTGATCCGGGTAATGCCGGCGAAGGGAAAAAGAGTTTGTCAACATCTCACAATTTCCCCCTTTATAGTTATTCAGGATTTGCGGCTTAAATGTCCGAACCTGGTTTATGTTTAACTATTTAAAGGGATAAAAAACATGAAGAAAATTGCATTTGTGCTCTATGCACTTCTGTTTGCAGGTTTTACCATGCAAGCAAATCCTACCGAGAATCTCGGATTTACCATTTACGGACAGATTACCGACACCTACGGCACTCCGTTAGTGGGTGCTACCGTTAAGCTGGAAAACACCTTTTTGGGTACCTACAGCGGTTACAATGGGTACTATCGGCTTACGCAGGTGCGGCAGGGTAGCTATACCCTTGTTGCCTCGTACCTGGGGTACGAAACCGTTCAGGTTGAGGTTAAGGTTAATGGCGATATGGAGTTGAATCTTGAGCTAAAGCAATCGTCGCAGTACCTCGATGCAGTTGTAGTATCGTCAACCCGAGCATCGAGCCGCATGCCCATTGCACAAACCACGCTCAACCGCCAGGAGCTTAAGCAGGCCAACACCGGAGGCGACACGCCCTACCTGCTGGAAATGTTACCATCGGTGGTAGTATCATCGGAAAGCGGCATTGGAATTGGCAACACAGCCTTCCGCATTCGCGGAACCGATCCAACCCGCATTAATGTAACCATTAACGGGGTTCCGCTCAACGATGCTGAATCGCAGGGGGTTTACTGGGTGGATTTACCCGATTTTGCAGCATCGGTCGATAATGTACAGGTGCAGCGCGGGGTTGGAACATCAACCAACGGCGCCGGTGCCTTTGGCGCAACCGTAAACTTTCAAACCACAACCCTTACTACTGAGCCATATGCAGCCGTTGACCTACTTGGCGGGTCGTACAATACATGGAAAACATCGGCACGGATTGCTACCGGCCTGATGAAGAACGGGTTCAGCATGGAAGGACGGTTCTCGCAGTTACACTCCGACGGGTATATCGAACGAGCCAACTCGGATCACAGGTCGATGTTTGTTACTGCAGCCTGGAATGGCGAGCGCAGCCTAGTTCGTGCAAATATCATTCATGGTGAGGAGCATACCGGAATTACATGGGAGGGCACACCCGACTACATGATGAGCACTAACCGCCGCTACAATCCCGCAGGCGAGTATGTTGATGATCAAGGGGTAACCCGCTACTACGACGATCAGAAAGATAATTACTGGCAAACCCACTACCACCTTATGGGTACCCACTCAATCACAAACAACCTAACCGCAAATATCACCCTTCACCTAACCGATGGCAGAGGTTACTACGAGGAGTATAAACCCGATCGTAAGCTCTCAAAATACGGATTGCCAAACTTTTCAATTCGCGATACCATCATTAAACGTACCGACTTTATTCAGCAGAAATGGATGGACAACATCTTTTACGGGGGTATAGCCACAATGCTTTACCGCTCAGGGATATTTGAGTATACATTCGGCGGAGGCTGGAACCGTTACGATGGCGACCATTTTGGAAAAGTTCTTTGGAGTAAAATGAATATCGGCTTACCCAATAAATATGAGTGGTATAGGAACAATGGCGAAAAAACCGACTGGAATATATTCTCAAAGGCTATTTGGCAGGTATCCGATGCCATTTCGGTTTTTGCCGACATTCAGTACAGGGGTATTAGCTATAAGCTAAAGGGAATTGACTCCGATGTAATTGCATTGAACCAGGAACATAGCTGGAATTTCCTGAATCCCAAGGTAGGGGCAACCTATAGCTTTAACTCAGGGCACGAGGCTTACATCTCGTATGCAATTGCTCACCGCGAGCCAGCCCGCAGCGACTTAAAGGATGCCCAAAAGGGCTCAACCGATTTTACTCCTAAGCCCGAAAGGCTGAACGACTGGGAAATTGGCTACCGCATGCGCTTACAAAACCTTTCGGTTGATTTCAACTACTACTACATGCTTTACAAGGATCAGCTTGTACTTACTGGCGAGCTCACCGATGTTGGTTATGCCCGAATGGCTAATGTTCCCAACAGTTACCGTACCGGTATTGAGTTGACCCTTTCCGCTAAACCAGCCAGCTGGTTTAAAATTGACGGAAACACAACCCTGAGCAAGAACATCATCAAGGACTATACAAACTTTGCCAACCTTACCGATAATCCAACCGATTGGAACGACCTGCAATCGCCTGTAGCTGAACCCCTAGGCAACACAACAATATCGTTCTCGCCTTCGCTGGTAGCATTCACACGCATTACAATTTTACCTGTAGAGAATTTTCAGTTTTCGTGGGTAAGCAAGTATGTTAGCAGGCAGTATATCGATAACACCGAAAACAGAAACCGCAGCCTTGATCCTTACTGGGTTAACAACTTTATAACAGAGTATAGCTACAAGACAAAATCGAATAAATCGATTTTTGCTCAAATTTCGGTGAATAACTTTTTCAATATCAAGTACTCCGCCAACGCCTGGGTTTACCGCACACTATTCCAGAGCGGCGATCCTGAGTATGTAAGCATTGGTTACTACCCCCAAGCCGAAAGACATATTATGGTTAGGGTTGGCATTGAGTTTTAATTGGAAATATGATTACTGGGAAATGCAATCGTTAAAAGATAGGGAGTTGATTTTGGTATTCAGGGTAAGAAAGCATTCAAAATCCTGAACTCTAAGAGCAAATTCCCTATCTTTACCTTTTACCCTTTATCCTTTATCCTTTAGCCTTTAGCCTTTATCCTTTAACTTTATCCTTAAAATGAACTGGCTACAAAACAACTACATTGAGCTAATTGGTGCAATCACTGGTCTCATTTACCTATACCTGGAGATTAAGCAAAGGGTTTGGCTTTGGCCGCTGGGCATAATAACCTCGGCATTCTACATCTACATTTTTTACGAGTCGAAGTTTTATGCCGATATGGGCCTGCAGTTCTACTACCTTTTCATAAGTATTTATGGCTGGTACCACTGGTTGTTTGGCGGAGCCGTAAAGGCTAAAAACTCATTACCTGTTACAAACACTCCAAAAAGCAACTACTTATCTTTACTTGCGGCAAGTGTTGCTTTTTTTGTAATAATCCGGCACATACTTGTTCACTACACCGACTCACCAGTTCCCACAGGCGACGCGTTTACCACAGCGCTTAGCATTACTGCAACCTGGATGCTTGCCCGGAAATACATTGAGCATTGGTGGTTATGGGTGATAGTCAATTCCGTATCGCTTGCGCTATACCTTTACAAGGGACTCTACCCAACATCGGTGCTGTTTGTTTTTTACACCACCATGTCGGTTGTAGGGTATTACCAGTGGAAACAGGAGAGATCCAAAACCATTGCTCAACCATAAGCACAAATCTTACTCATTTCAAAAAAAACAATATTATGAAAGCAGTTATACTGGCCAACGGAGAATTTCCCTCGCATCCAAAACCACTCAATGAGCTGCTAAATGCCCCATTGCTGGTATGCTGCGATGGCGCCATCGATAGGCTTGAGAATCTTGCCATAACACCCAACGCCTTGGTAGGCGACCTTGATTCCGTAAAGGAGCATCTCAAGCGCAAGTACGAAAGCATACTCTACTACGACCCCGACCAAAACACCAACGACCTTACAAAAGCAGTTAAATGGTGCTTGAACCATAGAATAAAAAACATTGTAATAGTTGGCGCAACCGGAAAGCGTGAGGATCACACGTTAGGGAATATCGGATTGCTATGTAACTACGCCCGAATGGGAGTTAATGTTACCATGCTTACCGATACTGGCATGCTACTACCCTTACTGGCATCTACCAGGATTGACAGCTATGCAGGCCAACAGGTGTCAATCTTTTCGCCAAACAATCAAACTGTAATATACACCAAGAACCTAAAATATCCGATTGTAAACCAAACTTTGCCGGAACTATGGATGGGAACGCTGAACGAGAGTTTAGGCGACTGGTTTGAGTTAACCTTTTCACCCGGCCCAGTAATAATTTACAAGAAATACTAAATTTCAATTTATAACCATTCTATCATTCTATTTATCTTTATATTAACACTTTTTACTCTCAATTCATTTTGATTTTAGTTACATTTTATTACTTTTACAGCGGGACTAATCAAACGTTTATTGTATTATGAAACACTTAAATTCCGTAATCACCGGAACGGGTAGCTATGTGCCAACCGTTCGGGTTAGTAACCGTGAGTTCGCCCGCCATACATTTTACAACAAGGACGAAACCGCCATCGAAACGCTGGTGGACGAGGTAATTTCAAAGTTCAAGGACATTACCGGCATTGAGGAGCGACGCTGGGTAACCGACGATTTATGTGCATCGCACATAGGCGCCATAGCAGCCGAACAGGCAATTACCGCAGCCGGAATCGACCGTGAAACCATTGACCAAATTATTGTGGCCCACAACTTTGGCGATGTAATGCATGGAACCATTCAAACCGACATACTGCCAAGCTTGGCATCTAGAATAAAGCACCATTTGGGTATTAAAAACCCAGCGTGTATCCCATACGATATACTTTTCGGCTGCCCGGGATGGGTGCAGGGCATTATTCAGGCCGATTCCTACATTAAATCGGGGCTGGCCAAACGTTGCCTGGTAATTGGAGCCGAAACCCTATCGAGGGTGATTGACAAGCACGACCGCGATTGTATGATATTTGCCGATGGAGCTGGCGCCACCATTGTTGAAGCACTGGAGGAGGATGAAAAAAGAGGCGTTATATCAACAGCAATGATGTCGCATACGGTTAATGAGGCATTTTACCTTTACCTGGGCAAATCGTACCACCCAGAGGCCGACCCTACTATACGCTACATTAAAATGGAAGGCCGAAAAATATACGAGTACTCGCTTGTTAACGTACCAGTTGCCATGAAAGTGGCTATGGATAAATCGGGGATTGATCCCAAGGAACTTAAAAAGGTAATGATCCACCAGGCAAACGAAAAAATGGACGAAGCCATTGTTCAACGCTTTATCCGCCAGTGCAAGATTGACAAAACCACAACCGAGCTCATGCCTATGATGATAAAGGAATTGGGCAACAGCTCAGTGGCCACGGTTCCCACCCTTTACGACCTAATCCTGCGAGGGGAACTACCCGAACATAGAATAGGGAAAGGTGATGTCATAATGTTTGCATCGGTTGGCGCAGGAATGAATATTAACGCAATAGTTTACAAACAGTAATAAGTATTACAGCCGGGCTAATTGCTAGAGGAATGAGGCGGAATAAGTGGAATGTGATGGAGTTAGAGGAAGTTTTAATCCGTTAGACGTGAACCGTGAACCGTTAAACGGGAAAGGAAAATATGTTATGCCCACAGTCATTCCGAAGGATAAAGGATAAAGGATAAAGGTTAAAGGTTCTTTTACGAACAACGGTTCACGAACAACGATCAACTAATCCCCTCATCCCCTCTTTTGGCGAATCACCTTCATGTAACTTGCTACCAGCCCCGTAGGGGCTAAGCATTTGTAACTCCATGAAACTCCCACTTGTATAGCGATGCACGCTAGGACTTTCCAAAGAGCAAAACTGAAACGTTGCATCGCAATATAAAAGTATTGCAAAGAGCAATTTACACGTTCTTTCTTGTCTTGATACAAGAAAGAACCAAAGAAAATCAAGGCTGAAAAGCCCAACCCGATGGGTGCCCCGTGGGTGGAACTGCCACGCGATACAATTCGCCACGCCTGCGGCGTGACTCATGTGGTATCGCTTACTAGGCCCATCGCCACGTTCCACCCCCGACCCATT